>Ga0310345_10002670_pt1 | contig 17742 bp, 15 predicted proteins | sample HC15DNA20500_MG_FD_204667 | JGI IMG/M metagenome (GOLD analysis project Ga0310345, IMG submission 204667) | Marine microbial communities from station ALOHA, North Pacific Subtropical Gyre - HC15-DNA-20-500_MG | ecosystem: Environmental > Aquatic > Marine > Oceanic | place: Pacific Ocean: North... | reverse complement strand
GCCTGCTCCTACCCCGAGGTAGGACAGCTTGTAGTGCAAGATCCCGCGCCGAATGAACTTGAGGGCATTCATTGCTTCTCCAGTTTCCCGCCGCGAAGCTCGTAGTGGGTCTGCATTCGCCGGGCGAGGGTCGCATTGTGGGTGACAACCACCAGAGTCACCCCCATCTGGGCATTAAGCTGCACAAGCAAATCAGCCACCACCCCGGTGGTTTCCTGGTCGAGTGATCCGGTCGGTTCGTCCGCGAGGACCAGTCTCGGCTCGTTGACCAGGGCCCGGGCGAGGGCCGTCCGCAGCCGCTCCCCGCCCGAGAGCTGATAGGGAAAGTGGGCGAGGCGGTCCTGCAGTCCGATCTCAGCAAGCAACTCCTCGGCCCGCGCGGTGGTTTCAGCCTCCGCTTCCGCCCAGCCCCCGGCCAGCCGCGGAAGCACGACATTCTCCAGCACAGTGCACTGCGGGAGCAAGTGGTGGTGCTGGAAGACAAAACCAAGGGACTGGTTCCGGAAGGCGGCAGCCTGTTCCTCGCCAAAGGACGCCACGTCCCTGCCGTCGATCAGGACGCGCCCCTCACTGGGCCGGTCCAGGACTCCAAGCAGATTGAGCAAGGTCGTCTTTCCGCTTCCCGATGGCCCCACTACCGCGGCTGTCTCACCCGTAGCCACCTGCAGGTTCACCGCATCGAGCACGCCCAGCGACTCGCCGGGCATCTCGTAAACCTTGCTGACATTCTGGACATCGATCATTCGCGAATCACCTTCCAGCGCTGGGCCTTCATTTCAGAAACCGGCAGGGTGCCTAACTCTACTGCTCTTACCGGAATCCGCATGGAAAAGACAGAGCGGAGTCGGGCTTCCAGCGCCTCTTCGGCCCGCCCGTCGCCGAGGTTCTCGATCACCAGGCGGATCTCCGGCAGCGTCCCCTGCTCGTCCACTTCCACCTGGTACTCCCCCACTCCATCTACCGCGCGCACTACCGCCTCGATCGCGCTGGGATAGACGTTCACCCCACGCACCACCACCATGTCATCCGCCCGCCCGATAATTCCACCCTGCAACGCAAAGGGAGCAGGATCCGTTTCTTCGGTGGCAACCGGCCGGACGAGATCTCCAGTGCGGTAGCGGATAAGCGGAGCCCCATAACGACCAAGGGTGGTCAGGACCAGCTCGCCCACCTCCCCCAGCGTCACCTGCTCAAGGCTCTCCGGGCTGACAACCTCGGCGTGATAGGAAGGGTGATAAATGCGCAGCAAGTCGGGATTGCCGGGATCGCTCACGGTAACTGGACCAATCTCCGTCATCCCGTGGTGATCGACCACGCGCGCCCCCCACTCGGCCTGGATGCGCTCACGCACCTCCGGGATGCTCCCGCCTGGCTCACCGCACACCACCAGGGCTTCGACCCCCAGGTCGCCCACCGCGAGGTCCATTCCCTTCCCCACCAATGCAAGATGCAGGGCGTAGGTGGGCGTACAGGCCATGAATTGCGGCCGATGGAGGACCATCATGCGCAGGCGATCCTCGCTGGAAAGGCCTCCGCCAGGAATGGCCCGGATCCCCATCGAAGCAGCGGCCTCGAAGGCCGACCAGAATCCGAGAAAGGGCCCGAAGGAAAAAGGGAAAAAGGCACTGTCGCCAGATTGCGCGCCCACGCTGGTCCAAACCCATTGCCATGACTCCAGAATCCACGCCCACCCCGCGGGGTCGTCCAGCCAGGCCATCGGGTTGCCCCGTGTTCCACTCGTATGGTGAAAACGGGTATAGGTCTCCAGAGGATACGTCAGGGTCGTGCCGTAAGGAGGATGGGCCTCGTGATCGGCGGCCAGTTCATCCTTGGTAGTGAAGGGAACCTCCGCCCTGAATTCCTCCAGGCTCTCCACCCTGCGTCGCTCTCCCAGCTTCGCCGCGTAAAATTCATTTGCGGGAAGGATGGCACCGAACAGATCGTTAATGGCGCTCAGGGACATCATTATTTCAGAGCGCTCCGGCAGACCGGAGCTTTCCAGACTACTCCTTCGCCGGGGCTTCAATGCCCGGCTTCCTGGGCGGAGACCCGGGAGAGCCGGCAGGCTTGAACTTCACCACCATGAACCCGCCGAGAGCCGCGATCAGGATACCACAGAGAAATTGCCAGGGAATGGCCGCGAGGCCGCCCTCGGGCCGGTCCATCCAGATAGATACGATGGCATTTACGAGCGGGGCCCCGCAGAAGATGATCGACATGACCGAGATCGCCACCACCGCAGGGCTCATCCCCCCTTTTGCCCCGGACGCCATGGCAAGGAGAACACAGAATGCTCCTGCCGCCCCGAGGATTCCGGCAAAAAGCGAAAGCCACATCCCCTTGCTCGGCATCGACCAGGCCCCCTCAGTACCCTTAACGAGGAGAACCACCAGAGGAGCCACTACCGCGGTGATGAAATAGGCAATCCCCACGAAAAGAAACGCCTTGTAACGGCCCAACTCCTTGTCCTGCATCTCGACTTGGCCAGCGTGGAGGAAAATCCCGTAAAGGCCCCAGCAGGCCACGGTCATGAGGGCGAAAATAAGCCAGTTCATGGATTTCTTTTTTTGGGGTGATGGAAGAGGGTCATTCACTTGATCAATCAGGACCTGGCCGCGGCCAGGGCAGCTTCGAGATCGGAGCGTATCCGGTCCGGAATGGAGACCGCGGTGAGGCCTCCGTTCTCAAACTTCACACAGGCCACGGCCACTTTCCCGGTGGCAATGGGAGGATCTGCAGGATCGAGGTAGAAGCGAAACCCGTAGCGGACCGAGCGAGGGCGGATCTCGTCAATGGAGACCCGGATGACAAGGACGTCGTCGTTACGGGCAGGCTTGCGGAATTCACAGCTGGCACTCACCCGCGGCCATCCGATTTCCGCCTCCGCCATCTGCCGGTGTACGGGATGGCCGAGACTACGCATGAACTCGTGCTCTGCGGTCTCCATGTAACGGTAGAAGTTGGAAAAATGCACGATCCCGGCGAGATCGGTTTCGTGAAATTCGACCCGCCGCTGATACTCGAAGGAATAGCTCTTGCTCTCGTCGCTCATGAATCCCGTGGTCCGGCTGCGGCGCAAACCCGTCCGGCGAGTTCGAGGAAGCCGTCCTTCATCGCAGTGACGCTATACCGTTCCGCCACTCCGCGGCGACCTCTTTCTCCCATCGCGGCCGCCTCCCCCGGGTTGGCCAGGAGTTCTTCCCAGCCTCGGGCCAGCGCGGAAGGATCGCCGGGTGCCACCGTCTGCCCTCCCCCGGTCACTGCGGCGATCTCCTCGAAGGCCGATCCCTCCGGATTCACCACCGGCACCCCGCTCGCCATCGCTTCGATCAGGTAGAGTCCAAAGGCCTCGGAATACTGTATCGGCACGGAGAACACCGTGAGGCCCCGAAGAAACTCCGTCTTCTGCTCCCGCGTCAGATTGGGATGCCAGTCCACCATTTCACTAAGACCGGCCCGCTCAATCTTCTCCTTCTGATCCTTCACGAAAACCTCATCTCCCGGGGTGCATGATCCAGCAATCCTGAGCCGGCACTGTGGAAACCTGCCTCCCTCCTGCAGCAGAAGGTAGGCATCCACCAGAGCCCCGAGGCCCTTCTCACGGCTCATGCGGGCGAGATAGCCAATGGCCTGAAGGCCGTCTTCCACCGGTTCCCCGTAACCCTCCAGGTTGATTCCGTTGGGAAGAACCTCGATCTCGGCCAGGGGGATCCCAAGACGCTCTCCCATCACCCCGGCATAGAAATGGCTGGGCGCAACGAGCATGTCGCACTCTGCGAGACGCTCCTTCATTTCCTCCCAGCTTCTTGTGCGGTAGGGCTCGGGTAGACTATCGAGAAAGGTGTCCTCTCCCTGGAAGAACGCCATCACCGGAATGTCTCCCAGCCGCTTCTTGAGTTCCCGCGTCACCCCCGAGAGGAGCGCGTTGGAGAGCGCGATGAAATCCGGCCGCTCGTGATGCTCAAGCCAGTCGATGAGCTTGTCGAGTTCCTTGGTGAGGCGGCTCTCGTCCACCTGCAGCATGGCCAGGCACATCTCAGCCTGCTCGTGTGGACTGGTCATGTGGCTGCGTCTGGCCGCGGCCCGCAGAAGTCCCGCCCCATTGAGGAGACTGTCCAGCCAACGGGGAGTGTGACGGAACAAAGAGAACTTCTGCTGCAGGTAGACATTAATCCCACCAAAGAATATTGGCGCTTCCTGTACCTGCGGGAGGACCTCTTCGTCCAACTGCATGGGAAGGTACATCGGCAGCAACGCCAACTGGTGCCCGTCCCGATGGAGGGCGGTGACCAGGGTGTTGTCCCGCATGCACGCCCCACAGTAATAGCTGCCCGTGCCCGCGGTCAGGAAGGTGACTTTCATGCAGAGCGGGAAAGGGGTGTTATTTAACGGATTGTGGAACCCGTCCGTGTCCGAGTGGTTCGGGAAGGGAGACAAGACCGCTCATCGCTTCGGCGAGGGGCTTGTAATCCTTGCCGTCAAGATCGCCGATAAGACAGTCCGTGAGCATGGGGCGGATTTCTTCGTGCTTCTTGATCAGTTTCGCAAAGCTGAAGTCCTTGTCGTAAAACGCGTAGACCAATTTGCGCATGACTTCGATCATTTGGCAGAGCTTCTCTCCATAGGCCAAGAACTGCCCTGCCGACACGTCCCCCGCCTCCAGGGCCCCGCTGATTGCATCGGCCGCCATCTCCCCGCTCTTGAGCGCGAGAAAAACCCCGGAAGAAAAGACCGGATCGAGAAACGCGAAGGCATCGCCGGCCATAAGCAGGCCATCGGACGCACAGTGCTCGCCACGGTAGGAGTACTCGCCGGTCACCCAGTATTCGCCAAACTGCTCACCTGCGGCAAGATGCTCCTTGATCCAGCTGTTCTCCTCGATTTCCCGTTCATAAATCTCCTGCAGGTCATGGGTGTCACGGTAGAGATAGTCGCGTTCCGCGACGATACCTGAACTCACGATGTCATCGCGCAGGGGAATGTTCCAGAACCACCCCCGCCCGTTTAAATAGGCTACGGTAGTTGCTCCTTCATCCAGTCCTTCGTCCCGCTTGGCGCCCTTGAAGAGGGTCCAGATCGCAATCTTGTTGAGCTGCGGATCGCGGCGGCGCCACTTCTTCTTGCGCAGAAAAAGCGCCTCCCGCCCGGTGCAGTCGAGGGTCACGGGAGCTTGGAGGCTATAGTCCACTCCGTCCTGCCCCCTCGCGACCACCCCGGTGACACAATCGCCATCGAAGGTGAAGTTCCGGACCTGCGTCTCTTCACGGACTTCTGCTCCCCTCTCCTCCGCATTGCGCAGGAGCATTTCATCAAAGACAGACCGCTCCACCTGCCAGGTGGTGGCTGCCGGATGATCAAGATGCTGGAAGAAATAGAAGGGGGCCGAGATACGTCCATCCTTGGTGATGAACTGCACGCTGTGCTTCTTCACAAAGGCGTGCTCTTCCATCCGCTCCAGGACCCCGAGGCGCTCCAAGGTGAAGTAGCAGAAGGGCATGAGCGACTCGCCCACGTGGTAGCGGGGAAACCTTTCCTTCTCGAGGAGAATGACCTTGTGCCCCTTTTCCGCCAGAAGCGCCGCCGCGGTAGAACCGGAGGGCCCGCCACCGACCACGATGACGTCGCAGGACTGGGGCTCACTTTGCATCTTCACGAATCGGAGGAACGGGGAATGATTTCGAGGATGCGGGCCAGGCAGCTGCCGTCCGGCCTCATAAGCTGGTTATAGCGGCCGTAGAACGTATCGCCATTTCCGAGGGCAGACAATTTTGTTGGAAGCTTCTCGCGCGCAACCGAAAAGTAGCCCAGCGGTCGGCTTTCATAGGCCATCCCGCTCTCGTTCATGATTCCGCCCAGCGGTATTCCCCCCGAGAGAATGGCCTCCTGCAGGTCCTCGGGGAACTGGCCAACCTCGATTTCGATCAGCCCGAATTCGGCAGCCCTACCCGTTTCTGCTCCCCGCAGGATCACTTCGCGGAAGTAGTAGCCGGCGGCCCGCCCGTCTGCCAAAACCTCCAGGATCATGTGCTCCCCGTGATGCCGTTCAAGGGTAGAGGTCATATCCACCTCATGAACGAGAAGCCCGCGGAACGGTTCCGGCATCTCATCAGGCTTATACCATGAGAACCAATCTCCCCGCAGCCCCGCCCGCGAGAGCGATTCGCACAGGAAGTCGGGGAAGGGTGGCTGCTGGAGTTGATCCACGGAGAATTACTTACATTGTGATCGGGGAATGCTGTCGGACGAGATCGCCGCTCCCCGGGGGGAATACCGATGACCGCCTGAATTCCGGAACCTACACGATCCGATCCGTCTTATGGTGTTCGAGAAAGAAGTCGTGGAGGAGGTTGTCCACGCAGAGAAGCCCGTCACGGTTAAGGACAATGGAGCCCCCCGCCACCTCCAGGAGCCCTTCCTCCGTCAGTTCTTCCAGCTGGTCAACGAAACGTTCCAGAATGTTTGCGCCAAACTTTTCCCGGAAGTAGGCCGAATCCACGTGACCGAGCTTCATCTGCAGAATGAACTCGCGGATCATGCGCTCTTCCTCGCTGGTCCGAAAGGCCCGCTTGACGGGCATCTCCCCTGCCTCAACGGCCCTGGTATAATCGTCGATCTCGGTCAGGTTCTGGTAGTGCACCCCCTGCACGTGGGAGAAGGAAGCCACCCCCAGGCCAACCAGGTCGGCTCCGCCCCAGAGAGCATCGCGGTAGATAAACTTCGTCTTGTCCGGGTTCTTCACCGCGGTGTAGCCCGAGCTGATGGTATAACCGTTGGCTTCCAGTTCCGCGAAGGCCTCCTTCACCCAGCGCCGCTTGGTCTCCCAGTCGGCCACCGGGGCGATCAGTGCCCCGTTCTCCTTCCTGTCCTTGTAGATGGTCGTGTTGTAGGGGATCTCCATCTGGTAAATGGTGATGCTGTCCGGACTGAGCTTGAGAACCTGTTCGATATTCTTCTGCCAGTTCTCCTCGGTTTCCTCCAGCATCCCGGCAATGAGGTCGATGTTGATCTGCTCAAACTCTTCCGCCTGGGCCCTTTCGTAGGCGCTCCACACTTCCTTGCTGCGATGAGCGCGCCCGTTGATCTCAAGGATGCGGTCATCAAAGTTCTCGATGCCAAGGCTGAGCCGCGTGACTCCGATTTCCTTGATGGCCGACAACTTCCCCGGGTTGAGCGTGCCTGGTTCGCATTCAAAGGCGACTTCCTCCGCCTCGTCCCAGGGCAGGATGGCCTTCATGCGATCGGTCAACTCCGTAAGCTGGCTGGCAGAGAGGTAGGAGGGCGTCCCTCCACCAAAGTAGATAAAGTGCGGCTTGCGACCATTGAGAAGGGGTTTGGCGGCCAAGCCCTCCAGTTCACGCATGGTGTACTCGAGGTAGTCGCGGATCTCCTGCGCATTCTTGTCGGTGTAGACCCGGAAGTAGCAGAAGTGGCATCGCTTCCGGCAGAAGGGGATGTGATGATAGAGGCCCAAGGGCGTTCCCGAGGCGGGCGGCCTCTCGAAGGTCTCCAGGACTTCCGTTCCCTGCTCTTCCGACCAGAAGGAAAAAGGCGGATAATTGGAAATGAAGTAATTCCCGGCCCGGGTGGCCTTCTTTTTCGGAGGGTGGGCGGTATCACTCATGGCTTCGGGGATAGGGTTCGCGCATTGGTCCTCCTGAAATCACCTCGGGGATCCGGATCGAAGTGTAATAAGATCTCCCGGCAAATGGAACAACGCAACTTGATCTGCTGCCTCAGCAAATCTTTCTGCCCTGTAAAGCTTCATGAGCCCAATCCTCCGCAAGATTCTGCTTTCAGCATTAACCGGCATTTCAATGATCAATCGCTGAGGGGGTTCATTGTCCTTCGATGCAGAAGAGGCTGCCATCCGCGCCGCCCACCACGACGCATCCGTTGGCGAAGGCGAGATCGGAGCTGATGCCCTCTCCCAGATCGAGACGCCAGATCTCGCTGCCGTCTGAGGGCTTCAAGGCATACAGTCTTCCGTCCCCGGAGCCAAAAACAACTGCATCCCGGAACACGATGGCCCCTCCATCGATGCGCGATCCGGTTTTAAAGCGCCAGGCCCGTTTCCCGCTTTCCCGGTTCACGGCGTGCAGATGCTTGTCGCGAGAGCCAATGAAGATCAGCTCGTTGTTAAGGGCGGGGGCAGCGTAAAACCCGAAGTCCTTGTCCTCGTAAGTCCACTTCGGCTTCTTCTTCTCTATGTCCACCGCCACCAACTGGTTCCCGTAATTGGCAGAGTAGACCATGCTCCCCATGGTGGCCACCGTCCCGATGATCTCAGCGTCCACCTGCACTTCATTGACTGCCTTGCCGTTGGTAACATCGATGACGTGGACGAGGGCATCACAGCCGCCAAGAACAACTGTCTTGCCATTCACCAGAGCGGGCGTTCCATTAATCTGCGCGGCGGTCTCGTAGGTCCATGCCTCGCTCCCGTCCTTCGTCCGCAGGGCGCGACAGATACCATCATACCCGTTGACCACGATCCAGTTCTCCTTGTTATCGGGACTCCGCACCAGGAGACCACCACCCACGAATTTGTCTGCTCCTTCGTACTTCCAGAGCTCCTTGCCGGTCTTCTGATCGAGACAGTAAAAGAAACGGTCGCTTGACCCGATGAAAACCCTGCCCAGCCCGACTGTAGGCGGAGCGTCGATGGTGTCTTCCGTCTCGAATTTCCAGCGCGCCTTACCAGTCTCAAAGTTGATGGCGTAAAAGGTTCCCATCACTGTCCCGATGTAGACCGTTCCATCAGCGATGGCAGCATCGCCGATGACCGGCCCATCCAGGACGACATCCCACTTGACCTTGGGCTTGCGGGGGACGGCATCCGCCACCCGGCCCTGCAGGGCGTTGCCGCCCCGCGGCATGGTCCAGCTTTTCGTCACGGCTGCGCCCTTGTTCTCTACGGGCCCACCATTTCCCATGGTCGAACCCAGCAGGGCCAGGGAGGTCCAGATGACGAGAGGTCCTGATAGCGAGTTCTTCATAGTGGGCTCGGAGCTGAAGCTGCATCCATCGCGCGCTGATAGAGTAGCACAAATCCTTCCGTAGTCATGGTCCGGGGGTTGAACTGTCCCGTCCACTGCCTGGTTGCGTCCTCTGCCAGCTCGGGAAAAACGCGCGGATCCACCCCGACTTCCCCCAGGGAAGGCAGGGCCGTAAGGCCCAGCAGGCCCTCAACCCACTCGGTAACCGGAACTTCCGCGTAGCCACGACGGGAAAGAAGTCCTCCATAGTGGTCATACGTATTCCGGGCACCCTTTTCTTCGTGGTTATATCGCATGACATGCGGGAGCATGAGGGCAACCGCATGCCCGTGCGCCAGGCCAAAACGGGCTGTGAGCGGGTTGGCAGAAGCGTGGGCCGCTCCCAGCATGCTGTTCTCAATCGCCAGCCCGGAGAAGGCCGCTCCCAGCAACATTTCACTACGGTCCTGCCCGGTAGCGTTGCCCGCCAGAATCGGCTCGATGGCGGAGGCGATGTGCAGGAAGGCCTCCCGGGAAAATGCCGAGGAGAACGGATTGCGTCGTGTGCATACCGCCGTCTCGAGAGAGTGTGCCAGAGCATCGAGAGCTGTCAGGACCGCAACCTGATGGGGCATGGAGGCGGTGAGCTCCGGGTCTAGAATGGCGCAAGACGCGAGGGCTCCGGGATTGCCACAAGCCATCTTTTCGTGCGACTGGTCGCGGCTGATCACCGCGTAGCTCTGGCATTCACTCCCTGTCCCCGCGGTGGTAGGAACCGCCACGAAAGGCAGCAAAGGGCTCCGGGCCAGGGCGTAGCCCTTGTAATCGCTCATGGTCCCACCGTTGGTAAGAAGGAAGTTGCAGCCCTTGGCAGTATCCATGCTGCTGCCGCCCCCGAGGCCGACAAAACAGTCGACCTCCACCCCACGGGCAAATTCACAGGCGGCGGCGATATCGCTCTCCTCCGGATTCTCGCTGGTGTCGTCGTAAACGGTGAAGTCGATCCCGGCCTCCGCCAGCATGGCAGTGGCACGTGCAACATGACCCGCCGCCACGATCCCGGGATCCGTCACAATCAGCACATTTTCCCCGCCGCTCTCCCGGATACACGCGGGCAACTCCGCGAGAGCGCCCGGTCCACCCACCAGCCGCGGGCTGGGTCTGGTCGTGAAAGGTTTCATTCCGAATTCAGCTCACCGCCGCGAGATCTCCCTGGATGGCCCGCCGACGATACAGGAACTCGAACAGGTTGCCCTCGTGGGGCTGCTCCCACTGTACCCGATTGGTCGGGAATGGTCCAATATTCAGGCGCTCGATGTCGGGCGAATTCATGAGTTGGCGGATCCAGTCCGGGTCCTCGGTCCAGGCCGAAACCACCAGGGTTTCCCCGATCTCATCAAGCATTCGCTCCTGCGGAATCTCCGAAACACTCGCAAAGGGGAACATGAACTCCGTATTGGCGAGCGGATGCCCGGGATCGGCGCAGGAAATCAGGGTCGGTCGCAGATAAGTCTGCCCGTGCATCTCGACCAGTCGCGGGCCGTTACGGTAACGGGCGGTCACATCCTCCGCCCCCTCTACCTTGAGGTGTTGATCGATGAGGGCATCGATGGAACCCGCCCACTCGGTGTTGGAGAAGCCGCAGAGCAGGGCCTCCTCATGGTCGCGGGGGAGGGGCTCGATGGCAGCAAGTTCCCTTGCGATAGCATCCGCCAGCTCCTCCCGGCCGGAGGGGACCAGGATCGCGGAGGTGTTAATGCAACTGCGGCCCCCATTCGCGGAAATGGACTCCACCAGGGTCCTGGCATGTTCCTCCCACTTGTCAGCGTAGTCCGCCCCGAGGAGCACCTTGCTTCGTCCGGTGCCGTGCACCTGGATACTGGGAAAGCCGGCATACTTTCGCACCGTGGCATCGCTGCCGAAGGCAATGCCCCGCCCACAGCACATGAGAATGGTATCGCCCCCTTCGTGAGTGGTGGGATAAAAGCCAAAGGCCTCCTTCGGGAATCCTGCCGCGATGAGGGCCTGCACGATACGTAATGGCGTGAAGGGATCCTCCCGGCCCGGCTTGAGGAGAACCGGGATCTTGAGAACGGAAGCCGGGAGCCAGAGCGAGTTGACCGCCGGGGCGTTGCTGGGAAGGGATACCCCCAGTGCTTCAGTAACCGGATAGTAGTTCACTTCCAAGTCCCCGAGGGAGGAGAGCCCCCGGTCAAAGAGCTCGAGGGGAAGGTTGCGGGTCAGCCCCCCGATCACGGTCCGGATCTGAGACATGGCGGCATGAATCTTCCCCATGTTCATACGCACCAGGGTGTGAGGCAGTTTCGTCAGGGCGGAAAGCGACTCGACATAGTCCTGTGGTCCCTGCGTTCCATCCCCCACCGGCAATTCCTCATGCATGAAAAGTTCCGCCGCCTGTTCGCAGTAGCCGGCCAGGGTGTCGGACGGGATGGCACTGAGCGCCGCTTGCGACTTCTCAATTCCCAGGAGATCCCGCCTGATCAGGCCCGGATTGGCGGTGTGCGTGAAGACCTTGTAGTCCGTCACCGCCTCCAGTTCCACGGTATCGAGACTACGGTACTCCTCGCCCAGGCGCAGGATGGGAATGTGAATCTCGGCACTCATCGCAAGCAGGAAAACATCCGCGCGTTACGGGGGGAAAGGTTACTCTGACAGTTCATCGCTTCGGTTCGGTCTCAGGGTTCTCCACCCCGGGGCTGGTCTCATTAGTAGACCCCTTCGATCACCTGCTTTGTCCCGCTCTGGAAGGGCCGCACATCGCCTGCCCCATCCCACGGGAATTCCCCGCAGGGCTCGCGACGAATGGCTTCATCCCGCTCAAGGAAGCGCGGCACGAAGAATTCCTTCGTCATGGTGGTCAACTCCACCCGTCCATACTCACCGTATTCCACATCCCTGGTGGCGTCATCCGGGTCGACGATCCGCAGAACGGCCCGCGGTTGGGGCGCATAGTAGGTCAGGCTGTACTCCCCGGGTTCCCGCTTCCGGCTGATTGCAAGCCCCATCAGGGTGTTCCCGTAGGTTGGAGCGTAATTGATCCTGCCCTCCAACACCTCCTCCTCAATAAAACGCACGTACTGCGGCGTCATGGTGGTTCCTCCCGCGAAGACCCCTTTGATGCCGGCATTCACCAGGGACATACGCTCCGCAAGACTCTCGAGGAGCTTGGGCGTGGTAAAAAGGCACTTGATATCCCGGTGCCTGATGATGGTGACGGCCTGGTCGATGACATGCTCCTGGTACTTGCGGGCCATGCCATATTCCCCGTCCGAGATCAGACGCTTCACCCAGCGGGGATCGAGATCAATAAAGTAGCAGGCGCCGCCCCGACGATTGGCAAGATGCTCGATCGAGAGTCTCAATCTTCGCGGTCCCGTGGGCCCTACCATCAGCCAGTTGCCCCCCTGCGGAAAGAAGTCGGTCGCATAATGATCGCTGAACTCCGAGTAGTCGGTCTTGTAGTCTTCCCAGCCGATCCGCTGCTTGGGCATCCCGGTTGTCCCCCCGGTCTCGAATACGTTGTAGGGCTGACCTTCATAGGCCTTCGGGATGAACCGGGCGGGATCCTCCTTCCGCAACACTTCGTCGTCAAAGTTCGGGAACTTCTGCATGTCGGCGAAGCAGGTCACCTCCGCGATGGGGGCGAACCCGAGACCGGCGGCCCGATCAAGCCAGTAGGGGCACCCGGTTTCGGGCGAAAAGTGCCACTTCATGCTTTCGCGGACGCGCTCGTCCAGCGCCGCACGGGCCTCTTCCACGGTCAGATCACAGCTCATGTCAATTGTGTCCCTAAAGGACGGGGCTAATCCCTACCGCTTTCTGCAAATCCCGCAAGTCCCACGATCCCACTGCCCGCGCTATTACTTCAGATCCGTGGACTAATTGATCCCCGGTCGCCGCCCGGGAACAATTACCGCCTTCAGGGGAAGAACTTTTCCACTGTTTCCTCACTCGGCGGCCTGGTGACAAGGGACCCTGCAACCATGGCAAATGCCCCCGCCATCCAGCATATGGCTACCGGCATGACCCCGCCCAGAACGGTGAATTCTCCTCCGAATCCTGACATCGCAAAAAAGATGAACCAGCTGACGGCCACCACGATTACACTGGCATATGCGCCCGCAGCAGTGGCGCGCTTCCAGTATAGCGCGGCCAGAACGAGAGGCGTAAGGGCCGCAAATCCGGAAAAACACCAGATCGCGAGGTCAAAAACATTCTGATTCTGCAACAGGAGCGCAAGGACGTAGGTGAGGGCCACGACGGCCACAACGAAGCCGCGCGCCATGAACAGGATCTGCTTGTCGGTGTAGTCCTTCTTGGAATTATGCAGCACCACGTCGTTGGTGAAAATCGTCCCAAGACAGAGGAATTGTGAGTCGAGCGAGGACATGATCGCGGCCAGAACCCCGGCGGTAAGCATACCTGTAAGGACCGGGTTTCCGATCAGGGTCTTAAGGACATTGGAAAGAACCGCGGCCGGGGGCATTCCCCAGGGTAACAGTCCGCTGGCCCAGATCCCGATGAGAACGCATGGAACCCATACAACCATGATGCAAAGCGGGTGCGCGATGAGAGTCAGTTTGAAGGCCTTTGCGCTCTTCGCAGTGAGCCAGTGTTGGAAAAGGTGCGGGAACATTCCCACGCTCAGGGGAATGAACATGTAGGACAGGAACATGAGCCAGGGCACGCCCACCTCACGATCCTTGTCGATGAGCTTCTTGGTTTTCGGATGCTTGGCCTTGTGGCGGATCTCCACCTCACCTCGGGTAAGGTGCGGCTGCTTGCCCGCCCATTTCTCAGCCTCTTCAGGATACTTGAGCCTCCCGACCACCTTCGGTTTCTCCGCCTTGATCAGTTTCCGCGATTCCTTGTCAAAGGTGTACTCCTGCACGACCGTCCCCTTCTCGGTGATCCGGGCAGCAACATTGGTCGGATTCCCCGCCTGGTTGAGCACATTATAAATGAAGATGAAGGCCACCAGGCCCATGATCATGAAGACGAGGGTCTGGAAGGTGTTGGCCCAGGCCGCCGCCCGCGAACCGCCAGCAAAGATGTAGGCGAGAACCACTCCGCAGATGACGAGGCCGCTCAACCAGGGTGGAACGCCGCCGTTCAGGATCGGGTTGTCGTTTTTGAAGAGCTCAGGAAAGGCTCCAGCAGTGGCCGGCTGCAGGGTCTTTCCAGCCCCGATTACCCCGATCAGCAGATAGGGAATGATCAACAGCACGAAGATCGGGAAGAGAAGATAGCCGAGCCCGTTCGACCCGAAGCGCGCCCGGAAAAACTGGATCTGGGTGACGAAGCCATGGCGTTTCCCGATCGACCATATCTTCACGCCAATCAGGAAGAAACAGGCCGCGTGAATAAGTCCCGAGGAAGACGCCATCAATCCGTATGTTCCCACTCCGCGCTCAAAGGCCTTCCCCGTCGAACCAACCAGGGCGAAGGCCGTCATGGTCGTTCCGAAGACCGACATGAGAAGCATGAAGGGGCCAATCGAACGGCTGGCCACGAAGTAGTCATTACTCGTGCCACGGAAAAACATCTTGGAGCCCAGCGCGAAGGCGAGCAGGGCGCCGAGGTAGCAGACGATAACCCAGACAGTTGCCATGATTCTTCAGGGTGCCGTGATTAGTTTTCCTCTCCTCCCTCGGCCCACTCTTCCAAGCCATCCGGCCATGCCACCTTGATCACAATGCCCCAGAAAATCGCGGCCATCACTGAGTAGGCCGCATGATAGGCAAGCCCGACGGGCATGAAGCCAAAGACCAGTTGGGAGCTGTCCCAGTTCCAGACGTCCTGGTGCAGAACAGCCAGAATTACAAAGACAACCAGGAAGACGAGGGAGTGCTTTTTCATGCGGAGAGCCGGGTCACAGTTGACCCACGTCCCAGGTATCTTCCCTGAATCGCCGGCAGGATGTCAAACCCGGATGCGGGGGCTCCCGGCCCGACGCCGCCTACTCGGCCGTCCCGATGGCATAGAGGTGGGTCTGGCTCGCCACGTAGACGGTGTCATTGGCCACTACCGCCGAGCTGTAAATAGGGGCGTGGAGCTCGATGGTCCCATGATGCTTCTTCTCCTTGGTAGCTCCCAGGATCACGACCTCTCCGTCCTCCGTGCCAAGGAACACCTTGCCGTCCGCCACCAGGGTGGAGGCCCATATCCGGCTCCCGGTTTCGTGGACCCAGTACGCCTTGCCGGTCTTGGCATCCACGCAGTGGATGTCCCCGTCGTACTCCGCACAGATGACCAGACCGTCGTCGGTGATGCTCGGGGTGGAGATGGAGCGTCCGATTCCGGAGCCATCCCCATACTCGTAGGTCCAGACCGCTTTTCCGCTCAGGTCTCCCGTCCCGCTGGGGTCGAGGCAACTCAGCATGCCCACCCCGTCGCCGTGCTCCGGATCCTGGCCGATGACGATGTAGACGAGTCCATCGTTAATCACGGTCGTCCCAATGATCTCATTGGGACCCTTGAAGGTGGCATACTTGATGGGCGAGCCATCGGCCTTGTGGCGGAAGTGCGGCGGGTTTCCATCGTAGCGCCAGAGTTCCTTCAGGATGGGGAATCCCTCGTCCTCGTCCATTACCGGGATGGGGTCGAACCCGTAGGCAAAGCCATCGCCCCCGCCCCAGACGAGCATGTCCTTGTCCTTGACCTTGCCGATGGCAGGCGAACTCCAGCTGGCATGCAGCACCCTTTCGGAAACCCCGGAGATCTCCTCCCCCAAAAGCTTGCCGGTATTCTTGTCGAGGGCGATGAGCCCGGGAATGAATTCCCCCGGGATGTTGGTGTGCGACCAGTCCACCCCGTTGGAAGTGGCGGTGTAGAGAATATCGCCGTGTACAAGGGGCGAACAGCTCGACACGTTGTGCGGGAAAACGCCCACTCCCTTGTCTGCGTCACGCATGTCAAAGATCCAGAGAATGTCGGCATAGGTGTTGTCGATCTTAGGAGCGCCTTCCGCGAAGGTACTCTTGCGACGACCTTGAGCAGCCTTGAGAGCATCGCCTTCCAGCCCTCCCTCGATTTGTTTGGTCAAGCTCTCCACCAGAGTGGCATGCCCGTCCGAGAGGGTACGGGTTTCGCCGTCCACGGTGACCTCGCGGGCCTTGGCCAGGCCGGCATAGCCTGCCCCGTAATACTTCTGTTCATCCTTGAAGGAGCCGTCATTTCCGTTCGCGAGGCCATTCATGTCCAGGCAGATCACCTCCCCACGATTGGTCACCACCCAGAGCCGATCCTCCTCAATGGCTGGTGAGGAGCAGATCCCCACATATTCCCAGTCGCTCACCTTCCGAGCCCCGAGCTTGGGGGTAGCCAACTGCCAGAGAAACTCGCCGGTCTTCTCATCAAAGCACATCAGGTTGCCACGATCCACCACGTTGCGCTTGTCGCGGGGGGACTCGTTGTTGGTGCCCGCGAACACCTTGCCGTGGGCAACGGAGACATTCCCGTAGGACTGCGATCCGAGCTTGGCGATCCATCGGATGTTCTTGGTCGTCTTGAGATCAATCTCCTCGGTTTCGTCGTTCATCTCCCCGGGATTCACCTCCACGGGAAGGTTCTTGGCCTTGCCCACCATGTTACGGGTCGAGTCGCGGCCCCAGGTCGGCCAGTCCTCGCCCTTGGAAAGGCCCTCACCGGCATCCGCATTTCCTCCAGCATCCACATTTTTGTCGGCATCCGCGCTACCACCGGCACCCTTGTCCTGGCAGGAAGAGATGATCGGACCGAGGCCGAGACTGACAATAAAATGGAGGACTGGTTTGAGTTTCATGTCTTAACAATGATTGAAGGTCGATTTACTGGGCGGTGCTAAGTTTGATATTGTCGATATAGACGCGTTTCTGGACCTGCGGGGAGAAGGCGAAGATCCCGGGGGCGCCCTTCTCGTGCACATCATCAAGCTCCACCTCGATGGTCCACTCCTCGGGCTCGGGCTGGTCACGCAGCCAGGCCTTGGCCCGCACCGCCCCCTTCCCGTCCTCACCGCGCAACACATGGGTCTTGAGATGGTACCAGGTGTTGGGCCGGATCGGGAACTTCACACTTTCCTTCACGCGCTCATGGTTGGAGCTGACTTCCAGAATGCGGCGGTTCCCGTCCAGGGTGATCAGGTAGCGTTGGTTGACCAAGCCAATGGTCGACATCACCCGGCGGTTGCCGTCGGTGGCAACATCCGCTTCCAACACGTAGTTGCTGAGCTCGGGATCTCCGAAGAAGTTCATGGTGCGCTGGAAGAGAACGTTGTCGAGACGGTTGGCAATCACCTGGCCGCCGCCATGCTTGAGCACGTGCCACTTGATGCGCGCTCCAAGCCAGGGTAGCGGCGGAAAGTTCACGGCTACCCCGGCATCGTTTTTCATCGGGAGCGGGGTGCCCTCGAAATCAGCGCTGTAACCGATGGAAGCGATCACACGACCGCGCGTGGTAGCAGTCATCCCGTCCACACTGGCCTTGAACGCCCCGGCTGAAAGCTTGGCCTCCGGGCCGGCAACCAGGGTGTCGCCTTCGAAAGTGGCATCCACCTTGGCCTTTACCCGCGCGGTGGGTGGAATAAAGGCTTCCCACTGGGTGCCTTCCATCTTCCTGACCCGGCGCCCCTTGTCATCAAGTCCCCAGACCGTGAACATCTGCTTGCTCCCTGGGGTGAGGGCAAATTCGGCCGGGACGATCTGGATCTGGGCCACCGGTCCCACTTCCACAGGGGTGACCGGCTTGGGCGCTTCCGCGGCAGCCT
>Ga0310345_10002669_pt1 | contig 17745 bp, 10 predicted proteins | sample HC15DNA20500_MG_FD_204667 | JGI IMG/M metagenome (GOLD analysis project Ga0310345, IMG submission 204667) | Marine microbial communities from station ALOHA, North Pacific Subtropical Gyre - HC15-DNA-20-500_MG | ecosystem: Environmental > Aquatic > Marine > Oceanic | place: Pacific Ocean: North... | reverse complement strand
AGCGTGTCCCCCGGTAGGTCGCCTTATAGAGCGTTCCGATAATCAGGTTAAGCCCGAAGCTCACGCCAAGAGCGAAGACCACCTCGACAAACCCGGGGATGACAAGATCGAATCCGAGTTTTTCCAGGATGTTTTCATAAACGTCGATAAAGGCCAGGGAGGTCATGATTTTGGTAGGGATAGTTTTATAAGAAGACGAGTCATGCTGCCGACCCCCGCCGTGCCCGCGCCCCTTCAAGCTGGGCACCCAGAACGGGGTCATGTTTTTCAAGGGATGTGCAGTACTTGCTGAAACTCCGCCGGCTCAACCCGGTCTCCCCGGCCCGCTGCCGCAGCCAGTAGGGAACCGGCCCGATGGACTTGATCTCCATGATGGAGTCTCCCTCGGGAATGATGAACCTGCTGAAGTTCTGATCGTCCGGGAGGAGCTTGGGGAACTCAGGACGACAGCGCAGAAGATTGTCGAACGTGATCCGCAGATGACCGTCCGGCGAACTGAAGGCATCCCGATCGTAGCGAATCTGCATGGAGGGCGCATGTCCCGCTGACCGCATCCCGAGGACTTCGTCGATCACGATACGACCAGCGCGGCCCACCTCGCTGCGGAGCCCGCGCAAAACATCGTCATTCCCAAGGCCGAATTCCTGGGCGGCCTCAATCGACATGGGCAGGCGGCGCTTCACCCCCAGCCCCTGCAACTTGTGCTTCACTTCAAGGAATCCCGCAGGAGGAATCTTGGCTGTCTCCGAACCATAAATGCGCAGACGGATCTTGCGGCGACTCTTGAAGCGACGCTGCTTCTCCCAGTAGCAGTCGCGCTCTGCGGTGTCGTAATACTGCGAGAGAATGGGGTAGTTCCCCGAGTTCCCCGGATTTTGATCCACCGCAAGACGCTGCGAGATCTCATCTTTCCATTGATGATACTGCTCCGCGTTGATCAGAAATTTGTATTCGGTCCTGCTTATACTCACTACTGCCCTCAAAGGCAGGGAAAGGGATTTGCGCCGGTCAGGGCAGACCATGCGCCCGGGGGCGGATTCGTCACAAATTAAGTTTTAGCCAATAAGGGCCAGGACGACAACTCCCGAATCTGTCGCCCCCTTGGCCCGTAAATCCCCTGAATGAGTCAACGGTCACTCCCCTCCCGCCCTTTGCGCACTTGGCAGAATCCGGCATTTCAACCATCCGGAATCAACTGAACCTGAAGGAGCCTCGCCTGCTTGTCTGATGGCCTCGAGCCCCTGCTAACCCTTCCGGGGGGCTTCAGAACGCTCCCTCAGGCCTATCGCCTTGTGCCTTTCTCAGGGCATTTTATGCTCACTGCCAACCCCTCCTTCTGCGACGCATTCCCGTACAGCCCATGCCCTCCCCCTTCCGTAAACCCTGGTTCCTCCCGGGCCTCCTCCTGCTGATTGCCACCTCCTCCCTTCCCGCGACCGACATCATCCTCAACGAGTTCATGGCATCCAACGGGGGCGGCACTCCGGTCCCGAACCAGGTACCCGGCACCACTGACGACTGGATCGAGATTCACAACCGGGGCCCCACCACCCTCAGCCTCGCCGGCTGGCACCTTACCGACAGCGCAGGGAACCTGAACAAGTGGACCTTCCCCCCGGGGATCACCCTTGCGATGGGCGACTTCCTGGTGGTCTTCGCCTCCGGCAACAACGCGCTGGACGCCAATGGCAACCTGCACACCAACTTCAGTTTGAGCGCGGGCGGCGACTACGTCGCACTGGTCCGCCCCTCGCTCACCGTGGCCAGCGAGTTCGGACCCAGCACGGACTACCCCTCGCAGCAATCCGACATCTCCTACGGGCTGCATCCCAGCAACCTGGAGCCGGTCTACTTCCAGACCCCCACCCCCGACGCTCCCAACGATGCCGGCGGACAACTGCTGGTCGAGGACACCCAGTTCAGCCACAAGCGCGGCTACTACACCTCGGCCATCAATCTCTCCCTCACCACCAACACCTCCGGTGCGACAATCCGCTACACCCTGGATGGGACCGTGCCCACCCAATCCACCAACGGCAGCACCTACTCCAGAGCGATCCCGATCAACACCACCACCGTGCTGCGCGTGCGGGCCTTCAAGAGAGGCCTGCAGGCGACCAAAGTGGACACCCAGAGCTACATCTTCCCAACCTCAGTGGGCAGCCAAACCCGGCCTTCCGGTTATCCGACGGGGTGGGGAGGCGAGCCCACCGCCGACTACAACGTGGACACCCAGATCACCCAGTCGCGCCAGTACGCTGCCCGCTTCCGGGCAGGGCTGCGGGACATTCCCACTCTCTCGGTCACGGGCGAGAAGGACGACTTCTTTGGTTCGGACGGGATCTACGTCGACACCCAGGACCGCAATATCGAAGCCGCCGTCTCCGCCGAATACTTCCATCCCGACCCCGTGACCGATGGTGTCAACATCGAGAACGGGTTCCAGATCGACTGCGGATGCAAGCTCCAGGGCGGTGCCAGCCGCACACCGAGCAAGGCGATCAAGCACTCCTTCAGCCTGCGCTTCCGCGACCTCTACGGGGCCGGGAAACTCAACTACCCGGTCTTCGATGGAAGCACCGTCACGACTTTCGACAGCATCCACCTGCGAGCCATGTACAATAACTCGTGGATCCACAGCAACAGCGGCCAGCGCGCCCGTGCCACCATGATCCGCGACCAGTGGGCCCGTGACTGCATGATCGACATGGGCAATGCCGACGGCGGGCAGGGCCACTTCGTGCACTTCTACATCAACGGCATCTACTGGGGCGTCTTCAACCTCCATGAGCGCCTCGAAAACGACCACTACGCAGCCTACAACGGGTACGAGGACGACGAAGTGCTCGGGCTGAATCCGGGCAGACTCACCTCGGAGGAGACCGCTTCCTTCAACGCCATGAAAGCGGTCGTCACGAATTCTCGCAGCCCCTGGTCCCGGATCCAGACCGTCCTCGACGTCGACAATTACATCGACTTCGTCATCACCCAGTACTTTGGCCGCAACGCCGATTTGAAATCCGGAGACAACTGGCGCGCGGCGGGCGGAGGCAGCGCCAACGCCCCCTGGCGCTTCTACTGCTGGGACACCGAGCGAATCCTCGAGAACCAAACCACCACCAGCGCCCCCAGCAACAGCGGAGCCCTGGACGGGGCCCTCATCTTTGATGACCTCGAGGACCATCGCGAATTCCGGGTCCGCTTCGCCGATCGCGCCTACAAGCACCTCTTCCATGGCGGGGCCCTCACCAACCTCGAAAACCGCGGCCGCTTTCAGAAGTACGCCGACCAGATCGACACCGCGATCGTGTGCGAGTCCGCCCGCTGGGGCGACGACCGGAGCGGAGGGGGATTCAGTGGCAACTATGCACGCAACGAAAACTGGACTCGTGCAGTATACGGAACTCCGGGCGGACCGGGCACGAGCCCGAGCAACGGCGTGCTGGGTTCCTGGTTCCCGACTTCAGGAACCAACCGCACCGACCGCATGATCAGCGCCTGGCAATCGAAGAGGTTTTCGGGCAGCTCCGACACCTACCTCGGGACCATCACGGCGCCTCTCTTCACCGTCAACGGAGGGAACCAGCACGGCGGCGAAATCCCCGGCGACGGAACGCTCTCCGCCACCGCGCCCTCCGGATCGATCTACTACACCACCGACGGGACTGATCCGCGCCTCGAAGGCGGCAGCCTCGCGCCCGGGGCTATCCTTCTCTCCGGAGAGATGACCTTGCCCGCCAGCGGACTGGTCCGCATGAGGGCCCGGGTGGGCGGCGGCGATTCGTGGTCGCCGCTCAGCGAGGCCACCTTCTATCTCGAACGCCGCGCCACCGCGTCCGATCTGCGCATCACCGAGATCAATTACAATGCAGCCCGCGCCAACGCGGTGGAAGCCGAGGCCGGGGCGAGCCTGGCGATTCCCCGCCTCTTCACCGGTGGGGATTTCGAATTCATCGAGATCTGCAATGTCAGCGCCAGTGCCGTCAATCTTGATGGGGTGAAGTTCACCAACGGGCTCACCTTCACCTTCCCCGTCACCAACCTTCCCGCCGGCGGATACGTGGTGGTGGTCGAGGACCTGGAAGCATTTGAAGTGCGCTACGGCACGGGCCTCCCGGTGGCGGGACAGTTTACCGGCACCCTTGACAACGGCGGAGAACGCATCGCCTTCGCAACCTGGAACGGCTCCGGCAGCCAGGACTTTACCTTCGACGACGGAGGAACCTGGCCGGGCCGGTCCGACGGAATCGGATCCTCGCTTGAAATCATCGACACTGCCGGCGACTACGGCAACTCGGAGAACTGGCGGTCCAGTTGTGAATACAATGGCTCACCGGGTGCTCTCGGAGCCGGCCTCGACGGTCGCATCGTGGTCAACGAGGTCCTCACCAACACCGACCTCCCCGCCATCGATCGCATCGAACTTCACAACACCACCGGGGCCTCGATCCCGGTGGCCAACTGGTACCTCTCCGATGCCAATACCAACTACCGGAAGTTCCGTATTTCCTCCGGCAGCATTCCCGCCGGGGGCTACCTGGATTGGGACGAGAGCGACTTCAACGCCAACCAGAATCTCGCCCTTTCTTCCTATTCCGGCACCATTGCAGCCGCTCCCACCACGGTCTCCGATGCGGCCCACGGCCTGTCCACGGGAGACATCATCACGATCTCTGGATACGGCGGAATCGGGGCCTACAACGACACTTTCGAGGTAACGGTCCCCAACGCCAACAGCTTCACCATTCCGGTTCCCTTCCTTGACAATCACGGCACCAGGGGAACTTACACCAGCGGCGGGCCCTTCGCGCTTTCCTCGCAGGGTGATGACGTCTGGTTGCTCGAAGGCGACGCCAGCGGCAAGCTGCTCAAGTTTGTTGACGTCGTCGAATTCGCGGCCGCCCGCAGCAGCGAGACCCTGGGACGCTGGCCCGATGGTGCGGGGAGCGGCACCCTCGTCAGTATGACCGCCAACACCCTCGGATCCGGCAATGCCGCCGCCCAGGTTGGCCCGGTGGTCATTTCAGAAGTGATGTACCACCCAACTGCGACCCCGGAGAACAGCTACGAATACGTCGAAATCCGCAATTCCGGCTCCCTCCCCGAAAGTCTCGCCAACTGGAGGCTGCGTGGCGGAGTTGATTTCGATTTCACCGCCACTCACTTCCTCGCACCGGGTGAAATCCTCCTGGTGGTGGGCTTTGATCCGGTGGCGGACCTGGTGAGCACAGGTCACTTCCGTTCCCACTACGGGATCGACGCCGGGGTGCCCCTCCTCGGCCCATGGACCGATGGCCCCCTGCGCAATGACCAGGGCACCGTGCGCCTGCAGCGACCCGACAACCCTCTCCCGACTGATCCGGCCTTCTACCCGCAGGTCACCGAGGACGAAGTGCACTACCTCGCCATCGCTCCCTGGCCCACCAGTCCGGCCGGCGGGGGAGGGGCCCTGCAACGGCTCAATTCCTCCCTCTTCGGCAACTTTTCCACCTCCTGGGGGGGAAGTGAGCCCTCTCCCGGTGCCAGCGAGCTGTCTTACGCCTCCTTCCGTGATCTCACCTTCGGCCCCGGCTCCCCTCCCGGGTCGGGCGAACTGGAGGACTTCGACCTCGATGGATTCCTCAATATCGTGGAGTATGGCCTCGGACTGAATCCTCTCCTCCTTGACGCCGCCCTCGCTCCCTCACCCGTGGTGGACGGCGGTGAACTGACCCTGACTTTCCCGAGAAACACCCTCCTCGGCGACGTCCGCTGCGCGGCGGAGTTTTCCACCGACCTCGTCACTTGGACGCCCCTCCTCGATGTCGCTGTGTCCTCCGACAACTTCATCGAAGTGCGCAAGGCCAGCATCACCATGGCTCCCTACCCCCGGCTCTTCCTGCGCATTGCCGTCACCTACACTCCGTAGGGCTCCAGGACACCACCACAGGCACCTCCCTCCCGCCAGGGAGGCGAAGATCAACTACAGTCTGTTCCCTTAAACATTTGGGCCGCAATGACCTTCACCCGCCCCTGACAAAGTTGGCGGTCCTTGCTCTTGCTCCTGCCAGATGGCCTCTGCAATCTTGTCCGCGACCACAGGCGCAGGCCACTCGCTCCCCCCCAAGAAACAACTACCCGGTTCAAGACAATGAAAATCAGGATTCTCCTTACTACCCAGGTGGCCCTCGCCACGGCCACCCTCTCGTCCCAGAACCTCCTGGTCGACTTCAACTCGACCAGCCAGTCCGGCGGGCCTCACCCGCAAACAGACTACCAGGCCTACAATGCCGCTCATGAAGTCCCGGCCGACTTCATCACCCGGTCCTTCCCGGCCTTCGGAACCAGCATCGACATCACTCCGGCATGGCCCAACACCACGGACAACCGGGTCCGGCAGATGATCGACCGTGGAGACGGTAATGACGCCAACTGGAACAACGCCGGCGGTGACCTCGATCTGATCACCGACTTCCTGGGGATCGACACCCGCCCTGCCAATGGTGGCAACGGCAACTGGGACGGTGACGCGGGGGGGACTCCCACCTACATGACACTCACTCTCGGCGGCCTCCCCGCCGGCACCTACGGATGGACCTCCTTCCACCACGATACCGAACATGTCCACACCAACTTCGAGGTCGAAATCTCCATTGACGGGGGAACCAGCTACACCAGCCTCGGACAGGAGTTCTACATGTCCGACAGCACCCCGGGCGGGAACCCTGACTCCGCCACCGACGGGGCCGGCGGAACACGCACAGGCCCCGATGCAACCACCCTCAATTCCACGGCCACGTTCCAGATCGACGCCAGCGGGACCGACGAGGTGGTCCTCCGCTTCGCTCCCCTCTCCGGGGTCCTCGGCAGCGCGGTCCACAACCAGATCTGGGGGATTAACGGCTTCCAGCTCAGCGCCCTCGACGACGCCGATGGCGACGGCCTAGCCGACTCCTTCGAGCAGGGAATAATCGCTGCCGACCCCGATGACGGCATTGCCACCCTTGAGGATGTCCTCCCCGGGGACGACTTCGACGATGACGGATCCACCAACCAGGAGGAGAGCGATAACATGACGAATCCCTCCGACGACGATTCCGACGACGACGGCCTCCTCGACGGCCCCGAATCGAACACCGGAAACTTTGTCGGACCCGACGACACCGGATCGAATCCCAACAATGCCGACAGTGATGCCGACGGCCTCAGCGACGGCGAGGAGGTCAGCGAAGACAACGGTTTTGTTACTGATCCCAACAACGCTGACACCGACGGCGACGGCTTTGATGACGGGAACGAACTCGCTGAGGGGAGCAATCCCACCGATCCCGACGACGCCCCTGAGGTGGGCTTGACTATTCTGTTCCTAGGAAATGCAGCCGGTCCTACCGCGGGCGCGGACGGCGCCATCATGACCTTTCTACAGGACTCCTACGGCACCCAGAACGTCACCTACATGCAGTCCAGCGTAGCCCAGACCGGTGACGAGCTTGGCTTCGGGGTTCTCCTGCTCTCCTCCACTTTCGGCTCCGGCAGCGCACGGGGCAAATTCCAGGACTCACCCGTCCCGATCCTCAACTGGGAAGAGGCCCTGGCACGGAATGCCGGCGGCGAATTCGCCGTCACGGACGGACGCACCAAGGAAACCGCGTCCCATTCCATCACCATCAATGTTGAGCATCCCATCACCGCTGGATTCCAGGCCGGACAACGCGTCCAGATGACCACCGGCGCCGCCGAGTTCTGGTGGTCCACCGGCCTGCAGGCCCCCGGTGCCGTCTCCCTTGCCAGTGATGACACCAGCCCCACGAACGGCTTCCTCACCATCGTGGAAGCAGGGGATGAACTTCTCACCGGTCAACCGGCCCCCGCTCGCCGCATCATGCTCGGTATCACCGACAACACCTTCAACTTCTTTACCGACGACGCCAAGACCCTCTTCGGGCAGTCCATCGACTGGCTCCTGGGACTCAGTGACGGAACCAACCGGTTCCAGCTCACCGAAGTCTCCCACCACCCGGTCTCCGGCCTCCTTGCCATCAGCTGGGAGAGCACGGCTGGAAAGCTCTACAACCTCCGCAGCACCCTTGACCCGGGCTCCGCGACTCCCCTGGAGTGGCCGATCTTTGGCGGGAATATTGACCTGGGGGCTACTCCCCCGGAGAACACCCTGACCATTCCCATGCCCGATGAGCAGTCCCGGTTCTTCGTGGTTGAAGAGTTCAATGCCCCGCCCGTGATCCTCTTCGCGGACGACCTTGAGTCGGGGGCCCAGGGCTGGTCCACCGCAGTTAACGATGCAACCGAAAACACCCGGTGGGAACTCGGATCACCGTCCGGTTCCACCGGACCCCTCACCGGCGCCGGTGACTCCACCACTGCGTGGTCCACCAATCTCGGCGACTACGGTCCGGACTCCGACATTTCCCTGCGTTCCCCCGCCTTCGACCTGAGCGGTGTGGCCAGCGCGGAATTAACCTTCAAGGCCTTCCGGGATGCCGACGGATTTGGCGACTCCGCGATGGTGCGCTTCCTGCGTGCTGCCGACTTCCTGCAACTGGGCGCGGAAACTGCCCTCGACATGACCGTCTTTGATTCCGACTACACGAGCCTCAACATCCCGATCGTTCCGGAGGCCCTCGGCGAGAATGTGATCATCGAGTGGAATTTCGTGAGCGATGGCAGCGCGGATGCCTTCAGCGGACTGACCATTGACGACATCGAGGTGATCGAATAGCCGGGAGGACTGGCTCCTGCGAAGAAGGAGAACGCTTCCGCTCCATGGCACAGAGCCATCCAGCCCCCGGGATGGTCCCGGGGGGATCCGTCTTGCAGCCCCTCCTTGCTGCTCTCCCGCTCCCGGTTGCCCGGAATCCGGATCGCACCGGGTGAGGAGGGGTGTCAACCCGGGATGCACCCTTGTAAGGACCAGGAATCGATAGGATTCTTGCACACATGAAGGCTCTCGTCCTGACCTCTACCGATGGCACCCTCGAATTCACCAGCATGGAAGAGCCCGCGGCCGGTCCCGGACTGGCGGTGATCCGCCTCCAGACCGCCGCCCTCAACCGGCGCGACTTCTGGATCACGCAGGGCGGTTATCCCAAAATCCAGGCTCCCTGTATTCTGGGATCCGACGGAGCCGGGATCGTGGAAACCGTGGGCGAGGGCGTCGATCCCTGCTGGCTGGGAAAGCAGGTCGTGATTAATCCCAGTCTCAACTGGGGTGACTCACAGGAGGCCCAGGGTGAGAACTTCCGCATCCTGGGAATGCCCGATCATGGTACGTTTGCTGAAAAAATCGCCGTCCCGGCGTGTCAACTGGTCGAGAAACCCGCCCACCTCACCGTGCATGAGGCCGCGGCCCTGCCCCTCGCCACTCTGACGGCCTACCGGGCCCTCTTCTCGCAGGGCCGGTTGCAGTCCGGCGAATCCATTCTCATCACGGGAATTGGCGGAGGGGTGGCCACCGTGGCCCTCAAGATCGCCCAGGCCATCGGTAGCCGCGTGCTGGTCAGCTCTTCCTCAGAGGACAAGCTTGCCCGCGCGATCTCGCTCGGCGCATCCGCCGGAGTAAACTACACCGGAGAGAACTGGTCCGAGCGCTTTCTTGCCGCGAACGGATCCGTCGACCTCGTTCTCGATGGTGCCGCGGGCGCTGGATTTGGTGACCTGCTTCCACTGGTCCGCCCCGGGGGGCGGGTGGTGAGTTACGGAGGCACTGCTGGTCCGTCCGTCACCTTTCCCATCCGCTACCATTTCTGGAATCAACTCCAGCTCATCGGCTCTACCATGGGATCGCCCGCCGACTTCGCAGGCATGGTCGCCTTTGCGGAGAAGCATGAACTGAGGCCGGAGATTGACTCGATCACTCCCCTCGCGGAGGGCGCAGGTCTCATTCAATCGATGACCGGGTCCCCCCAGTTCGGAAAACTTGTTCTGCAGATTGCCTGACCATCAACCCGCCAAGGCTGCTGCAGGCGATCCTCCGTTACCCCTGGAGATCACGTTGTGGCAGGCAGGCCTTCGTCGCCGAGGAACGCCAGCGTCTCAGGCGTGAGGTCCAGTCCGTGTCCGAAGGGCGCCTCCCCCGCCGACCTGGTTGAGACCTGCCCCCCTTCAATGCGCAGGGAGGCGTACCCTTCAGGCCTCATCTCATAAAGATCGGGGTGTCTCTCACACACCATCTTCTGCAACTCCTCAGGAAACATGCTCAACCCCGCAAAGTAGTGATGCCCGTTGCGCTCCACGTCCCCGATCCCGAAGACCGCCATGGCTGCGAGATCATTGAGAAGGGCCACCGGCCCGACGTTGGCAAGGTCTTCACCGCTCATCAGCCAGGGGCCCTCTTCCGGGCGCTGACGCCGGTACCATTCGATCAGGCACCGGTTGGCCAGACCCTTGATCACCCCCTTGCAGTTCTTGTGACTGGTCCCACGGTAACCCAGCGCGATGGCCCGCCTCATGCTGTCCAGCTCGCCGTCCGACTCGTCGATGATCATGGACGGGGCTTCGCCCCAGGCCACCAGTTCATCCCGAACACTCTCCGCAAGAGCCACGTCGCGATGCAGGGGTTGCTCGACAAAAAGCAGTCTGTCGCCCTCGAACAAGACCGCCAGTCCCGGCTCCGCACGATAGGTCTCCCAATGTTCACGGAAGGTGACGATGTCCCGGAACTGCTCGTTGCCGTCCAGAGTGTAACGGAATCCCGGGGATGCTTCCGACAGCACCGCCGCAACATCCTTCAGGCGCGGGACATCGACTTCCAGATTACCGCAGACCTTGATCTTGAAATGGGTCAACCCGTAATGACGGGTTGCCTCAAGCAGGGCGTGGGGCAGGCCATCGTCAATACGTTCATCCTCCGGGATATCCCCGGCCCGCAGGGGATCGCCGAGTCCCACCGTGTGGCGCACGACAATGGATTCCCCCGGTCCGGGCAGCCACTCGCCGGGCTCCGTGCCAACCAGTTCGGGGTGGAGGCACCCGAGATCAATGCCGAAGGAGTTCCTGCCCACCGCCTCCGGAAAGCTCACCCCCGCCCCCCGACAATAGCCATCGATGAGCATTCGCTCCACCAGGGCCGTTCCCAGGTGCGCCAGAAGCGGCGGATATCCTTTTTCCCGTGCCCAGCGATCCTGTTCATCGTGGAGCGAGCGCCAGGCCGCAAAGACTGACTCATGGGTCGAGTTCACCACAAGATCGGATGCATGCTGAAGACTCTCAACCATGGCGGGAAGGTCCTCCTCGAAACATGTGTCCGGGTTCTTCGTGAACCACTTGGGAGGGAGTCCTTCCGAGGCCAGGCCGCGCCAGGGCGCACCCCCCAGGCTACCCTCCGCCACTCCAAAGACATGCGGCAGCTCGGTCATGGACGCGATCCCGTACTTGAACGGAAAGCGCGTCTTCATCCAGCGCGTACGAAAGGAGAAGGAACCGATACGAAACGGGAGAGACATGGCGTCGTTCACTGAACCGGAGATGATCCCTCAGCACAAGTACCGGCTCCGCAGGCCGCCGCCAGGCCCCGCAAACAGACTTTTCCATCGACACCCTCACCCCTTCTCCGCTGAGATGACCCGAACGTGGGCAAGGGACCGCTTCTCACCATCATCTTCCTGATCGCACTCGTCCTGGGACCGGGACCCGGTGCGGCCCTGATTGATGGCACCAAGGAGGACCCCAACATCTGGTTTGGAATACCCGCCCTCTACCTCTGGGTGGTGTTCTGGTTTCTTGTGATGGCGGGCTGCATCGTGACGGCAGCCTTCACGGTGTGGAAAGACACGGATTAGGGACAAGCCATGCTGGACCTCCTCGCCACCGGCAAGATCCCGCCCAGCCTGGGCGCATGGCCCTACATTGTCCTTGCCCTCTACCTCACCGGCCTGCTCGGGCTCGGTGCTCTCAGCCTCCTCAAAGGCCGGCGCGCCGTACATGCAGAGACCGACTACTACCTCGCCGGCCGCGGCCAGGGTGTAATCGTGACCTCTCTCACCATCATGGCGACCTACTTCTCCAGCTTCGCCATCCTCACCTTTCCGGGCTGGATGTACGAGGGGGGGGTCGCCCCCATGCTCTACGCCCTCAACCTTCCGGTCGCCGCCGCCGCCATCTACCTCCTCGGCAACCGCATCCGGCGGATCGGCCGCAAGCGTGGCTACATCACACCCGCCGACATGGTGACCGACTACTACGGGGACTCTTCCACAGTCCGCGGACTGGTGGCTCTCACCGGCGCCCTCTACGTCATCCCCTACGTCGTCATGCAGATCAAGGGCGGCGGACTGCTTGCCGATGGACTCTTCCGCGAAATCGAGCACCTCACCGTATTCGGCTGGAGGATCACCATGGAGGACGTCGGCGTGGCCGCTCTCTCGCTCGTGACCATGGTCTACGTCATCATAGGTGGCATGCGTTCGGTGGCCTGGACCGATGTCATGCAGGGAATCATCCTCCTCAGCGCCATGGTCCTCTCGGGCGTGGCGGTAATGTATGCCCTGGAGGGCCCCTCAGGATACTTTTCCCGGGTCTCCTCCGAACTCGATGGCGCCCTCCTCACTGTGCCGGACCCCGGTGATGCCAATCCCCACAATGTCTGGAAACTTCTCACCTTCTGCGCCTTCGCCTCCCTCGCCAGCATCATCCAACCCGCCCAGTGGATGCGCTTTTATGCGGCCCGTGATTCCTCCACCCTGCGCCGCTCCGCCATCGCCTTCTCCACCATTCTCCCGGTCTGCTTCATCTTTGGCGTCTTCCTCGTCGGGTTGGGCGGGCGGGTACTCTACGAACCGCAGTTCATTGAAAGCAAGATCCACCTCACCGACGGTTCCAAGGTCGACCAGGTGCTTATTCATGTCATCCAGGATTACTTCCCGGAAATGTTCGGCACAATCGGGATCGTTCTCGTTGCCCTCATCCTGGTGGCGGTGATGGCAGCCTCCATGTCCACTGCCGACTCCAACCTGCACGCCCTGAGCGCGATGGCGACCCGGGACCTCTACCACCCGCTCAAAAAAAACTCCTCCGAGCGGGAACGGACCTGGATTGGCCGTCTCGTCATCGTCCTGGCAACCGTTGCCGCAGCAGCCATCACATTCCTGGGCAGGGACCAGAAGGGGCTTCTCGACACCATCACCGCCTTCTTCTTCCTCGCCATGGCCTTCTCGGCCCAGCTGCTGCCCATCACCATCGACATTCTCTTCATCCGCAGGGGCAGTCGCGCCGGAGCAGTCGCGGGCCTGATCGCGGGCCTGCTCACCGTCTGCCTCTTCCCTCCATTGGGCAGCCTCCTCTTTGGCGGGGATAATGCCGTGGTCGAGGGGACCTCCCATCTCAAGACGCTCTTTGATGTCGGCATGTGCGGGATTATCGTCAACGCCCTCGTCTTCGCCGCCGTGAGCAAGTTCAGCCCACCCCTGGACAAGGCCCACCGCGAAGCCTTCGCCCGTGACCTCAGGGGCGGATCGTAACTTGCAACTTCAAACCCGGGACTTGAAACTCCCTCCACAGCGAATCAACCACGTCCGCGTATGAACACGATCCCTCCCCTTCCCGACGGGCCACGCATCCTGACAACTACGGTCGGTTCCTACCCCCTCCCCGACTGGCTGACCGCTCTCCCGTCTGAACAGGCCGTCACCGATGCCACCCGGGTCATCTTCAACACTCAGCGCCAGGCCGGGATCGACCTGCCGACCGACGGGGAACTCTACCGCTTCGACATCAATCACCCGGATACCAACGGCATGATTGAGTACTTCGTCTCTCCCATGGGTGGCTGCGACACCACCATCGGCCGGGCCGAAGCAGAAGCCTTTCACGCGAACCAGAGCATGGGCTTCCGCGCCAAGCCCGCCGCCGTGGTGCGCGAAGCGCTGCACGGTGGCGGACTCAACCTGATCGACGACTGCCGGCGCGCGGCCAATCTCGCCGGCGGTGCCTTCAAGTTCACCGTCACCAGCCCCTACATGCTGGCCCGCACTCTCCTCGACCAGCACTACCATGACTTCGCAGCCCTGACCCTCGCGCTCGCGGACGTCCTTGCCGGACAGGTCTCCGGTTGCCCGTGTTCCTGCCTGCAGGTCGATGAAGCCAATATTCCAGGCAACCCGTCCGACGGTCCGCTCGCCGCCGAGGCCATCAACAGGGTCCTCGATGCCTTCGACGGTCCCACCGCAGTGCACTTCTGTTTCGGGAATTACGGTGGCCAGACCATCCAGACCGGCAAGTGGAAGCCCCTCCTGGAGTTCCTCGACTCCCTGCACGCCGACCACCTCGTCCTGGAGCTCGCTCACCGTCCCAAGGACGACCTGGAGGCCATCAGGGATCTCAACGGAAAGATCGGCATCGGCCTGGGGGTGGTCGACATCAAGGTCAACCAGGTGGAAACCGCGGAAGAAATCGCCAGGGCCATCGAAGAGGCCGAGAAGGTGATCGGACCGGGACGCGTCAGGTATGTCCATCCCGACTGCGGCTTCTGGATGCTCAAACGCTCGGTGGCGGACCGCAAGATGGCCGCCCTCGCGATAGGACGGGATCTCTTCCTCGGTAGGTAGGCACCATGCGCAGCTTCCCTGTCCTCCTCACTGCCTGCTTTCTTTTGCAACCCGGTGTCCTCATGGCCAACACCGGGGAGAACGCTCCCAAGCCAAACTTCCTCTTCCTCCTGGTCGATGACCTCGGCTGGGCCGACCTCGGCTGTTACGGGTCCACCTTCCACGAAACACCGCACCTCGACCGCCTGGCGAAGGAGGGCGTTCGTTTCACTGACGCCTACACCGCAGCATCCATCTGCTCCCCTACCCGGGCCTCGCTCATGACCGGCAAACACCCGGTCCGGGTGGATATCACTGACTGGATCCCGGGGAGCAGCGGCCAGGGCCACAGGATGAAGACCCCTCAGGACACTCACCAGCTTGCTCTGGAGGAGGTCACCATTGCCGAGGCCCTCAAGGAGGGTGGATATTCCACCTTCTACACCGGCAAATGGCATCTCGGTGGAAAAGCCTTCAGCCCGGACAAGCAGGGGTTTGATGAATACTACGATCCTCACCACGACCCTTCCAGGGGATCACCCGGCAAAGGCAGGACCACCGGACGCAAGCACGCTACGATCGACCTCACCCGGGAAACGAAGAGTTTCATCCGCCGGAACAGGGACGCTCCCTTTTTTGCCTATCTCGCCTACTACGACATTCACACTCCCATTATCGCTGAGAAGAACTACCAGGAGCACTACACCAGGAAGGCGGCCCTGCTGGGTCCCTCACCCAAGCCGATCAGGGAACATGACGGAGTGAGCCGTCCCCGGCAGGACAATGCCGCCCTCGCCAGCATGGTGCAGGCCGTCGACGACTCGGTGGGGGAGTTGGTGGCGCACCTCGGCGAGCTGGGGATCCTGGAGAACACCTACGTCTTTTTCTTCTCCGACAACGGCGGCCTCTGCACCAAGAACACGGTGGGCCCCGGATGCAACCTTCCCCTCCGGGCCAGCAAGGGATGGCTCTATGAGGGCGGCATTCGCGTCCCTCTCATCGTACGCCAACCCGGAAAGAAGAATGCGGGGGCCCAACCCACCGACTATGTCTTGAGCACCGACCTTTACCCCACTCTTCTCGGTCTCGCCAGCCTGCCCCTGCGCCCCGGGCAGCACGCCGATGGCCGGAGCTTCGAGGACCTCCTCGTGGGCGACAAATCGCGCAAGGCTCCCCGCCGTCTCTACTGGCACTACCCACACTATCATGGCTCCACCTGGACACCCGGGGCCGCCATCCGGGATGGAGACTGGAAGCTCATCGAGTTCTACCACTACGGCAAAGTGGAACTCTACAACCTGAAGGACGACCTGGGGGAGGCGAAGGACCTCGCTGCCCGGTTTCCCGGACGCACCAGGGAACTCCGCCAGCGCCTCAGGGTCTGGCAGGAGGAAACGGGCGCCAGAATGCCGACGCCCAGGTAATGACCTGCCGACTTACGGAGCGATTCCGACCACCTGCAGGAAGACCTTGAGCTCAAGCTCAAGACTTTCCGGAACCCGCAGCGTCACGGGCGAAGCGACCAATCCAACCGCAGCGGTCACGGGAAGGACGTTGTCCTGCGGGTCAATTGCTGCCAGATCACGCGCCGAGCCCATCTGGATGCTGAATGGCCCGGGGAGAGCACCGTCCCAGGCCACCGTAAACTCATTGGTGGCCGGGTTGAAGGTGAGGCTCGTGATCTGGATGCGGGAAGGATCATTGCCACCACCGTTGCCGGGATCTCCCACCTCGAAGCGATACCAGTCCGGCTGGGTCGGTTCGAGCACCATCGGGACGATCCCATTGGGATGGGTCAGGCTGTAGGACCCTCCTGCAATCCCCGCGCCCACCTCAAAGCCGTCGAGGAAGGTGGAAGGGTAACCGGCCACCACCGCAAACCACACCCCTTCCGTGAGTCCTTCAGGAATGTCGATCAGGCTCTGTAAGGTGCCGTTCGCGTCATCATTGTAATACAGGAAGTAGCCGAACTCATCGTAGATCGCGAGTTGGGTATCGACCAGGGACTCAAGGGTATGAAGCTGCAGGGGGACTCCGGGATCGGCGATCTTACCCAGATCCACAAACTCAAGAGGAGGACCGAGAGAAATGGTGAACTCAAACCACACCGTCTCCGAGGCTTCCGTCCCTACCGATGTCCTCGTCGTACTTGTCCCTGCCCCGGGACCGAGATTGGGATTGGAGGGATAATTGAGGACAACATCCCCCACCGCTCCGCCAAGCGTGGTGATCGGCCCGAGATCGAAGGTCGCCCCCGCTCCCGCTACCACCGCGATGTAGGTTCCGGCATCCAGTCCCTCCGGAATCGAAACCTGACTCTGCAAGCCTTCACCTGCGTTGTCGTTTTCCTGAATGAAATTGCCGTCAAAGGAAAATATCGCCAACTGGGTATCGAAGCTGGATCCAAAGGTATCAAAGGTGAGGGGATTGCCCTCGCTTCCAATAAACCCCAGATCAATCGTCACCTCGTCCGGCCAGTCCGCTGGCAGCACGTTGAGATTCAGGGAAAACGTGGCATCGACCTGATTGACCGCTCCGTCAAAGCCCGCAAAGCTCTCCACCACCAGATAGTAAGTCCCCGACCGGAGAGCCACCGAGCCCTGGTCCGGAGCCGGACTGTCAAAGAAATGGTACCAGATCCCTTCCTGGGCGACATTTTTCCCAAGGTCCACGTCAAATTCCGTACTCAATCCCGCCACCAGAAAAAAATCGGGATCACCCGCGGCAAACTCGCTGTCCTTGCTGAACGTCAGGTTCGCAGGCTCGGCGAGAGTGAACTGGATGACATACTCGTTCCCCCAGTTAGCTGCCGTGTTAAGATCCATACCTTCTCCGGTCACGAGGTCGGCATTGTTGCGCCCGCCCGTAATGACTTCCGGAGGGCCGGGATCAACCACCAGAGCGGTGGTTCCGGAAATTTCCGTGTTGCCTTCAGGCAGCGTCCCCAGATCAATATCGACCTCATAGTCAGCGACGGCGGGGAGGGTCGCGACGAACGTAATAAGCAATCCCTGTAAAGTACGTTTCATGATTTGCACTTTGATTTACGACGTGGGCGGCCAACCTGCCCCCTTCCTCCCGGACGTGCAAGCACGGTTTTCCCCAAAGAAACTGCAGCGGCCACGTCTCCGGGCGGACGGGAAGTTCCCTTGGGGAGCAGGAAGAAACAGCCCTACTTCTCAATGTTGTAGACCGAATTGTGGATCTCCCGAACCACCTCCATCCCATT
>Ga0310345_10002667_pt1 | contig 17752 bp, 16 predicted proteins | sample HC15DNA20500_MG_FD_204667 | JGI IMG/M metagenome (GOLD analysis project Ga0310345, IMG submission 204667) | Marine microbial communities from station ALOHA, North Pacific Subtropical Gyre - HC15-DNA-20-500_MG | ecosystem: Environmental > Aquatic > Marine > Oceanic | place: Pacific Ocean: North... | reverse complement strand
GCACAGCAAAACGATCCCACAGGGTGTCAAGGTCCTCGGCGGAAAAACGCTTGGCAAGATCCTCTAACTGGTACCAGTGCACTTCAGGTTCCTTAGGCGGTGCCGGAAGAGCCGTGGTCGATCGCCTGACGGTTCCCTGTGCAACGTCAAAGTCAACTTTACGTTCGCTGGGAAGATGTTGAACCAGGCTGGGATTTTTAAAACTGCGGATGCGGAAAGCTAATTTTGACAGCAGGATCACTGTTACCATCTGACCTTTTTCAGCAGCATGAAGAGTTGAAAGATTAGCTTTAAATTCAACCGGATCCGCTTGCAGAATACTATAAAGGACTGAAGCCCAAAGTGCCCGTTCCTGTTTTCCCAGTTCCAGATAACGTTTAAAGACAGGTTGACAGTCAGCAGGTAGTTTTTGCACCAAGTCTGAATCCCAGTAGAAAAACAGGCCATTGTAGTTTGGCGTGTTATTATCACCGAAGGTTCGATAAACCTGGTGAATGGTTCGACGCTGTTTCGGACTGTAGCGGGCTCCACGATGGAGCATCCAGTTGAGATAGACAACTCCATCTCCTGCCTTCAGGTCTGCGACAACACCTTCGGGTAAGGCTCCCTGGGGATTGTCTACAAGGCGCTGGTTCTCATCGGCAGTATTAGGCCGTTGATGGGTGCCGGGAACCAGACAGAAATTATTATCATCATAAAGAGCAATATTCCACTGCAGAAAACTGGGACCGTTCGTCATCATGTCTTCCTGCACTCCGCAAAGGGGCGCCTGGTAGTTAGGTTTAATGTCACGATGCCAGCTGCCTGGTCCAAAATCCTTGATTGGATTGCACATGACCTGCATTAGAACGAGTGCAAGCTGGGATGAATTGAGTAACTGCTGACTTACCCCCATGGTATTGTCATGAAGCAGGAAGCGAACGGCATTCATTGTTTCACTGTCACAGACTTCATTGATTGCGACAATCGGACTTGGGACTGATTCCCAGTCACTGATTGAAAGGCCCCTTTGACGTTCAGCTAAAATTTCACAACTATGGCGCAGTGGTGCCAATTGATCGGGAGGAACGACATTTTTTATGACCAGGTATCCATCTTGTAAAAATTGATTGGTATCAACCTGCATGGGTAAATCCTCCTTTTTGTTTATAGCGTTTAGTGTATTAACTTTATTAGGGTAAAGATACCGGTCTAACTCTTTTCTCAATGCCATGTCGTTTTAAAAAATTAACAGTAGTACTGTATATTTTAAAAACCTGTTTTTCAGTGAAACCACCATGTTTTCCGCCAGCAATGGTGAGAAGCTGATTGGGTACTCCAGCTGAGGTTAAAGCTTTATGTAACCGCACAGCATGAGAATAAGGGACAGTAGAATCAACATCACCATGAATTGTCAATATAGGTGGTAACCCAGGTGTGACATAGGTCAGTGGGGATACTCTTTTAGCAATCTCTTGACGATTACTTAGACTGCCAAACCAGGCAACTGCATAGCCCTTCATATTGGGACCCTCCAGTAAATCGTTAACGTCGGTAATGCCGTACCAATTAATAATTGCTGCTACTTTTAATTTCTTTTGAGCAAGGCAACGACGATCCAGACCAGCCGAGGCAGGTAACATTCCTGTAGTAAGAGACAAATGTCCTCCAGCTGATTTACCTGCAACAACAATTTTTTCGGGATCAAAATTATATTCTTCAGCATGATTAATTACCCAGCTTAATGCACATCGGCAATCTTCAACGGCTGCTGGAGCTAATGCGACTCGGGCTAATCTGTACTCGACATTAACAACTGCCCAACCCATTTCCAGATATTGAAACAAATGAAAAAAACGAACATCTTTGTCACTCCCTATCCAACCCCCAGCATGAAAATAGATTACAGTAGGAGTCGGAGAGGTTGTATCAGTTGGTTGATAAACATCTAGTTTGGCTTCCCAATTATCTGCAGTCAGATAGGTTATATTAGATGTGACTCTATAACGTTGATAAAGAGTTGCTGCCCAAGAAGCAACTGATGAAGGATTTTCTAAACAAAGTAAAGTTGATTGGGTAAGAATCAGTATTAAAACTAAGGTAATAGTGTTTATCAGTAATTTTTTGAACATTAAATTTTTTCTATTATGATTTTGTGATTAGTTAAGATCAGTTTCGGGATTACTTCCTGTAATTCATAGGCTATTTTAGCAAGTCATGCAGGATTTACTTAATTGTACAATGATACCTGAAAAAATTGTGAGTTAACCTTCAGCTAAGGAATTTTTTTAAGACGTTTTCGGTAATTTGAGAAACATTGTTAGTGTAATTGTTGTGGGACAAGCTACCACACCAACTAATTGAGCCAACTGAGAAAACAGCTCCTTTATGGGGAGTCTCAAAGTAAACCATATCAGCACGAACATTGGAATTAGCTGTACCTCCGTATTCCTGCGTATCCTTAACTTGGAGAATATCTTCGATGACTTGTTGGTAACGATTATCATGACCCGTTGAGGATGCCAAATGAATAGCATGGCGAGGAGTTCCTAATTGGTAATCTAAACGGTCCAGTTCATCTCCAGCTGCACCGCCCATAGCTAAACCAAAGTTGCCAATAATTTCATCTTTTTTTATTCCTTGAAAAATAAACTCCACTTGTTTATCAAAACTATCTTTAGAGCGGATGTATCCTCCAGATTTTGTTGCCCATCCCATTGATGAACAACCAATACCAACCAGTTTATTAGGAGTTTTTCCACGATGTCTCCAAAGTCCCCCTAACTCTCCTGTGCTGCTATGGTAATTTTCCCCCGGTGCTGATTCCCAAGTTCGAGTTCCTGACTGTCCTCGTCTGACTTCCATAATATGCGGTTTATGTGAATAGATGCTAGTTACCCAGTAAAATCCATTGCCACCTAGATACATTAAGTGTCCTCCGATAGCTAGGTATTGTTCAAGGGCTGACAGCATATTTGCAGTAGTGTATTCTGGGTGAGCTCCTGTTAAGACAACCTGGTATTGTCGAAGAGATTCTATTCCTTCATGGTGTAAATCCTCGTCAGTAAGAACATCAAATTCAAAGTTTTTGGTTTCAAGCCAATCCACTAGATAAAGATCACTGACAATGTGACGGGGGCCACCTTCCCTCCACTTTAGATATTTTGGCCGAAGATTAGTGATAGGTCTCAGGCGGGAAGCACTGATGAAACCACTTCCGTCACTATGGTTATCATATAAAGATGCAGAAAATTCAGGGTGTTTTGCCAAATAATTGTCGAGGGGGTCATGATTAAGTTTTCTTGGAGTTGCCATTAGTGATGCTAGCGTTGAATTAAATTGCATTCTCTCATTTCCGTAGGCTAGGTAACTTAAAGAAGGAATCAAAAATACTATTTTGGCCTGTTGGACTTTTTTGTTTGATCGAACAAAAAAAGGAATGTAATCTTCGTTATTTTCAGTCCGAAGACGCGCTGCATAGATACCACTCTTTAGATTGAAAGGGATTGTTAAGCTAAAGTCAGTTTTCCAAGCAGCATCATCAAGGTCATCTTCATGGAAATAGATGGCACTGTATTCATTAGGTGCATTTTTAAAATCACATTCATTTCCTCTCCAGTTGTATCCTGTTACAGCTCGACTCGGGGTATTGATAGTTTTTCCATGTAACTGGAACGGTCCTGTATCTCTAACGGTTGATGTTGAAATATCTCTGGAAAAATCCCAAGCGGCAAGTAGATTTTTTGAATCAATTATTTCAGGGGAAATCCCTTGGTTCAAATACTCTATTTCTTTAGAATTCAGACATCGACCAAAGAGGCAGGGATTTTGGATTTTTCCATTGAAGCCATTTAGTCCAATAACCCTGTTATCCGGCAGTTTTTTACTAAGACCAGCTCCGATAAGAAGGGGAGCGTCATTATTGACAAAAGGGTGAGAGAGGATAGGACATTCACTAGAAGACATCTTTGTGTCATAAGAAGAGACAGGTAATTCTTTTAACCAGAGAGTTGCTTTTAATGAAGAAACATCCAGTGTTACTGCTACAAAGTACCAATGGTTAGTTTGTAGGGAAAATCTAGAAGCTAATTTGATCGTCTTTCCATTTCCATAGCCAATTTGAAATTCCAATTCTCCTTTATGATTCAAAAATAAACTGTACCCGTCATTTTTGGTACTCCACCATTTCGAAAGCAATCCCTGAGGTGTTCTTTTCCTACTCTGTGTTGGAAAGACCCAGGTTTGTATAGTCAATTGATTTAGTTTTTCCAAAACCTTGTGGGGTTGCACCATTGCATATGATCCACAATATGTAAATTGTTTTTGGCCGGGATATTTTTTGTTGATCGAAGACTCAACAACCTTCTCTTTGAACCCTGGACCAAGTGGGTTTTGGTCTCCGTGAATCAAACGAACTATGTCAGCCTTATAATCAGGGGAATCGGTGCTAATCTTGAACTCAAGATTGTCACCTGCTGTCACGCTAAATTTGTCTGTATATCCAATAAGTTCCATTGTTAATTTTTAAAAGTTAAAGTCTTTTAAACTAAAAGGGGAAAAGGGCTAAAAGTGATCTGAAGTTTTCACAATTTCTTAATTTTGTCATGCTAAAAATCTAGCTGGTGTTACAAGAGAGATCTGTTTGAATTTGAAGAATCCTAGATTCCAAAGTAATTTTGAAGACAACCTAATTTTTGATGTAGATATTATCATGTTAGATAGTATTAAAAGGATTGATACAACTGTTAATATTGTTAACTTTTAGGGTAAAGTGATTTAATCACACGGAACTAATTGAGTGAAAAGAAAAGAAAAGTTGATATTTAGTACATTAATTGAGAGTACTCAATCTATCTTAATGAATAATGTTTCTATCCCGGCTTAATGAGCTAGTTGCTTAAAAGGGGAATTTATGAAAATTCTGAAAAATAGTTTTCAATTAGGGACTATTGTATTCGTCCTGCTGTTATTTTCCTGTGTAATACCTACAAATCGTACAAAAGAAAATGGCCCTAATTCAAAAACCAGTAACCTAATAATGGCAGAAAAATTGTTGCCACTTACTTCACTTGAGACAAAAGTTTTTCCAGATGATGGATTTATTCACCGAAATGGCAGTACTTCGGTTTTTATGTGGCCAGTTGACCTTCCGGTTGTAGATCACAAAGCTAACTCGATAATGGCAAGAATGACACTTTTACAATACCAGGCTGGCGGAGGAATTGATGTTAGAAGCTACAGCCAAGTTAGAGAGCAAGCCTTCTATGTGCTTGAAGGAGAGGCTAGGTTCCTTCTGGGTGAATCCATTAAAAAAGTTAGTTCTGGAGATTTGATCTTTGTTCCAAGCGAGGTGAAACATAGTTATGAAGTGATAGGAAATGTTCCTCTCAAAATGATTTTGATGGAGTGGCGCAACGACAGTGGAAGTAATGCTCGTTTGTTACAGGGCACCTTAGTTTCAGAAAGACTCAAGCCCCTAAGAAGATTGACCTCTGAAGAGGCTGGGGGACACCAAGGTATCTCTGCTTCTCTTTTTGTTACCCCAAGAGACTATCCCGTTCTTAAAGCTAATTCATCAATGGCTTGGATAGCTCTACAACAGTATGATGCAGACCCTAACCTAAAAGCTACTTCTGTACACACTCATGATAATCAAGAACAAGTTTTCTATATTGTGGAGGGGAAAGCTCGGTTTCAACTGGGTGAGGTTGAACAGGATGTTGGACCGGGTGAACTAGTTTTTGCTCCCAGACATGTAAAGCATGGTTATAAGGTACTAGGTCCATCTCCGGTTAAGTGGCTGATGATAGCTTGGTCTGGTGAATAAACAGGGTTTTAGACGTACATATAATATTTCTCAGGGAATCTAGATGATTTCTAAACCGAAGAGTAGATAAGATTAAAATACCGGAACTACAAATTTTGGTTATTTGATGGAATTGAATGAATTTATTTAATTATTTTGTAAAGATATTTAAAGTTTTGAAAGGACAGGTGTAACAATGGCAGTTGTTAAAATTACGGTTAACAATCATGGTTCTTTAAAAGTAACTGGTGACTTTGAAATTTGTGATGGTCAAGGTCAATTGTTTGATCTTGCTGGCAGAGAAACTATCGGTCTCTGTCGTTGTGGATATTCTCAGAATAAGCCGTTTTGTGATGGTAGTCACAGGGGAGCTAATTTTCAGTCTCAGGTTGAGGCCAGAAGTTTACCATCGCCAAAGCCAAAACCCTAATCGGGTTTATTGATTTTTCATCATCTTATAGGTAATACGAGGACTAAGTTAGTCAAACTAGCATTTATAATTAATTTTTAGGTATCTAACTTTGAAAGATAAAATAACCAACGTACTTTCTAAAATTAAACCAGTGGTCAAAGCTATTGAGCCTTATTCTTTGAAGCACTATAGGGCTCCCGTAAAAATTAATCAGAATGAAAATCCCTATGATATGCCAGACATTATTAAAACCGCTGTTAACAAAGTTATGTCTGAAAAAGCTTGGTGTCGGTACCCTGATTTTGTACCTTCGACTCTGATTTCACAGTTAGCTGAGTTTAGTCAATGGAAGTCTGATGGAATTTTAGTAGGTAATGGATCAAATGAACTTATTGAAGCACTTATGATTGCCACTATTGAAAAGAACACCAAAGTGCTTATTTCTCAACCTACTTTCACACTGTACTCGATGTTTGCAAAAATGTTAGGAGGTAATTGCAAAGAAGTTTGTCTTCTTCCGAGTTTAGAGTTTGACGTTAAAGCTATACTGGCAGAATCTCGTCAGGCAGATTTGACTATTATTTGCTCCCCCAATAACCCTACTGGATCTCTACTTGAGCAAGAAGACCTGAGACTAATTTTAAAGACTACCCCTGGTTTAGTTATTATTGATGAAGCTTACCATGAGTTTAGTCGTCAATCAGTTGTTTCTCTATTAACAGACTTTGAAAATTTGATTGTGCTTAGAACCTTTTCAAAGGCCATGTCAATGGCTGGTTTAAGAGTTGGCTATCTAATGGGAAACAAAAAACTTGTTGAACAAATTTCTAAAGCTAAACTTCCTTATAATCTAAATATTTTTTCCATGACAGCTGCAATGTCTGCTTTAACTCATTTTGACTTGTTAGCACCACAAATTGAGAATGTTATAGCTGAAAGGGAACGCTTGCAAGTTGGTTTAAAACAAATTCCTGGAGTACTGCCCTTTCCATCTAAAGCTAATTTCATTGTTTTTCAGTTGGCTGGGGATCCACGAATTATTTTTGATTCCCTGTTCCAAGATGGGATCCTTGTTAGGGATGTAAGCCGTTATCCTATGTTGGACCAATGCTTGAGGGTCACTGTTGGTTTGCCACAAGAAAATGAACGGTTCATAACCTCATTGACTAAAATTATGAGCCATTCTTAAACCAAAATCCAAACTTGATATGCAGTAATAACGGTACAATTAGCTAAAAAATAAAATTTTAAACTAGGCCTAAACATTTTTCTGGAGGTTTAAGTTGAAAAAAGAACGTATAGCCGAAGTTTCTCGGCAAACAAAAGAGACAGACATTTCAGTTAGACTGAATTTAGATGGAAAGGGCAGTTCTCAAATTTCAACAGGAATCCATTTTTTTGATCACATGTTAATTCTTTTGGCAAAACATGGGTTTTTTGATTTGGAGGTAAAATGTAAAGGTGATCTTGAGGTAGATGGCCATCATACAGTTGAAGATGTTGGTATTACACTGGGAGATGCTTTTAATCAGGCCCTGGGGACTAAAGAGGGAATTTCTCGATATGGCATGGCGTATGTTCCGATGGATGAAACACTAGGCCGAGCCGTTGTAGACTTTTCAGGCCGCCCTTTTTTAGTGTGTAACGTAACCTTTTCATCTGAAAATGTTGGTGGTTTAAATACTGAACTTGTTGAAGAATTTTTTCGGCCCCTCGCTGTACATGGGAAAATGAATCTTCATATTGAAGTTCTGTACGGTAAAAATTCTCATCACATGGCAGAAGCGATGTTCAAAGCAGTAGGTCGCGCATTGTGCTTGGCTGCTACAAAGCATCCTCGTGTTGAAGGGATCCCTTCGACAAAAGGTGTCCTATAGTGATCACAATAATCGATTATGCAGTTAATAATCTTAACAGTGTTGAAAAAGCTTTCCGTAGTCTAAAAATCCCAGTAGAAATTACAGATAATACTAGAAAAATCAGAGAGGCTGATAAACTAGTTCTACCAGGAGTTGGTGCTTTTGGTGATGCTGTGAACAATCTGAAGACAAAAAAAATATTTGAATTACTTAGGGAGAAGGCAGAAACAGGTACTCCAATTCTAGGTCTTTGCCTAGGATTACAGTTATTTTTTACTGAAAGTGAAGAGTTTGGTCCTGTTTCAGGGTTAGATTTTATTCGCGGAAATGTTCAGAGACTACCGGCAACAGTTCAGGTTCCTCATATTGGCTGGAATCAGCTCTATCTTCTAAAATCTGACCCATTGCTGAAGGGAGTAGATCAGGGAAGTTTTGTCTATTTTGTTCATTCCTACTACGCTACTCCATTTAATCAAGATTATGTTCTTGCAACTACTGAGTACGGCACGGAATTTACAGCCGTTGTTCGTAAGAAAAATGTGTGGGCTACCCAATTTCATCCAGAAAAGAGCCAAGATATTGGTTTAAGGATACTTCATAATTTCTCCTTAATCTGAAGGTTAAAAGAAAAAAATAAGATTTATTTTAGAATCTAAAAAAATGTTATTGACCGCTTCTCTGTATCTTGGACTACTAGTGTCTAGCTTACTAATTCAGCTTTTTGAATTGGAGTAGCAGATAAGGTTGTACTACAGTTAAAACTTCTATAAGAACTCTATGATTATATTTCCTGCGATTGATATGCATAACGGAAGGTGTGTCCGTCTATTACAAGGACGAATAGAGGATGAAACCATATATTCTGAGGATCCTGTTATGGTATCTCAGGAATGGCAGCATCAAGGAGCATCATGGTTACACCTGGTTGATCTGGATGGTGCAATGTCAGCAAATAAAAATAACCGCTTACTCGCACGACAAATATTCAAAACCTTATCAATTCCAGTACAAATCGGTGGAGGAATTCGAAGTATTTCAGATGTTCAGGAATTGTTGGATGCGGGAGCGGCAAGGGTTATTGTTGGAACAACTGCTGTTCAACAACCTAAAATATTAGAAGAACTTTTAAAGAACTTTTCTAATAAAATTGTAGTTGGTTTGGATGCTCGTGATGGATTGGTTGTAACCCATGGATGGCAGCAGGTTGAATCGCTTAAAGCGATTTCTTTTGCTCAAGAGTTGTCCCGTCTAGGTGTAGAAAGGGTAATTTATACGGACACTAGTAAGGATGGGATGCTTAAAGGGCCTAACCTAACAGAAATAAGAACCTTAGCTAAAAACACTGAGATCAAAGTGATTGCATCAGGTGGCATATCGTCTTTAGAGGATTTATTACAACTCAAAAAAATAGAATCGCTTGGTGTTGAAGGAGTAGTGATTGGAAAAGCTTTGTATGAGAAGAGATTTTCTCTAGGAAAGGCATTACGCTGTGTTGAAGGTTAATATATAGTAAGGCTAGAGAAGATTAATTATTGTTTTATATGCTTGTTGATCCAGATGCACTAGATTAGTTCAGACTCCAATCCCTTAAGCGTAACTCATTGTGTTCGAAGATTTGATTGATTAGACTAAAAAGTTTATGCTGGCAAAACGTATTATTCCTTGTTTAGATGTAGATAAAGGGCGAGTAGTGAAGGGGGTCCACTTTGTCAACCTAGTTGATGCAGGTGGACCAGTTGAATGTGGTCAGCGGTATGACCGAGAGGGAGCTGATGAACTAGTCTTCTTAGATATTACGGCCTCTTCTGATAATCGTCACATTATGATAGAGGTTGTGCAGCGAGTTGCTGAAACTATCTTTATCCCTTTTACCGTAGGTGGAGGACTTCGCTCACCTGAGGATGTTCAGAAGATTCTCAGAGCTGGTGCTGATAAGGTTTCTTTAAATACAGCGGCTGTGAAAAATCCAAAGATGATCAGGACTGGGGCACAAAAGTTTGGCAGCCAGTGTATGGTTGTAGCTATCGATGCAAAAAGAACTTTTCTCTCAAAAACGGTTGAATGGGAGGTTTTTATCCATGGGGGACGGACACCCACAGGTATTAATGCCCTATCGTGGGCCCAACAAGTTGAAAAGCTCGGAGCTGGAGAAATTTTATTAACTAGTATGGATCGAGATGGAACTAAGGATGGATATGATCTTGATCTATTGAAGGCAGTGACATCTACTGTTCAAATACCTGTAATCGCTTCTGGGGGAGTTGGCAGTCCTCAACATATTTTTGAAGGACTGACTATAGGTGGTGCGCATGCCGCTCTTGCAGCTTCTATTTTTCATTTTGGAAACTATAGCTTGAAACAAGTTAAGGATTATTTGAGAGAACGAGATGTTGTTGTTCGTTAAACAAGGGAAAATTATGTCAGATAGTGAAAATTTTGAATTTTTCTCCAAGCTTAAGTTTGATATTAATGGTCTTATTCCAGCAATCGTTCAAGATGCTTCTACATTAGAGGTTTTGACTGTTGCTTTTATGAATAGAGATACAATTGAATTGTCCCTGGCTAAGCGGGAAACCTACTTTTGGAGTCGAAGTCGTCAAGAAATATGGCACAAGGGAGCAACGTCAGGAAACACACAAAAAATTGTTGCAATTAAGGCAGACTGTGATGGAGATGCGCTTCTAGTTCTTGTTAATCCTCAGGGTCCCGCCTGTCACACAGGTGCTCAGAGTTGCTTTTATCAGTCAATTTTTTCTGAAACCCCTTCGGGTAGTTCTCAATTACCTCAATTTTCAGAAACAGTGGATCAATTGGTGAAAACTATCAAGAACCGCAAACAGCATAAACCAGAGGGATCTTATACAAGTTATCTGTTTACACAGGGTCGTGACAAGATTTTGAAGAAGATTGGTGAAGAATCAGCTGAGACAATTATTGCAGCAAAAAATATGTCAAAGAGGGAATTAACCTCTGAGAGTGCAGATCTTTTTTATCATCTCCTAGTTCTTCTAATCAATGAGGGTGTAGAAATTGGGGAGGTTATAGCTGAGCTCGACAGGAGAGCTAAAAAGCGGTCCCCTGAAAAATGAGGCAGCAATTGATTAGCGGTAATTTTCCTAGCAGAGCAAACGTTTCTTTTAATCCAAAAATCTTTATTTAAGGGGGTATTGAGGACCGTTATTTTCGGTACCTTTTTAGTGTGTCAGACTTTGAATCCCAAAATTCCTCGATTGTGCCTAACTACAATAAATTTCTTAGTTATTGTAAACAAGGTAATATTGTTCCTGTCTATAAAGCGGTTAGTGCTGACTTGCTAACTCCTGTTTTAGCCTACCTTAAAATTGAAACAAAGATGTCGAATACTTTTCTTTTAGAGAGTGTTGAGGGTGGTGAAAAGATTGCTCGATACTCTTTTTTGGGCTGTAATCCCTATTTAATTTTTAGGGCCAAAGGTGATCTAGTTGAAATAATTAAGAATGACGAAGTAGTCAAAAGTAAAGGTTCTTTGCTAGAAATAATGAGGGAAACCCTTCGTAACCATAAAATGGTTAGGATTCCTGGCCTTCCGCCTTTTTCGGGAGGCGCTGTAGGATATCTAACCTATGATGCAGTCCGCTGGATCGAAGATATACCACAATCAGGTTCGGATGATTTAGATCTAGATGACTCGGTAATGATGTTATTTTCTAATATTCTTGCCTTTGATCATGTCCGACAACAAATTCTGATTATCTCCAATGTTTTTGTGGACGATCAATCCTTGTCCCTTGAAGCTAAATATCAGAAGGCATTGGAAGAGATCAAGGATTTAGAGGAAAAATTGAATCAACCGAGTCATGTTCCTGAAGTTGGTTCTCCGGTTAGTGACTCAATAGAGATTAAATCTAATTTCTCTAAAACCGATTATTTGAATGCTGTGAATAAAGCCAAAGAATACATCAAAGCTGGGGATATATTTCAAGTAGTTCTTTCTCAACGATTCTCAGTAGATGTTACTGCATATCCTTTTAATATCTATCGAGCCCTTCGTGTTGTTAACCCATCACCTTACATGTTCTATTTGAAAATTAATGACTTATCAGTTATTGGTTCATCTCCCGAAATGTTAGTTAAGGTTTCACAAGGTAATGCCTATTATCGCCCCATAGCTGGAACTCGTCCTAGAGGAGCTAATGAGGATGAGGATGCTGTTTTAGCAGAGGAACTTAGGGGCGATGAAAAAGAAAAAGCCGAGCATATCATGCTGGTGGATTTAGGAAGAAATGATCTAGGAAAAGTTTGTGAATTCGGTAGTGTGGAAACGATGGACCTTATGTTTGTTGAGCGTTACTCACATGTAATGCACTTAGTCTCTACCTTAAAAGGGAAGCTTCGTCAGGGGTTTGACCGTTTTGATGCACTCATGGCGTGTTTTCCTGCAGGAACTGTAAGTGGTGCACCTAAGGTCAGAGCCATGGAAATTATTGATGAATTGGAACCCAGTAAACGAGGAGTTTATGCTGGAGCTATTCTTTATATGGATTTTTCTGGTAACTTAGATTCCTGCATTGCAATTCGCACTGTCGTTGTTAAAAAGGGAAAAGCCTATGTGCAGGCAGGTGGAGGAATTGTAGCGGATTCTGTTCCAGAAAATGAATTTCAGGAAACAATAAACAAATCTCGTGCCTTAATTAAGGCTCTTGAAATTGCAAGAAAAGGTTTTTGAAATTTATAATAAGAATTTAATTAGCCAGTAACCCCTATGATTTTAGTAATCGACAACTATGACTCCTTTACCTATAACCTAGTCCAATATTTAGGGGAATTAGGCGAGGAAGTTGAAGTATACCGCAATGATCAGATTAATCTTGAACTAGCTGAGTCAAAAAATCCTGAGAGGATAGTGATTTCTCCTGGGCCTGGAGTTCCAGATGGTGCTGGGGTAACTTTAGAATTCATTAATCATTTTGAAGGAAAACTTCCTATATTGGGAGTTTGTCTTGGTCATCAAGCTATTGGGCAGGCTTTTGGAGGAAGGATCATTCCAGCACCTTATCTTATGCATGGAAAGACTAGCGACATCTTTCACGATAGTAAAACGATTTTTCAGGGACTACCGTTACAATTTTCCGCGACACGCTATCACTCCCTTATTGTTGAAAAAAAGAGTCTTCCTGAATGCTTAGAGATTTCTGCAACCTCAAATGATGGCCTGATCATGGGATTACGTCACCGAAGATTTCCTATTGAAGGGGTGCAGTTTCATCCTGAATCTATCTTGACTGATCATGGTAAAAAGTTATTAAAAAATTTTTTGGGGATGTAATGTGAATACAAATATTAGTTCGTTTTACCAAGAATCAATAAAAAAAATTCAGAGAAAGATGTCTTTGAGTGAAAAGGAATCAGAGCAATTAGTTGGTGCTATTCTAAATCAGAAAATTGAAGACGTTCAGGTAGCAGCATTACTATCAGGACTTGCTGTAAAAGGTGAAGCAGTTAGTGAAATTACTGGTTTTGCTCGAGGTATGAGAAGCTGTGCTCTCCAACTTAGCCATCAAGAAAAATGTCTTGTTGATACTGCAGGTACTGGAGGAGATGGCACTGGTACGTTTAATATTTCAACTACTGCTGCTTTTGTTATTGCCGGTGCAGGTATTTCAGTAGCGAAACATGGAAACAGGGCGATTTCTGGGCAATGTGGCAGTGCGGATGTTCTGAAGCAACTTGGTGTTAAGATTGATGCTTCTAAAGAAATTTTGGAGGCCTGTCTTGCTGAATGTGGTATTACTTTTTTATTTGCTCCGGCTTTTCATCAAGCAATGAAAGCAGTGGCTCCTTTGCGCCGTAGCCTAGGAATTCGAACGATTTTTAATTTATTAGGACCCTTACTAAATCCAGCTGGAGCTCGTCGTCAGATTATTGGAGTATTCTCTCCACATTTAACTGAAACATTCGGTCAGGTATTAGAATCTCTAGGTTGTGAACACGTACTCGTCTTTTCAGGGTTTGATGGTTTAGATGAAATTTCGATTTCCGGTCCGACAAAGGTGACTGAAATTAAAGATGGTTTGATTAAAAATTACGAGATTCATCCAGAGGATCTAGGCATTCAAAAAGCCTCTGTAGAGCAAATCCAGGGTGGTGATACTTCTCGAAACGCCAACATTATGAAAGAAGTGCTGGAGTTAAAATGTCAAGATGCTAAGCGGGACATTGTACTGTTAAATGCTGCTGCAGGAATTTATGTCTCAGGTGCTGTTGAGTCCATAAAGGCTGCATTAGAATCTGCTCGTCATTCTCTCAATAGCGGTCAGGCTTTGGATAAATTAAACGAACTAATCAGACTCTCTAATCAAGGTAATTGAAAGTCTTGCTAAAAAATAGGGGAGAGGCAGGTAGTTATTAATGACATCTGTCTAGATTGTTGGTCAGGGTTAGATTTAAGTCTAAGAGGAAAATGTGAAAATGAATGTTTTAAAGGAAATTGTGAGTACTTGCCATAAGAGGTTAGAAGGACTTAAGGAATCTAAGCCTTTGTCAGAAGAGCAGGTATGTATGTTTTTGGAGGGGAAAAAGGAGAAATTGATATCATTTTCCAGAGCTTTGAGTCGTTCTGATCAAATTAATGTTATTGCAGAGGTAAAAAAATGTTCTCCATCTAAGGGATTATTGAAAGATGTTTTTGATCCACTTGAAATCGCAATTGATTATGAAAATAATGGTGCTTCAGCAGTTTCTGTATTGACGGAAGAACGTTATTTTCTGGGTTCAATAGAACATCTAAAAATAGTGCAGCAGTCAATCTCACTTCCCGTTTTACGGAAAGATTTTATTTTTGATCCCTACCATCTTTATGAGTCAGTTATTGCCTGTGCAGATGCAGTTCTTTTAATTGTAGCTGTTTTAAGTTTTGAGCAGCTTTCCCAGTTGATACAAATGGCAGGGCGTTTTAAACTTGAAGTACTTGTTGAGGTCCACAATGCTGAGGAACTTAAAGTTGCTTTAGATTGTGGAGCTAAAGTGATTGGTGTGAATAATCGCGATTTAAACACTTTTGAAGTTAATATAAAAACTTCTCTCGATCTTGCTGAAAAAATTCCAGATTCTATCGTCTCAATTAGTGAGAGTGGTATTAAAAGTTCAGATGATATTCGAATTTTAAAGCAGGTGGGATTCGATGCATTTTTGATTGGAGAGTCATTAATAAAGACTGATAGTCCAGGTAGCGCTCTTCGAGATTTGATAATTCGTAGCCTGCAGTAATTGTCTGTAAGGTGAAATACCAGTGTTTTTACTTCCCCTATGCAAATGTTTAGAATGATCAAAGTAAAAATTTGTGGGATTACCAATTACGATGATGCAATGGCTTCAATTGAATTGGGGGCTGATGCTCTTGGATTCAATTTTTATAAGAAGAGTCCGAGGTATATAGACCCTTCTCAAGCAAAGTCCCTGATTGAATCGTTACCTCCATTGGTTTCAATGGTCGGAGTATTTGTTGATGAATTTAGCCCTGAGCGTGTAGTGAATATAGCACATGGTGTAGGCGTTGGAAGTGTCCAATTGCATGGTTCAGAGGGTCCTGAATATGCAAAGCAGATTAGTGAAGTGAGGGTTTTTAAAGCTTTCTCTATTGATGAAAAGTTTGATATTGGATCTGTCTCTGATTTCCCGGCTAATGCCTTTTTATTAGATACAAAGGAAAAATTTTTGAAAGGTGGTACTGGTAATTCTTTTGATTGGACAATTGCTTTAGAGATAAAGAAAAAAGGGAGAATTATTTTAGCTGGGGGTTTAAAGCCAGAAAATGTATACGACGCTATTTGTAGAGTACAACCCTATGGAATTGATGTTTGTTCAGGAGTAGAATCTGAACCAGGGGAAAAAGATCGGAAAAAATTAGAGGATCTGTTTCATGAGATTCATCGGGCTAGAGCAACACTTTGGAATATGAAATGACACAAAACAATAGAACGATAAAACAAAAATTTGGAGCTGGTCCTGATAAAGGCGGCCATTTTGGTCCTTTTGGAGGAAAGTTTGTTCCAGAGACCTTGATGCATCCTTTACAGGAATTAGAAGAGGCGTATCTTAAATCTAAAACTGATCAAGATTTTCAATCGGATCTTGATCGACTTTTGAGAGACTACTCAGGGCGACCAACTCCATTATCTCTAGCCAGCAGGGTTTCCAGTCATCTAGGTGGAGGAAAGATTTATTTAAAGCGCGAGGATCTTAACCATACTGGTGCTCACAAGATTAATAATTGCTTAGGACAGGCTTTGCTTGCTAAGTGTATGGGAAAAAGACGAGTGATTGCTGAAACGGGTGCAGGGCAACATGGAGTTGCCACAGCTACAGTATGTGCTCTACTTGACCTAGAGTGTGAAGTCTATATGGGTGAAGAAGACATGCGACGTCAAGAGTTAAATGTTTTTCGAATGCGTCTCTTGGGGGCTAAGGTTCATGGCGTTAACAGTGGTAGCCGCACTCTAAAGGATGCCATTAACGAAGCTATACGTGATTGGGTGACTAATGTGCGAACCACCTACTATCTAATTGGTTCGGTCTTGAGTGCACATCCATATCCGATGATGGTTCGGGATTTTCAGTCAATTATTGGCCGTGAGGCTCGAGAACAATTTTTAAACCGAGAAGGGAAACTTCCAGATATCCTAGTAGCCTGTGTAGGTGGAGGGAGTAATTCAATTGGTCTTTTTTATGAATTTTTGGAAGATGAAACGGTTTCTATGGTAGGAGTTGAAGCTGGTGGTCGTAGTTCAGAATTGGGTCAACATGCTGCTAGATTTAATGGGGGTAAACCAGGCATTCTCCAGGGAACCTATTCTTACGTGTTGCAAGATGAGTATGGTCAGATTGCTGACACTCATTCAATTTCTGCAGGTCTTGATTATGCTTCAGTTGGCCCGGAACATGCTTTTCTACGCGATAAGGGTAGAATTCGTTATACAACTGCGACTGATATAGAAGCACTGGAAGCTTTCCATTTGTTCAGTCGATTAGAAGGTATTATTCCAGCATTGGAAAGTGCCCATGCTTTAGCTGAAGCTATCCGTTTAGCAACCAAAGTTGAGAAAGAACAACTCCTACTGGTTAATCTTTCTGGTCGAGGCGACAAAGATGTACAAACAGTGGCAAAAATAGATAGTCCATAGAAGCAAAAATTAAATTGGTCTTTGAGGTAAATCCAATTAATGTTTCCGAAAACTGGCAAGCGACTATTGAACTGACGCTCTACAAAAACATGACTCGAATAACAGAGAAATTCAGACAAATTAAGGATGAAGGTAGAAAAGCCTTGATTCCTTTTGTTACGTTAGGTGACCCTAATTTAGACGAAAGCCGCAGAATTATCTTTGAGTTGGAAAAGGCGGGTGCTGATCTGATTGAACTTGGTGTTCCTTTTTCAGATCCATTGGCTGATGGTCCAATTATTCAAAGAGCACAAGAGCGTGCTCTGGGAGAAGGCTTTACTCTAGACAAAGGGTTAGCTTTGATAGCTGAATTACGCCAGAAGGTAAAAGTGCCTTTGGTACTTTTCAGTTACTATAATCCATTATTTGCTTTTGGATTTAAAGATCTTGTTCAGGAGATTAAGAGATGTGGCGTTGATGGTCTATTAATTACAGATTTATCAATTGAAGAGGCTGAGGAACCAGTCAAATTATTGCGATTGGCAGAAATTGACTCAAT
>Ga0310345_10002666_pt1 | contig 17752 bp, 16 predicted proteins | sample HC15DNA20500_MG_FD_204667 | JGI IMG/M metagenome (GOLD analysis project Ga0310345, IMG submission 204667) | Marine microbial communities from station ALOHA, North Pacific Subtropical Gyre - HC15-DNA-20-500_MG | ecosystem: Environmental > Aquatic > Marine > Oceanic | place: Pacific Ocean: North... | reverse complement strand
ATCCTCGCCGGCGAACCGCTTGCGCTGCTCGACCTGCACCATCTGCCCGGCCCGTGGATGGAACGGATAAAATATCCTCACCTCGAACGCCGGACACCCGGCATTGTGGCGCTGGTTCGACCGGCACAGGCAAAACCCACCTGGCCATCGCAATCGCCAGAAGCTGCATCCGATCCGGCGCCCGTGGCCGTTTCTACAACGTGGTCGACCTCGTCAATCGCCTCGAAATCGAGACCCGTAACGGACGTCAGGGCCGGCTTGCCGAACATCTGACCCGGATGGACTTCATCGTGCTGGACGAACTCGGATATCTGCCCTTTGCCCAATCCGGCGGCCAGCTTCTGTTCCATCTCGTCAGCCGGCTCTACGAGCGCGCTTCCGTCATCGTCACCACCAATCTCGCCTTCGGCGAATGGCCCAGCGTGTTCGGCGACGCCAAGATGACAACCGCGCTGCTCGATCGGTTGACCCATCACTGCGACATCGTCGAGACCGGCAACGACAGCTGGCGATTCAAAAGCCGCGACGACGATCACGCCACCCGCGCTCGTCTCGTCTCCGCAATCCCGGCCAGTTCCGACGAGACGAGCGCTACCGTCAAACCACGCCGCGCGAAGGGGTCAAAATTGGGCTCTGACGCAAATTTGGTGCAGTCGCTGATCATGTAGCGCGGATTAGGCGAGCCTGAAGCAGGTCGAGCTTGGCGCGCCCGTACATTTGGCGCTTGACGAGCTTGAGCTTGGTGATCTGGCCTTCAGTCTGTCCGTTGGACCAAGAGGTTGTGATCGCGGCGTTGATGGCGGCCTTGTCCTTGGTGATGCCGTTAGCGAAGGACGCGACAAGGCTTGCGCATGCTCGCTCCAGCCATGGGTCAGATCGGCGTGAGCCTTCTTGCGGATCATCGTATGGAAAGCAGCGATGATCTCTCGGGCTTCCACCAGGAGAGGAACGCCTTGCTCGATCGCCGCGATGGTGACGGTCTCTGACTTTGATAGCGTATCGCGACCATTGGTCATCAGGCGGGCGATAGTTCTTGCGGACGGTACGCGCTGTAGACTCCGAGCATCGGGCGTCTCGGAGCGCCGACGGCGTGTCGCCCATTCCGTAACAACCCGCACCGAGCCCCTAAAACCCCGCCCCCTGAGGCAGCGCCACAGGTCAGCGCCGTTACGACGGCCCGCAGCCCACTGCGCGTCCAGCCATGGTAGGTGGTGTTCGAGTGAGCTCTCGCGCAGCCTGAACACATCGGACCGCTGACCTCGCAGCACCCTGCGGACGAGGCCCCGGCTATGTCCGGTGAGCCGCACGATCTCCTTGATCGAGATACCCGTCTTGGCCTGTTTGAGGATTGCTGCATTGGTATCCTCACGTCGCAAATAGCCCTCGTACTGGATACGCTCGGCGGCGGTCAGCAAGTCGGGATTGATGGTGGCGGCGCCAACTGCAGCGCGGACGTGGCGCATGGATTTGCGAACCGCATCGAGGAAGGCGTGGCTGGCGTTCTCCATGAGATGCCAACGATCGGCGACCTGGGTGGCGTGCGGAAGGGCCTTGGCCGCAGCAAGGGCGTAACCCCCGCCGCGGTCGCGTGCGACCACAGCAATTTGCGGCTGCCCGGCGAGCCAGGCCTGCGCAGTGGCCGGCTCTCTGTCGGGTAGCAGAGTGATCGGTCGTCGCCGCTCGAGGTCGCAGATGATTGTTCCGTACCGCTGATTGCGCCGCCATGCCCAGTCGTCGATACCGATAACGCTCGGAGCGGCAAAGGGCGGACACCCGCGCCGTCGCACGACTCGAAGCAACGTATCATTGCTCACGGGCATCATAAGTCGGCGGGCGAAGCTTGCCGCTGGGCGGCCACCCAAGGCAAGCCCAAGATGATGAACAACAAAATCGAGCCGCGTTGTTCGCCGCGCCCACGGCGCCAGAGCGCCGTCATCGAAGCGCTCGGTAAATATCCGTCGATCGCAAAGAACCGTATCGCAACGGAAACGCCGCGCCACGACCACAAGCCGAACCTGCCGTCCGGCCAGCGGCAAATCGGCGAGGCGCCGCTGATACCGACTATGGATGCGCTTGGAACGGGCGCGACATCCCGGACAGGGACTCGTGTCGCTCATGGGACGGACGATAATCACGGTCGTGGCGCCGTCACAGGACGCGCTCTCCACATCAAAGCCGCGAGGGACCAGGGCCGACGGACGTAGGGCTCGTTGCATCGTGTTGATTCCTTTGTGAAACCAACGTGAGCCGGCGCTTGAACTTCATCAAAAGTGAGTCAGCCAAAATTGGGCGCCGATGCGGGGTCAAATTTGCGAACGATGACGTAATTGCGGTCGGCGCTCGCGGCACGAAAGCTCCGTTATCGTTGAACTCTCGCAATCAAATGATTCGGAGGAGCTGTCATGAAGCAATACGTCGGGCTGGACGTCTCGCAAAGAGAAACCGCAGTATGCGTGGTCAGCGAGACTGGGCAATTAATCTTCGAGGGAAAGGCTAAGTCTGATCCCGGCGATCTGACCAGGCTGCTTCGTAAACATGCGCCACTGGCGGAGCGCATTGGCTTTGAGACCGGCGCGATGGCGAGCTGGCTTTGGCACGAACTTCGGAGGGTCGAGCTTCCGGTCGTTTGCATTGATGCGCGGCATGCACACGCCGCCCTGTCGGTGCGTATGAACAAGAGCGATCAGAACGATGCGCGAGGTCTCGCTGAACTGGTGCGGGTCGGTTGGTATCGTGAAGTCAAAGTTAAAAGCGAGGAAAGCCAAAGAATCCGCTCGATACTCGTCGCGCGAGCCCGGCTCGTGTCCATGCGCCGGGATATCGAGAACCAGGTACGCAGTCTGATCAAGGAATGCGGGTTGCTATTCCCCCGCGCCATCGGTCGACAGTTCCGCAATCAGGTCAGCGAGCTATTGGGTGAAGATCATCACCTCCTCAGCGTGATTGCGCCGCTCCTGTCGATTCATGAGCATATCTGTCAGCAGCAAGGCAAGTTCGACGACGATGTCCGCCGCTTGGCGAAGTCGGACGAGACGACGCGCCGCTTGATGACGGTGCCTGGTGTCGGCGTGGTGACCGCCCTAACATTCCGCCATACGATCGATGATCCGTCCCGCTTCCGATCGGCTTCCACGGTCGGCGCCTATCTCGGCCTTACACCTCGACGCCATCAATCTGGTGAGATTGACACTAGTGGCAAGATATCGCGATGGGGCGACCGGCTACTCCGAACTTACCTGTTCGAAGCGGCAACCGTTTTGCTTTATCGGACCAAAAAATGGTCCTCCCTCAAAGCCTGGGGAATGAAGCTTGCAAAACGGATCGGAATGAAAAAGGCGAAGGTCGCCATCGCCCGGAAGATTGCGGTGGTTCTCCACTGCATCTGGGTCGACGGCACGTCATTCGATTGGGGCGCGAAGCCGGCCTGACGTATTTTGCAAGTTCCTAGCCCGGTCCGCCGGGTCGGCGATGTCCCGCTGGGACGGTCGTCGTGGTGACCTCGGTCAATCGGCTGGTGGCGGTTAGTCTGCACTCCGCTGAACACGTTGAGGCACCCGACCCGGACATCATCATGAGGCGCCTAGCGACCTCGGAAAGGACCATGACCCCAGTGCCGGCATCGCAAGGAGGCTTGACAACATAAGGCAATTAAAGGGCCGATTGACATGCGGGAGAGCAGCGTGCAGCGCTGGTGAAGCTCCGACGCAGAACGCGCCCCGGTTATCGACCGTCATCGGCGCTGTTCCTCAACAGCAACGGAGATCCCGTATCGAGAGCGAGGTTTTCCGCTGCGTTCGGCGCGGCCTTTCAGGCGGCAGGGCTGACAGGATCAGGCCATTGGTTGCGGCATACATTCGCGATGACCATGCTCGTGCGCCTGCAGAAGCAGGCGGCGACAACACCAGATCTCAATCCGCTCAAGATCGTGCAGGTCCTGCTCGGACACACCTCGATTCAGTCGACGGCAATCTATCTGCGCTGCGTCGAACTTCATGCCGACACGCTCGCCGAGAGCCTGGCCTATCTTTACGGCGAGTTGGTGCCTCATGGCCGGGCGTAAAAGGACGTCGATCAATCGGCGTATTACGGTTGCGGCGCCGGAGAATGCGGCAACGGACCTCATCACCGATAAGGTCATCTTCACCGATGCCTGGGGTGTGCCAATCCAACGGTTCGACCCCGAGCAGCTTTCCGGCCTGCCTGCCGATCTGCGCGGGCTCATGGTTCAGGCATTCCGGGAGCATGGCGTCGGCCAAACGCCGGCGACGCGCCGGACGACTTGGGGAGCGATCCACCGCTTTGCCCGCTATGTCGTCGAGGATGGAACGATCAAGAGAGCCGGCGATGTCGATACCGCCGCGCTCGGCCGCTACGTGCTCTGGCTCGGGACACAGGCGGCCTCCCGCGCGCCGCGCGGTGCGCATGCCACGGCCTTTAATGTGCTTCGGCCGTTGCTATTGTGGTGCCAGCGCAATCGACCCGGCGCGCTCGCGCGTGATCTTGAGATTCCCTGGAATCCGTTTCCCGGCAGGCGAATGCATCAGCAACCGCGCCGGCGGCTGCCGCCCGATCAGATCAAGGCGATCCTCAGCGCCTGCTACGAAGAGATCGATGAGGTCTGGGTCCGGTTTCAACATGGGCAGGATGTCATCCGGCGCACCGAGCTTCCGCCCAAGATCCTGCGCGGTCAGGGACTCGATCGATGGATATGGCGGATCAGCCGGATCGCGGGCGGTCGCATGCCGGACAGGGCCGCTCTTGAAGAACACGGGATCAAGTCCGCCACGCTCGTGAAGTCCTGGGGCGGCTATCGCTCCATCACGCAATATTTTCACATCACAACTGACACCCTCGTTCCGTTCTTTCTGGCGATCGCCATCCAGACCGCCGCCAATCCGGAACCGCTGCGCCATATCCGCCGCGATTGTCTCGTCCCGCATCCGCTCGACGAGCATCGCGTTATCGTCGACTGGAACAAGGCCAAGACCAATGCCCGGCTTCAGAAGGCGCAGCGCCGGTCGTTCGATCGGCGTCGACGATACGCCGCGCCGAACCTGATCGCGATGATGCTGGCCTTGACCGAACCGCTTGTCGCGGATGCTCCGCCCACGCAGCAGGATCGGCTGTTTTTGACCCGCAGCATCTATACCGAGTCCACCCGCCGTTCGCTTCGTAGTCGCACGGAGGTGGTCGAGCATTCCGTCCTCAGGCGCGCTATCCTCAGATTCACGAAGCGTGCCAACCATCGCATCGATGAGTGGAACGCAGCACATCCCGACAGCGCGCGTTCGCGGATCGCCAGCTTCGCGCCCGCTCTGTTTCGCGGCACGGTCGCAACCGAGCACTATCGCGCCTCCGGCGGCGATATTCTCGTGGCCCAATCGATCCTCAATCATGCCAGCGCCGCGACGACCGAGACGTACCTCAAGAGCGAGGAGACGACGCGCTTTCAGCGCCAGACGATCGCTCGCTTGCAAGACATGATGGTCGCATGGGTTCGCGGCTCCGAACGGATTGAACCCGCGCGAGCCGTCGCGACGATCAGCGGCAACGCTCCGTTCGGTCATGATTGCCTTGCCCCCGTCGTGTCAGGCGACGACGGCAATGGTCGGCTGTGCCCGCATTTCGGCGGCTGCCTGTCCTGTCCTGGCCTCGTCATCCCGATCGACACGGAACATCTGGCGCGTATCCTCGCTGCCATCGATCGGTTCGAGCAAGCTCGCAGCCGGCTCGATCCCCGACGCTGGAATCTCCTCTATGCGCCGTCGTGGCGGATTCTCACGCAGGACATCCTTCCCGACTTCCCGACGGTGATGCACGAGGCTGCGCGTGCGCTCGCCAACGACATGCCTGCGTTGCCGGAGTTGGAGTGATGTCAAGCACGCCAGCTACCCGCCGGACGTTCGATCGTCCGCAAAAGGTTTCGGAACAGTCGCTATGGTCAGACCCACAATGGCAGTTCGATGGACTTCGGCCTGGCCTGCGCTTGTCTCAGTTGCGCTTCGATTGGGATTTTCAATTGCCCGACGGCAGCTGCTTCACCGCGCCGTGCTGGTCCCAATGGCTTCATGACGCGCAAACCTTCCTGTGGTCGCTTCGGGTCGATCCGCCACGTGGACGACGTCGGCTTCGCGCGCATAGCCTTGTAACGGTTGGTCACAAATTGCGCGTCCTGATCTGCTGGATGGCCGACGAAGGGATGCGCGGTTTCGGAACCCTTGATCGGGAGAATGCCCAGCGTTTTCTTAGCGTCGTTGCAGAGCGCATCACGGTTAGAGGCAATGCCGTCACCGCCAACACACGTCATGCCTACGCGAACGTCGTCGCGGCGCTTTGGCTGCAACGCCACAAGCTCGCTGATCCGCCTCCGGATGATCCGTTCGACGGCGAGCGCGCCAGCGTCTTTTCCGGATTCTGCGGGCTCGCAGCCGAACGATGGCCATTCACCCCCGATGCGATCGCCGTGCCTCTGATTTCGAAGGCAATCCGTCTCATCGGTCAGCCGGCAGACGACCTGATCGCGCTTCGCGACCAGGCGGCGAGCCTTTATGAAGAACGACGTGCCCGAGGCCTTACCAGGCCATCGGTGCGGCAACCCGTGTTGAAGCTGATATCCGCTTTCAAGTTCACCTGTCTCGACGGCGAAGATGCTCCCTGGCATCCGCCGATCATCGGGACCAAGCAGGTGCGTTTCCTCGTCGACAGGATCTACGAAGCCTGTTTTGTCGTCATTTCGTACCTCGTCGGCGCCAGGGTCTCCGAGATACTGGCTCTGGAAGCCGATTGCATCGAGCAGCATCGCTCGGCGGACGCAACCGAGACGTTTGCCTATCTTCGCGGCCGCATCTTCAAGACCGCCGCTGATGATGCGGGCCAGCCGCATCTGTGGGCCGCTCCTCAAGCCGTCGTCCGAGCCATCGAGGTGCTGGAGCACCTGTCCGCCCCTTTGCGCCAGCAGGCGGGCCGCTCCCAACTCTGGCTTGCCATGCAGGGACACGGGATCATCGACACGCGCCCCACCGATGTCATGACCAGCAGCACATTGGTATCGCGTCTCAACAGCTATTTCGCGCCATTCGTCGCGCTTCCCACCGATTCCGAAGGTAGCGCCTGGCGTCTGACCACCCATCAGGGCCGCAAGACCTTCGCCCGCTTCGTCGGCAAGCGCGACCGCACCGGCCTTCACGCCCTGCAACATCATTTCGGGCATGTGACGCGCATCATGACCGACCGCGCTTATGTCGGGACAGATTTCGATCTCGACGAACTCGTCGATGCACAAACGCTCGAAGAGACGCGATCCGCGCTCGAGGAACTGCTCACCGCGTCGCGTCTCGGTGGCAAGGCGGGGCGCATGTTGTCATCGCGGTCACGCTTCCGCGGCCGGACCCGCGACGGCGAACTCACATCTTATGTCGATTTCCTCATCGAGGAGAGCGGCATGCGGCTCGGCGTCTGCGACTGGGGGTATTGTGTCTACCGCGCCGAGTCCGCCGCTTGCATGGGGGACGAACGCGGTCCGAACCCGCTGTGGCGGACCGAGAGTACCTGCATGAGCTGCGCCAACTTCGCAGTCACCGACCGGCACCGCCCGGTCTGGCAAGCGCGCCTTGACCGCAACCTCGCTTTGGTCGCCGACGATCGACTCGATGCATCAAGCATCGCTCTCGCCAGAACGCGCATCGCCGAGTGCGAGCGCGTCCTTTCCGATCTTTCTGCCACAGGAGAAGCCCGTGCCGAAGACGACGGCCGCAAATCCACTTGATCGACGCGTGCAGGCGACAGCCGAGAAGCTGCGCGCCGCCCTTGATCGCCTGACCCACGGCTTCGACGAGTCTCCGATGATCGAGCGGCAATTGACCGTTTCAGCCCTCGCGCGGGAAGCGCGTGTCGGACGTAACGCCATCTACGCCAATCACCGCGATATCCTCGATGAGCTGACCCGTGTCCGTCAGCAGCGGCGGCCCCCCAGTCGGATCGCCGCCATCACGGAGAAGGTCGCCGAACAACGCATTTCCGTCGACACCATGCAGGGTCAGCTTCGTCAGCTCGCGACCGAGAATGCCGGACTCATGCGGCGCGCGATCGAAGCGGAGCGCCGTGCCGACAGGGCCGAGCACCGCATCTCGCAGTTGACGAAGGAGCTTGATCGCCATCGTCGCCCCAGCTTGCTACGATCTTTGGCAGGTGAGCACGGAGAGGGTCGATGATGATGATGTCGTTGTATCGTCCCAGCCTCCTTGCCGCTCCATGCACCAATCGCTCGTTGCCGGACGATGCAGGATAATGTCGTGTCCGTCGCGACCTCTCGGATGACGACGTCTATACCCGATGCGCGGGACGTGTCTCGATAAGCCGTCGCGCCGTCGTCGCTGGTGTTTCTATGCCATATGCCAAGGTTTCTCCTTCGCAGAGCTGTCCAGAACTGCGTCCATTGCGGCCTTTCTTGCTGGCGTATCTCACACCGCGTTCGGCTGCTGCGCAGCCCGCCCTTGATCCCGCAACAGCGCGATGCCGACCTTCTTCCCCGCCGTGCTCGGCTGACGCCTCCGCGCGGCTTCCTCGCGAGGCATGTGTGGACACCCCTTCGGTCAAGGCCTTTTTCGATAAAGATGAACTCCGGTGGAGTGCTCACATGTGTCCGGCCTTGATAGTCGCAGCCTGAACGCTGCGAGGCCCTGATGAAGTCCGCGGATCATGGTCCCTATCAAGAAAGCGCATACAAGATGCTGTCACGCGATCGGGTTTTCCTGATCCCCGGTTCATAACCGGTTTTCATCACTTATCGGTGCACGCCTCTCCCGAACTGGCTATCCTTGCGGGTCAGCCAACTGCTGCGGCCAGTTCTGGCCGATAGTTCGTTTTCCTCGCCATGACCGCCCAGGCGATCCGCGCCATCTTGTTCGCCAAGGCGACTGTCGCGAGCCTGGGGGGCTTGCGATCCAGAAGTTTCTTCACCCAGCCATAGAGCGGCGTCGGCTGTCCGGCGCGAACCCGTCGCAACACCGATGTGGCGCCGAGAACGAGCAGCACGCGTATGTGCTTGTCGCCGGCTTTGCTGATCCGACCATTGCTTACCCTGCCGCCAGATGATGACGATCTTGGTGTGAGGCCCAGCCACGCCGCAAATGATCGCCCAGACTTGAACGACGTAGGATCCGGCATCGCGGCGACAATCGCGGTTGCCGTTATCGTCCCGACGCCTGGAACCGACGCCACCCTGCGGCTGGCTGCGCTCGTCCGGTGCCAGATGCGCAGCTCGCGCTCGAGTTGACGGATGTGTGCCTTAATCTTCTCGATCTGCTCAGCATACAGCGCAACGATGGACCGAACGAGCGGCGTTATTCCAAGCTCATCGCCTTCGCGCCCAAGGACGCGGTCGATGAGTTCTGGAATACGCTCGATTCCCAGCGGCGCGACGATACCGAACTCGGCCAGATGGCCTCGCAGCGCATTGACCAGCATGGTCCTCTGCCGGATCAGCAATGCTCTGGTCCGGTGAACGGCGAGCACCGATTGCTGTTTGATCGTCTTGACCGCCACGAACCGCATGGTCGGCCGGGTCATTGCTTCGCAGATCGCCTCGGCATCAACGGCGTCGTTCTTGCCGCGCTTGACATAGGGCTTCACATACATCGGGTTCATCATCCGCACTTCGTGCCCCATGGCGCTCAGCTCCCGCGCCCAATGGTGTGCCGAACCGCACGTCTCCATGCCGATCAGGCTGGGTGGAAGTTCCTCGAAGTGGGCGAGGAAATCGCGCCGGGCGAGCTGCCTGTTGGTCACCTCGCCAGTCGTGCCGTCGATCATGTGCACCTGAAAAACCCGCTTCGCGATGTCGATACCAATCGTATGCGCAGTCATAAGACACCTCCTTTCAGTCGGTCCAAAGGGACCATGGTCCGCAGCCTGCGGCTGCAAAGTGGGGGTGTCCACAACATCAAGAAGCTCGTCCCTGCGCCGCCTTCCACTGCGTTTCAGCCCTTCGGGTGCGGGCCGGTCGCCCGATGTTTTCCGATCGCCATCAAGGCCGCGATGGTCGCGACCTGATACAGCAAAGGAGAAGACCTATGGCTCAGATCGGCACGTTCACCCGCAACGAAGACGGTTCGTTCGCCGGAGTCATCAAGACCCTCAACCTCAGCGTCAAGGCTCGCCTCGTCGTCGCCGAGAAGGACAGCGAGAAGTCGCCCGACCTCCGCGCGCTCGTCGGCAACATCGATTATGCGTAGCGCGGGATTATGCGGAGTCGTTGGCTGGGAGCCGCGGTTTTCCGGGGCTTTTATCTCTGTGCCGCTCCGCATAATCCCGGGGAGAGAAGCTGCGGCGCCTCGCACGAGGTGAGGCGCCGCAGCGGTGTGGGTCAGCGCGACCAGACCAGCGCGTAGCCGTCATCGACCGCGACGAGGTTGGCGTAGATCGGCCCCGGGAAGGACGGGTCGTCGAGCTTGACCGAGTGATAGACAGCGTTGTCCTTGGAGGTGCGCTGCCACGCGGCACCTATCTCGACGTCGCGGGCCATCACGCGCAGGTTCGGGGCCTTTTCGTTCTCGGAGGGTTCGGCCGGAAGGAAGCGCGCCTTGATGTTGAGCGAGAGCGTCTTGATGATGCCGGTGTACGAACCGTCTTCGGCGCGGGTGAAGGTGCCAATCTGAGCCATGGTGATCTCCTGTTGCTGTTCTCAAGCCCGCGACCATCGCGGCCTTGACGGCGATCTGTGAGCGCCGCAACGACCGGCCCGCAGCCTTTGGCCCGCAGCGAAGCGGAGGATGGCGTGATGAGCGATCTTGTTGCCTCGCGAGGAATGCCGCCGCTTGGCGGCAGGGGAAGAAGATCGCGAACAAGCCATTGCGGGTAAAGGTCGGCGAGTGCAGCGAGCGTATTGTGGCGCGTGATCCGCCAGCAAGAGGCCGGCATGGACGCGGGCCAAACAGCCCGACAGGAGAGTAACGGCTCAAGGGCCTCACCATCGCCACGACAGCGACACCATCACGGCAGCAGCGCGATCGAGCCACAGCGCTTTGCTTCGCCGATCCCAACCCAATGGAGAAGCGCTCAATTGCCCGTGCGGGACGGCGCTGTGATGCCGCGGCGTCACAGCGCATCAAAGGTGTTTCGTCGTAACGATAGGCTGCCCGACCTCGCTCACCCTGAAGAAAGAGGTACTTTCTCCAACAGCGAGGCAATCAGCGCATCTGGCGCCTTGAACCGACCGCGGCGAAGCGCCGGCGGCAGCACCGCTTCGACGGCCTCGAGTTTTTCGGACGGATCCATCCGCAGGTATACCTCGGTGGTGCGGATATCGGCGTGACCGAGCCAGAGCGCGACCTTGCGGATATCGCGGGTGGCCTGCAGCATCAGGACCGCACAACTGTGCCGCAGAAGATGTGGCGACAGCGTGCGGCCGCTCAGCGTCGGGCATCGAATCGCGGCAAACCTTGCGTGCTTTTCGAGAATGTACTCGAAGCCAGCGCGGGTCATCGCCATCCCTTGCGCGTTGACGAACAGCTCTGTCGCTGGCGGCTTTCCGCGCACTGCAAGCCAGGCGCGCAGGTCGCGAGCGGTTTCTTTCCAGAGCGGAAGGCTGCGTTCGCGCCGGCCCTTGCCGAACACCAGGATGCTCGGCCTCGGTTGCAAAGTGACATTCTCCATGGTGAGGCCGACCAACTCGGAGACGCGCAGGCCGCCGGCGAAGCACAGATGCAACATCGCGCGATCCCGTAGCCCCAAGCGTGTCGTCGCGTCAGGCGCATCGAGCACGGCGCGGACCTCGTCCATGGTCAGATGGCGGATGAGCTTCTGATCGTGACGCTTGCCCGGAATCGCGTTGATCTGGGCGATCTGCTCCAGGGCGCCGGGATGCCGCAGCTCGACGTAGCGCATGAACGACTTGATCGCGGCGAGCCGCAGATTGCGGGTCGCCGGACCGTTGCCACGGTCATGTTCGATGTGATGCAGGAACGCGACCACCATGTCCGCATCGATCTGCTCGAGCTGGAGCAGAGAGGGGCGCGTGTGCAGGCGTTGGGCGGCGAAGGCGAACAACAGCCGGAAGCTGTACGCATAAGTCTCGCAAGAGTGCGGACTGTAGCCCCGCTGCTGCGGCATATGCTCACGCATGAAGCTGGTGATGAGTGGGGCGATCGGCGTCATGCGACCTCCCCGGCGATCAAAGCCTCGGCAGCGCCTGCAATGTCGGCCATGAGATCCGGCGTGGCTTCCAGATACCAGTAGGTATGCCGGATGTCCGCGTGGCCGAGATAGGTGGAGAGTGCAACGAAGTCGCGCGCAACATCGTCACGGCGCATCGCGCATTGCTCCAGCACGCGCGTCGCGAAGGTGTGACGCAAATCATGGATACGCGGACGCCGCGATCGATCCTGACCGACGCCAGCCTTGCGCAAAATCATATAAAAGTTGCCCCGGACAGTTCCAGGCCTCATCGGCTTGGCGTCCACTGACAGGAACACATGGTCGTCCATACCGGCGAACCGCCGCCGAATCGCAAGATAGGCCTGCAGCGCCTCGGCCACGCTGGGGTGCATGGGCACGAACCGGCTCTTGTTGAACTTGGTCTGGCGGATGTGCAGCACGCCGTCGGGCAGCAGATCGTCCAACCTCAGATTCAGGGCCTCGGAGATCCGCAGACCCGTCGACGCGAGCAGCCCGATCAGCATCACATAGATGTGGCGCCTGAGCGGGCTGGGCTTCTGGCGCCGCAGATTGCCCGCGACGTCGAGCATGCGCGCCAGTTCCTGCGGCGTGTAGATATAGGGTACGGGACGTGTCGCAGGACTGCGGTTGGGATGATGCGGGGGGACCTCATGCGCGCGATCCTCCGCATGCAGAAAGCGTGCAAAGAGGGCGATCACCCGAAGCCGCCGCTGGTGACTGCGCGGGGTCGACGAGACGGACGCCGCCCAGGCAATCGCGGTCTCGCGGCGAACATGGGTATCACCCCGGTCGACCGCATAGCGCGCGAACGCGGTGAGGTGTCGGGCCGTCTCTGCGAGCTTGAAGCCGAGCGAGCGGCGCAGCTCGATGTAGCGATCAACATCATCGATCAGCATGGCGACCTCCCCGGCCATGGCCTCGCGATGGCCGACAGCAGCACGATATCGACCTTGGCGTAATGCGCCGTCATCGCCTGCGACCGGTGGCGCAGCACCGTGCTCACGCCCGGCAGGCTGACGCCGTGGCGGAGCATCGCCGTGGCCGCCGAGTGACGCAGGATATGCGCACCCTTGTAGCGGCTCTCGACGCCCCCGCGCTTGAGCGCGCGTCTGACCAGACATTTGACCGTGATGCGGTCGATCGGCCGCAGCGGCGCATATTCGGTGATGAACAGGGATGGTGTGGCCAGCGCCGGCCGTCCGCGTTCGATATAGGCGAGCAGCGCGTCGCCGATCTCCTGGGTGAGCGGCAGCAGCTCCTCGCGTCGGCTTTTGCCGCACAGACGGATGCTGCCCTGCCGCCAGTCGATATCGTCGAAGCCGAGCCGCGCCACCTCGCTCGCCCGAAGCCCGAGCCGGACCAACAGCAGGATGATGGCTCGGTCACGCAGGCGCCGCTCGCCGCCGCACGCACCGATAATCCGCGCGATATCGGCATCAGGCAGGAAGCGCGGGATCGATGCCAGCCGCCATCCCGCAACATTCGGCATGGCGTGGTCGAGCCCGGGCGGACATCGTCCTGTCGCGATCAGGAAGCGCAGGAACGCGCGGATGCCGACCGATATGCCCTTCATCCGCGCGACCGATACGGCTTTCGCACGTTCGATCATGTATGCCCGGATCGTCACGGCGTCGTAGGCCGTCGGGATATCCCCCAGCGCATCGACGAAGGGAGTGATCGTCCCAAGATACGTGGCGAGCGACGTTTCGGCCAAGCCGCACTGCTCGCGCGCCCAAGCCGCAAACTCGGCTACCAGTGGCGCCTCCGGTTTGGCCGGCAAGCGCATCAACACGCCTCGATCCTCGAGATAGCCGATAAACAGCTTGCCGGTCTCGACCGCGTCCTTGTTGACGTCGCCGCGGAAGCGCGGCCGATGTCCCGCTTCGATCAAGGCGAACGAGGCCGCGTGCGCCTCGCGGATTACAGCCAGCGCGTAGCCTTCCGCACGTACCCAGTGGGTCCAACTCGCAAGCAGCCGCATCTTCTCGACGATGGTCAGTGACGTATATCGTCGCTCGCGAAGCCATTGAGCAAAGTCTGCCGCGTGGTCCGCGGCCATTCCTGCCGTCAACCGATCCCAGACCGCGTTCTTACGAACATAAACACCTGTCGGCATGTCGCCTCCTTCTGCATGTGGAGGCAGGACTATGGTCGGGGCGGTTGTCGTTCGGAACGTCAGTCAGCGGTTGTGCCGGGCGCGCTCGTGCCATGCGTGCCCGACCGGAGCGGGTGGTTCTTCCGGGGTGCCGTGATGCCCTGCGACCGGCGGGCCTTGCTGGGCGGATCTGCCCCGAGATGCGGTCTGCGACCCGGCCTGTCCCCGCAACAGCGTGCCGGCGATCTTCTTCCCCGCGGCTGCGCCGCTCCTCGCGCAGCAACAAGATCGCCGCACGCCGTCCTTCGCATGCGCTGCGGCCTGACGGTGCGGGTCGGCCGTCCCGGAGCTCAAGATCGCCACAAGGCCGCGATGGTCGCGGGCTTGAACACAGCACAGGAGATCCACCATGTCCCAGATCGGTTCATTCACCCGCAGCAACGACTACACCGGCACCATCAAGACGCTCGCGATCGATGCCAAGGCGCGCCTCGTCCCCAGCGATCCCGCCCCCACCAGCGACAAGGCGCCAGACCTGCGGGTGATCGTCTCCGGCGTCGAGATCGGTGCCGCCTGGCGCCGGACCTCGAAGGACGACCGTACCTACCACTCGGTCAAGCTCGACGACCCGTCCTTCACCGCGCCGATCTACGCCAACCTCTTCGAAGGCGACGATGGCGGGTTCGCGCTGATCTGGTCGCGATGACCGACACCGCGGCGCTCCGCTTACAGCGGGGCGCCACTATTCAAACACGTAGCCCAGCGCGCGATAACCCGCCCGTCGCTTCGCGGCCATCCGGGCCAGAACCGGGACGGCATTATCAACATAGTCGACGACCAGAACGTCTTTCTTGCCATCATGCAGGCGATGCAGGCGGCCGACATACTGCGCCAATGTTCCCTTCCAGGCGATCGGCATCGTCAGGAACAGCGTGTCGAGTCGAGCATCATCAAAGCCTTCACCGATGTAGCGGCCTGTTGCGAGTATCAGACGCTCATCATCATCAGGAACATTCAACACCGTGTTGGCTGTTTTGCGATCCTTCGCGGACATGCCGCCGCGCAGGACCACGAGATTTTTTACGAATGGCGAGAACCGTTGCTGAAGATAATCGAGGTGGTCTTTACGTTCCGTCAGGACGATGGGCGAGCGCTTGGCTTCAAGCGATCTCAGCACATCGTCGAAGATCAGATCGTTCCGACCACTGTCTTGCGCCAGGGCCGCATAGATCGCGGGCATTGACGGGCGTTCGGCCGATGCCAGAGACGGCGGCAATTCAAATTTCGTCGAGCGATCGCGCTCGCGGTGGCGGATACCACGTTCGGCGGCTTGAACCCGTGCATCCACCCGATGGCGAACAGGGCCGCATTGCATGAAGATGATCGGATGATGTCCGTCCTTTCGGGCAACAGTCGCGGACAGGCCGACAACGTATCGCGCTTTTGACCGCCGGGCGACAAGCTCAAAGCTTGCCGCAGACAGATGATGGCATTCGTCGACAATCAGATGACCGTAGTCGGCAACGATATCAGCGACCTCTCCATTGCGTACCAGGCTCTGGATGAGCGCGACATCGATGACGCCGGTCGGCTTTCTTTTTCCACCCCCGATAACGCCGATCTGTTTCGGATCGATGTTCAAAAAGGAACTCAGGCGCTCCACCCATTGAGTGAGTAGTTCCCGGCGATGAACGAGAATCAGTGTGTTGCGGGCTCGATGCGCGATGAGCGCGGCCGCGACAACCGTCTTGCCAAAGGCGGTGGTCGCGGCAAGCACACCGTTTTCATGGGCAACAAGGGCATCGAAAGCCTTCAACTGCGGCCGGCGTAATTCGCCATGGAACAAAACGTCCGCAGGAAGTGCCGTGCCGATTTCACGACAATCTTCCAAATTGGCAACGGCGCCGTGGCTTTTGATGAGATCAATCGCCTCGTCGAGACAGCCTCGGGGTAAAGCAACATGCTGCGCATAAAGCTCGGCGCATGAGACAACCCGAGGCTTGCCGAATGTTGGCAACCGCATGGCCTGAGCGCGATAGAATTCCGGGTTCTGGAACGCTGCCAGGCGGATAAGCTGCGCAATCAGGGCCGGCGGAAGTTCGGTCCTGTCGATGTAAACCTGATCGGCGACCACGATCCTGATGCTGTGCGGTATCGCAGCCTCAATACGCCGTGGCGCGCTGCGACGTGACGGCGACATCTTCCACGGCTCGTCGGCATGTTCGTCGTCCACCGGCATGCGGACGCCCAAGACGCGGCCTGACTGTTCTGCCTCTCCCGCGATCCTGAAGGCCATGTCTGCCGACAATCTGGGCAGCGATGACAGGTACGCCCACTGATCGTCGTAAGGCCGCAGATCGTTGTCGACAAAAACGCTGTTGCCGACCTCACGAGCTTTTCTTTGTAACGGCAAAGCGATCAGATTGCCGAATCCCCCAAGGGGCATCGTGTCCTGATTGGGAAAGAAGCGATCATAAGACGTGAATCCGATCTCGGGGCGGTTTTCCATCGTCTCCGTGACCAGGGCAGAGCCCAGTTGTCTGGCGGTTCTTGCCGGTACAGGCTCGGAGAAGAAGACCCAGACATGACCGCCGTTTCCCGACCGCGACCGCTCCAGGGCAGCGGCAATTCCTTTCGCATGGCAAGTACCGAGCAATGCCCTGGCGTCATCCGCCCAGCTGTCCTTGTCGAAATCGGCGGCAAGGAACCAACACGTCTCGTCTTGCAGCAATGGATAAACCCCGGCGACAAAGTCACCGGAGCGGGCATCGCCTCCACGCAGATGCTTTTCGATGATGTTTTCGGATGGCGGGATGGACGCCTGATGCGGGCATTCTCCGCATTTTACCTTCGGCTTACCGCAAATCCCGTTAGCCCACTCGTTGGAACAGGCTGGCGAATATCCCGAGCGTCCGGACTTTCTATTTTCCCATCGAACCGGAAAGACGTCAGGACGCCCGGCAAACAGACCGCGGAACAGCGCGATTTTCTCGGCCGATGACGAGTTGTTGGTGACAGGGGCATTGGCAAAAAAGGGCCGTTCGGCAGCCCGGCTATCGGATATCAGCTTCTGCTCAAGTGCTTCCAGTTCGTACTCGAGCGACACGCGCTCCGCATCCAGATCGGACAGCCGCCGTCGAATGCGCGCGATTTCCTCCGAAACATCATTCTCATCCGCCAAAGTCGCAACTCTCGCCCAGGGGTCCAGGTCACGGGGCAACATAAACCAAAGGAAGCTCGGGCTTAAGGCGGAGAACGCGCAGCGAGCCGCAAGCTGCGGTTCAATGGTCGGGATTATGCGGAGCGATACAGCAGCAAAAGCCCCGGAAAACCGCGGCTCCCAGCCAACGACTCCGCATAATCCCGCGCTACGCATAATCGGTATTGGACGAACCCGCTCCGCGGGAGGGTATCCGCGTTGAGCGCGGCGTATCTCCCTTGAAGCCAGCCCGTGTCTCTGACTGACCCCGGCACCACCCACAC
>Ga0310345_10002665_pt1 | contig 17756 bp, 15 predicted proteins | sample HC15DNA20500_MG_FD_204667 | JGI IMG/M metagenome (GOLD analysis project Ga0310345, IMG submission 204667) | Marine microbial communities from station ALOHA, North Pacific Subtropical Gyre - HC15-DNA-20-500_MG | ecosystem: Environmental > Aquatic > Marine > Oceanic | place: Pacific Ocean: North... | reverse complement strand
CTCGGTGACACCCTCATCGTCCGTGGGACCGGCTTCGACCCGGAGGCGAACGTCGGCGGTCGCGGGGCACCGATCCCGAACACCCTGCCGCAGGGCACGTACGTCGTGTTCGGTCACTTCGCTGAGCAGTGGCAGCCCTCGACCGGCGCGGCGAGCAGCCTGCGCAAGATCGGTTCGCAGAAATGGGCGCTCGCAGAGTCCGTGCTGAACCAGGTGCCCTCCAACTACCAGAACGCTGTCCGGTCGCAGTGGGTGGACCTTGCCGACGACGGCTCGTTCACCGCTGAGCTCACGGTTGCCGAGCCGTCGGCGCTCGTGACGGGCGGCCACTACGGCGTCTTCACCTACGCCGCCGGCGGGGTTATCAACGCCGCGCAGGAACTCGAAGTCCCCATCACGATCGCGGCACCGGAACCAGTGCCGGCTGTCGAGACGTCGGTGGTGTCGGTGGATGCCGAGGACGGCGCGACCGTCTCGATCACCGGGTCCGGGTTCGGTCAGGTGACGGGAGCGTACGCGGCGATTATCGAGAAGGGTACGGAGTCCCAGGTGACCGGCGAGGGCGGGTACGTCGCGTTCGGGTTCTGGATGACGCCGGGGGCGATCGTGGACGGCGCGTTCGAGAAGACGATCGTCGCGCCGACCGCGAAGCTTGACGCGACCAAGCAGTATGAGGTGATCGTGTGGCAGGGACACACGATGCCCACGGCCGAGACGATCTACGCCCGCGCTGACATCCCCCTCACAGACGCCGACTGGGGCATCCTGTTCCCCGGGGGCGGGACCCCGACCCCCACGCCAACGCCGACCCCGACACCAACGACTCCGAACGAGCCGGCGACGCCCGTGGCGGGGGGATCGATGTCGTGGGCCATCTCGACAAGCTTCAACAGCTATGTCACGGGCAGCATTGCGAAGGGGGCGATCTCGGTCGGTAACGGCGCGACCCGCTCGGGTGGGGTGTTCTGGTTCGGCCAGTCGGAGACGTCATCCTTCTCGCCGGCCACGGGAACCGGAACCGTGTCCTACGGGGGCTCGGTGCGGTACTTCGGGCACCAGGGAGCTCTGGACGTCACGATTGCGAACCCGCAGGTGCGGATCACATCGCCGAGCTCCGCATCCCTCTCTGTCACCAGCGGTGGCCGCCAGGTGCAGTTCGCCACGCTCAACCTCGGCGCAGCGCAGCGGTCGGAGGCGAACGGTGCTGTCACCTTCACGAACGCCCCGGCAACGCTCACCGAGGCTGGGATCTCGCAGGTGCTGGGCGGTTTCTCGACCACCCTCGCACCCGTGACGTTCACGATCGGTGCACCGGCTGCCGCACCGCTCGGTGCCACGGGCACGGTAGCTGCCGCGTCGGCAACCACGACAACCACGGCGAGTGATATCCCGTCGACGCCTCCCGCCACGAGCGGCATCGAACTGGATGACGAGACCGTGACGGCTCTTCAGTCGGGCGGTGTCTTCACGATCGAGGTCGGCGGATTCCAGCCGAACGAAACCGGCATCGCGCTCGTTGTGTACTCGACGCCGACGATTATCGCGACCGACCTCACCGCTGACGCGCAGGGTGTCGTGCGGTGGACCGGCTCTCTGCCGGCGAGCCTCGCCGACGGCGAGCACACGCTGACACTGCAGGGCTCGGTTGACCGAGGCGTTGTGTTCACCCTCGCCCGCGCTGCCGCGATCGGCGCGTGCGCTGTCGACAGCGCCACGCTGTCGTGGGGCTTCAAGGAGTCGTTCCGGGTCTACATCGAGGGGATTGCGGCAGGCGTCTGGGAGCTGACCGATGTCGAGTACGTCTATCCCGACTACGTGTGGGCTGACGGAGCCGGATCGATCGACCCCGAGGCCATGACGGGGCTCGTGACCTATGGCGGCAGCATCCGCTTCACCGGACACGACGGTGCGCTCGACACGACGCTGTCGAACGCGCGGCTAGAGCTTGCCGGCGACACGGGATATCTGGTCTTCGACGTTGCCGGGCAGACCCAGGATGGCGCCTCGGTCTCCGAGACCGGAGTGCGGTTCGCGGAGTTCGCGGTGCCCTCCCTCGAGGTCGTGGACGGCGCGATCACGCTCGATGCGGTGCCCGCGACGCTCACGGATGCCGGAGCCGCCGCCTTCGGCACGTACTCCAGTGGTGAGGAGCTCGACCCGCTGTCTGCCGTGATTCCGGTCACCACGGACTGCATCACGGCAGCCCCTGCCGTGGCCGACGAGCCCGCTGACGCTGCGCCGGTGACAACCGAGGACGCGGCATCCGCGACCGACGCCGCGCCGGTGTGGCCCTGGATCGCCGGTGGTGTCGGACTCCTTGCGGTGATCGTCGCAGCTGGCGTGCTCGTCGCCCGTCGCCGCGGGTCGGATGCCGCGCCGGGCGCCCACGACGACTGAGGCATCCCGCTCTCGCACCCTCTCGCCCGCGGACCGCGCTGGGCGAGAGGGTGCGAGAATGGAGATCATGTCCCCGACGAGCGATGACCACCTCGAGCAGGTGACGGTGCGGCGCAGCCCGAAGTACTCCGTCTTCCTGCTGCTCGGCGGTGCCGTCGGCCTGCTCGTCGCCATGATCCTGACGTTCCTGTTCGACGGGACGACGCAAGAGAGCCCCAACACGGGCCTCGTCTACTCCCAGATGCAGGTCTTCGGGTTCCTGCTGCTGATCTTCGTTTCGATCGGCGTCGCCCTCGGCGGAGCGGTGGCCCTCATCTTCGACCGGGTCTACGCGCGCCGCGCCCGCACGCTGCGGGTCGAGCACGACCGCATCATCTCGGCCGACTGAGCGGAACCGGGTGAGGGCAGTCACATGGCAGTCCGGCAAGAGTCATCCTCACCCGATCCCCACGAGCACGTCATCGACGTTCAGGTGCAACGCGTGTTCGTGCGCCGGTCGCCACGATACGGACGCATCCTCGGCGCCGGCATCACCGTCGGCCTTGTCATCGCTGCAGCCCTGACCACATTCGGCGCCGTCTCGGGCGACGGTGTTGCTTCTTCCGGCGAAGCCGGGGTCGTGTGGGCCTTCGGGCTGAACGCCATGGTGTCGGTGGCGGTGTGCCTGTTGATCAGCGCCAGCATCATCCTCATCGCCGAGCGACGCACCCTCCGGCGCATCCGTGACGCCCGCGCCGCGCAGGAGGTCACGTTCGTCGACGACCTCGCGCGGCCGATGACCGATCAGCCGCCTCCCTGGATGCGCGACGAGAGCTGAGGGCGCGCCGGTAGTCTGTTCGGGTGGACTCCCACAACGCCCCCAGTAATCCGTACACCGCGGCCGGTGTCGACACGGCAGCGGGTGACCTCGCCGTCGAACTCATGAAGGCTGCGGTCCGTCGCACCCAGGGCCCCGAAGTCCTCGGCGGTGTCGGTGGCTTCGCCGGCCTGTTCGATGCCTCCACGCTCCGTGCCTACCGGCGTCCGCTGCTCGCGACAAGCACCGACGGTGTCGGTACCAAGGTCGCGATCGCGCAGGCCATCGACAAGCACGACACGATCGGCCAAGACCTCGTCGGCATGGTTGTCGATGACATCGTCGTCGTCGGTGCGCGACCCCTGTTCATGACTGACTACATCGCGTGCGGCAAGGTCGTGCCCGAGCGCATCGCCGACATCGTCGCCGGCATTGCGCGCGGCTGTGAAGAGACCGGGACTGCGCTGGTCGGCGGCGAGACCGCCGAACACCCCGGCCTGCTCGGTGTCGATGACTACGATGTCGCGGGCGCGGCCACCGGCGTCGTCGAGGCCGACGCCGTGCTCGGCGCCGACCGGGTCGAGAACGGCGACGTCGTGCTGGCGCTGGCCTCAAGCGGACTTCACGCGAACGGCTACTCGCTCGTGCGCCACATCGTTTCGACATCCGGACTGTCGTACACCGATGCTGCTGCAGAGTTCGGTGGCGCCACCTGGGGCGAGGTTCTGCTCGAGCCCACCCGCCTGTACACGGCGCCGCTGCTGCGGCTGATCGCGCAGTCCGGCGGCGGGGTCCATTCCCTCAGCCACGTCACCGGCGGGGGGATCGCGGCAAACCTGGCGCGGGTGCTGCCCGCTGGCACGTGGGTCGATGTCGACCGCGCGACGTGGACGCCGCCGACAGTGTTCCAGACGCTCGCCGCCCGCGGCGGTATTCCCCTCTCCGATACAGAAGGAACGTGGAACCTCGGCATCGGCTTTGTCGCGGTCGTCGCGGCAGACCGGGCAGCGGATGCGGCATCCGCCCTGACCGCCGAAGGTATCGCCACGTGGCAGGTCGGCGTCGTCTCGGAGGGCCCGAGGCCGAACGGCGACTATGTGGAAGGGGCGAAGGGCGTTGACGGCGGTGCCGTGCGCCTGGTCGGATCGTTCGCCGAAGGAGCGCAGTAACACCCCATGTGTGGAATCGTCGGCATGGTCGGGCGGGGCTCGGTCAACCAGGAGATCTACGACGCGCTGCTGCTGCTGCAGCACCGCGGGCAGGACTCGACCGGAATCGCCACAGCGGAACCGAGTGGCGTCTTTCACATCACCAAGGCGCGGGGGCAGGTCCGTGAGGCGTTCCGCACGCGCGACATGCGGTCGCTGCTCGGCACGATCGGGCTCGGTCACGTCCGGTACGCCACCAAGGGCACGGCATCCAGCGAAGAAGAAGCCCAGCCCTTCTACGTCAACGCGCCCTACGGCATCGTGCTGGTGCACAACGGCAACCTCACGAACACCCGCGAACTCACCGACGAGCTCTTCCACAAAGACCGTCGCCACCTGAACACGAGCTCTGACACCGAACTCCTGGTCAACGTCCTCGCCGGAGAGCTGCAGGCGACGGTATCGGGACTCGACCTCGAGCCCGACGAGATCTTTGAAGCAGTGTCCCGTGTCCACGCTCGCGTGGAGGGCTCGTACGCTGCCATCGCCCTCATCGCGGGCCACGGCCTGCTCGCGTTCCGCGACCCGTTCGGCATCCGCCCCCTGATCCTGGGGACGCGCAAGGCCCCCGACGGATCGTACGAGTGGGTTGTTTCGTCCGAGTCGCTCGTGCTCGAAAACGGCGAGTTCGAGGTAGTCCGCGACGTCATGCCGGGCGAGGCGGTGTTCATCGACCTCGACGGACACCTGCACACCAAGCAGTGCGCCGAGGCTCCGCAGCTCGTGCCGTGCTCGTTCGAGTACGTCTATCTCGCCCGCCCGGACTCGATCATGAACGGGATCTCGGTCTATGAGGCGCGGCTGCGCATGGGCGACCGCCTGGCCGACACCATCGCGAAGTACACGCCCGCAGGTGCCATCGACGTCGTCATGCCCATCCCGGATTCATCCCGGCCCGCCGCGATGCAGGTCGCGCGCAAGCTCGGCATCGAATACCGCGAGGGGTTCTACAAGAACCGCTACGTCGGACGGACATTCATCATGCCGGGTCAGTCGGCCCGCAAGCGCAGCGTGCGTCAGAAGCTCAACGCGATGTCGAGCGAATTCAAGGGCAAGAACGTGCTGCTCATCGACGACTCGATCGTGCGGGGAACTACCTCGAAGCAGATCATCCAGATGGCCCGGGATGCCGGCGCGACATCCGTGACCTTCGCCTCCGCTGCCCCGCCGGTGCGCTACCCACACGTCTATGGCATCAACATGCCGACCCGGCACGAGCTCGTCGCGCACGGCCGATCCATCCCCGAGATCGCCGAAGAACTCGGTGCCGATTACGTCGTCTATCAGGAGGTAGCCGACCTCAAGGCTGCGATCCTCGAAGGCTCGGATGTCGACGACCTCGACATGAGCTGCTTCGACGGACGCTACGTCACCGGAACAGTGACAGAAGAGTATCTCGACTGGGTCGAGAGCAGTCAGGAGTCATGAACGGGAGCGCGGTGAAGGGACGAGCCGCGCTCAGGCGGTCTCGTCTAGTTCGTCATCCTCGTCGTCGAACTCATCGGCCCACTTGTCGACGTACAGATCATCGTCGGACGGGTGACCCAGTTCCTTCTCGAGCGCCGCATAGTTGACGCTCGGGCTGTAGGACTTGAGTTCGCGGGCGATCTTGGTGTGTTTCGCCTTTTGACGGCCACGCCCCATGCGAGACCCCCTCATTTCTGACCCGCGGGCTGAAGCGCGGGTCTCCGCACTCCGCAGCCCGTGCATTCACGAATCCGGTCTTTCGCCGGGAAGAGTAGCATTCAGAATATCACGGAGCCCTCGAGGGCCCGCGGCTGTGCGCCCCTCGGCTCCGCATGTCGAGGAGGGAATCCCCATGGCGGACGAACGACCGGAGCTCACAACGGCACCCCTGGACGCAGAGGCGGTCCGCGGCGCGGTGGTCGTCGGGGTCGTCCCCGACCAGAACCCCCGCGTCGTCAAGGAAGCCGCGAAGTACGCCGCCATGATGAAGGCGCCGCTGGTGGTGGCTCATGTCGACGTCACGCGGTTCGTGACCTATGAGGATCCCGACGGGTACGTGCACTCCGCGCCGATCGATGTGAACATCGCCCCCGGAGAGGCCGACCTCGACCTGGTGCACGCCTCGGTCGCTCACGCGCTGGAAGGAATCGACCTCGATTGGCGCATCCATCAGCTCGTCGGCGACCCGGCGCTGGCCCTCAAGCACCTCGCCGAGCAGATCGATGCACGGTTGCTGGTCGTCGGAACCCGCAAGCGCGGTATCGGCGAGTCGATTCGCGAGTTCTTCACCGGATCGGTCGCCGCTCGGCTCGCGCACCGCCAGGCCCGCCCGATTCTGGTCGTTCCGCTGGGGGAGCCGGCACCCGACGACGAGGACCTCTGGCCGACCAGCTGATCCCCGTCGCGCAGGGAGGCGGATTCATCCTGCAATCGGGTCGCGTGCGCTGCCCCTGTGAGCTTCAGCCGCGGAGTGAGCGGGTGATGGCGCGGGTCACCTCGTCGAGGCCGGTTGCCAGTTCGTCGACGACGGATGCCGTGAGGGTGCCGCCCTTGGCGACGTGCGTCCGCAGATCGGTTCGTACCTGGGCGCGGAACTCGCTGATGGCAACCTCTGCGCGGTGCAGTTGCTCCCGCGAGATCGAACGCAGGTCGTCGGTGACATCCCGCACCTGCTCGCTGCGGTCCTGGCGCTCGGCCCGGCTTGCGGCGGCGAGGTCGGCGCGCAGGCTCTTCATCGCCTCGCGTACCGATCCACGCACCTCGTCGGCGATCAGGCGCACCGAATCGGCAAGCCCCTCCTCGATGCTTCTGAGGTCACCGGCGCGGGAGGCCACCTCGGCGCGGCCGGCATCCGTGATCTCGTAGATCGTCTTGCGACCGTCGACGGTCTTGGTGACCAGACCCTCTTCCTCGAGCTTCGCGAGCCGGGGATAGACGGTGCCGGCGCTGGGTGTGTACGTCCCACCGGTGCGATCCGACAAGGCCTGCATGATGTCGTAGCCGTGCCGCGGCCCCTCGTCCAGGAGCGAGAGCAGGTACAGGCGCAGGTCGCCGTGAGAGAAGACCGGGGCCATCACAGGCCCTCCGCCTCGCTCGCGGCATCCGCCGGCTCCGACGCGGCGGAACGGCGCAGCACCGTGAGTCCGCCGGCAACGGAGTTCGTGCGCACATCGACGAACGACCCGCTGAGCTCGCCAGTCGAGCCGCTGTAGTTGGTCACGCCGCTTCCCGACCGCATGACGCCATCGATCTGGACGCGACCGCTCACGCTACGCACGACGAAGTTCGCCGCAAGCCCCTCATCGAGTCGGATGGTTGAGCTGCCGCCGACGGTGTTCAGGCTTATGGCGTGGGCGTTGCCGGTGGTGTCGACCAGTATGTCGCCGGACACGGTGTCGATCGTCGCCTTGCGGATGCTGCCGGTCGCTGCGACGTCTCCCGAGACACTGTTCGCCGACAGCGTGCCCGTGAGGTCCCGGATCTGGACATCCCCCGACACTGCGTTGACCGTCACGTCGCCGCTGAGGCCATCGACGATGATGTCGCCCGACACCGTGTTGAGGCGAGCCCCGGCCTCGAGACCGGATACGAGCGCGCTCGCGTTCACGACCCCGAGGTTCAAAGCCACTGATCGGGGGACAGCGACGCTGACCTCTGCCTTCGGGCCGCCGGAACCGAAGTTGCGGAACGCCTCGAGAAAGTTGTCCCAACGCAGCTGCGGGTGATCGATCTCGACGGTGTCGCCGGTCGCCTCGATGCGGAGGTCTTTGACGGTCACTCCGTACACTTCGATCCGCACGCCGGGCTCGTCGTGGGCGACGACATCGACCTGGCCGCCGACGAGGCCGATCTTGAGGGTGCGCACGTCGGCGAGGTCGATGACGCGCGTTTCTCCCGGGTGAATGAGCCACTTCTCAAGGGTCACGGTCCGCTCCGTTCAGGGTCACATGAAAGATCAAACGCGATATAACGCGATTGAGAATAACGCGTTATATCGCGTTGCACAAGTTCTCGCGAGCGACGAGTTGACATTGACGCAACGTCAACTTCTACCGTGGATGCCATGACGGAATGGAGCATCCACGAGGTAGCACAGCGGTCCGGCGTGACGACGCGAACCCTGCGGCATTACGACGCCATCGGCATCCTGTCTCCCACGCGCACGGGAGCGAACGGATACCGCTACTACGGACCCGAGGCGCTCGTGAGACTGCAGCGGATTCTGCTTCTGCGAGACCTCGGTCTCGCGCTCAGCGACATCGCCGAGGTGCTTGACGCGCAACAGGACCCCGCGGAGGCATTGCGCACCCACATCGGGTGGCTCCGTTCCGAGCAGGAAAGGCTCGCGCGGCAGATCGCCGCGGTGGAGTCCACGATCACGGCATGGGAGGGAGGTGAATCGATGATGAACGACGACATGTTCGACGGCTTTGACCACACCGTCTACAAGGACGAGGTCGAGGAGCGCTGGGGCGCGGAAGCGTATTCGCGCTCAGACTCATGGTGGCGCTCGCTGGGCACTGAGCAGCAGGCTGCGTGGAAGAACACGAGCGCCGAGCTCGCCGGGGACTGGGTTGCGGCGGCTGAGTCTGGCATCGAGCCAGGCTCGACCGAGGCACAGGCTCTCGCGCAGCGCCATGTTGCATGGTTGCGCGCCATTCCCGGCACCCCGGCCCATCAGGGCAAAGCCGGGCTGAAGCCCTACGTCCTGGGGCTCGCGGAGATGTATGTAGCCGACCCCCGTTTCGCGGCCAACTACGCGACATCCGGCGGCGGAAACGGCGGAGCCGAGTTCGTGCGAGACGCGCTGGCGGAGTACGTGAACTCCCGCCTGTAGACGTGCACGGCCGACACGAAAAACGGATGCCGCTCCCCTCCCCCGAGGAGCGCGGCATCCGTTTTCGGGCTACGCGGTCAGCTTTTGCCGCCGCTGATCACCCTGAAGAGGAAGGCGATGAGAGCGATGACGCCGACGATCAGGGCAACCCACAGCAGCCAGCTCAGGGCGCTGTTGAGGCCGCCGACGATTGCCAACACGACAGCAATGATGATGACAAGGAGCAGTGCGATGTTCATGGGGCACCTTTCGTTAGACGTCCGGGAGCATGCCCGACGCGTGTCGGGCGGACTCGCCACGCCGTGACGATTTCACTGTCGCGGCCGCACCACAATGGGGTTGTTTCCCGGCGGCGAACCCGGTATGGACGCCCTGCGGAACGTGACACGACGCGGGGGAGCGTTAGCCTGGGCCGATGGCGACCAGACCGCGCTTCTCGGGGGTCCACCTCTGGCTGGTGTTCGCCGGGGGCACGATCGGAACTGCGGCGCGACTTGCCGTTCTGCTCGTCGAGGATCCGTCGATCCAGTGGCTCTCCATCCCTCTCATCAACATCGTCGGCTCGTTCCTGCTCGGGGTGGTCACCGGCATGGCAGAGCGCCAGGCCGACCCCGCTCGCGCCACGAGGATGCGCACCTTCTGGGGCGTGGGCGTCATGGGAGGGTTCACGACGTACTCGAGCTTCGCCGTGCTTGCGGTGGACCCGGCATCGCTGCCGCTGGCGGTGGTCACCGTGCTCGCCGGGCTTGCGGCTGCCGTCGCGGGACTCTGGATAGCCCGCCCCCGGCCCACGTCAGCGCATGGACACTCAGCATGAGTCCGCTCCTACTCGCTCTGGGCGGGCTCGCCGGCGGCGTCGGCGCGGCGCTGCGCTACAGCGCTGACGTCGCCATCCTGCGCTGGTGGGGCCCGCCGTGGGGTGTGTTCGTCGTCAACGTCGTCGGGTCGTTCGCTCTCGGCATCCTCACCGGCTCTGCCGCCCCCGCTGATCTGCAGTTCGTGATCGGCGGAGGTCTCCTCGGAGGCTTCACCACCTTCAGCGCCGTCTCGGTCACGACACTGCTGCTGGCCGAAGAGCGGCGGGGGCGGATGGCGATCGTCAATGTCGTCGGAACGTTCGTGCTCGCGCTCGCCGCCGCGGCAGGCGGGCTTGCGCTCGGCGGAGCGCTCGCTGCCGCGTCGAGCTGATCGGGACTTTTCGGGATATCCCCCGGAATCACCGTGCGAAGATGGGGACGATACACCCGCGTATCGTCGCGTCCCGACCGCACCGAGCACAGCAAAGGCCACCGTGTCGAAACTCGCCGTCCTGAGCCTGAAAAACCGCGCCCTCATCGCGCTGGTCACGATCGTCGCTGCCCTGTTCGGCAGCCTCGCGTTGACCAACCTGAAGCAGGAACTGATCCCGTCTATCGAGTTCCCGGCCCTCATCGTCGTCACGACCTACCCGGGAGCCTCCCCCGAAGTCGTCGCCAACGACGTGTCGACGCCGATCGAGACCGCCATCCAGGCCGTCCCCGGCCTCGAGTCGACGACCGCGACCAGCACGACCAACGCCTCGATCGTGCAGGCGTCTTTCACCTACGGCACCGACCTCGGCACCGCCGAGCAGAAGATCACGCAAGCGATCAACCGGATCTCCTCTCAGCTGCCCGAGAACGTCGAACCCAACGTGCTCTCGGCGAGCATCGACGACTTCCCCGTCATCCAGATCGCCGTCACCGGCTACGACGACCAGCAGACCATCCAGGCGACACTCGAGTCCGTCGCGATCCCCGAGCTCGAGGATGTCGACGGCGTCAACGCCGCGCAGATCGTCGGTGGCACCGGCCAGCGCATCACGATCACGCCTGACCCGGCAGAGCTCGCCGCGACCGGCTACACGCAACAGGCGATCCGCGACGCTCTCGACCAGAACGGCGTGCTCTTCCCGGGCGGTCAGATCACCGAGAACGAGCAGACCCTCACGGTGCAGACCGGCTCGAAGATCACCTCCGTCGACGCGGTAGCGGCGCTACCGCTCGTTCCCACGGATGCCGAGCAGTTCCAGGCCGGAACGGTCACGATCGCCGACGTCGCCACCGTCGAGCAGGGCCAGGACCCCGTCGCGACGATCTCTCGCGTGAACGGCGAGCCGGCGGTGACGATCGCGATCACGAAGCTCCCGGCAGCCAACACCGTCGATGTCTCGCACGGCGTGCTCGACATCCTGCCCGACCTCGAGCAGCAGCTTGACGGAGTCACCCTCACCGTTGTCTTCGACCAGGCGCCCTACATCGAGCAGTCGATCGAGACTCTCGCCGTTGAAGGTGGATTCGGCCTGCTGTTCGCGGTGCTCGTCATCCTGCTCTTCCTGCTCTCGGTGCGTGCGACGCTCGTGACCGCGATCTCGATCCCGACGAGCGTGCTCATCACGTTCATCGGGCTGCAGGCGTTCGGGTACTCGCTGAACATCCTGACCCTCGGGGCCATCACAATCTCGATCGGACGGGTCGTGGATGACTCGATCGTCGTGATCGAGAACATCAGGCGCCACTACGTGGGCAAGGCCGACAAGCTGACCTCGATCGTGCGCGCAGTCAAGGAGGTCGGGTCGGCGATCACGTCCTCGACCATCACGACTGTCGCCGTCTTCTTGCCCATCGCCTTCGTCGGCGACGTCACCGGAGAACTGTTCCGGCCGTTCGCGCTCACCGTCACGATCGCACTGCTCGCCTCGCTGCTGGTCGCGCTCACGATCGTGCCCGTGCTGGCCTACTGGTTCCTCAAGCCCGGCAAGCCGCTGCTCGATGAGGCCGGGCGCGAGATCGACCCCGAGAACCCGGCAGCTCCTCTCGATCGGCTCCAGCGCGGGTACACCCCGATCCTGCGCTGGACGCTGCGCCACTCCTGGGTGACCCTCGGCCTTGCCGTGCTCGTCCTCGTGGGTACCATCGCCGCCGCGCCCCTGATGAAGACGAACTTCCTCGGTGATTCCGGGCAGAACACGTTCACGATGACCCAAGACATCGGTCCGGCGCCGAGTCTCGAAGCCGAATCCGCGGCCGCTGAGCCGGTCGAAGAGGCTCTGCTGGGCATCGAGGGCATCGAGACTGTGCAGGTCTCCATCGGCTCCAGCGGCAATGCGCTGCGCGATGCCTTCACCGGCGGCGGCAGCGGAATCACCTACTCCATCACGACCGAGGAAGGCGTCGACCAGGTCGCCCTTCGTCAGGAAGTACAGGACACCGTCGAGGCGATTCCCGATGTCGGTGAGATCACCGTGGCGGGAGGCAATGGCGGCTTCGGCTCGACCGACATCGAGGTAGACGTCACGGCTCCCGACGCGTCAACGCTGCAAGAGGCGACGGATGCCGTGGTCGCAAGCCTCAGCGACCTCGACGACGTCAGCCAGGTCACGAGCAACCTGTCAGCATCCCTGCCCTTCATCTCGGTCCGGGTCGACAGCGACAAGGCAGCGTCGCTCGGCCTGTCGGAAGTCGCTGTGGGCGCGATCGTGTCGAGCACCATGCAACCGCAGAACATCGGCAGCGTTGAGGTCGACGACACCTCGCTGACGGTTTACCTCGCCGCGAACGACCCGCCGACCACGATCGACGAACTGCGCAACCTGCAGGTGTTCACCGCCCAGGGGCCTGTGCCACTGTCGGATGTCGCAGTTGTCGAAGAGGCCCAGGGGCCGACCTCGATCACCACCGAAGGTGGCACGCGCACCGCGACAGTCACGGTCACGCCGGCTACCGACAACCTCTCGCAGGCGACGGCATCCGTCACGGAAGCGATTGACGCGGCTGACCTGCCCTCGGCCGCGCGCGCTAGCCTCGGCGGTGTCGCAACCGACCAGGCTGACGCTTTCAGCCAGCTGGGGCTCGCGCTGCTGGCGGCCATCCTGATCGTGTACGTCGTCATGGTCGCGACCTTCAAATCGCTGCGCCAGCCGCTGCTGCTCCTCATCTCGGTGCCGTTCGCGGCGACCGGAGCGATCCTCCTGCAGATCGTCACCGGCATCCCGCTGGGTGTCGCCTCGCTCATCGGTGTGCTGATGCTCATCGGCATCGTCGTCACGAACGCCATCGTTCTCGTCGATCTCGTCAACCAGTACCGCGAGAAGGGCCTGAGTGCCCACGATGCGACGATCGCCGGTGGTACGCGGCGTCTTCGCCCAATCCTGATGACCGCGCTGGCCACGATCCTCGCGCTCACTCCCATGGGACTCGGGATCACCGGCACGGGCGGATTCATTTCGCAGCCGCTCGCGATCGTCGTCATCGGCGGACTCATCTCGTCCACCGTCCTGACGCTGCTCGTCCTGCCGACGCTCTACAACCTCGTCGAGGGCGCGAAGGAGCGGCGGCAGGCAAAGCGCGCGGCGAGGTCGGGGCAAACGGATGCCGAGGGCGCACTCGCGCTCGCGGGGGTGGCGGGCGCTGCGGGCGGTGCTGGCGCGGGTGGTGCCGAGGACGTGCCGCTGACGCGCCGTGAGCTGCGCGAACGTGAAGCCTTGCGGACCGGCCAGATCCCGATCCAGGCACCGGCGGAGCCCGACGAGGTGAGCGAGGCCGCGACCGACACACCTGAGACAGATGGCGCACCGGCCTCGGCTGACTCGGATGCCGCGGAGGAGGCCGTCGACGGCGCTGAGCCCGCGTCCGGCGATGCTGACCGCTCAACCACTGACGTCGGCGAGGACGACGTGGATACTGTCGGTCGCGACGCCGGTGAGCCGGAAGCCGTCGAGCCCGAAGCCTCCGAGCCGGAAGCCGCCGACGCGGAGTCTGGCGAGCACGGGCCCGACGACAACGTTGCAGCCGATGGGCACACCGCAGAGCCCGAGGCTACCGCCGACGGTGATGATGCGGCGTCCGCGGATGCCGAGCCAGCGTCGCCGGAGTCAGCCGACAGTTCCGAGCAGACCGACCTCGCCGCCGAGAACACGGACGACGACGAGAACGGTCGTCAGCCCGAGTAGGAGACTCCCCAGCTCACGGTCCAGGTCTCGCCCGGCGCCAGCCAGCGCAGACCTCGACCGGAGTTGAGGGCGTCCGGCACCGCGCTCATCGGTTCGATAGCGACAGCCAACTCGCGGTTCGGGTAGCGGTCGGTCGTGTACACCTGCACGTAGTCGAGCTCCGGGCCCTGCCAGATCGTGACGGTCCGGCCATCCGGCGCGCTGAGACGGTGGCGCATCATCCCGTCGGCGTCACGAGCGATGTCGGTGTAGCAGGTGTTGAGCGAGACATCCCCGAGGCGGGCGCCGCTGCGCAGGTCGGATGCCGCATCCACCGGCACCTCGTCGATCGGGATCAGCGCGTCATCGAGCACGAGCATCTTCGCGCCCGGCGAGGTGAGCACCAGGTCGGCTGTCGGTACGTCGCCGAGCGTGAAGTACGGGTGGGTGCCGAGGGCTGCCGGTGCGGCATCCGTGCCGACGTTCTCGATGATGTGGGTGACCTCGATGCCGTCGGCAGTGAGCGCGTACGTGACTGTCGTGTCGAGCTGGAACGGGTAGCCGCTCTGGGGAAAGACTGTGGCCGCGAGCGTGAGCCGGTCGCCGGACTGCTCGGCCACCGAGTACGGCATGAAGCGCAGCAGCCCGTGCGATGCGCCCCCGACCGACGGGTCGGTGATCCACAGCTGGTAGGTGGTGCCGTTGTGGCTCCACTTGCCATCGCGGACGCGGTTCGGCCACGGCACGAGCACGGTTCCGGATGCCGCGGGCGCCGGCATCCCCTGCGGGTACGGTGCGATGAGGTCCACGCCATCGACGGTGAGCCCGCGGATCGTCGCACCCACCTGGGTGAGGTGCGCGGTCACGCGACCGTCGGCACTCGAGAGGTGGAACTGCTCCCCGGTGGGGTCGTGGCGGATGTCGGGCATGGGTCCTCCTCGGCGGGCGTCGTGCCCATGCTAGAGGCCGTGGGTGTTGCAACCGACCTTGCCTGCCGTGGTTGCCGCGGCGCGGGGGTTTCCCAGGGTGAGCCTGTACGCTGGATAGGTCGGCTCTGGACATTGCCATGTATGGCGAGTGGGTTTGTGAGTCCTTGGGGCCGATGGTGAGCGCCGATCGGCGTGCATGACCATCACATGAATGGCCCCCGGCCAAGAGAGTCCGGGCCTGTCGAGCGCGTCTCGACTGCTGTTCTCGTGCGAGAGAACCCAGGAAGAACACACCCATGCCCAAGAGCAAGAAGCCGGCCGGCGGCCGCGCAGCCAAGAACTTCGAACCGCGCTACGGCGAGAAGACCGCGTATCAGGACCGCAAGCGTCGCCCTGGCACGTCGTCGGCCGGAAAGCCCGGCAGCAAGAGCCCCAGCCACCGCGGCTACCGCCCCGAGACTGCAGAGTCGGACGCGGCGCCCAAGCGTCGCTGGACCGCGCAGGAGCGCGCAGGTCGCGATGAGGCCCGCGCCATCCGTGCCCACGCCCGGGACGATCGTCCGCGCCGCGATGACCGCCCCGCACGCGATGACCGCCAGCGCTCCGGTGGCTATGGCCGCAGTTCGCGCGATGACCGGCCGCGTCGGGACGACCGTCCGTCGTACGGTGACCGTCCGCGTCGGGATGACCGCCCCTCGTATGGGGATCGCCCGCGTCGGGATGACCGCCCGTCCTACGGTGACCGTCCGCGTCGGGATGACCGCCCCGCCTACGGCGACCGTCCGCAGCGTGAGGGTCAGGATCGTTACTCGGAGCGTCCGCGTCGGGATGACCGTGCGCAGCAGGACCGCTACTCCGATCGTCCGCGTCGGGACGATCGCCCCGCCTACGGTGAACGTCCGCGTCGGGATGACCGCGGTGGTTATGGCGACCGCGCGCGCCGCGACGACCGTCCGCAGCGCGAGAGCCAGGACCGCTACGGAGACCGTCCGCGTCGCGATGACCGACCCTCCTACGCAGACCGCCCCCGTCGTGACGACCGCGCCGGTTACGGGGATCGTCCACGTCGTGACGATCGTCCGCGTCGCGACGACCGTCCAACCCGCTCCGACTGGAACGCTCCGACGCGCACGGCTGCCCACGAAGAGCACGTGGATGTCGTCCACGAGCGTCTGCAGGCCGAGGCCGTGCAGGCTGACGCTGTCGAGGGCGTCGGTTTCGGTGACCTGGGGCTCGGCGAGAACATCGTCCGTGTGCTCGCCGAGCTGGGGGCGGCATCGCCGTTCCCGATCCAGGCTGCGACCATCGCTCCGATCCTCGAGGGACGCGACGTGCTAGCCCGCGGCCGCACCGGCTCGGGCAAGACCATCGCCTTTGGCGCCCCGCTCGTGGAGAGCATTCTGCGTTCGCAGGCAGGAAGCCGTCGTGAGTTCGGTCGCTCTCCCAAGGCTCTGGTTCTCGCTCCCACGCGTGAGCTCGCGCTGCAGATCGACCGGACGATCCAGCCGATCGCCCGCAGCGTCGGCCTGTTCACGACGCAGATCTACGGTGGCGTGCCGCAGGCGCGCCAGGTCGGTGCCCTCAAGAAGGGCGTCGACATCATCGTCGGTACGCCGGGCCGCATCGAAGACCTCGTCGAACAGGGCAAACTCGACCTCTCCGAGGTTCGGATCGCGGTCCTGGATGAAGCCGACCACATGTGCGAGCTGGGCTTCCTCGAGCCGGTGCAGCGTATCCTGCGCCTCACCGCGGACGGCAGTCAGAAGCTGTTGTTCTCGGCGACGCTCGACCGTGAAGTTGCCGCGCTCGTCGACGAGTTCCTCGTCGAGCCCGCCGTCTACGAGGTTGCTGGCGAGGACCAGGATTCGAGCACCATCGAGCACCGTGTTCTCGTGATCGACCACCGCGACAAGGCAGAGATCCTGACCTCGCTCGTCGACCGCGACGGCAAGACCCTCGTGTTCGCCCGCACGCGTGCGTACGCCGAGATGCTCGCGGAGCAGTTCGACGACGCTGGCATCCCGTCCCTCGCGCTGCACGGGGACCTGAACCAGGCCAAGCGCACGCGGAACCTCGAGAAGCTGACCTCGGGGCGGGTGCGGGTGCTCGTCGCCACGGATGTCGCCGCGCGCGGCATCCACGTCGATGACATCGACCTGGTCGTGCAGGCCGACGCTCCCGACGAGTACAAGACGTACCTGCACCGCTCGGGTCGCACAGGGCGGGCCGGTCGTGAGGGCCGCGTTGTGACGCTCATCACGCGTCAGCGTCGTCGCCGGATGACCGAGATGCTCGACCGCGCCGAGATCGACGCGCCGTTCGAGGACGCGCGCATCGGCGACGACCTGCTCGAGGAGATCGCGGGCCGTCAGCTCGCCGACGTCGACGCCTGACGCGCCGCACCACTCCCGGCACTCCCGCGCCTCTGGCACCCTGCGCTAGGTAGGAAATATCTCCGAGGTAGGACGAATCCCCACCGGATCGTCCTACCTCGGGTATTTGTCCTACGTCGAAGAGGAGTCGTCAGCGGCGTCAGAACAGCATGGCGGCGGCGTCAGCTCGCCTGCCGCGTGAGGTCGTGACGACGGATGCCGCCGCGCGGCGCGCAGCCAGACCGGGGACCGGCTCGCGTGGGGGAGCTTCTTCTTCGGCGTGCCCGGTCAGGCCGTGCACC
>Ga0310345_10002664_pt1 | contig 17759 bp, 17 predicted proteins | sample HC15DNA20500_MG_FD_204667 | JGI IMG/M metagenome (GOLD analysis project Ga0310345, IMG submission 204667) | Marine microbial communities from station ALOHA, North Pacific Subtropical Gyre - HC15-DNA-20-500_MG | ecosystem: Environmental > Aquatic > Marine > Oceanic | place: Pacific Ocean: North... | reverse complement strand
GGCGGGAGGTGAAGGCCTTCGGGGAGGCGTACGACGAGGCGCGGGAGAGGGTTCGCAAGGCGGAGCCCGCCCTGTTCCCGGCGGGCACCTACCTGATGAAGGAGCAGTACGGCGCCGAGGTCGAGCCGCCGGCCGAGGACTCCGTGCTCGCGGTGGGCGAGCGCTTCGAAGACCTCGAGGAGCCGCCGTCGACCGAGCTGCGCGCTGCCCTCACCCGCCGAGTCCGACGCGCGGCGACCGACATCGACCCCGCGGCGGTCGAAGACGACCTCGCCACGAGGCTGACGCTGACCGAGAGCGCGACCGTCGACCGTCGGGACTCCCCGAAGGTCTCCCTCGAAGACGGGAAGTCTCCGAAGATTGTCACGCTCCGCGAGAAGGGACGGGCCGAGGTCCGCCCCCGCGCGAGCGCCCCGCGCGACGAGCGCACGGACGGCGAGCCCCCGGACCCAGCCACCGACAATTGAGCTCTCGCGCGGCTCGATCACGGCTCGAGCCGCGCATCGGTCCGTCCGCCGCTGGGCGCGCCAGAGAGGATTCCGCTCCTGGCGCACGTGATGGCCGCGTTTCGGCTCGTTCGGGTGGCTCGCCAGGTCGAGCAGCCGAAGAACATCCGCAGATCGGCCTGATCGCGTGGGGTGCGCTCGGGAGTTCAGGCAGTTCGGGAGTTCAGGCAGTACCTGGTCGAGAGAAGCCGGAAGAACTACGGGACCTGGTCGCGAGAGCTAACGAGAGAAGCCGGAAGAACTACGGGACCTGGTCGCGAGAGCCAAACGACGAGGGGAAGCGGTTCCCGATCTACATCTGGCCGCTGTCGAACACGGTCTTCGGGGCGGGGATGTCGCCGTCGTCCGCGGTGACCAGCCGGAGGCGCACCGTCGTGTCGGTGCCCTCGGTCTGGATGTCCACGAGGCCGAAGTTCAGCCCGCCGAAGGGGTTCTTGTTCAGACCCTCGCGCCCTTCGATCAGCGCGGCCTCGGTGTAGAGCCGGCGGCCCTTGCCCATGACGGAGCGCATCGCGGGCGCGGACTCGGCGGCGAGGCGGTGGGCGAGGCCCTGGTGGTTCGAGATCGCGCTGGAGACCAGCTGCACGGCCCGGGCGCTGCTCTCCTTCCACTTGAACTGCACGGCGCAACCCACGTGGATGTCCCCGCCCACGAGCACGAGGCGCTGATGGGGGTGGGCCTCGTGGTGCCGCTCGAGCAGCTCGAGCAGGGCGTCGCGGCTGCCGTGCGCGCGGGCGTGGGACCAGCGGTCGGAGGCGTCGCTGCCCTCCCCCGTCAGGTCGCCGCCCAGCGTCGCCATCCAGTCGGGCACGTGGAGGATGGGCACGCTGAGCACGAGCACCATGGCCTTCGCGTCGCCGTTCGCTCTCATGAATCGCCGCATGTCCGCGAGCTGCGAGCGCTCGAAGAGCCAGAGGCTGTCGCCCTCGAGGTGGCGCTGACTGCGGAGGTCCATGACGAAGACGGCGGCGTCTCCGTGTCGGAAGCCGTGGTGGAACGACGGCGGCCGACGCTCGCCGAACACGCGCCGCGCCTGGTAGTCGTGGAAGGCGTCGAGCGCGCCGTCCCTGACCGCCTGCCAGCGCGGCTCGCCGTGCTCGGGCGCGGAGCCGAAGTTGTCGACGATCTCGTGGTCGTCGAGGATCGGGTGGGTGGCCCAGCGCCGCATGAGCTCGGTGAACCGGTCGGTCTTCCAGAAGATGCGGTGCCGCTCCTGGTAGAGGTGCCGGATCTCCTCCCGCGTGCAGTCGAGGATGGTCTCCCGGTTCGGCGGCGCGACCTCGCGGAAGAACTCCGGGTCGAAGAGCGAGAGCGCCGCCGGCAGGTCTCCGTACACCTGGTCGCCCATCAGCATCAGTCGCGAGGCGCCCGCCTCCTCCAGCGCGTCGGGAGCCACCGACAGCGTGCGCAGCGCGGTGGTCTCGAGGTGCCCGTCGGGGTTGAAGGGGTTGTGACAGCTCGCGACCCCGAAGGTGAACCGGCGCGCCTCCTCGCTGCCGGGCTCGGGCGCCGTGCGAAAGAAGCCCTCCCCCACCCGGTCGTCGCTGTCCCGATGGGTGACGGTGAAGGAGTAGCGCGTCCCCGGCGTCAGCTCGCAAGCCCCGGGCACCTCCTGCGGGTAGAGCAGCGAGAAGGTCCCGTCGGTCTGCAGCGGGTTGGTCGGCGTGACGGTGGCCTCGTGCGCCTCGGCGTCACCGTCGAGAGACCGGATCCGCACGCGGTGCTCCCCCGGATGCGGGCTCCGCGCGAACAGCCGGGCCGAGCGACGATCCACCCGCCCCGCCCCCACCGTCCGCTCCATCGGCCGATCGAAGAAGGGGCCGCGCCCGTGCAGCGCGGGGCGGTCGGCCCGAGGCGGACCAAGGCGGTCATGTCCCATGTCCCGTCCCGCAGCATTCGCCGTGCCGCAGTGCGTCGTCGCGCGAGGCCGTGGCGCGTGGCCCTCCGCTGCGTGCGCTCCTGCCCCACCGCGCCCACTTGTCCCACCTCTCTCGTCACGACGAACGACGAAGCCCCGCCCTCCGAGATGGGGGGCGGGGCTTCGCTCCGGGACGTCGAGGTCAGCGCTGCGACACGCGCTGCTCGGACGCGCCGAGCACGATCTCGACGCGGCGGTTGTTGGCGCGGCCCTCGGGCGAGCCGTTCGGCGCGACGGGCTCGGCCTCACCGCGACCCACCGCGCTCACGCGGCCCTCCTCCACGCCCTGCTCGACGAGGAAGCGGCGCACCGCCTCCGCGCGCCGGCGCGAGAGGTCCTCGTTGTATCCGTCGCTGCCGCGCGAGTCGGTGTGGCCCTCGACCCGGATGCTGCGGTCCGGCTGGGCACGGAGCGCCGCCGCGACCGCCTCGAGACGCTGACGCGCGTTGGGGCGGAGCTCGGCCTGGTCGTACTCGAAGAGCACCTCACCGCTGAGGGTGATGATGGTCTCGTTCTGCTCCTCGCGGACCTGCGCCAGCTCGCTCAGCCGGCTCATGGCGTCGGCGGCCCGGCGCTCGGCTTCGGCGCGACGCTCGCGCTCGGCGACCAGCTCGGCCTCCCGCTGCGCCAGCTCCTGCTCGCGCGCCTGCAGCTCCTCGGTCCGCGCATCGAGGGTGTCGCCGCGCTCCTCGAGCTCGGACCGGACGTCGCCCAGCTCGGAGCGCACGTCGGCGAGGGCGTCGCCCTGCACCTCCAGCGCGCGGTTGCGCGCGATGGTCGCGTCTTCCAGCTCGTCGACGTACTCGGCGTGCGCCTCCTGGGTCTGGCTCCGCACGTGGGCCGCGCGGGCGTTCGCCATCGCGAGCCGCGCCTGACGGTCGGCGAGGTAGGCGTAGTGACGCTCGTCCTCCGAGCCGTCGCTGGCGCGCTCGGCCTGGGCGAGGAGCCGCTCGGCCTCCCGGACCTCGTCGGGCTCCAGACGCGCGGCCAGGCTCTGCTCGGCTTCGTTCATCGTCTGCCGCGCCTGCTCGAGCTGCGGCGAGATGCTCGCGCCGCACGCGGTGGTGGCGAGGAGCGCGGCCGGGATCGTGATCTTCTGGATGATGTTCATGTCGTTCCCTTCCGTCCTCAGAGGTGCCGCTCGCGCATGTCGCGGATCCGGTCGCGCGTCTCCGACGCGTCCTGGCTGACCGCCGCCTCGCGAGTCAGGGCGATCGCGAGCTCCGCGTCCGCCTCGGCCTGGCGCAGCAGTCGCTCGGCGCGCTGCATCTGCCCTTCGTCGATCAGCGCCTCGGCGCTGGCCATCTGCTCTTCGGCGAGCTCGAGGTAGTAGGAAGCCTGGGGCTGCCCCTCGGCGCCCACCTCGCGCGCGCTGCGCATCGCCGCCGTCGCCTCCGCCTGCGCGCCGTGCGGGACCGCGGCCCCGCCGCAACCCGTGGACGCGAGGAGAAGACCGGCGCCGAGCGCGACGCCCGCTCGTCTCATCAACTCGGTGTTCATGTATTCCTCCGTGTTCAGGCGAGCACGCAACAAGACACCGGCCAGCCGTCGCGATGGGGAACCTCGCCTCGCTCGCCCTCGGGCGTAGCGAGGCGAGGCGTCACATGACTCGTTCGACCTCGGTGAGGGCGCTCAGATCCGGCCCATCTGCGTGACCAACCAGCTCCGGATGCTCGACCCGGCGACGCGCGCGGCTCCATTCAGCGTCCCGCGCCCCCCCGAGTGGATCCCGAGCAGGAAGAAGCTCCCGCCACTGGTCCGGTAGTAGACCGGGCCGCCGCTGTGCCCCTCGGTCGTGTCGCAGTTGTGGGTGAGGCGGTCGGACGTGACGGAGGTGAGGGCGCAGCTCGTCATCCCCCACAGGCCGGTGCGGTCGGTCGGGAAGCCGTGGTTTCGGGCGGTCAGCGCGCGAAGGCTCGCGTCGCTCGTGATCTGGCTCATCCCCATGCGCAGCACGCCAGGGCTCGAGGCGAGCCGCAGGATCGCGTAGTCGTGCCGTGCCCGATTGATGCCCGAACCGATCCAGGTCGAGCTGAACTTGCGGTTGGTCACCGCGATGCAGCCGGCGGTCGGGAAGCAGACTTCCCCGCGGACCGGCCCGGTCGTCCCGCGAATCCACGCGTCGGCGCCCCGGTCGTACATGCAGTGGGCGGCGGTCGCGACGTGGTGCTCGCTGATCAGCGTCCCGGTGCACTGCTGCTGGCAGCCCTGTGGGTGCTCCGGGGGACAGTCCTCGGCGCGGAAGCGGATCTGATAGCGGCCGATGGCCGAGAACGGATGTGACCCCGCGAAGACGACGCGCGTGCGCTGGTCGCCTCCCACGATCTGCTCCGCCGTGGCCATGCCGGGCCCCCCGAACACGTCGAGCGTCGGCACGTGTGCGGCGGGTTCCTCGTCGAGCCGGGCGTCGTAGCTGGCGACGAGTCGGGTCACGAGCTCGGGGTCCGGAGGATCGGCGTAGTAGTCACGGCCGTCCTCACCCTCCATGCGCACGCCGTCGAGGCCCGACGCCGGTCCGTCGATCGACGACACCGCGTCGGCGGCCCGGTGGTTCAGGATCGCTGCGTAGTCCGAGGTCGTGCGTGCGGGGCCCAGATCGTGCCACTCCACCCCGAGCTCGTCCCGAAAGCTTCGGTCCTCCAGGTCATCGGTGGAAGCGCAACCGGCCAGCGCCGTCGCGGTCCACAGCGTCATCAGCATCCTCGTTCTCATGTTCGCCCTCCGTGGGTTCGATGAACGAGGCGCGGCCTCCGCACTTTCGGTACCAGGTGCGGTCGCGGGCCCGGAGTGATGCGATTCGAGGCCCGCACCGACGTCGGCACGTCACTCACGACGCGCGACGTCAGGAGGCGCGGAGCACGTCGAGCCGCAGCGTCAGGCGGAACCGGATCTCGTGATCGGTCACCTGGACCTCGCCGTCCTCCACGCGGGTGCCGAGGGCCTCGAGCTGCTGGAGGTTCGGGCCCAGGTCGAAGCGGCTGTCGAGGGTCTCGGTGAAGTTCCAGACCAGCCCGGTGGAGTGAGCCGTGATCGCCTTGTTGATGATCGCGACGATGCCCTCGTCGATCTTGTCCGGGACGTTCACGAGGTCGCCGCCTTCGATGTCGAGCTGAAAGGCGAGCGCCTTGCCGGCCGGATCGCTCTCCACGATGGTCGGCGAGAGTCGCACGGTGACCTGACGGATCTCGCCTTTGACCGGGAGGCCCTTCCACTCGTAGCGAAAGCGGCCCGAGGTCCGCACGACGGCCCCGGCGCCGGCCTCGAGGTGGACGTCTTCGGGCTCGTCCAGCTCGATCCAGCGCTCGGGGTCCTCGGGACCGTTGATGTGGATTCGCAGGGGGGTGAGCTCTCGGAGCCACACCCGCAGCTCCTCCTGGGTGATGACGGTCTCGTTGATCATGCCGAGATCAGGGTAGGCACCCGTAGGTGTTCGCCCAGACCTGCGGCTCGACGTCGGTCGGCGAGACGCGCCCGCCGAAGAGGACGAAGCCCGTCGGTCCGTAGCGCGGCGCGCTGGCGCCCCAGAGGGTCGGCATCAGCGGGCCGGTGGAGCCGACGGAGCTCGAGGCGACGTCGGCGAAGGGCTGGTGACGGAGGCGCAGGGTCTCCCGGTCGGCCGGCTCCTCCTCGAGCGCGCACCACTCGGCGCCCGCCTCGGACAGGCTCGCGCCGATCACGAGACCCTCGACCGGAGCGCCGACCGGGCGGATGGCGCTCGTCGCGCTCGGCGCGGCCGGCACGAAGCGGAAGGCCTGTGTGAAGCGGTCCGGGCGCTCACCCCAGCCGACGAAGGCGAGGGCGGAGCGACGGGTGGGGTCGCCGTCGGGGTCCACCGCGAGGTGGATGCTGCGCGGCGCGACGTCCCCCGGCAGGGTGAAGCGACCGCCGCGCGCGCCGACCTCGAGGGTCGGCTCGAGGCGCACGGAGTAGACGTAGGCGTAGCGAGTGGTGGTGACGACGTCCTGGTCGAGCACGCCGAACAGGATGCGGTCCGATCCGAAGGCGACCGCGTGAGCGCCGCTCTCGGTGATGTCGGTGGCCCGCGACTCGTAGATCAGCGCCTCCTGGCTCACCGGGGCCGCGTCGGCGGCCGAGAGCGCGCGCAGGTAGTGGCGCTGCCCTCGCTGCCAGAGCGCGTACGGGGCGCCGCCCACGACCACGAGGTCGGTCGGGCGCGAGAGCGTGTCCACGTCGATCCGCGCCGCGGTCGGCGAGGAGGCGCCGTCGAGCCGCATCGCACGCGCCCGGAGCCCGTCGTCGGCCTTCCAGAGCACGTAGGCGTGACGCTCGCCGCCCGACTCACCGAGCGCGATCCGGGGGATGGCGTCGCCGCTCACCGGCGCCGCGCCGATGACGGCGGGGCTGCCCTCGAGCGCCCCGGTCGCGTCGAGGCGCTGCATGACGAGCTCGCCGCCCGGGCGCACCCAGACGGCCGCCGCGCCGGCGCCATCGGCCGCGAGCGCGAGGTTGCGCCCGACCTCGTCGTACTCACCGAGCATGGTGGGCGTCGGCGAGAGCGCGAGCGTGCCCTCGTCCACCGCGCCGTCACAGTCCTGGTCGACCAGGTCGCAGGTCTCCCCGGCGCCGGGGAAGATGGCGGGCAGGCGGTCGTCGCAGTCACCGGCGGTGTCGACGTAGCCCTCGGGCACGTCGCAGTCGACGACGGTGCGCGCGGGATCGCCGAATCCATCGCCGTCCGCGTCCGCGTAGAACGTGGCGTCGACGACGTCCTCGTCGGCCACCCCGTCACAGTCGTTGTCGATGCCGTCGCAGCGCTCGTCGGCGAGCGGGCGGCAGGTGGGGGACGTGTCGTCGCAGTCCTCCCCGTTGTCGGCCACGCCGTCGGGGCGCGCGCCGCACCAGGTCGTGGGCGCGGTCGGGTCGCCGTATCCGTCGCCGTCCGCGTCGAGGAAGCCGCTGCGTCGCTCGCAGCCCGGCTCCGCGTCGCCCGGGATCACCGGCGCGCCGGCGTCCGAGGCGTCGGCCGTCTGGACGGCGCCGTCCGGCGCGTCCATCCCCGCGGTCTCGCAGCCCAGCGCGAAGACCGCGCCGACCAGGACCGCTCCGCAGCTCATCCATGTCTTCTCCAAGAACATCGTCATCCTTCTCGTGATCGTTTTCGGTCGGCTGCGGCGCCGCGGCCGCTCGCGCCTCCTCGGTCGGAGGGGAGCGGCCGAAGCGACCGCGGCGGCTCAGACGTTGCGCGAGCGGAGGCTGCCGCTGACGAGGCTGATGGCCGCCAGGATCAGGAAGCCGACGAAGAGCACCTTCGCGATGGTCGCCGCGCCCGCCGCGATTCCGCCGAAGCCGAAGACGGCCGCGATGAGGGCGAGGACGAAGAAGATCAGAGTCCATTTGAGCATGTCGTGTTTCCTCCCGTGGAAATTCGAGTCACCGGGAGACACAACAGGAAGCGTGCCAGCGGGCCCTGGACGACGATTCGGGGCCCCGACCGGGTCGCCACGCCACGCTGCGCGCTGCTGCGCAGAGCATGGGGGCAGGTGCCTCAGGTGCCCCAGAGGGCGAGCGCGACGACCTGCAGGATCGCGTACGCGCCGAGGAACACCCCCCACGCGATCACCGACGCGCGCCGGCCGCCCCGCCACTCCGCGGTGGCGGCCCAGGGCACGAGGACCGCGCGCAGCACGCGACGACCGACGGCGCCCTCCCCGCGCAACGCGTGCACGAGCGCGAGGCGCAGGGTGAGATAGACGGCGACGGCGAGCGTGAGCCCGAGGCCGAGCCAGACGGCGATCGCGGCGGTCACGCGCCCTCCTCGCAGCGGGGGCGGCGGGGAGCCTCGCTCGGTCGCACGTCGAGGTCGAGGCTGCTGACGAGGGGCACGACCACCTCTGCGCCGAGGCCGAGCAGCGTGGCGAGCGACGGCCCGCCGGTCCAGAGGCAGAGGCGCGGCTGGTGGTTCCTTCCGCCGAGCCCGCCGGCCACCGTCACCTCGGAGCCGGTGAGGCGCGCGCCGGTGGCGAAGCGCACCGTCGGCGCCGCGCTCGGGTCGATGGTCAGCGCGAGCCCGTCGATCGGCGTCTCGCTCACGATCGGGATGCCCTCCGTCTCGAGGTGACCGTGCACGCCCCAGAAGCGGAGCTGCACGTCGGCGTCCTTGGGCAACCACAGACGCGCGCGCCCGCGCGCGGAGAGGAGCCGCAGCGTGGGCCCGCCCTCACGCGCGATCCGCGTGTTCAGCCCCTCGAAGTCGACCTCCTCGAAGCGGAAGCCGAAGCCCCCGCCCGAAGAAGAGGAGGCCGGCTCGGGCTCGCCGTCGCTCACCGCGTGCTCCAGATAGCTCCGTCCGTCCGCCGCCTCGCTGACGTCGACGCGCCCGGAACCGACGGTCGCGCGCCTGGCGATGAGCATCCGCTCCGACCAGGAGCGCCCGAGGTCGAGCTCGGCGTCGACGTCGCGCAGCTCGAGCACGGTGCGGCCGTTGGGCGCCTCCATGCGGAGCGTGCCGACGCGGACCGCGGGCAGGCGCGCCTCGCGCACCTCGGTGAGCGTGAACGTGCCCGGGATCTTCTGGCTCACCCACCCCGTCACGAGCTCTCCGACCGCCACCCGGCCGACGCCTTGCCCGAGGTGAAGCCAGAGCGCGCCGAGCGCGAGGGCGAGGGTGGCGATGAGGGCCAGGAAGCCTTCGAGCGCGCGTTTCGTCCAGGTGGGCATCGTCTTCTTCCTCTAGGTCCGTGACCAGCGCGCGAAAATCCGCGGCGGAGGAGGTCGCGTCGTGACACGCGCCAGCCGCACGCCCGGGGCACGACGCCACGAATCGCAGGCCGGAAACGCCTGACGCGGCGCGGCACGCGCCCTGCACCACGCCAGGGTCATGGATGAGGCGACGCAAGGAGACGTTCTCGAGTGGCTCGTGACCGAGCTGCTCGCCATTCGCCCCGAGCGGGTCGAGGCGGAGCTCGAGAGGCTCCGCGCCGAGCACGGCGAGACCGACCTGCGCGCTCACCTCTTCGAGCGGCACCGGGTCCGCGCCGCGCTCTCGGGCGTCGTGAGCGGCGCCCGGGCGAGCGGCCTCGTGCCCTCGCTGCTCGAGCACCGGAGCGCGCTCCGCCGACGCGCGCTGGTGCAGGCCTGCATGCTCCGCGAGGCGGATCCGCGCCTGTTCGAAGATCAGGCCTGGCCGCGCCGGGTGCTCGGCCTCGGCGACGCCTCGCCGCTCCGCGACCTCGCGGCGCGAGAGCTGACGCGCTTCGCCGTCCGCTTCGCCGTCGTGCGCGGGGCGCGAGCCGCCCTCTCCGTGCTGCCCGGCCCCCTCGCGGGCCTGGGCGGCGGCGCCATCGGCGCACTCTTCGACGCGGTCGAGCACGAGCTCGCCCGCCGCGGCGCCACCCGCGCCGCTCCGGTCCGGCCCGACGCTGCGATCGAGATCCTCCGCGCCGCGGCGCGAGGCCCTCGACTCGAGGCCGCGCCGAGCTGAGCCGAGAACCCAACCCAAGGGAGACCCATGAATACGATCAGCATTCTCAACAGCGCCTATCGCATCCTGAAGGACATCGACGCCGACCAGGCTCGCGCCTACGCGCGCGGCACGGCGAACGACGTGCTCGGCCGCTACGGCTACGTGCCGCGTCCCTCGATGATGTCGCGCGCGCTCCCCATCGCGGCCGCGGTGGGCGCCGGCGTCGCCATCGGCGCGGGCGTCGCGCTGCTCCTCGCGCCCAAGAAGGGCGAGGAGGTGCGCCAGCAGATCGGTGAGCAGGCCAGCGCGGTCGGCGAGCGGATCCGCACCACGATGGGCTGGAACCACGTCGAGGAGAGCGAGAGCCACTCCTCCAGCGCCAATGGCCGCGCGCGCGCCTGAGGCGGCGCGCCAGGACGACGGCGGGCGGCGCGTCCGGAACACTCTCCTCGGCGTCCTGACCGTGATCGCGGTCGGGTTCGCCCTTCGGGAGACGGCCTCCGTGACGCTGCCGCTCGCCTTCGCGTTCTTCCTGGCCGCCCTCGTGTGGCCGGTGACGCGGTGGCTCGCCCGCCACGTGCCCCGAGGCGTCGCGGTCGCGGGAGGCACGCTGGTGTTCCTCACCGTCGCCGCCGGCTTCTTCGCCAGCCTCTACGGCACCGCCGCCGCGCTCCGCGAGCAGGCGCGCGGCTACGAGCAGCGCTTCGTCACCGCCATCGACGGCGCGCGGACCTGGGCCATCGATCACGGCGTCCCGGTCGACGAGCTCGACGCGAGCTCGACCTTCGCCGGGCTGCTCCAGTCGAGCGGCCGCGTCGGTCTCGAGGCCATCGCCGGGTTCGTGCTCGTCATCGCCTTCATGTCGCTGGCCATGCTCGAGGTCAGCGAGGCGCAGCGAAAGGTGCGCGCCTCCACCTCCGAGCGCCGCGCGAGGCGCATCCTCGACGTGAGCGAGCGCGTGTCGTCGCAATTCCGCCGCTACTTCCTGGTGCGCACGCTCATCGGGCTCATCACCGGCGTGCTCTGCGCGGGCGGCGCCTGGATGATCGGCCTCGAGCTCTGGTGGCTCTGGGGCCTGCTGAACTTCCTGCTCAACTACATCCCGACGCTCGGCTCGTTCCTCGGCGTGATCCCGCCGGCCCTCTTCGCGCTCGTGCAGTTCGACGGAGACTGGTCGATGGTGCTCGCGGCGGTCGGCGTGGTGGGCGGCGTGCAGCTCGTGATGGGCAACTGGATCGATCCGCTCGTGCAGGGCAAGGCGCTGGAGCTGTCGCCCCTGGTGGTGCTCTTCACCGTCACGTTCTGGGGCTGGGTCTGGGGCGTCGCCGGCGCGCTCATCGCCGTGCCCCTCACCGTTCTCATCGCGCTGGTGTGCGCGGAGAGCGAGCGCACGAGGTGGATCGCGATCCTCCTCGCCGGCGACCCCAGCGAAGAGCCGGACGCGGAGACCGCGGAGGGTGAGGCGGACGTGCTGGGGCACGACGCCGCGCCGAGGTTCCCCCGACACGCAGAGTGACCCATTCGGGGCGCGCCGCGTCGCTTGGCACGGATCTGGGAGTGTGTAGGGGCATGACCGACTTCCTACGCCCCACCTTCCTCGGACCGGTTCTCGGAGCGGCCGCGCTCGGCCTCGCGGCCTGCGGCGGGGGCGCGCCCCCCACGCCGGAGACGGCGGCGAGCCCCGCCATCGAGCCGGTCGCCGACGTCGGCGCCCCCGGCTGCGGCCTCGACGTCTCGCCCGCCCACGACCGCCAGATCGTCGCCGTGCTCGAGGAGTCCAGCGACCTGACCGCCGCCGCGCGCCGCTACGAGGTCGACGCCTACGGCGTGATCGAGACCAGCGGCTTCGCGACCATCGAGAGCGTGATCCCGCCCGAAGGTCGCGGCGGTGAGCAGCTCGCGATGGAGCTGCGCGAGGAGCTCGAAGAGACCGGCGTGCTCGCCCTCCCCGAGGGCTGCTACGCCGAGGATCTCGACGGCCCGAGCGCTCGCGTCATCGCGATCGCCATCCCCCACGAGGGCCGCATCCTCCACTTCGCGACCCGCGAGGGTGAGGGGCCGCTGCCCCTGCTGCAGGCCGCCCAGGTGATCCGCCGCTACGTCGAGCGGGTGGCCACCTACGACGAGGCGGAGATGAGCGCGACCCTCGACGTGCCCCAGACCCGCGTCGACGTCATCAAGGACTGGTGAGCCGAGGGGTCACGCCTTCTCGGGCGTGAAGCTCGGCGGGTCCGAGGCCGGGAAGGTTTCCTTGCCCGCCTCGTCCACCACGTCGAAGGGCCGGCCGCTCCGGGGTCGGCCTTCGATGTGTACGCCGGCGTCGCGCATCGCCGCCACCGCCTCCTCGCCGCCCTCGGGGGTGACGGGGCGGGTCGCGGCGCTGATGACGTGGGTCTCGAAGCCCGCCTTCGCCGCGTCGATCGCGGTGGCGCGCACGCAGACGTCCTCGGCCAGGCCGCACGCGAACACGCGCTTCACCCCGCGCGCCTTCAGCCAGTCGCCCAGGCCCGTCTCGTCGAAGGCCGAGTACTGGTCCTTGTCGAGGCGCGTGCCCTTGCTGATCACCACCGCGCCGGTGGGCAGCTTCAGGTTGGCGTGGAACGCGGCGCCCGGGGTGTCCTGCACGCAGTGCGTCGGCCACGGGCCGCCATGGGCTTCGAAGCTCGGGTGCTGCGAGGGGTGCCAGTCGCGCGACGCCACCACGGTGACGCCCTTGCCCTTCGCGGCCTCGAGCCACGCGTTGATCACGGGGATCACGGCGTCGCCGTCCGGGACCGGGAGCGCGCCCCCGGGGCAGAAGTCGGGCTGCACGTCGACGACGACGAGGGCGTCGCCGTCACGGAGATCGGTCGGCTCGGTCATGTCTCCTGGCTAGACCCCCGACCTCAGGAGAGCAAGCCGGGCAGGGGCTCCCAGCCGGCGTCGCCGTAGGAGTCCCAGCGCTGGCCCATCGCGTGGCCGAGGGCGAGGAGCAGCTCGGCGTGCCGACGCCCCGGGTGTTCGAGCACCCGGCCGGTGGAGACGCAGCCGCCCGCGCGGCCCGCGAGCACGAAGGGCATGTCGGCGTGGCTGTGGGTGTTGCCGTCGGAGACCTCGGAGCACAGCAGCACCAGCGAGTGATCGAGCATGGTGCCGTCCCCCTCGGGTCGGGCCCGCAGCGCCTCGAGCAGATCCCGGAAGCGCGCGACCCACCAGCGCCGCTGCGCGACGAAGTCGGTGAAGAGCCGATTGCCGCGGTCGTGCCGCGCCCCGTAGTGCGAGGCCTGGTGGCTGCGCATGTCGAAGCCCGGGTCGTGCATCTCGCTGCCGGCGATGCGGCTCATGATGAGCTCGCTCGTGTGGTGCGAGCCCTGGATCACGCCGACCCGGGTCTGCCCGCAGGCCATCGCGGTGACCATCACGTCGATCTGCGCCCGGAGGATGTCGCCGAAGCGCTCGGGCTCGTGGAGGCGGCCGTCCTCGACCCCGTGGAAGCGCGCCGCGGGCATCTCGCAGCTGGCCGGCGGCGGCTCGCTCGGGGCCATCAGCCGCGACTCCACCTCGCGCAGCGCCTCGAGGTGCAGGTCGAGCTTGCCGCGCTCGCGCTCGCCCAGCCCGGTGGAGAGCGCCTCGAGCTCCGCGCGCGACACGTCGAGGATGCTCCGGCGCGGATCCCAGCCGCCGCTGCCCGGATCGACGGGCGCCGCGCCCCGGAAGAGGCGGGCGAAGGCCCGGCGCGGGTCGTCCTCGGGGGGCACCGTGTGCCCGGGTCCGAGGTAGCTGATGTGCTTGTCGCCGGACGCGCCGGAGACGTTCGCCATCGCGCCGAGGTAGAGGTGCGGGTGGGGAGACGACGCGCCCGCGGTGCGCGCGAGGGACCGATCGATCGACTCGGCGTGCCCGCCGTCGACCCCGGTCAGCAGCTTCTTCGCGCCGCCGGGGTGGCTGCCCTCGTCGGCGCCGCCCATCGTCAGCCCGCCGAGGAACACGCACTCGCGCTCGATCCCGCGAAGGGGCTCGAGGCACTCGCCGAGCCGCACGCCGCCGCCCTCCGCGCGCGCGCCCCAGAGGCTGGCGTCGCCGTCCTGGCTGCGCCCGGGCACGCCGTCGGGGAAGTAGAAGATGATCACCCGGCGGGCCGCGCCGCCCGCGTCGCCGAGCGCGCGCACGCCCGCGAAGGGGAGCGCGGCCGCCGCGCCGCCGAGCCCGAAGAGGAAGCCTCGCCGCGTGATCATCGCTCGTCCTCCCTGCGCACCCGGAAGTCGGGGGACGCGTAGAGCGCCGCGAAGAGCGCCCGCACGTCGTGGTCTCGCGCCGCCCAGACCTCGCGCACGTGCTGCAGCGCACAGCGCTCGCGGATCGTCTCCCGCGCGCCGCGGGTGAAGCGGAAGGCCTGCCGCGCGAAGCAGGCCGGCGCCGCGTCGCTCTCGGCGAGGATCCCGCCGAGCTCGGCGAGGGAGTGGAAGGGCGCGCGGGTGCCGCTCCCGATGCCCTCCACGTCCCGCATGTCGCCGCTCGCGTCGATCGGCGCCCCCGCCTCCTCGTCGCGCCACTCGCCGATGGGCCCGTAGCGCTCGAAGCCGAAGCCGACCGGATCGATGTAGCGGTGGCAGCCCGCGCAGCCCGGGTCGTCGGTGTGCTGACGGAACCGCTCGCGCGTCGTCGCGGTCGGGTCCACGTCCGGCACGCCGCCCGCGTCCGGGGGCGGATCGGGCAGCTCCTGGCAGAGCAGCCGCTGGCGTACGAACAGCCCGCGCCGGATCGGCGAGCTCTGGTCGGAGTGGGAGGTCGCCGTCAGCACGCTCGCGTGGCCGAGCACCCCGACCCTCGGGGCGCCGTCGCCGGCGTAGAGCGCCCGCAGCGAAGCGTCCTCGGGCGCGACCTCGGCGGTGAGCAGGTCCGCGAAGCGGCCGCTGCCCTCGAACACGACGCCGAGCGCGAACGCCTCCGTCTCCGCGATCATGGCTCGCGCGAGCGCGTCGTCCCAGCGCGGGTCGATCCGGGTCGCCTGGGCGAGCTCCCCGACGCCGAGCCACTGCCGCACGAAGGCCGCGAGCACCGGCCGGGCGCGTGGATCCTCGAGCATCCGCGTCGCCTCCGCCTCCACGTCGGCCGGCGCCTCGAGCGCGCCTCGCGCGGCCGCGTCGAGGAGCGCGGCGTCCGGCGTGGTGCCCCAGAGCCCGTAGGACAGCGCGGTCGCCACCTCGAAGCCGGTCAGCCGGTAGGTCCCGTCCGGCTGGAGCGCGCCGAGCTCGGAGCGATAGAGGAAGTGCGGCGAGACGAGCAGGGCGCGCACCACCGCGGCGAGCCCGTCCTCGAACGACGGCGCCTCGGCGGCGAGCCCCTCGTAGCGCGCGACCTCCTCCGGGCCGAGAGGTCGGCGGAACACGCGCCGGCCGAAGCGGGTCACGAAGTCGCGCGTGCAGGCCGGCCCGGGCGCGCAGCCCGCGAGCGACGCGAGGTCGACCGCATCGACGAGCTCCGCCGCCGCCGAGAGCTCGTCCAGGTGGATCGAGGTCATTCGAATCGCGGACGCGGAGTTGTCGAACACGTAGCCGGGCGGCCGCGGCTCGATCGGCAGCGACGCCGCGAAGTCGGGCGCCGCGCCCGGCGCGCAGGCGTCGACGTGGAGGACCGAGTTGCGACCGCCGTAGGTGTCGTCCTCGGTCTCGGCCACGCTCGGGTCGGCGATCCACTCGCCGCCGTCGAGCACGAGCTTGTAGGCGTGCCGCCCCGCCGGGAGCGCGCGGGTCAGCGTCCACACCCCGCCCTCGCGTCGCATCGGCCAGGCGGTCGGGCTCCAGTCGTTGAAGGTGCCGGCCACGTGGACGGACTCGAGGCTGCGCCCACCCGGGTCGTAGACGAACGTGGTCTCCCCCGGGCAGCCCCCGCCGTCGACGTCGAAGAGGTCGCGCACCGTGGCGGAGAGCTCGCGGCGGTTCAGCATGCGCAGCCGCCGCGGCCCCGGCTCCACTCCGTCGCACCGGAGCGCCTCGCTCGTCAGCCGGGTGCGGATGAACCGGGCGACGCCCTCGGCGCAGCTCCCCTTGCACAGCTCGGGCGCACGCTGCGGCATCGAGTCGTCGATGATCGCGGCGAGCGTGGCCTGGTCGGTCTCGAGGTCCACCAGCGGCGGCCCGAAGCCGCCCTCGCCCAGCTCGCCGTGGCAGCTGGCGCACAGCTCCGCGTAGCGGGCGGCCGCGTCGACGTCGTCCAGGGGCGGCGGGGGCTCCCGCTCGGGCGGGCGCAGCGGCTCGAGCCCGGAGCCCTGCGCGCACGCGAAGGCCCCACACGCGACCGCGACGCCGAGGATCCCTCCCAGGGCGATGCGTCGACTCTCCCCCATCCGTCACCCCCACCTGAGTCACGTCAACGTAACTCAGGCACGGGTGACGGATCAACCTCACACGCCCCTTACGGCGCCTCCACGACGCGGCGCTATGCTCCGCGACCCCCATGGCCATCAGCGTCTTCGACATGTTCACGATCGGGATCGGTCCCTCCAGCTCGCACACCGTCGGGCCGATGCGCGCCGCGAAGCGGTTCGCGGAGGGCCTCGATCAGCGCGGCCTGCTCGAGCGCACCGAGCGGGTGAAGGCGGAGCTCTACGGCTCGCTCGGCGCGACCGGGAAGGGACACGGCTCGGACCGCGCGGTGCTGCTGGGCCTCGAGGGCGAGGCGCCCGAGTCGGTCGACGTCGACCAGATCCCGGCGCGCATGGCCCAGATCGAGTCCGAGCAGCGGCTCCGGCTCGCCGGCCTGAAGCACGTGCCGTTCACCGCCGAGGACCTGGTCTTCCAGCGCCGCAAGTCGCTGCCCGGCCACCCGAACGGGATGCGCTTCAGCGCGCTCGACGCGGCCGGCGAGGTGCTCCGCGAGCGCATCTTCTACTCGGTCGGCGGCGGCTTCGTGGTCGACGACGCGGCGGCGGACGAGGACCGGATCGTCGAGGACACCACCGCCCTGCCCCACCCCTTCGACAGCGGCAAGCAGCTGCTGGCGCAGTGCAAGGAGAGCGGGCTCCGGATCAGCTCGCTGATGCTCGAGAACGAGCAGGCCTGGCGCCCGAAGGCCGACGTGCTGGCGGGGCTCGACGCCATCTGGGCGGCGATGGAGGGCTGCATCGCGCGCGGGTGCGAGCGCGAGGGCATCCTGCCCGGCGGCCTGAAGGTGAAGCGGCGCGCGGCGAGCCTCCACCGCAAGCTCCGGAGCGACGCGGGCAGCGGCTCCGATCCCCTCCACGCGATGGACTGGGTCGATCTCTGGGCGCTCGCGGTCAACGAGGAGAACGCGGCCGGCGGTCGGGTGGTCACCGCGCCCACCAACGGCGCGGCCGGCATCATCCCCGCGGTGCTCACCTACTACACGCGCTTCGCGCCCAACGCGGACCAGGACGGCGCCCGCCGCTTCCTGCTCACCGCCGCGGCGATCGGCATCATCTTCAAGCAGCGCGCCTCGATCAGCGGCGCCGAGGTGGGCTGCCAGGGGGAGGTCGGCGTGGCCTGCTCGATGGCGGCGGCCGGCCTGACCGAGGTGATGGGCGGCACGGCCGAGCAGGTCGAGTGCGCCGCCGAGATCGGCATGGAGCACAACCTCGGGCTCACCTGCGACCCGGTCGGCGGCCTCGTCCAGGTCCCCTGCATCGAGCGCAACGCGATGGGCGCGGTCAAGGCGATCAACGCCTCGCGGCTCGCCCTCCGGGGCGACGGCAACCAGAAGGTCAGCCTCGACCAGGTCATCGAGACCATGCGGCAGACCGGCGCCGACATGAAAAAGAAGTACAAGGAGACCGCCCGCGGCGGCCTCGCCGTGAACATCATCGAGTGCTGAGCTTTTTGGAGGGTTTGGTGCAAACCCTCCCCCCATGGGGCGAAGCGCCCATGGGGCCCCCCTCCCGACTCCGTCGGGGCCTCGCGCGCTTCGCGCGCTGGCC
>Ga0310345_10002663_pt1 | contig 17762 bp, 15 predicted proteins | sample HC15DNA20500_MG_FD_204667 | JGI IMG/M metagenome (GOLD analysis project Ga0310345, IMG submission 204667) | Marine microbial communities from station ALOHA, North Pacific Subtropical Gyre - HC15-DNA-20-500_MG | ecosystem: Environmental > Aquatic > Marine > Oceanic | place: Pacific Ocean: North... | reverse complement strand
CCAAGGCCGGCGAGGTCCTAGTGAAAATGAAGGCGACTGGGATTTGTCACTCCGATTTGTCGATCATAAACGGCACGATTCGATGGAAACTGCCCTCTGTGCTCGGCCACGAAGGCGCTGGAATTATTGAGAAAATTGGTGAAGGAGTCACCAACGTCCAGGCCGGTGATCACGTCGTCTTGTCTTTTATTCCCAACTGCGGTGATTGTCATTTTTGTGACCGTGGCGAGCCGTTTTTGTGCCAGAAGAACAAGCCCCATGGGGGGTTGATCGATGGCACGAGTCGAGTGAGTATGAATGGCGAGAAAATTTCGGTTATGTCCTTTCTTGGAAATATGGCCGAATACTGTGTGGTCCCGGCCGCGTGTGTAGTTGCTATCGATAAATCCTATGATTTTAAGGCGGCGGCCCTGGTCGGTTGTGGCGTAACAACCGGTGTGGGAGCCGTGATAAAGACTGCCGAAGTGAAACCGGGCTCTAGCGTGGCCGTGTTTGGTTGCGGTGGTGTTGGTCTCAACGTTGTCCAAGGAGCACGAATTGCCGGAGCCGCGCAAATCATCGCCGTAGATTTATCTGCGGAAAAATTGGAAATGGCTAAAGTTTTTGGCGCAACGGATATAGTCCAACCGGGCGAAGGCGATGCGTTTAAGGAAATCTTAGGGATGACAAATGGGATTGGTGTGGATTACGCATTTGAGGTGGTTGGTTCCGGGCGGCTGGTCGAGCAGTGTTTCAAAGCAACCCGGATGAATGGAATGACCGTATTGGTGGGAGTCGGTAAAGCCGACGATCGCTTTTCGTTTAATGCGATGATTCTTCCTTTTACTGGTAAGACGCTACGCGGTTGCATGTACGGTAGCGCTAACTTCAAGGTCGACTTTCCGATGTACCTCGATCTATATAGGCAGCAGAAACTCGATCTTGATGGGCTGATAACCAAGACATATTCGATTGACGAAGCACCGCAAGCGTTTGAAGACCTCGAGAAGGGTGCCAACGCACGGGGCGTTATCGTCTACTAAATCGGCCGTTATCTTCTGCGTTTGTCACTGAAAAGTTTGGTCCGTCGGATGGCGATACGGGTACGCATGTGAGATTGACTGAAGAACATCCCAGATCGGCGCATATTGGCGTAGTCATTCCGTGCCACCGTGAACGTTCAAATATCTTGAGTGTGCTGGCGGATATCCCGGACGAGGTTACCCATATCTATTGTGTTGACGACGGGTGTCCGGAGGGGACGGGGCGTTTTATTGAAGATCAGGTGGACGACCCTCGAATCACGGTTTTGTATAACGAAGAAAATTTAGGCGTCGGCGGTGCCATGAAATCAGGTTACTGTGCTGCGTTGAGGGACGGGATGGATATCGTCGTCAAGGTAGACGGTGATGGTCAGATGGATCCCAAAGAGATTCCGCGACTGGTTGCACCAATAACAGCCGATATGGCCGATTACGCCAAAGGGAATCGGTTCTATCGTTTGACCGGCATCCGTTCAATGCCTGTCGTGCGGTTAATTGGCAACACGGCCTTGTCCTTTATAAGCAAGCTTTCGACCGGATACTGGCAGTTGTTCGACCCGAACAACGGCTTTACCGCGATCGATGCGAGAGTACTGGAATTATTGCCGTTAGAGCGTATTAGTAATGGTTATTTCTTTGAATCTGACATGTTATTTCGTCTCAATACCCTGCGTGCCGTAGTGCTAGACGTTCCTATGCAGGCACGCTATGGAAATGAACATAGTGGATTGCGTCTGCCGCGCACCGTATTGACGTTTGGGTTACGCCATGCAATTAATTTTTTTAAGCGATTGTTCTATAACTATCTACTGCGCGGATTTAGCGTTGCCTCCGTGGAGTGGGTGCTCGGACCCGTATTATTCATCGCCGGAGTATACGTTGGCCTGACGGAGTGGTTCGACAGTACCTTGACCGGAGTTGCCGCGACATCGGGGACGGTCATGTTGGCGGCGCTACCGGTGATTATTGGGGTCCAGATGATGTTGTCCGCGGTTCACTTCGATATCAATAACGAACCGACGGTGCCTCTGCGTCGGCTACTGGGCAAGCACGCCCATTGGGACTGAAGGACGCCGCGTTGCCGGGACGCCTACATCTGGCTCTATTCCTCCTCGTGGCTTCAGGTCTGCAGATAGCTAGTCAGTACGTTTTTCAGTCTTGGAATGAACCGCGCTACGATGCCGTCCGTTATCTAAATTACGCCATCAACTTGCATGAGCATCAGGTATTCGGTTTGTCTAAGCCGAACGATGCAGGTAAACCAGACGCTGGACGAGGCAATATGCCCCTTTACCCAGCATTTCTGGCTGTTGTATTCCGTGTTGACTCGACGCCGACGGAGGAACTGCGGTGTTTCTTGCATCAGGATGGACGTGTTTGCGAAAATGACTTCGGTGCTGTTCGCATTGCTCAGGGCGCCCTCGCCGTAGCGGCGTTATTTTGCATATGGCTCTGCGGTCGAGCCATAACTGGAGGCTATGTCGGCGCGTGGATATCGGCCTTGGCAGCTGTCGTTTCCGGACAGCTCGGATACTACGCCAACTCTCTTTTGACAGAGAATCTATCGATCTTTCTCTGTGCATTACTCACCTTGATGTTATGCAGAGCAGGTAGCGGGTGTACGCGTTGGTATCTCGGGGTCGGTCTGTGCGTCGGATTGTTAGTTTTGACTCGTCCTGAGTTCATGTATCTCGCTTACGCGGTGGGTGGTTTGGGCATAGGGTGGTCGCTGCTTATGCGCTCAGTTTTGTCTTGGCGTCAAGGGTTACTAATCATTCTAGTCGTCGCCCTGTTCGTGACGCCGTGGCTCGTGCGTAACCGAATTGTATTCGGTGATACGTCTCTAACGGACGCCTATGCAGGTGTCACACTCTCCCAGCGTGTCGCTTACAACCGCATGGGGATGGACGAGCTGGCGTGCGGATTCGTATATTGGTTTCCTGATTTTGGCGATAGCCTTGCTAAAGACTTTTTCCCAGCCGAGGCTTACGAAAAGCTGAATTTTGGACCCTCGAGTTACGCGAACGATGGCATTGCCCTATATGGTCAGTTGATTGCAACCTCAAACAGCGATGCCGAAGTTCTAAAAACGCTAATTACTGAAGAAGTGCTGAAACATCCTTTTAAGCACCTTTTTGTAACCTTATTGCTCGCGTGGCGGGGGGTTTTTGTGGCCAAGCTATGGGGTGTGGCGGGTTGCGCGACGTTCGCCTATTTTGTGGCGAGGCGTTTTCCGGGGTGGCGGTCACTCGCCCTCGCTAGTGCGCCGGCGTGGTTCATGCTGATTTTTTACGCCGCGATATCCGTAAGTATCCCGCGCTACTCAGTTTGTTTTATTCCCGTCTTTTCGTTGGCTCTCGGTGCCCTTGCCGCCCGCGGAACAGCCCTTCTGGAGCACAGAACTCAGGCAGGCTAGATGAACCCAACGATTCTGAAGACACCGAGGACAGTTTGGTTGTTCGCGCTTATCGTGAGTGTGGGGTTGCTCGCTGTAGTAATCCAATTTGCAGACCTGGAGATCATCACACTATTCGTTGACCAGATATCTTGGGCGCTTGTTACTGTCGGTTTTCTCGCCCTGATGCTGGAAGGCATATTTTCGGCCGTGCGGATTAAGCTTCTGAGCACTGCCACGCCTGCTTTTCGAGACTGCCTGACCGTGACCGCGTGGTGGGTGCTGTGGCTCGCCATCTTGCCTGCTCGTCTCGGCGAATTAGCGGGCGTACATATGTTACGTCGACGCCTCGGGCAATCTTTGGGAGGCGGGTTGAGCAGTTTGGTCATCCAGCGCCTACTCGATGTCGCTGTGCTGTTGTTGGCCGGTTTCATCGCCTTGCTTTTACAAACACAACCATTGGACTACGGGCATACACTGGCTGTTGGGATCACCGGCGCTGGGGCACTGCTATTGGTAACTTGGAATCTGACAACGTTCCTGGGGCTCTTGGCCAAAGGGCTTTATTCTTGGCGCCGTTTTCCTCGTGGTCGAACAATTCTGCGTACGCTTCGGCAAGCGCGAGGAGTTGGGCGACGGGTGTCGACACCCGGGAAGTTGACGGGCATCGCCGTTGTGTCGGTTTTAAAGTGGTGCGCCAATCTTGGTGGTCTCACGGTTTTGATGTTTGCGTTGATGCCGGAGAGCGCTTTGTCGGAGCGCGTATCGGTCGCTGTTCTTTATAACCTTGCTGCGGTTATACCCCTACAAACCCTTGGGGGTATTGGTATCGGTGAAGCATCGATCGCCGCGGGATTGGTATGGTACGGACGCGATGCCGCGACGGCCGCATCTGCTGCATTACTTTTGCGGTTAGCGCTGACCGGCGCTCCGCTTTTGTTTTGGGTTTTTGTGGTGCCGTGTGGCCGTTTGTTGGGCCTAGACGACCATCCGGGACGCAAGGGGTGATAGCCGATTGACGACAAAACGTGGCAGACGTTTCCAAGCGTTGCTAAACAATCGAAACCGCATGCTTTTCGGATCCATGTTGGGGTGTGTTTGGGCCTTGACTAGATAGGTCTGGTAGTGCATCGGGTGTTTTTCCATACCGAAATTTACCTTGAAATCAAATGATCCTGATCCGCGGATGCTGCGGCCGAAATCAACTTTTTTCACCCCCAATTCGGACGCGCGTTGCACTACGGACCAGAAGGTAAAAGTCTGAGCATCCATAGAAACGGCGTCGGTTGTCGCCCCCGCGTAATAGGGGTAGATCTGATCGTTGAAATGGAAACAGAGCATCGCGCTTACAGCGCGCTCTTCGTGTCGGACAGTAACGATCTCTACTTGTTTTTTGAAGATTGTCGCTAGGGATTCCATATAGAGCTTTGGATAGGCTGGTGTCCCCAAGCGATGCATGCTGTTTGCGTATAACGAGTAGAACCCGTCAATGTCATGGTCGACCCCGTTAGTCAGTCCCAGGGCCAGTGCTTTACGGACCACAGCACGTTGCTTTCTTGGAATCGCGTGAAAATTTGCCTCTTCAGTATTCAAAATCGGCCGCGTAAAGGAGTAAAACTGTTCATGTGTTGCCCAACCCTCGAGACGACGAGTCGCGCAGCGCAATTCGACAAAATCGACGCCTAATCTGTCAGCCTTATGAATCGCGGCTTTTTCGAGAAATTCTGCAGCTTCCGGGTAAAGGCTTACTGCTCCTCCTACTGAACAGAGTGGCGTTGAGATCAACGCTGTACCTAATGGTCCGCGCCGGACAACAAATAACGGTAAGATCCCCACGATTCCGGTTGCGTCTTCCACCGCGAGATACTCGCTTTGAAATCCGAATCCGGCAGATACGACTGACTTCCATTGAGCGAGATGAAAGAAACTGCCCTCCGGTGCCGCAATGACCAAGGCATTCCAGGTTTCTTCGCCGATCTCATCGAGAGTCCGAATTTTCATAAACGGTATTCTATGTGTAAGGCACTACCAGTCCAGTTAGGCGGACCGGTATTATCTCGGATCATTACGAAAGCCATTTTGGCGGTGTGAATGCAAGGTGACAAGACGACCAACCTTCTATATACGACTCTTCGGAAACGATATGGAACGACTAGCCCGTTAGCAAACGGATATCGCTCACGCGCTTACTTTTTACGAGAGCGGGCTATACTCCATGGGCTAATTGACCCCAGCGTGTCGAAAGTGGTTGATGTGGGTTGCGGTTCTGGACTGATGTTGCGACCTTTAGTTGACCCTGAACGGCTTGTTTTCGGCTTGGATTACAACGCTGACGCTTGTGAGGCAGCCCTCGCTAACGGTTTGCCGGTCATACGGGGCGACGCCTTCATTTTACCGTTTGCGAATTCCAGCATAGATCTGATCACTAACTGCCAATTTTTCAATCAGCAAAAGATCGAGGGGGTGAGGGCCTTTGTAAACGAGGTGGCAAGAGTATTGAAACCCGGCGGAAGGGTAATCGCGATATGGCGGAACGGAGAGGCCGCTATTCATCGACTCGCCCACTCCTGCCTTAGCGGGTTGGATGGCATGCGAGGACTGCCTGTGTTCCCGCAATACGTGCACCGTTTGGATGACGTTCGGGGCTATCTGCACAATGCTGGTCTGGAGGTAGAACGAACAGAAGTGAGCCTGCCTATTCTCGGTTGGCGTTCGAGGAACACGACTGGTTTTGTCGCTCGCACCATCGGTGCTTCCTGTATCGTTGTGGCAAAAAAGCCGTGAGTAAAGTGGCTATACGGAAGCGCTAACGCGTTCGAGCAGTATGTCTGAAACAGTAATTTTTCAGTCATCAGTTCGAGACGGTTCGAACAACGGAGCGTTTTCAAACTCTCCGGCCGCCAAACGTTCGGAGAAGGGTGGCCCGACGGGAGCCATTTCGGACAAGAGGCGGAGTTTGTCAAGAGTGTTTTTACGGTTACGCCACAATAGCCAACTCGAGAACGCGGTTCTATCCGGAAACCTGTAGTACGGCTCGTCAACGTCGATGTCATAGGGATGGAGATAAGTCCACAAGGGTTGTTCTGTCGGTTGCCTGTTCAGGAAAGTGTTAGAAATGACCTGAGGCAAGTAACGGAGATAGACGCCGCCGAGAAAAGGCAGTTTAATCCCCAATACACTTGCCAGTGGTACGGGGATTTCGACCAATCCTTGTGGCCACAGAAAAGAGCGGCGAGGTGTCCCCGGAAAGTTATAGATGGAGTGCCGTCCGGGTAGTACGCTCGAAGAATATTTAATCCCGCTTTCACGCAGAATCGGTAGTACCCAACAGGTTGTTGGCGTCAGTGAGAATACCGGTGCCCTGTATCCATGGATGGCTTGTCCACTAGCATCCTCCAGCGCTTGCTTGGCAGCCAACAAGTGACGTCCATATGAGTGTCTGTTTTCCTGAGCCAACGGAGTATGACGAAAGGAGTGCAAAGCTAATTCATGCCCCGACCTGCTAGCCCGTTTGATCAGGTCACGCTCGTCTTTGATAAGTGTGCCGACGATAAAAATCGTGGCGCGAATATTCAAGCTTTCGAGAAAATCAAGAATTCGACTTGCGTTTTCACGGTAACGCTTCTCGCCGGTGCCGCGGTGATCTTCGAGGTCGAGTGTAAACGTCAGTTGCATTTTCGATAACCCGCGCGGTTACGCGCGGGAATATTTATTCTTGAAGTGTCTTTCGAAAAAGGTCGCCGGCAGTAGCCACATTGCCAGATCGCGCACTATCTGGCGCCCAGCGCTCCGCGGTACATACCAACGGGCGATCTCGCGGGTCCGGTCCTGCACATCCAAGACTATTGGTGCTACCTCGTTTTGGTATGCGAGGAAGGCTCTCGGTGGAGAGTAATCGACGAGTTTTTGGGCTAAAACAGATGCGCCAGTGAAGGCCATGGTCGCTCCCTGGCCCGAAATGAGAGTCATACAATGCGCCGCATCGCCAACCAAAACGCTCTGCCCTTGATACCAATTTTGCATCCGCACTTGGATCAGGGGATCCATGTAGAACATGCCATCCGGTGGGCAATAATCAAGTATTTGACGAATGAACGGTTGGGTATTGGCGTATGCCTCAAGGAGAGTTGTGTGTCGTTCCACACTAGGGGGTGCCTCTCGCATTGTTGTCGCCCAAACAAAGACGGTTGCGAGGCGGTGCTTTGGGGTAGTGAAGACGACCACGTAACGGTCGCGTTCCATATGTGTTTCGAATTTATGCTCCAACGCAAAGATATTCGGCAAGTCGTATGCCGCTGAACAAAGCCCGAGATAGTGGTGCTCCACGGCCTGTCTATCAAACGAAGATCTTCGTACCGCGGAATGTAACCCATCGGCTCCAATGACGACCTCGAACGCCTCATGGGTACCGTCGGTGAAGGTGACTTGCGCCTGCACCTCGCCGTGTTCGATAGAGTTGATACTGGTCCCAAATCGGAATTCAGCAAGATCACGGGCTTTGCTGTATAGGATGTCTTGAAGGTCGTCGCGCATGATTTGAACGACATCTACTCCTGAGAATAAACGTCCATAGTCGAGTTCGAGTAATGCCCCACCGCCGGCACGGTGGTAGCTCGACGCTTTGACACCCGCGCCGCGACGGCGTAGTTCACTGAGCAGGCCGAGTTTTTGGGCGAATAGGTATGAACGGTGTGATAGTGAGACGATATAACCGTCCGCCCGTATATCTTGTGCCTGTTCGACAATGATGGGCCGGAAACCGGCACGGCCAAGCCAGATAGCAGCCGTCAGGCCGGCGACACCAGCGCCAGAAATAAGAACCGGTGCGGATTTATTCATTTAGTTAGAGAGGTGACGTGGTCATTGATCGGGCACGACAGGACTAGGCGGGGTTCCAGCGGATAACCTTCGGCAACGTGGACTATCTCCACGAGTATATCTGATGCAGTGCCGGGAGAGCGGTCATGATGAGGAGATTAACTGGTGACGGCGCCGATTGCTGGCCGAAATCGCTCCGATCACGATTGGTTGGCGTGTCCTGCAAAGTGTGGCATCACTTCACGTGCGAATAGTTCGACTGATTTCATGGCGTCTTTGCCACTGACCCCAGGAAGATGCATCCAGCAGATCACTTCGGTTGGTTGGATTGCGTCGCGATAGAGTTCCAATTGCTCTATAGCAAATGCCGGATCTCCGATAATGTAACGGTTTTTGAAGTTTTCAAACCCAACTTGGTCTTTGTCGGTGATGAGCGAACCATCTGCGGCGCGCAAGACTCTTTCGCCTGCGGCTGAGGCTGCACCGTACAGTTCGGTGAACAGGTAGTTAAGCGCTGGAGACGCCGTTTCCTCTGCCTTTTCTTGCGTTTCGGCGATGAACACAGAGCGCATGATCGGGCGTTCCGGTATGGTCCAGCCCTCTTTGGCGGCCGCTTCCTCATATGGTTTAAAGTGCGCAACCAACTCTTCAGGACCGTGTCGGGGAGACATAATTTGGACGGCTCGACGTTTTGCAGCGCGCCTCAGTGAAGCCGTCGCGGACACACCGTACCAAATCGGTGGATGCGGATCTTGCGCTGGTTTGGGAGTTAGGCGGGTCTCCGGGACCTGATAATACTTGCCGTCAAAAGAAAAGGTTTCTTCGGTCCATGCGCGCGTCATTAGATCCAACGCTTCTTCGAAGCGACCGACGCGTTGTTCGCGTGGGATTCCATGCGCTTCGAATTCATAGGCTACATAGCCCGGCGCGACGCCGAAGACAAAACGCCCTCCGGAAAGATTATCCAATACTGCGATGTCTTCGGCGAGTTTTAGCGGCGCGTACATTGGGACAAGCAGCACGCCGGTACCAATTCGCATATTCTTGGTGACGGCAGCGGCGCCAGCGCATGCAATTAAGGGGCCTGGGCACAAGCCGTCTTTTTGCGCATGGTGCGAAACATTAAAGCAAGAGGTATAACCTAGCTCCTCAGCCACGGGGAGGCATTTGAGCATGTCTTCGTATGGCTCTTGCCAGGATATCCCACTGTTTGGGGGTACCTGTTGTGAAAACATTAATCCGAATTTCATAGTTTTTTCCCGTGGCTTGCTTACTCTTCACGCCATAACGGATGTAACGCTGCAACCAATATCTTTCAACATTTTGTTTACGGCGTCACCAACTTCGGTCGCGTTCGGTCCGTCACCGTGGATGCATATACTTTCAGCATCGAGTTCGATCAGCGAACCATCGTTGGCCTCGACTTTGCTGGTTTCGACGAAACGTTTGACTTGGGCCGCGGCGAATTCCGTATCTGTTGCGTGCTTGGCGCGTTGCAAAATCAGCGAACCATCGGGGGCGTAGATTAAGTCAGGATAAATTTCCCCAACGACACGAATGCCTTTGTTCTTGGCTGCGGTGGGCATGGCAGCATCGGTGGGTGCCGGCCAGTACAGCATTGGCGTATCCGATAGTTCGGCAATGGCATCCGCAACCGCTTCCGCGAGACTTTCTTCCGTGCGCAGCAACGAATAAAACGCGCCGTGGGGTTTTATATGATGCAGCCGCATGTCGTTCACTTTGAGCGCAGCTTGTAGTGCACCGGTTTGATAGACGACGTAGGCATGTGCATCTTCAGGTGTGATATTCATCGCTCGGCGCCCGAAACCGAGCAAATCAGGTAGTCCTGGATGCGAGCCAACTTCGACTTTGTGCGCCTTGGCCAGTTTGACTGTTTCCAGCATAGTGAGGGGGTCGCTTGCGTGGAATCCACAGGCTACATTTGCGGTCGTAATGCGAGGCATCATTCCGGTGTCATCGCCCATATTCCAATTGCCGAAGCTTTCCCCCATATCGCAGTTGATGTCCATCGAACTCTTCATTCTTTTTCTCCTCACCTGGCAAATCATGGTCAGTGTAGCGCCGGGGTGCGGGGCGCGCTAGAGAGCTACTTGCAAACATTGTCGCGGCAAGATCTTCCCCGGCGGAAAAAAGGGTTTCGGCTGCCGGTTTCGGCCGAGGTCAACCCCACATTATCGAACTTAGCTATTACGGGGGAATCGGTCGGACGATTGGAGAGTCCAGCGTCAAAGTTCGCGTAGGAAGATTGCTGGATTCCCGAAAGGACGCTAAAAAGGTTGAGGGATATAACGTATCATTGGACACGTGGTTCGCGCCCGTAGCTCAGCTGGATAGAGTACCTGGCTACGAACTAGGGGGTCGGGAGTTCGAATCTCTCCGGGCGCGCCAAATCCAAAAGGGCCCCCCGGTGGGGCCCTTTTTTAATCGTCGACGAAAGGCTCGGTGCCGCCGCGCGCCGTGATCCAGAGCCGAGCTGCTATTCCCATGTGCTCGGTTTGGAACTGATAGCGACAAGTGGTGTTAGGTTGTTGGCCGTTATCTTGAGTATCGTTTGGAAGCGTAAAAATACGCAGAGATAATCGATGAAGTACTGCCCTTATTGTGGTTTACCTCTGACCCGCTTGCCGTTATCGGGACGAGAGCGCTTGGCATGCCCCGATGGAAAATGTGGTTTCGTGAACTGGAACAATCCCATCCCTGTCGTCGCTGCGATTGTCGAACACGATGACCACGTGATACTCGTGCGAAATGTTGGGTGGCCCGTGCATTGGTACGGACTTGTGACCGGTTTTCTGGAATCGGGGGAAATGCCAGAGGAGGGTATTCTCCGCGAGGTCGAAGAAGAAATTGGCTTAGTTGCCGAGCTCAAATCATACATCGGGATGTATGAATTCTATCGTAGCAATCAACTCATCATCGCTTATCACGTAACCGTGCAAACGAAGGATGCCACACTGTGCCAGGAGGAGATCGCCGATCACAAATGGGTACACATAGAGGAGATCAGGCCTTGGACCGCCGGTACGGGCAAGGCATTGCGTGATTGGTTACGACTACGAGGGATTGAGCGAGACCTAGTCGATTTCGATCGAGCTAATTAGGCCATCCTGGTAGCTTTGGCTGGATGTCCGAGATCGGTGGGGTTGCCACGGATGGCGTTGGTTTGGGAGCCGGGGGCTAAAGGTACCGGATCATAACCGCTCGTACCCCAAGGGTGACACCGGAGTATCCGGCCTGCGCTTAAGCGCAGCGCGCACCAAAAGCCATGTTGCTCGAAAGCTTCGAGTGCAAATTCCGAGCAGGTAGGAAGATGGCGACACTTCGGTCCGAGGGCCGGCGAAATGATCACACGGTAAGTGCGGATCAAGAATTGAATCGCAATCGCGACAAACAATTTGTCGTGTTGCCCCTGCCGATTAGTCTTTTGTTGAGTCATACAATGTTTCCTGACCCGATCTCTTGTAAAAATGTTGTCCACAGTAGTAGCACTGCACGTTGTCGCGTCCTTCGAAAGGCAGGTAGATCAGTGGGTGGCCGAGTGTTTTAGCGCCGCCATCACAGCCTACATCTTTCACCTCATTCTCGACGATTTTGATTTCTGGAGATTCCTTGGTCACAAGTCACACTCAGTGTTTCGTGGGAATTTGAGTCCGATTGTCTAACTGCCCTGGTTTTAGATCAACTATATTTCGGACTTGGCGTGGATTTGAAGTTATGGGATGAGCGTGTTGAAATCTTTACGCAGGTGAGCCTCTTGTAACTTCAGACCGGGATTGGCCCAAGAGGGAAGCCTGGTGACGCGGTTCAGGGTTTTTGCCGCGATAGTGAAATTAACGGCGTGTTGGCGACGCGGTTTGGAACAGCTTTATCTCCACCACTCGCGGGCAGCTTGCCTATCACCAACCCAGGCTGCCCGATGGGGCAAGGATCTCCTGGGCATTACCGCAAGATTTGTGAAATCATTGCGTTCGTCGAATCGTTTAGAAAGGTGTAAGTGATGAAGGCGGATTTGGTGGTTTTGGGATCGGGACCGGGTGGTTACTCGGCTGCGTTTCGTGCGGCCGATCTGGGTCTTAAGGTCATCCTCGTGGAACGTTATCCGAGTTTGGGTGGTGTGTGCCTGAATGTTGGTTGCATTCCATCGAAAGCACTTCTACATGCGGCCAAGGTCATCAGCGACGCACGCGATATGACGGCGCATGGGATCCGCTTTGACGATCCCGAGATCGATCTCGACGCATTGCGTGGCTGGAAGGACAAGGTGGTGGGTCAATTGACCAAGGGACTGGTTGGGCTTGCGAAGCAACGCTCGGTAGAGGTTGTGCTTGGTACTGGGCGGTTCACCTCGCAAAATTCGATGCTAGTTGAAGGCCCCGACGGTTCTGTAGCCATCGATTTTGACCAAGCGATCATCGCGGCCGGGTCCGAACCGGTCGAGTTACCGGGCATACCGTCCGCTGACTCTCGGGTAATTGATTCCACCGGCGCGCTTGAACTCAAGGCGGTACCCGAACGATTACTCGTAATCGGTGGGGGTATTATTGGCCTCGAGATGGCGACGGTCTATCTCGAACTCGGATCACGAGTAACCGTGGTAGAGTTATTGAGCGATCTAATGGTCGGCACTGATCGTGATCTTGTTAAGCCACTCGAACGGCGACTGAAAAAAAACCTCGAAGCGATCTATACGGATACGCGTGTTTGTGGCGTTTCAGCTGGTGGTGAAGTGCTCATTGCCGACTTCGAGGGCGAACGGGCACCGCCACGAGCTGAATTTGATAGCGTGCTCGTGGCTGTAGGGCGGCGACCGAATGGCGACCGTATCGATGCGGAAAAGGCGGGCGTTGTAGTGGACGAACAGGGTTTTATTGCGGTCGACGACACAATGCGAACCAACGTCAAGCACATCTTTGCGATCGGAGACATTGTGGGGCAGCCGATGCTCGCACATAAAGCTGTGCATGAAGGTAAAATTGCGGCTGAGGTAGCGGCCGGCCTGAAGGTCGCATTCGAGGCTCGTGTTATTCCTTCTGTTGCCTATACGGATCCGGAAGTGGCCTGGGCAGGCCTCACGGAGACCGAGGCCGAAGCGCAAGGCATTGAGGTAGGCAAAGGCGTTTTTCCATGGGCGGCTAGCGGGCGTTCTTTATCGTTAGGCCGTAACGAAGGGATAACGAAGCTTTTGTTTGAGCCTGACAGTGGCCGAGTGGTTGGCGCCGGAATAGTCGGACCGAACGCAGGGGATTTGATCGCTGAGGTGGCACTCGCAATAGAAATGAGCTGCGATGCCGAGGATATAGGACTCACTATCCATCCCCATCCTACCTTGTCGGAAACGATAGCGATGGCCTCCGAAGTCTTCGCCGGCACGATAACAGATCTGTACATTCCCAAACGCAAATAAACTGTCCTCGGGACCGCGTTCCGTATGGTCGTGCATTGGACAGACAATTTCGCAGCGGGGGTTAGCCTTTTCGCGAATTTGTTCAATCCGAGAGCTGCTGCCCGAGCGGCGAGCTCGCCTCATGTCCCGCGCGGTAATACTGGTGCAAACAGGTTCGGCGGCGGCGCCGCAGTTATAGGATTCTCGGTGGAATCGCTCTCAAGCCATCGCAAGACGTCATAGTAACGGCGGATATTCTCCACAAAGTGTACGGCCTGATAACCACGCGCGTAGCCATGTTTTGTTTTACGAGCCCAGGTTTTGTTCGAGAGCTTGGGTAAGAATTGACGTACTTCGGTCCAACGATCCGGGTTTTGACCGGCCTTGTCTGCCAGAACCCTTGCATCCTCGAGATGGCCTAGACCCACGTTGTAGGCAGCGAGAGCGAACCAAGTTTTATCGGGATCTGTGATCCGTTCGGGCAAACGAATTTTGAGCTGTGCCAGGTATCGCGTACCGCCTCGGATGCTCTGCTCAGGATCCAGTCGATCGACCTTCAGATCGGTGGCGGTCTGTTTCGTCAACATCATAAGGCCTCGCACCCCAGTCGGCGATTTGGCATTTTTGAGCCAATGAGATTCCTGATAGCTCACGGCGGCGAGTAGCATCCAATCGACATCATGGTCTTCAGCATTGCGGATAAACGCCTCGCGATATTGTGGCAAACGACCGTTGTAGTGGCGTAGAAATGCGCGTGCCTCGACATAGTCGAACACTTTTGTGTGACCGAAATATCGGTCCCGAAGTACTTTGAGCTCACCGCTGTCGCGAAGCATGTTTAGAAACTGGAGTTGAATAGCCCACAGACTGTTTGCGGGGTCACGTTGGTATAGCCAACCAATAGCCTGAGGGGGCCCTAGTACGAACGCCTGCCGGGTTTCTGGATAGTAAAGTCGTGCCGCTTCAAATTCCTCGCTCGGGATAACTACGAAATCCACTTCTTCACGATCAACGAGGTCCAACAGATCTTCGCTGGACAGGTCTTGTCGCAAACTCCAGTAGAAATTTTTCGAAGTCGGCAGTTCCCGTTCAAGGATCTCGCGAGCGCCGCGGCCTGTCGGCGCTGCAATAGTTTTGTTGCGCAAATCACCAATACCTTTAGGGCGGTGCGAGCCGCGGCGGTAAATCACAGTTTGCGCCATGGTGGAGTAGGAGGGCCCGAACGCGAGGCTGTCCGTATTGTTGTTGTGAATAGGTAAAAGGGCAGCGGCAAGATGGGCTTTTTTCTGGCGCACAAGTTCGGTCAGCTCCTGGTGGGTGTTGACTATCTGGAAACGTACCGCGACGCCAAGGTGTGAGCCGAAGGCCTGCACGAGGTCGTGTTCAAATCCGCGGTAGCCATCTGGCCCTTCGAAGTAGGTCGTGCCGGAATTCAACGTGGCTACTCGTAGTTCTCCGGCAGCCAGGACAGCCTCGAGCGTCGTAGGAGGATCTGTGCAAGACGTACCCAACCCGCACAATAGTACGAGTGTTATCAGGGGGTTAATAGGACCGTTCATATCCACCGGACATTGTTTGGAAAACTGCAAATTGGGCTTCTGGCCCGCGACGTAAACCACCTCGGCGCATTGCACTCGAGCGTGAAACGCCGGTAATCTCTACTATCTTATAGGACAAATGATCAAAGCGGATGCTATACACAAGCCCACTTCCCCCTATCGAAGTCCCCAAACAGAGTTATCCGGCTTACGGATTAGCACGCGCGACCGAGTTTGGCGATCGCGCGGCTTTTATCGATGCATCGACAGACCGTACGCTGACTTACATTGAGTTATACAAGCAGGTCGAACGCGCAGCTGTTGGTTTTGCATCGCATGGCATGACCAAAGGTGACGTTCTTGCCATCTGTCTGCCAAACCTTCCGGAATTCGCCGTCGCGTTTTATGCGGCTACCACTTTGGGCGCCATCGTCACGACGATCAATCCGCTTTATACCCCTCACGAGCTGGGGCTACAACTTCGCGATGCAAATGCGAAGTACTTGTTAACGCTTGGGCAGTCTCTGGTTGGCTACCAGGATGCTGTCGCGGAAGCTGATCTTGCGGAGGTGTTCGTTATCGGCGACAGCATAGCCGGTACGCCTTGGTCGGAGTTGTTCGTCCACGAGGGTAAGCCGCCGGCTTCTGTGCTCGACCCGACCCGCGACATCGTGGCACTACCATATTCGAGTGGGACGACCGGTATGCCCAAGGGCGTCATGCTCACGCACAAAAGCCTGGTCGCCAATGCGGCTATGATCATCAACGGACCCAACGATCTCGGGGAAGGGGAAGTGTTCGCCTGCGTGCCGCCGATGTTCCATATTTACGGTATTACGATGTACCTGGGAGCGGCAATGCAATTAGGCGGCACAGTGGTGTGCATGCCGCGTTTTGATTTCGAAACCTACGTTCAGGTCATCGACAAATACCGCGCGAGTGTAGCGATGGTTGTGCCACCGGTGGCATTGGGGTTGGCCAAGCACCCGATCGTTGATCAATATGACCTGTCCTGCCTGAATACGATCGTGTCAGGCGCCGCACCGCTGGCGCCGGCTCTGGCGATTGCAATGCGGGAGCGCTTTGGCGCGCGTGTTCTGCAGGGCTATGGGATGACGGAAATAGGCGGGGCCAGCCATGTAACACGAGAAGATGACCCCCCGGAATCGGTCGGTGTAGCGCTACCAAACGTCGAATGGAAGGTAGTCGATACACAGACTGACGATCCCTTACCCTCGGGTGAGCAGGGTGAGATTTGGGTCCGCGCGCCGAGTATTATGGAGGGATATCTCAATAACAGTGAGGCAACCGCTGCAACTGTCGATGGCGACGGTTGGTTGCACACGGGCGATCTAGGCTATGCGGATCCTGAAGGACGCTGTTTCTTAGTCGATCGACTCAAAGAACTAATCAAGTACAAGGCGTACCAAGTTGCGCCCGCAGAACTTGAAGCGCTTTTGTTGTCGCATCCCAACGTAGCGGATGCAGCGGTTGTCCCATTGCCCGACGAAGAGGCGGGGGAAGTCCCGAAGGCCTTTATCGTTCCGAGCGGTGAGGTCGAGGCATCGATTTTGCAGGCATTTGTCGCGGAGCGTGTCGCGCCGTACAAAAAGATTCGTGAAATAGAATTTGTCGAGAGTCTACCCAAGTCACCTGCTGGAAAATTATTGCGTCGGTTGTTGAAAGAGCGGGCCTGATTTATGCACTTTGCATAACGAAGATGGCAGCGGCCATGATGATGATCAGGGCGCCGGCGAGCCCCACATTGTCCCGCCAGTCCTCGGCGCCGAACAGTGACGCGAGACACGTGACCAACGCGAAAACAAAAACCCAGGCTGCGATCCAGAAAGTCATCGTTATTGTGCTTGGACGATGTCTCCTTGGAGCAAGTAGGTCCCGGCCATTCCGAAGTACGGATTCGGAGGCCCCGTAAGTGGTGGGGTTGTGGTCGCTTGAATTGATCCGGCGACGGCCGTTGGTGTCTTACCGACAAAATCGAAGTGCGTGCGCCCGTTGATAGCACACCCACCCCCGCAATGCGGAAATCCGTTCGGTCCGGTGAGGAATGTCGACTCAACCGTGCCGGCGAGGGTCAACGAATGTAGCCGGTCCGTTGCAGACAATTGACCGGCGCCGCTCAACTGGAAGACACCGAGACTTCCAGGAGCGTCCGGGAAAGTGCCGGAGAACCCCGCCTCGACCTCGCCGGTATTAAAGAAGGCAGTCAGCGTTGCCGACCGCCACTTACCGACAACAAAATTCGTGTCGCCTTTTTTCGCGTCGCCCGCTGGTTGCGCCAAATCAGCATTGATCAATGGGATTAGGTCGCCCTGCTGCTCAAAAATCACAGTGGGTCTCGTACCGCCAACCAACAGGTCGTAGACACCAATGACGCCGCCACCTACCGGGGGTAGGTTGCCATCGGGCGTGGGTACATCGGCACTAATGATATGCATTGGCCCGGTTGGTGCCGGTTTTTGGTTATGGCTGACGTCATACCCCAGGTCCCATCGGATCCAGTTCACCCCAAGCGCCTCATGTGATCGCGTTCCGTTAGGACCCGAACGGTTAAAATTGGGCTTAGC
>Ga0310345_10002662_pt1 | contig 17765 bp, 13 predicted proteins | sample HC15DNA20500_MG_FD_204667 | JGI IMG/M metagenome (GOLD analysis project Ga0310345, IMG submission 204667) | Marine microbial communities from station ALOHA, North Pacific Subtropical Gyre - HC15-DNA-20-500_MG | ecosystem: Environmental > Aquatic > Marine > Oceanic | place: Pacific Ocean: North... | reverse complement strand
TGGAGCAACGGGTACATTGGAAAAAACGGCACCCAGAAAATCTCGCTTCCCTTCATACTCCATCCACAAACCATGCGGGCGGGACGGTAACCCCCCCTCTATACCCCACACTACTGATCGCTCACGATCGCAGAAATAGGAAAAGACACACCCTTCGACGTCCAGAATAGTTCCCTCTTTATCAAGACCTACCCCACCGCGAAATTCTCCCGGGCCCGCGCTATCGGTGACGATTTCAAACCGGTCCGTACGCACCGGACACATTCGCTCCTGTCCTTCGACGGGCTGGGTCATTAGCCCAACCCCAAAAGGCGACGAAGTTACACCCAACCCATCTTTACCATTACGACCGCCCCAACCACCCGACAACCAGTCGTACAACATGAAATAGGGTCGATCCGGGTAGCGTGCGTCATAACCACCTGTCTGCAGATATTCAATATTAAACGCGCATGCCATCGCTCGTTCCGGCATTAACTTTGACCAAAGTTCAAAAATCGAATTCATGATCTTCTCAAAACACATAACAAAACCACTGACCGCGATAGGCCATTTAGCACTAACGATAGTGTCGTCCGGAACTGTCACGGTAATAGCGCGATAGAACCCCGAATTTAGCGGGATATCTGGGAAAAAGGTTTTCATTCCGGCAACGATCCCGGCAAAAGTGCCCCCGAAAGCACTGTTGTACATCGAGCGTATCGTGCCATGAGAACCGGTCAGATCGAAATCGACATGATCCCCCGCAATGGTCATTTTCACGCAGATGGGAATCATCCCCTCCTCACCTGCCGGATCCTGGTCGACAAAATCAACCGTTTCCCAAGTTCCATCTGGGAGTGCCGCCAAACGCTGCCGCACCGTGCGCTCTACATAATCCTGTACATCGACAAACGCGGTCTTGATTGTCTCCACACCATATTTGTCAGCTAATCGCAAAACCTCCCGTTCAGCTAACTTACACGCTTGGGTTTGCGCATCCATGTCACCAATAATCGCGCCTGGGTCTCGCGTATTCTTCGCGATAAGTTTCGCCACGTCCCCACAATACTCACCGCGTCGCCAAATTTTAACCGGGGGCACACGAATGCCTTCTTTAAACATGTCGTGCGCCGTTACATCGAAGGAACCTGGGACGCTACCGCCCATATCCGCCCAGTGACCGTTCGCCTCGCTCCACGCGATCAATGTCTCCTGCCAGAAGATAGGTACTAAAACTCGTGTATCGCTGAAATGTGTCCCTCCAACATAGGGATCGTTGATCAAAAACACATCCCCGGGATGAATATCATCATTAAATTCCTCCAGCACCGCCTTACAGGTGTAATGCAACGTACCAACATGCGCGGCTAAATCCTGGTTGCCTTGCGCGATCGTATCGCCCTTTGCGTTACATAAGGCGTTCGAAAAATCACGGTTGTATACAACGAATGAATAGCAGGTACGACGCACTTGCTCAGCCATCTGATCAACGATCGTAATAAACGCGTTACGTAAGACTTCAAACGTAACGGGATCAAGGCTCGTAGTCTGTTTTACACGTTCGTCCATCATTGTTCTCCTAAACGCTAATGCGTATGTTCAACCACTCGTCGATATCCATAGTCGAATTCGGCGGAATTAAAATGGTCGAATCGAGTTGCTCTACAACACACGGCCCCTCTACTTGCACACCGGAAGCCAAGTCTTGACGCATATAAATTGGTGTCATGATCGGATTGCTGTCATCGTCAAATACTACTTCACGTTCCGAATGCGAATGACAACTGTCGCTGGACGTGTCGTAGCGTTTGAGTTCCGCCTTGGGCGTCAGACCTATCGCGGTGAGGTTAAGTCGAAAGATCTCTAGAGCAGCCCCGTCACGCGTATAGTTGTATTCACGTAAATGCGACTCCTGGAAGGCATCAACGATTTCTGCTATAGAAACGAAAGGGGCCGATACGGGTACCGAGATTGACCGCCACTGCCCAGCGTACCCCATGTCAATCGAACGTTGTAAAACTCTCTCAGAAATCTGTACGCCCTCTTTTTCCAAACGCTCATGGGCCTCGGCTTCTAACCCTCCGAACGCCTGCTCGATAGCGGAGGGATCCGCCGTGGCGGCGTCTTTGACATAAACTAGTGTGATATCGTGTTGGATATCAACCAACAGGCATCCCAGTGCCGATGTGACGCCCGGGTTCGGCGGCACAATAACGGTCGGGATCGAGAGATCCCTCGCCAAAGCGGCGCCGTGCAAAGCACCAGCACCACCGAAGGCGATTAGTGCAAAATCACGTGGGTCGTAGCCTCGCATTATGGACACGAGCCGAATAGCATCCGCCATATTCGCATTGGCAACGTCAATGATGGATTTCGCGGCCTCCACTTCAGACAGCCCCAAGGGAACTCCGACCTTTTCCGCAATAGCCCGCCGGGCCAAAGCAGGATCAAGGCGCAAATCGCCCCCGGCTAAACCGTCGCCTAAACGGCCCAGTAACACATTCGCATCCGTATTCGTCGGCTTGTCGCCGCCCTCCCCATAGCAAGCCGGACCGGGACGCGCACCGGCGGACATCGGTCCATTGCGTAGCGAGCCCGCATCATCGATCCAAGCTATGGATCCTCCGCCGGCACCAATCGTTTTGATATCTATGCTTGGGAAACAAATCGGGTGCCCATATTCAATGTACCACTCGCGCGTGATCGTTGATTGATTTTCATAGACCAAAGAGACGTCAGTACTCGTCCCGCCCATGTCGAAACCAATGGAATTCTCGAATCCGCACAGCATCCCAATGTATCTACTCGCTACCGCACCGGCAGCAATGCCCGAACCCGCCAGCCGTGCCGCATGCCGGTCAACCGTATGCGGCGTCATGACCCCACCGCCGCTGTGCAATAACAGAAGGTCATTGGTGTAACCCCCGTCACGTAACTGATCTTGGAGTCGAAGCGCATAGGCCCCGATCACTGGATGCACAACAGCATTGACAACGGCTGTAGAAAATCGGTCATGTTCGAAGATTTCGCATAACACATCAGCCGAATTTGAGATCGCTACACCAGGCAATTCCTCTTCTAAGATACGCCGCATCTCACGTTCGTTTGCGGGGTTCGCGAACGAATTCATAAAGCATATAGTTACCGCCTTGTAACCACGTTTGTGCAATCGTCGAGCAAGCTTACGCGCACCCGGTTCGTCGATCGGCACCTCTATTCCCCCCAAAGCGTCGGTCCGCTCTGGGAATGGCAGACGATCACGACGACGAATATAAGGAGGTGGGTTATCCTCATACGCATCCCACAGATCGTTTTTGGTCGAACGTCCAATCTCAATGACGTCTCGAAATCCCTCAGTCGCGACCATGGCCGTGTGAGGTAAATTACGGGTGATGAGCGCGTTCGTCGCAACTGTCGTCCCGTGGGCGAATAGCGTGACGTCGTGAAGATCAACACCGAGCTTTTTTATCCCGATCAGCGCTGCGTCGATAGGGTCTTGCGTTGAAGCCACCTTGGCTATGTCGAGGGTGCCAGAGGTCTCATTAAGTATACATATGTCGGTGAAAGTACCGCCGATATCAACGGCAACTCGAAAGTTGGGCATCGGATTTCCTCTCTAATATATTCACGTCTTTTCTTTCAGTTGACGCTAGCAAAAATTGCTTCTGGGTCTATACAGCAGACCATAACAGAAGGTCGCCACCAACGACTAGTCCGGACATTACAAGTAGCGCGCCATTATTCCCAACATTTATACAACCACCGTCTTGCTTGGACAACGCGAGACACGCACCCAAAATCGGAATACTTTTGGAATCACCGTAGATAAATAGGTAACGAACAGCTCTATAGCTTTACGCGGACGTGCGCTCACCGATATCATCGATCCGAAGGCGGTTGACGAAAACAACCTGCTTAGGAAAGACATTCGCAAACATGGTTGCTAGGTATTCAACAAATCAATGTTGTACGAAAATCGTGCAATTCGTGGATAAAACCTTTGGTTGTGATTGTCGAACAAACAGCAGACTTCTCTTGTGTGATTAATATGGTCACCGCACTTTCGAAGCCGAACATCATTTTCATGCCATGAATTCCGTTTTTCACTGGCACTGCTGGCGTCGTGACATATCCAATTTTGCGTTACTTAAGTACCGGAACTTCGATGGCTTTGTAATCACCATGCAACACGCAGGGACCCATTGGCTCAAATACATGATGAGTACTGCTATCGCAAACGAACTAGATCTTTCCCCTCCCCAATATATACACAATGCGTCGAGCAACGATTTCATTGGTCACCCGAAACATCAACGTCTCCATGCGCACGCACCACGGATCGCTAGTAGCCACTCCATACCACACGCGCTGGTTGATTCCAAAATCGTTCGCGCCATGGTGAATTTCCCGCGATACGCAGTATTGGTCCGTGATGTGCGTGCCGCACTGGTATCGAACTACGAGAAATGGAAAAGCCATTATGATGTGTCTTTTTCCCAATACCTCCGAGGCGATACGTCCGGCAAACGATACGTTATGGATATTTGGTGGTGTCTACATTTCCTTAACCGGTGGTCGAGAGTCAGAAAGCGTTTCCCCGATGACACCCTGATCCTTCGCTACGAGCAGTTGCTTGAGGATCCCGCCACTGAAGTTCGTCGCGTATTTGCACACTTCGATCTCAACATATCAGATACACATATATTGAACGCGGTCGATGCCGGGAGCCGGCAGAAAATGGCTAAGATGCTCAATCCAAATGATCCAGTTCGTAACATAGTTCGCGATGACTCCAGACCTGCAAACTCCTGGTTCACTATTGATGACATGCGGTTTTTCGAAAAAACCATCGCGCAATTTCTGTTAGAAGATTACGGATATGATTACCGCTGGTGACCCTTTGAATGACTCAAAATAAGCAGCTATTTGCTATTGTTCTAACCACCGTCGATGGCCAGTTGTTAGTGCTGGGTACGGACAAGCCCCTAGAAAGACCACATTTCGCCGTATATGCCGCAGTGATTACTGTCCCTGCCGCGAAACGAAGATGATTCGAAGCCACCAGCGCGCGTTCAGAAAAATCGATGAGACGTACTTGGTGTGCGATACAACGAATGGAAGACAAAAATGAATAAGGAGTTTCAATCCATTTGGAAAGGTCTCGATCGACATGCCAATTCCATATCTAAGTTAAAGATAGTTGACTTGTTCTCGAGCGACTCGAACCGTCTCACCTGCATGAGACTCGAAGCGGCCGGATTATCTTTGGATCTATCGAAAAATCTTGTCGATAAAAAAATACTTGATCGCTTGACCGATCTAGCCCTAGCTGCGGAATTACCGTCAGCGATACGGGCCATGTTCGAGGGAAGAATCATAAATGTTACGGAAAAACGCGCCGCGCTGCACACAGCATTGCGCGCTGGACCGAATTCTCTCGCAAGAGTCAACGGCAGGCGAATCGCACCCGAGATCGCTACGGTCCACGCGCGAATGCGCGAGTTGACCGACAGCGTACGTCTAGGCCACTGGAAAGGTGCATCGGGCGAGAAAATAACAGACATTGTCCACATCGGCATTGGCGGATCACATCTCGGGCCGGAACTCGCTTGCGAGGCATTACGTTATTCAGCTGATTCAAGGCTACGCGTACACTTCCTCTCGAGCGTCGACGGCGGCCAGTTCGATCGTATCGTCACACCATTAGACCCGGCGTCAACCTTATTTATCATCGCATCAAAGTCGTTTTCAACCACCGAAACACGCTTAAACGCGGCTTCTGCAAAAAGTTGGCTGACAACTCGATTTTCCGAACACAATGCAATCGCGCAACATTTCTTCGCTATCACCAACGCCCCAGAACACGTTCGTCAGTTCGGCATCCCTGAGGCAAACATTTTTCCGCTGTGGGACTGGATTAGCGGACGCTATTCTGTATGGTCAGCAATTGGTCTTCCCATTGCGCTTAAATTCGGGATGAAGCATTTTGAAATGATGCTGACCGGTGCGGCCGAAATGGACAAACATTTTCAGCACACGCCATTGCCGACTAACGCACCCGTCCTACTCGGGCTGATCGGCCTTTGGAATAGTAATTTTTTAGGCGCAGAATCATACGCCGTCGTTCCATACGATGACCGGCTACGGCACTTGCCCACCTACTTGCAACAACTCGAAATGGAAAGCAACGGGAAGCGTACTACTCTATCGAACCACCCCTTGGATATAGCATCTGCTCCGGTTACTTGGGGTGGGTTAGGAACTAACGCTCAACACACTTTTTTTCAACTGCTCTATCAAGGAACCCGAATCATTCCTGTCGATTTCATCGTCAGCATGACACACCCCGCAGCTCACAGTGAGCACCATGCCACTTTGGTGGCAAATTGCTTCGCCCAAGCGGAAGCACTCGCGCGCGGATCTCCTAGCGTTGAAGCGAACTGCACCCCAGAAATTGGAAGCACACCGTTATACAAAGACATTCCGGGAAACAATCCTAGCACCACCATTTCGATGGATTCCCTGACTCCAGAAACACTCGGTTCCTTGATAGCACTATACGAACACAAGACCTATGTCCAAAGCGTTATCTGGAACATCAATGCTTTCGATCAAGGGGGCGTAGAGGCGGGAAAAACTATCGCACGTGATATCTTGGAGGAATTCCGATCTGGACATGTCGATGGGAAACACGATCCGTCAACTTCAGCTTTGATCAGGCGTTACATAGAAAACCGCAAATAGCGACCAACGGTAGATGACAGCAACGACAAAAACATGGTTTCAAACTTGCTACTGAGTTCTAGGCACGATTGAATACCGCAAAATGGGGCTCTTAGTGACACAAGGTGGACGGATGGCCCGCTCCCCTCACGACGGGGAGTTACACACGGTATTGACCCGGCGGCTATAATCGCACAATGCGAAATTCGACGGGTGTAGGACTGTGGCTGCTTTTTGGATCAGTCGTCGCGATTGCATTCGGTGCTGGCGTGGCGCTCTCCTACCTGCAAACCACACCGAAAGGTGTCGTGCAGATAGAAGGGCTGCTGTGGCCCGACCCCCCCTCCCTAGACCCAATTCAACTCCGAGATCATGAGAACGCCCCTTTTACACTGGATCAGCTCCGCAATCGGTGGTCCCTACTGTTTTTTGGCTTTACAAGCTGCCCGGATATCTGTCCCTCCACGCTAGACAGTCTTTCCCGCGTGCATGAACGATTGCAGACCCACGATCTGTACAAAAAGGACGGTCAAGTCGTGTTCATTTCGGTCGACCCACAACGCGATTCGTCTGCGCGTCTACGGGATTATGTGAAATACTTTCATCAGGATTTCATTGGTGTAACGGGTACCGATTCTGAGCTCAGAAAATTAACTACGAAACTCGGCGTCTTATACATCAAAGTGGCGCAGGGCAAGGAACACTACAGCGTCGATCATTCAGCTGGGATCTTCCTTATCGATCCTGCTCTACGTTTGGTTAGTGTCGTAACACCACCACACTCTATGTCAGAAATCGTGCGTCGCTTTGAAGCCATAAGCGCCCACATGGCTTTAGTTTTGTGATTCGCTTATCTCTAATATTTGCAATCTTGACAGCAGGGCCATTCCACCCCGCGATTTCATGTGAAGGTCTGGAGATCGAATCAGCTTGGGTACGTCAATCGCCCCCTGGTCTCTCCGTTAACGCGGCGTACATGGTGCTTAGGAACAGCGGCACCAAGCACCTGCGCATCACTGAGGTTAGAAGTTCCAATTACGAATCAGCAATGTTTCATCAGACCGTCCATACGGAGGGCCAAGCCCGTATGAGGCATATCCCCGAGATCGAACTGGGTCCCGGGTCTACTTTTCGGGCTGAACCTAACGGAGCTCACATAATGTTAAACGGACCGAAACAACCCATTAAAACCGGCAAGAGTGTCGCTCTGAATTTCGAATGTCAGTCAGGCAACTCGTCTTCGATCCTAGTGACTGTGCGCGAACACGCCCAGGAATAAACAAAACTGCAACATGGGACGTTTCTTCACCCTCATACAGCACCTTATACCGAAAAATATAGTCTCGAGGCTAACCGGTAAGCTGGCAAAAGTTGAACAGCCTTACTTGGTGCAAATTCTTATAAACCTGTTCATAAAAATTTATGACATAGATATGTCTGAAGTTGCCGAACCCGACGTTCACAAATACAGAACCTTTAATGCTTTTTTTACTCGGGCGCTTACCGAAGACATCCGTACTATCGCAGATGGGTCCGTCATGGTAAGTCCGGCCGATGGAACCGTTTCCCAAATTGGTGCGATCGACAAAACTAGCATCCTCCAGGCAAAAGGAATCGACTACGATCTAAACCATCTTTTCGATGGCGACGTAAACCTCGCGTCGCTTTTTGTGGATGGGGCATTCGTGACCATCTACATCGCTCCTCGGGATTATCATCGCGTTCACCTCCCGTTAGCCGGGCAGGCCAAGTTTCTTCGCTATGTACCTGGCACGCTCTTTTCAGTTGACCGAACCACTACACGACAATATCCGCGACTGTACTGCACAAATGAACGCGTAATTGCGGTGTTTGAGGCTGCTTCTGGAGAATGGTTTTCAGTGATAATGATCGCAGCAATGAACGTGGGAGATATCCAATTGATACGACCAATGGCCTTCCGTAACCGGCCGCTGCCGAATTACGCACCGTTTTCGACTCACGTCCTCGACATGCCATCTTTTCAGAAAGGTGGGGAATTCGGTCGCTTCAATCTCGGTTCCACTGTCATAGTCACAGCCAGCCCTGGACTCGTGGAGTGGCATAACTCCATCGGATGCGGAAGCGCGGTAAAAATTGGACAAGCGCTGGGGGCAATTCACCCAAACCGGCAATGAACTCCCACACCGATCGAAGCTATGTGGACTCAACCACCACGTAGGCAGTTGTTGGTATGAAGCTTCGAATTGAAAAAAATGGCGGAAATGAAGAAGCGTGATCGAACGGAAACACTGAAGAAAGTGAAGGAGTTGTTCAGAAAATTCAGCTTTAGCCGGTATGAGTCAGCATCACCGCCAAGCACATCGACATCAAAGACCCCGGGAAGAGTCCGAGCACGAGAATCGTGAGCCCGTTTAGGCTAAATACGAGCCGCCCTCCTGCAGTGGTGTCGGGAATCGCCGTACTAACTTCGGCCCTATCGAAGTAGATAAGTTTCACCACTCGCAAGTAGTAGTAGACACCGATAAGCGAGAAAAAGACTGCAATTGCTGCAAGCCAGGTGTAACCAGCAGCCACAACTTCTTTTAGAACGAACCACTTCGCCCAAAAGCCAGCGAAAGGCGGTACACCTGCGAGCGAAAACATCAAAATCAACATCATGAAGGCCATCCATGGACTACGGGTAGCAAGTCCCGCAAAGTCCTGTAGCTGATCTGATTCATTGGTGGCGGTGGCCAGTATTATTATTGCCCCAAAAGCGCCCATACTCATCAACGCATAAACGATTACATAGAACATGGAAGCGGCGTAGCCAAGCGAGCTTGCGGTTAAAATCCCAAGGAATAAATACCCCATATGTGCAACGGTCGAATACGCAAGCATTCGTTTCAGATTGGTTTGCGCGATAGCAACAATATTACCGATCGCCATAGAGGTCACGGCCAATAAAAGCACCATCTGCTGCCAATGGTCTGAGAGGCCATTCAAAGTGTCGGCAAGCAGTCTCAGCGCCATGGCAAACGCCGCGAGCTTCGGTGCCGAACCAACAAATAACGTGACAGGCGTGGGCGCTCCCTGATAGACATCAGGGACCCACATATGGAACGGCGCAACGCCAAATTTGAATGCGATCCCGATTAACAGGAAGACAAGGCCAAATATAAATAAAATATGGTCCTCAGCTTCGACCGTTTGTTTCGCAATCAAACCCAAATCCAAGCTACCCGTAACGCCATACAGCATAGACATGCCGTACAGCAGCATTCCGGACGCTAGCGCGCCAAGGACAAAATATTTTATCGCAGCCTCCGAGGCTAGTATTGAATCACGATCCATCGCGACCATCGCGTATAAACATAGAGATAACAGCTCAAGCCCAAGGTAAATCGTCAGCAGGCTATGTGCTGAAATTAATACCATCATCCCGAGCGCCGCAAACAGCGCCAAAATAAGAAAATCCTCCATGAGACGCTCGCGATGCATGAAATATTCGCGAGCGTAAAAAAAAGAGCACAAAACGATACCCATAAGGAATATCTTTAGCGCGGACCCCATAGCATCCGCCCGAAAGGTACCGTTAAACGCATCCTCGGAATTAGTAGGAAAAGTAAAAGCGAGTCCGGCTAGCACAAGTAGCACCGCAACCACCGCGACCCCAAAAGTGAATGCCTGAGATCTGGAACTTCTCAACACGCTGACAAGCAACACGATGCAGGCCATTGCAGCTAAAGTCGCTTCGGGCAGTACAAGGGTGAATTCGTGCATATTCGGTAGGAATTAAAGCAGCTTCGATCGGAACATCTGATCGACAAGTTGATCTACGCTCGCACCCATTATGTCGAATAGAGGTGCGGGCCATACGCCAAAAACCAATACTGTAATGGCGAGTGCCGAAAAGATGAGTTTTTCCCTTCCGTCAATGTCTTTCAAGTTGGCAATTTCTGGATTCCCAACACCCCCAAAGACAACACGTTTATACATCCACAGAGTATAGGCCGCACCGAGTATTAACGTCATGGCAGCCAAAACGGCGTACCAAACGTTTGCCTTAAATGCAGTCAGAATTACAAGAAACTCACCGACGAATCCAGAAGTACCCGGGAGACCCGAATTCGCCATTGCAAATAACATCATGAATGCAGCAAAAGTCGGCATCGTATTTGCCACACCACCGTAATCCTTGATTTGACGGCTGTGTATTCGGTCATATAACACGCCAACGCACAGAAACAACGCGCCAGAGATAAATCCGTGGGAAATCATCTGGATCATCCCACCCTCAATACCCATAGCACTTTGACTTAAATCCCCTGTGGCACCCGCCACTTGAAAGGCCACGAAAAATCCAAGCGTAACAAACCCCATGTGTGAAATGGACGAGTAAGCGATCAATTTTTTCATATCCTGTTGCACAAGCGCGACAAAACCAATATAGACGATGGCGATTAAAGACAATGAGATCATTAACCAATCTAAGGCGGCCGCAGCATCGGGCGTGATCGGAAGACTAAATCTTAGAAATCCATAGCCTCCCATCTTCAACATGACAGCAGCCAGGATCACCGAGCCACCCGTCGGAGCCTCCACGTGCGCATCGGGTAACCAAGTATGTACCGGCCACATCGGTATTTTCACGGCAAAGGCCAACAGAAACGCGAAAAAAATCCACTTCTGTTCGGATAGTGACAGTACTGCATCATGCATTGACGAAATGGAGAAACTGCCACTCTTAGAATAAATGTAGAGCAACGCCACCAGCATAAAAACAGATCCCATAAATGTATAGAGAAAAAATTTAATGGTTGCGTAAACCCGTTCCGGTCCACCCCAGATCCCGATAATCAGAAACATGGGAATTAACATAGCTTCCCAAAATATGTAAAAAAGAATGGCATCGAGTGAACAAAATACGCCGATCATGAATCCCTCGAGTATAAGAAACGCTCCCATGTACATGCCGAACCTGTCTTCTATGACAACCCAACCTGCAAGGACGACCAATACGGTCGTAAAGGTCGTCAAAAGGATTAACGGTAGAGCGATCCCATCAACGCCGATAGCGTAGTCGATACCAAACGCGCCGATCCAGGGAAACAGTTCCCCGTACTGCATATCTGCCGTCGAAGTATCGAAGCCGTACCACAACAACATCGAAAGAAGGAATGTCGTCACGGCAAAAAAGAGAGAATTCCATCTCGCGAAGGTATGACCCACTTGCCGACTAGAACAAATAACCCATAGCCCGCCCACTATCGGGAACCAAATAGTCGCGCTCAAGATCGGGAAATTAAGTATCATCCGATGTCGCTGCTCTAGGTGAGCACTCGGTGAACAAAGAGTCCGAGTAAGACGAGCAACCCTAAGATCATTGCGAACGCGTAGTGATAGAGATACCCGGATTGGAGACGGCGGGCCACGCCGGACCATCGCCCAACTGTTCGCGCAGAACCGTTTACCATAACGCCATCGATCAGCGTTTCGTCCCCAAACCTCCACAGGACCCGCCCCGTGCCGAGGGCGCCACCGGCGAAGAACCATTCGTTCAGCCGATCGAAACCGTACTTGTTAACCAGAAGGCGATACAAGGGTCCAAAGAAATCCGCAATACGTGGAGGAATATCGGGACGCCTGATATAAAGATACCAGGCAGAGATAAAACCGGCTAACCCTAGTAAAAAAGGAGTTTGTTGTAGGCCGTGAACTGTGAAGTCGACAATACCGTGATAACCACTCGCCATCGTCCCGAGTACATCGCGCTCAGCAGCCACGACGATACTTTGATCAAAATAAGCGCCGAAAAGCATCGGCTCCATCGTAAACCAACCAATTGAAATAGAGGGTAAGGCAAGTGCCACCAAGGGGATCCAAATCACTGCAGGAGATTCGTGTAGGTGTTTTCTGTTCCCCACATCAAACCGTTCCTTTCCATGGAACACCAAGAAAAAGAGACGAAACGAATACAAAGACGTGATCAAAACGCCAGACAACACGGCTAAGTAAGCGAATCCAGAACCAGGGATGGTGGAATGCCGTACCGCTTCGATAATCCCATCCTTAGAGAAGAAGCCGGAGAAACCCGGGCAACCTATCAGAGCAAGCGTACCCACAAGACTCGTCCAATAGGTAATCGGAAGATATCGCTTCAGCCCCCCCATGCGCCGCATGTCCTGCTCGTGATGCAACGAAACAATGACCGAGCCGGCAGCGAGGAAGAGTAGAGCCTTGAAAAAGGCATGTGTGAACAGGTGAAACATTGCCGCAGCATATGCCGAGGCGCCGAGCGCGACAGTCATATAGCCTAATTGGGAAAGTGTCGAATAAGCGACAACGCGCTTGATATCGTGCTGGACGAGCCCGAGCAACCCCATAAAAAACGCCGTAACGGCGCCTACCACCAAAACAACCGACAACGCAGTTGTCGACAACTCAAACAAAGGTGACATGCGCGCCACCATGAAAATCCCCGCGGTAACCATTGTCGCAGCATGGATCAATGCCGAAATTGGCGTTGGTCCCTCCATAGAATCTGGTAGCCACACATGCAACGGGACTTGCGCCGATTTTCCCATCGCGCCTATAAAAAGTAGGCAACAGATTACGGTCATGAGGGACCATTCGGAACCTGAAAACACTTTAATATGAGTCGCCTCATAATTAGCGGCGACCCCGAACACCGTTTCGTAATCCAGCGATCCGAAATACGCCAGGATCGCAGCAATACCAAGCAAAAATCCGAAATCACCCACCCGATTAACCAGAAAGGCTTTCAGGCTGGCTTTTATTGCCGTATCGCGGGTGTACCAAAATCCAATAAGCAGATAAGACACTAAACCGACTGCTTCCCATCCAAAGAAAAGTTGCAGAAAGTTGTTCGACATAACCAGGATAAGCATGCTGAAAGTAAATAATGATATATAAGAGAAGAATCTCTGATATCCAGGGTCATCGCGCATGTAGCCAATCGTATATATATGCACCATCCACGAAATGAAGGTCACGACCAACATCATCGTGGCACTCAACTCGTCGATTAAAAATCCGATCTTGAATTCGATACCGCCGCTCTCGAGCCAAGTATAGAGATCGCCGTTATAGGGATCGGCACTCCCTAACGTGATCTCTACGAACGGTATTAATGATAAGAAAAAGGACAACGCAACCGCAGAATTGGTGATCCAGTGCGCACCGGAACGACCGACTTTGTTTGGCAACAATCCTACGATCAATGCCGCCAGAAGCGGTGAAAAAACGATCGCCATGCAGATCGTACCCATGCACTTATCCCTTCATGACATCGAGATCCTCGACGTCAATCGAATTACGATTTCGAAATAGTACGACCAGAATAGCCAAGCCAATAGCCGATTCTGCCGCAGCAACGGTCAAAATAAAAAAAACGAAGACTTGCCCACTGATATCTGCATTGAAATGCGAAAATGCTACGAAATTCGTATTGACTGCAAGTAACATCAATTCGATACACATAAGCAACAGAATGACATTTTTCCGATTGATAAATATCCCAGCCACACTGATCGAAAATAAAATAGCGCCCACGATCAGAAAATCTGTGAGTGCTACCACGCTAGCTCCTTACGCCTCATGCTGGTGGCTCCGAATCGATTTCAACTAGACGTATACGTGTCTCTTTGCTGACAGAAACCTGATGCTCGGGCTTCTGAGCCTTTGTCTGTCGAGTAGTCCGCAGCGTTAGCGTAATCGCCGCGATGATAGCCACCAATAGGACGACCGATGCAATCTCGAACGGCCAAATAAAGTCCTGGTACAAAGCCAGTCCGAGTTCGCGAGTATTGTTGTAATCAGCATTTTTCGGAGCTATCGACGGAGTCTGCACAAGCCCGGAGCCCTCACGACTAATAACCTTGACTATCGAATACATCATTGCCAACGCAACAAGCACTCCAACGGGGAAATAACGCCGAAAATTGGCACGCAATTTGGTGGCGTCGATATCCAGCATCATCACGACGAATAGGAATAGGACCATCACGGCGCCTACGTAAACCAGTACTAGGGCGATAGCAAGAAATTCAGCCTCTAGCATGAGCCATAACCCTGCACTCGAAAAAAATGCAAGGACTAAGAACAAAGCTGCGTGCACCGAGTTACGAACGGTTATCACCATGAAGCCAGCTAGGATCAAAAACCCTGCGAAAAAGTAAAAGATAACTTGTTCGAACATCGTGGAAAGTAAGGGGCAGGAAACGAGGGTTGGGACGCCGTCTGAATATCTTGGCGCCAAACGGAATCACCTGAAATCTCTGGTTTATCGTTCCTATAAGCTAATTGCTATTCCCCCTGCTTTTTTGTTGTAGTTGATTTATCTCGTGCTGCTTTTCTATCTATACCTTGACTCAGTAACCCTGTCGGCGGCAATCTGCTCCTCAAAACGTTCAGCATTTTCGAGTAACTGTTCTTTGGTCATCAATAAATCGTCACGCTCCTCTGCGTGGTACTCAAAATGGCGTGTCTCTACAATCGCATCGACCGGACAAGATTCCTCACAAAAACCACAGTAGATGCACTTTGCCAGATCAATATCGTAACGCGTCGTCCGTCGCGTACCGTCATCTCTTTCTTCGGACTCGATTGTTATCGCGACCGCGGGGCAAACTGCTTCACAAAGCTTACAAGCAATACAGCGTTCCTCACCATTGGGGTAGCGACGAAGCGCATGGAGACCACGGAAACGCGGAGATTGCGGCGTCTTCTCTTCCGGGTATTGTATGGTGACTTTGCGGCCAATTAGATAACTACCAGTTAACCGCAACCCTTTAACCAACTCCCACAGCGTTAAGCTCTTCAAATAATTGATGACTACTCTCATCTCGAGTTTCCTACGTCGCCGCGAACCACGGCGGAACCTTCCATACGACCATCGCACTCACCACCACAATCCATACGATCGTGATGGGTAAAAAAACCTTCCATCCAAGCCGCATAATCTGATCGTAACGGTAGCGTGGAAATGTGGCCCGGAACCACAGAAAAAGAAACATAAATATGCTGGATTTGGCGAGGAACCAACCTATACCGTCCGGAATAGCGGGAATCGGCGATAACCACCCTCCGAGAAAAAGTACGGCAGTTAACCCCGAAATCAAAATAATGTTGGCGTATTCGGCTAGGAAAAATAAGGCGAACGCCATCCCAGAATACTCGACATGAAAACCCGCGACGATCTCTGATTCGCCTTCACTAACATCAAAAGGGGCGCGATTGGTTTCTGCGACACCAGAAATAAAATAAATGAAGAAAATCGGCAGCAATGGTACACAGAACCAGTTTAGTACTCCCCATTCCCCTCGTTGCGCTTCGACAATTTCACCCAAATTTAGGCTACCTGCCGCGACCAGTACAGCGACCAACGCGAAACCCATCGCAATCTCGTACGACACGATCTGGGCGGCGGAACGCATCGCACCCAAAAAAGCGTATTTGGAATTCGATGCCCAACCGGCAACGATGATCCCGTAAACCCCAAGCGACGTCAGTGCCAAGATATAAAGCAATCCGGCGTTAATATCGGCGAGTACCATCTCGGCGTCGAATGGAATTACGGCCCAGGCTGCCAAGGCCGGCCCCAACGCAAGGATAGGCGCCAACAAAAATAAAGAACGGTTAGCACCGCTCGGTATTATGACTTCTTTGAATAGCAGTTTTAGCGTGTCCGCAATCGGTTGCAGCCAACCTCGAGGCCCAACTCGGTTAGGTCCAATACGCACCTGCATGTAAGCGATAAGCTTGCGTTCCGCAAAAGTAAGATAAGCCACTGTAAGCATTAGTGGTACCAGGATGGCCACGATCTTAGCCAATATGATGACTACAGATATCGCTGGCCCTGGCAGCCAGATTAGCTGCGACTCAAGCATGGCCATCACACTCACGCGGCATCACCCTGAATCGCGCTCAATTCGACGCGAGCGCCGTTGAGCGCAACTTGCGCGTTCGCGAAACGACCAGCATAAAGTAGGCAAGTACCGTCAGGGACGGCTTCATCGATCTTGACGTTGGCGACAACCTCAACGTCTCCCACGGACACTTTTACATCAACACCATCGGTGATCCGCAACGGAGTCGCGGTCGCCGTCGAAATTCGGAGTCGATCGTCCCCACTTTGCGGCATTTCTTGTAGGGCCGGAGCGTGCCGAACTAATGGATCACTGGCATACATGGGCACCACGACGACCAGCTCGAGCCCTTCGCTTTGGGGCGCCACAATATTTTTTTCCACTGTCGATTTTCGTCGGCTAGAAAAGCGAATTTCCCCGATCAAGGACTTGATCTCGTCCGCCACCTCTTCACAATTGACCGCAGTAAAGCCCGGCAACTTAAGCATATCCCCGAGTATTCGAAGTATCTTCCATGCGGGACGTGCATCTCCCTTGGCATTTACCGCGGGTGTAAAGGACTGCCAGTCCCCCATCAAATTGATTAAAGACCCTTCATTTTCGCCATAAATCGCCATCGGCAGAATCACGTCGCCAACAGCATTAATAGCATCGTTTTCGTACGCGCTTAAGGCTACAACAAAATCAGCATTTCGGAGAGCCGTTTGCGTCCGTGCGACAGCCGTACAATCAAGATCAGGTTCGACACCGAGTAATATGTAGCCTCGCCTGGGTTGCTCGATCATTTCGCTTACGTTTAAACCGGATCGGTCGGATGGACAGCCTCCGGGCATGAGGTGTGGAACGGCGCCGGTTAGCCACGCGCCCGCGGCGTTGGCCCCCGCCGCTAAATTGCCTATCGTGGCATCGGCCGCCTCAGTAAGTTCGCTGATGATATGCCATATTAGGGCACGCTGGCGGTGAGCCTGTACGGTAGCGCCAACCAATATGACGACATTTCGTGATTCGGCAAGTTTTCTCCCCATAGCATCCGTCAACTCGTCACAGACAACAGGCTGTCCGGACGATCCCACCGCGGCGCTGCGCTTGCCCTCCGCGATTGCAGCGGCGATTGCGGCTAGCGTTTGTGGCAATTTTGATGGCTTGACTACCTTCTCTGCGTATAGGTCGTAGTTGAATCGACGCCCGTATGTATCAACGTGCATCACG
>Ga0310345_10002660_pt1 | contig 17768 bp, 17 predicted proteins | sample HC15DNA20500_MG_FD_204667 | JGI IMG/M metagenome (GOLD analysis project Ga0310345, IMG submission 204667) | Marine microbial communities from station ALOHA, North Pacific Subtropical Gyre - HC15-DNA-20-500_MG | ecosystem: Environmental > Aquatic > Marine > Oceanic | place: Pacific Ocean: North... | reverse complement strand
CTTCCGTCATCGGAGATGGAGCGGCATATCGCCTTTGACATCGGTATCGAAGGGCTGACGCGCGCACTGTCGCGGCTTACAGGCGCACCGGCCATCATGGCGCGCTTTTCCCGGCTTCTGATCGATCCGAACCGTGGCGCGGATGATCCGACGCTGATACGCCAGCTCTACGATGGTACGGTGGTGCCGGGCAATTACCCCATGAGCGAGGAAGAGCGGGCGCTGAGACTGGAGCGCTACTATCAGCCCTATCATGATGCGGTTGATGCGCTGCTTGACGAGGTGGAGCAAAAGGCGGGAAAGCCGCCTCTCGTCATCTCGCTGCATTCCTATACGCCGCGCATGCAGGGGCGCGAGCGCCCGTGGCATGTCGGCATATTATGGGACAGCGATGCGCGTGCGGTGACGCCACTCCTGGACATGCTTCGCGGCGAGCCGGGCCTCGTTGTCGGCGACAACGAACCCTATGACGGTGCGCTGGCGGGGGACAGCATGTTCAAGCACTGCACCGTAAAAGGCTATGCCCATGCCTTGATCGAGGTGCGTCAGGACCTGATATCGGAGGAAGGGGGCATTCGGGAATGGGCCAACCGCCTTGCCCCTATGATGATGGATTTGAACGCGCGCCCCGAACTGCATGAAAGCATTATCGGGCCGTCGCGGACCGGGCCGGTGCCAGGGAGAGAATGATGGACAAGCTGACACCTGAGCAAACACGCGATCTGGAAGCTGCGGCCTTTCGCAGGCTCGTTTCGCATCTGCGCGAGCGCACGGATGTGCAGAATATCGACCTGATGAATCTCGCCGGCTTCTGCCGCAACTGCCTGTCGCGCTGGTATCAGGAAGCGGCGGAAGAGGGTGGCACGCCGCTCACGAAGGATGAGGCGCGCGAGATCGTCTACGGCATGCCGTATGAGGAATGGCGCTCACGCTACCAGACCGAAGCAAGCCCCGAGCAGCAGCAGAAATTTGCCGAGCGGCGCGAGGATTAGCGACTAGGGTCTTTCCGCGATGGCCGTGCCGGCTGCCCAACCGGACGACCAAGCCCATTGGAAATTGTAGCCGCCAAGCCAGCCGGTGACGTCCACGACTTCCCCGATGAAATAGAGCCCCGGCACGGCCTTCGTCTCCATCGTCTTTGAGTGAAGGCCCGCGGTATCAACGCCACCAAGTGTCACTTCGGCAGTGCGATAGCCTTCGGTGCCGATCGGGTATAGCTCCCAGTTTCTCAGCGCTTCCGCGATCGCATTGAGCGTGCGGTCGGGCTGTTCGCCCAGCACGCCGTTCCAGCCATGCGCTCGGGCCAGATAGGCGGCGAGACGTTTGGGCAAGATTTCTGCCAGAGCGGTGCTCACGGTTCTGCGCGGGAACTCGCGCTTCATTTCGACGAGTCTTGCTGCGATGTCGATCTGTGGTTCGAGAGAGATACGGATCGGCTGCCTTTCACGCCAGTAGGACGAGATCTGAAGTATGGCCGGGCCAGACATACCCCGATGGGTGAAGAGTATGGCTTCATCGAAACGGGTCTTGCTGCTCGCGACAGTCGCATTGGCGGATATACCAGCGATTTCGCGAAAGCCTGCAAGAACATCCTCGCCGAAGGTCAGTGGCACGAGTGCCGGACGTGTTTCTGTGAGGGCCAGGCCGAAACGTTCGGCAAGCTGATAGCCAAAGCCGGTCGCTCCCATCTTGGGGATGGATTTACCGCCACATGCGACCACGAAGTTGCGCGTGCTGATTGCGCCCGGCCAGTCTCCACCGAGGGTGAGCGAAAAGCCGCTATCCGTCTTCTCGATCTTTTCCAGCGTTGTGCGCAGTCTCAGCTCGGCCTCTGCCTGCTTCATCTCCGTGAGCAGCATCTCGATGATGTCCTTGGCGGATCGATCGCAGAAGAGTTGCCCAAGCGTTTTTTCATGCCAGGGGATGCCATGTTTTTCGACGAGGTTCAGGAAATCGCGCGGCGTATAGCGACCAAGCGCCGACTTGGCAAAATGCCGGTTGCCCGAGATGAAGTTCTCCGCACGCGCACCGATATTGGTGAAGTTGCAGCGCCCGCCGCCGGAGATACGGATTTTTTCGCCCGGCGCTTTCGCATGGTCCACCACCAGGACACGGCCGCCGCGGGAGGCGGCGTGGATCGCGCACATCATTCCGGCCGCGCCTGCACCCAAAATCACCGTGTCGTAATGATCAACTCTCATCGCAGCTCGCGCATCCTTCATCATAAAGCGCAGCCCTTAGCATTGCCTGGCAGGCAGAGCCAATGACGCAGGTCGCGTTTCAAGCCTTGACCCGCAGGGGCGGCTGGGGCATCGAACCGCAACCCAGTTTTCTCCCGCGAGTCGGGCATCACATCACATTCGGAGAGTGTCATGGCAGACGATATCACCAGCGAGACTTCCCAGACCGTTGCCGCCGGCCAGTTGCGGGCCTTCATCGAGCGCGTGGAGCGGCTTGAGGAAGAGAAGAAGACGATCTCGGAAGACATCAAGGAAGTCTATGCCGAGATGAAGGCCAATGGCTTCGACACCAAGGCAGTTCGCACGATCGTTCGCCTGCGCAAGAAGGAAGAAGCCGAGCGCCAGGAAGAAGAGGCGATGATCGACCTCTACAAGGCCGCACTGGGCATGCAGTAAAATCGGTGCAGCTCTACGCTCGACGATAGGGTGATTAATATTGTCGGGGGCCGTTGAAGAGCTGCAGAACGATTTCGGTCGAGGCATTGGCGATGGAGAGCGACTGCGTGACCAGTTCGCGTTGCACCTGCAAGGCCCGGGTGCGCACCGCCACTTCGTTCATGTCGGCATCGACCAGCTGACTGATGCCCCGTGCGAGAGAATCCTGCATCCGGGACAGAAAATCACTCTGGAGGCTGACGCGGTTCCTTGTGGCTCCGACATAGGCCGCAGCATCCGTCACGCGTGAGAGCATGCTTTCTACGCTGCGCAGATAGGCTTCCGCCCAATAGGGATTTGCCGCAACGTCGATGCTCTCAAGGCCACCTGGCAGCGGCTCGATATTGACGCTGATGCCAGTGAAGCCGACCTCGCTCTTGTTGCCGGCGAGGCGGTCGGATGCATCGGTACGCATCACGATGGAGCCGGCATCTTCCTCGATGACGAGACCAGGCTGCCCGACCATGTGCTCCAGCAACTGCACCATCTCTGCGGCCGTCTCGACGCGGCCGTCTTCCTTGCCGAGAAGGCTGTCGATCGTGGCGCGGTCGAGTTTTCCACTCTGGCTGGAATTGTTGATCCAGAAGGTGAAGTCCACTTCCACGTCCTTGTAGAGCTTGAAGAGATCAAAGCTCAGCCTGATCTCGTTGCCGCGGCTGCCGTGAGCGGTAAATTCTGTGAGGCCGCCGAGCTCCTCCGAGAGGTTGGAAATGGCGACCGAGGAGCCGTCGAGGCCGGAGGTTTCGCGGGAGTAGATGCCGAAGCGATCAGGGACGTTCTCACGCCGTCCCTCGTTCCAGTGCCAGTAGAGCGTCGCGGCCGCACCGGTGCGGGAAAGGGCGTGGCTTAGCACTTCAGCCATGGCCTGATAGTCGGCGATGATACCGCCGGATCCGGGCTCTACCGCTTCCACCGTTGCCTGATCGATGGTGATGGAATGGCTTTGGCCGGGATGATGTGGTCCGGGGACATCGGGATGGTCCGCGTCAACAGTTAGCGTGAAGGTGAGTTCTTTACCACCAGACAGATCCACGGGGCCAGCGAAGGTGAAGCTTTGGTGGCCGTCGCTCCCAGAGCGCATGTTGGCGCTGGAGGTGGCACCGACACTGAAGGTATTTCGAATGCCGCCTATCGTGCCGGGGCTTCGTGGGTCAGGCTGCAGCATGCCACCCCCGGTCTCGTTGAACAGTGAAACCCGCTTAAGATCGAAGTCGATCGAGGAGGTGGCAAGTGTGCCAGAAGCCGCCTTGCTGATCGAGGTGAGTATCTGCGCACTGCGGTCCGGCAGCTCGGCCTCGTAGATGTCTGTGACATTGGTAGCCAGCCAGTTTTCGCCGCCAAAATTGGCCGATTGGGCAATCTGGCGCGTATGCTCAATCAGTTTGTCGATCTCGGTCTGCACTGCCTGCGCCTTGGATGGATCGGAAGCGGCGGTCAGAAGTCTGGACTTGATCTTCTCCAGGGTGGCTCGGGTTTCATCGAGCGCAGAATAGGTGACATCCAGTCTGGCTGCTGCAAGACCCAAACCATCCTGTATGACCGACATGGAAGCCGCGCTTGAGCGCATGGTCGTGGAAATCGACCAGTAGGCAGCATTGTCCGCAGCTTCGGCCACGCGCAGACCGGTTGCTGCCTGATTGTGCATGCGCATCGATGCAGCCGAATTCTGCCTCAACAAAGTGAGGGAAATCATGGCTGTCTGGCTGGTATGGATACTCGTCACGCGGTGATTCCTGAACAAGGACAGGCGGACGTTATCGTCGGGATGGTAAATGCTTCCTTTATGCGGGAAGTCGCGTTGAAAAGGCACTCATGGGTTGAGGTCGAGTCTTTCGGAAGACTGGTGGAGCTGAGGGGAATCGAACCCCTGACCTCGTCATTGCGAACGACGCGCTCTCCCAACTGAGCTACAGCCCCATCTCGCAATGTCATGCATTTAGGAATGGGCTTCGGCAGCTGTCAAGAAGCTCTCGAAGGTGCAAGCTCTTGCTGCTTTGGCCTTCAATGGCTACATGTCGGTAGCTTTTTGAAGAACGGCCACGGAGAGACGAATGCTCGCGCTGATTCAGACCCTTGTGATGGCGCTCGACATCTATTGGTGGCTCATCATCGGGTCTGCCATTTTCTCCTGGCTCTATGCGTTCAACGTGGTCAATTCCAGCAACCAGTTCGTGGGCGCGGTTGGCAATTTCCTCTACCGCGTGACGGAGCCGGCGCTGCGGCCCATCCGGCGCGTGCTGCCCGATCTTGGCGGCATCGACATTTCGCCGATCATCCTGCTTCTGATCCTGTTCTTCATTCGCCAGTTCCTGATCACGACCGTCGCGCCTGCGCTTCTTGGCTGAACAAGGCTTCTTCACCATCTGTGACGAGGGCATCCGCCTCAAGGTGCGGCTGACGCCGAAAGCTGATCGCGACGAGATCGGCGCGCTGGAGAGGATGGGCGAAGAAAGCTGGTTGAAACTGCGCGTGCGGGCCGTGCCTGAGAACGGCAAGGCGAACAAGGCGGCAGAGAAGCTGATTGCCGGGGTCTTCGGCGTGGCAAAATCCGCGGTCGTCGTCGAGACGGGGCAAACAAGCCGCCGCAAGACCCTGATCATTCGTGGTGAGGGAGAGCGGCTTGCCTGCATTTGCGATCAGCTGGCAAGGGTTCAGCCGTAAGGCTCTGCGTTTCATCGGACAGTGTGGCCGTTATGTCGCCCGCCGAAAATGATCCGGCATTACAATAATCATTCGGATCAGCATCATATGGCGGCGCCAGACAATTATGGTTGATGCTTCATTAACGATCGCTTCGCTATGGTCCGCCGACCGGTAAATTGCAGCAGCAGAAGGCTCTTGATGAGCGTCGCGTCTTCCAGGCTCCGTTCTTGTTTGCGGCCCCTCGCTGCCGGGGTGCTGGCTGCCAGCCTTGTCTGGCCGGTGGGGCTCAGTGCGCAGACGGTGGATTTCCTCGAACAGCAACGCATCGAGCGTGAGCAGGAGTTCGAGCGGGTGACGCGGGAACTTGAAGCTTCCCAGCAACGCCAACTGGAACTGGCCAACGAGATCGACAAGGTTCGCGATGACAGGGCAGCGGTAACCGCAGCACTCATTCAGGCGGCCAAGACCGAGCGCAAGCTTTCGGAAGATATCGCGGACATCGAGACCAGACTGGAAAGCCTCCTGCTGCGAAGGGAAGATATCCAGACCTCACTGCGCGCAAGGCGCGGCACGCTGGCCGAGGTTCTGGGCGCATTGCAGCGCATGGGGCTCAATCCGCCACCAGCGATTCTGGTGCGGCCGGAAGATGCACTTTCTTCGGTGCGCAGCGCGATCCTGCTGGGCGCGGTTGTTCCGGAGCTACGCAGCGAGACGGAGATGCTGGCGACCGATCTTCGCGAACTATCGCGCGTGGTGGCTTCCATCAATGACGAGCAGGAACGGCTGACGGAAAAGATAACCGCCCAGGCAAAGGAAAAGCAGCGCCTGGAAGCGCTTCTTGAAGAGCAGCAGCGTATGCAGGCGGAAGCCGAAGGACAAATGCGCGAGGAGCTTGAGCAGGCCGAGGCGCTTGCCATGGAGGCGGACAGCCTGCAGGCGCTGATCGGTGCGCTTCAATCGAAGATTGCCAGCCTGAGTTCGAGGCTGGAAGAACAGCGCGAGAATGCGCGTGAAGGAACGGGCCTTGAGGAACTGGTGCCTTTTTCGGAGCGCCGCGGCATGGTTCCGCTGCCGGTTTCGGGTAGTTTCACATCACGCTTTGGTGAGGAAGACAGCACCGGAGCGGCACTCAAAGGCGACATTCTAAGGACACAATCGGGCGCAATCGTTACATCTCCGGCGGATGGCACGGTGCTTTATGCGGGGCCTTTCCGCTCTTACGGTCAGCTATTGATACTGGACCCGGGCGATGACTATCATATCGTATTGGCTGGAATGGACCGGTTGAATGTCAAGCTTGGTCAGAGAGTGCTGGCGGGAGAGCCGGTCGGCCTGATGGGCGAGGCGCGGCTGGCGAGTATTGCGGCAGGGCCCATGGATGGTTCTGAGCGCGAGCTCTATGTAGAATTCAGAAAAGACGGAACACCCGTCGATCCCAGGCGCTGGTGGGCGCGGGAAACACCTGGAAGGATGGGAAATGATACGTAAGCTGTCCATGTTGTTCGCTGGAGCCCTGCTCGGCGCGACCGCGGTTACGGTGGTCAATGGCGCGAACGGTGTTTCGGCGAATGCGGCAGGCACGGACACCTATCGTCAGCTCGCCATTTTCGGCGACATTTTCGAGCGCGTGCGGGCGCAATATGTGACGCCGCCGGACGACAAGGAGCTGGTAGAGAGCGCCATCAATGGCATGCTCACCTCGCTCGATCCGCACTCGTCCTATCTCAATGCGGAAGCCGCACAGGACATGCGAGTGCAGACCAAGGGCGAATTTGGCGGTCTTGGCATCGAAGTCACCATGGAAAATGAGCTGGTGAAGGTCGTCGCACCAATCGACGATACGCCAGCCGCACGCGCTGGCATTCTTTCGGGCGATCTCATCGAGAAGATCGACGGTGAGGAAGTGCGCGGCATGACACTGAGCGATGCCGTCGACCTCATGCGCGGCCCGGTCAATACGCCGATCGAGCTTTCCATTCTTCGTGAAGGCGTGGCCAAGCCGCTCGAGATCACAATCATCCGCGATATCGTGAAGGTGAAAGCGGTCAAGTATCGTGTTGAGGAAGATGTCGGCTACCTGAAGATCACTTCCTTCACCGAGAAGACGACAAACGACCTCAAGGAAGCCATCAAGGCCATCAAGGAGGAAGTTTCGGAGGAGGAACTGAAGGGCTTCGTGCTTGATCTCCGGCTCAATCCGGGTGGTCTGCTCGATCAGGCCGTCAATGTCTCCGACGCGTTTCTTGAGCGCGGTGAGATCGTCTCGACCCGCGGTCGGGAAGCCGAAGACATTTCACGCTACGATTCGCGTGCTGGCGACCTTGTTGACGGCAAGCCGCTGATCGTTCTGATCAATGGCGGTTCGGCCAGTGCTTCGGAAATCGTTGCCGGCGCGCTGCAGGATCATCGTCGCGCGACAGTTGTCGGCACGCAGTCCTTCGGCAAGGGGTCGGTACAGACGATCATCCCGCTGGGTGAAAACGGCGCGCTGCGCCTGACCACGGCCCTCTACTACACGCCGTCGGGCCAGTCGATCCAGGGCAAGGGCATCACGCCCGACATCAAGGTGGAGCAGCCTCTGCCGGATGACCTTGCCGGACGTGACCTGACACGCGGCGAATCGGATCTTCGCGGCCATATCCAGGGCGAGGAAGAGAGCGAGGAGGGCTCCGGCTCCATCGCCTATGTTCCACAGGACCCGGAAGAGGACGAGCAGCTGCGCTTTGCGCTGGAGCTTCTGCGAGGCGAGAAGACCGACCCGGCCTTTCCGCCCAATCCGGACAAGGCCGTGATGAACCAGTAAAGTTTGAGAGACACCCGCCAGATCGGCGGGTGTTTTTCTTTGTGCGGTTTGATCTCTCCCTCGCATCAACCGGCTTACGGCCACCCAAAGCGAATGTGGTTGCAATTTGAAGCGTAAGGGATTCTGTTGCTAATCAGCCACGCTTGGAAAAGATTGATTTGCGGCCATATTCGGCCCCGTTTCCTGAGTCATCCCGAACTGCATGAAAAGCTCACAGAACAGGCTCGACACGCCACTTGGACAATCGGGAAAGCCGCGCAAGCCACGTACCTGGTGGAACGTATCGGCCGGCGATGTGGTTCTTTCGGCGCTGGCGCTTGTCATCCTCGCAGGCTCCGCGGCAATCGCCCTGCGCGACAAGGGGTATGACGGCACGGGCAATGGAGCGATTGAACAGGCTGCGGCGCCTGTAGCGCAGCAGGTGGCAGGGGAGGGCAAACCTTCCGAGGCAAAGCAGGTTGCTGCCACCGAGAGCGAGGGCTCAGGCGCGCAGGGCAAGCCTCAGATCATCAAGGTGCCTCGCCCAGAGCAGGCAAGCGAACGCATCGAGCGCATTGTCATCCGCGACCCCTCCTCCATTGGACCAGACAGCCGCGTTGCGCATCTGCCTGACCGGGCGCTGCTGGAGGAATCGGAGGCAGGTGTGCTGCCGGTGCGGGATGCGAGCGGTCGGCGACCCTTTGATGCCTATGCGCGACCATGGTCTGGGGCAGGAGGCGCAAAGGTCGCCATTGTGATCGGCGGGCTGGGCATATCGCAGACGGGCACCCAGGCGGCCATTCAGGCGCTGCCGGGAGAAATTACGCTAGCCTTCGCGCCACATGGCAACAGCCTTGGCCGATGGATGCAGGAGGCACGACGCGACGGGCACGAAATTCTTCTCCAGGTGCCACTGGAGCCTTTCGACTATCCGCGCGCCAATCCAGGACGGCATACGCTGCTCGTTTCGGCAAACGACACGCAGAAGCAACATGACCTGCATTGGGTGCTGGGACGCATGACAAACTATGTCGGCGTGATGAACTATATGGGAGCGCGTTTCACCGCAGACGAAGCTGCCATGGAGATGCTGATGGACGAGCTGGCTGAGCGGGGCCTCGGCTATCTGGATGACGGAAGTTCGGCGCGCAGTCTGGCGCGTGATGTGGCGCAGCGCAAAGGCGTTCCCTTTGCCGCAAGCGACGTCGTTATCGATGCCAGCGGGAAGCGCGGGGATATCATGTCAAAACTGGATGAACTGGAGCGCACTGCGCGCGCCAAGGGAACTGCGGTAGGCTACGGTTCTGCGCTGGAAGGTACCGTCGAGGCGGTCGGTGCCTGGGCCCGCGAAGTGCGCAAGCGGGGGATAGAGCTTGTCCCGGTGACAGCCGTTTCCTTTGACCCGGAACGCTGATAATCCGACTGTTCAAACGGCAGGGGCGTAAGAGCATGGGCAAGACCATCAAGGCAGAAGATCTTCCGTACCGAAAATGCGTTGGCGTGATGGTCCTCAACAGGCAGGGTCTTGTCTGGGCGGGCCGGCGCATTGTCGAGCCGAAGGGCGAACTTGAGGGCGTCCCGCAGCTCTGGCAGATGCCGCAGGGCGGCATAGACAAGGGCGAGGACGCGCTGGAGGCCGCACGGCGTGAGCTCTACGAGGAAACGGGCATGCGCAGCGTCTCCCTGCTCGCAGAAGCGCCCGAGTGGATCAATTACGACCTTCCGGACCATCTGGTCGGCGTCGCTCTTAAAGGGCGCTACAGGGGGCAGACACAGCGCTGGTTCGCGTTCCGCTTCGAGGGTGATGATAGCGAGATAGCAATCAATCCGCCGCCCGGTGGACATACGGCCGAATTCGATGCCTGGGACTGGAAGCCCATGGACGAACTTCCGGGGCTAATCGTGCCCTTCAAGCGTGTGGTCTATGAGAAGGTGGTGGAGGCTTTCCGGCATCTGGTGCCGGAAAGCGCCAAGGCATCAAACTGAAGTCTATTCGATAACACCGCAGGCAATGCGGTCACCGGCATCGCCTGACGGCTGGCTGGCATAGTCATCGGCACCCGAATGTACGACGACTGCAGAGCCGTCATCGTCACGCAGCGGGTTTTTACCATCTGCCGGAAGGCTAAGGCGGTCGGTAAAGAACTCGACCTTCAATACGCCATCCTGGCCCACATTCACATTCGGGAAATCGCCGGGGTGAGGACCACCTTCGGCTTCGATCCCGTGATCCTTTTCGCCTGCATAATGTCCCCCTGCGGATTTGAAGCCGCCAGCGGGGTCACATTCGCCAGTTTCATGCACGTGGAATCCATGTGGCCCGGGTGCCAGATCGGTCATCTCCACGATCACGTGGACCATCCCCGATGCGGTCTGGTTGAATGTCACGGTGCCGACGGACTGTTCGTTGGTATTGATCATGTTGGCGGACGCCTGATCCTGTGCCTGCGCCATACCGGCGGTCAGAGCGGTTGCCAAAGCCGTATAGATGAGTTGACGCATATCCGTCCTCCCTTCTCTCCTCGTGCGCCCTGAGGGCGCCATGGGCCTCGGCAGAGGGCCGGGCCTTCTGCTTTCCGAACAGGTGAGTGGGGAATATGTTTCCTTTGCTTATGAGACGAAAAAGGCCGGCGCTGAGGCCGGCCTTTTGATAATTCGCTATTCGAACAGATCAGGCGGGGATGATCGCGCCCTGGAGGGTCGTCAGCTGGGACAGGTAAAGCTCTGCCTTGGAGCGAGCTTCGTGATCCTTGGCTTCTTCCATCTCGGAACGGACGGCTTCGATGCGCTGCTCCAGATCTTCACGGCTCAGATCCGCCAGGCGTACCGCAGATTCGGCCAGAAGCGTGCACTGATCTGGAAGGATGTCGGCGAAGCCGCCAAAAACGGCAAACTGTTCCTTCTCACCACCCTGCGAGGTAACGGAAACCACACCGGGGTTGATGCTGGTCATGGTTGGCGCATGGTTGGCCATGACCGTCATTTCACCCTCGGTGCCGGGGATCACGACCTCGGTGGCCTCTTCGGAGAAAAGGAGGCGCTCAGGCGAAACCAGTTCGAACTTGAAAGCTTGGGCCATGATTTCCTACCGCTTGAAAAAGAGCCGGGGCGGTGATGTCCGCCGCCGGCTATCGTGCATTCGCGCCTTCTCAGGCAGCTTCAGCTGCCAGCTTCTCGGCCTTCTCGATCGCGTCCTCGATGGTGCCGACCATGTAGAAGGCAGCTTCGGGAAGGTGATCGTATTCGCCGTTGACGAGACCCTTGAAGCCCTTGATCGTGTCCTGAAGGTCGACAAGCTTGCCCGGCGAACCGGTGAAGACCTCAGCCACGAAGAACGGCTGCGACAGGAAGCGCTCGATCTTGCGTGCGCGGGCAACGGTGAGCTTGTCCTCTTCGGAAAGCTCGTCCATGCCGAGGATGGCGATAATGTCCTGAAGCGACTTGTAGCGCTGCAGGGTCTGCTGAACCGCACGAGCAACCTCGTAGTGCTCTTCACCGACGATCATCGGGTCAAGCATGCGCGAGGTGGAGTCCAGCGGATCCACGGCCGGGTAAATGCCCTTTTCGGAGATGGCGCGGTTGAGAACCGTCGTTGCATCAAGGTGAGCGAAGGACGTTGCCGGTGCAGGGTCGGTCAAGTCATCGGCGGGCACGTAGATGGCCTGCACCGAGGTGATAGAGCCCTTGGTGGTGGTGGTGATGCGTTCCTGCAGGGCGCCCATGTCGGTTGCCAGCGTCGGCTGATAACCCACGGCGGACGGGATACGACCCAGAAGTGCGGACACCTCGGAACCGGCCTGCGTGAAGCGGAAGATGTTGTCCACGAAGAACAGAACGTCCTGGCCCTGGTCGCGGAAATATTCAGCAACGGTCAGACCGGTCAGGCCAACGCGTGCGCGTGCACCGGGCGGCTCGTTCATCTGGCCGTAAACCAGAGCGGCCTTGGAGCCTTCGCCACCGCCCTTCTTGTTCACGCCGGAGTCGATGAACTCGTGGTAGAGGTCGTTGCCCTCACGGGTACGCTCGCCAACGCCAGCGAACACAGAGTAACCACCATGCGCCTTTGCGACATTGTTGATGAGCTCCTGGATCAGAACCGTCTTGCCGACGCCTGCGCCGCCAAACAGGCCGATCTTGCCGCCCTTTGCGTAAGGAGCGAGAAGGTCGAGAACCTTGATGCCGGTGACGAGGATTTCGGCTTCCGTGGACTGCTCGATATATTCGGGAGCAGGCTGGTGGATCGCGCGCATCTCGGTTGCTTCGATCGGACCAGCTTCGTCAATCGGCTCGCCGGTGACGTTGATGATGCGACCCAGCATTTCCGGGCCAACCGGCACGGAGATCGGAGCACCGGTATCGGTTACGGACTGGCCGCGAACCAGACCTTCGGTGGAGTCCATGGAGATGGTGCGAACGGTGTTTTCGCCGAGGTGCTGTGCAACCTCGAGAACCAGACGCTGGCCATTATTGTCGGTTTCCAGCGCGTTCATGATCGCGGGAAGGTGCTCGGTGAACTGAACGTCCACGACGGCGCCGATCACCTGGCGGATCGTGCCGGTGGCGCCGCCTGCGCCTGCCGCACCGCTCTTCGCGGCAGCGGCTTTCTTAGCGGTCGCCGAAGTCTTCGGAGTCGCTGCTCTAGCCATGATAATTAACCTCTTCGGTCCGTTAGAGCGCTTCCGCGCCCGAAATAATCTCGATGAGTTCCTTGGTGATCTGCGCCTGACGCTGGCGGTTGTAGGTGATCGACAGCTTGTCGATCATCTCGCCGGCATTGCGGGTCGCATTGTCCATGGCGGTCATCTTGGCACCCATCTCGCCGGCCGCATTTTCAAGGAGCGCCCTGAAAATCTGGACCGAGATGTTGCGGGGGATGAGATCCGCGAGAATGGAGGCTGCGTCCGGCTCGTATTCGTAGATCGCTTCGGGACCATTTGCCTGAGCATCATCCGCTTCCGGCATTGCGGCCGGGATGATCTGCAGTGCGGTTGGTACCTGGCTGATAACGGAGCGGAACTCCGAATAGATCAGCGTTGCGACGTCGAACTGACCGTCCTCGAACAGACCAATCACCTTGCGGGCGATGTCGTTCGCGTTGACGAAGCCGATATTCTTCACCTCACGCAGGTCGATGCGGTCGATGATCAGCGAGCCGTATTCACGGCGAAGGATGTCGTAACCCTTCTTGCCGATGCACAGGATCTTGACCGTCTTGCCAGCGTCGAGAAGTCCGCGGACGTGATCGCGCGCCTTGCGCGCGATCTGGCTGTTGAAGCCGCCGCAAAGACCACGCTCGGCCGTCGCGACGATCAGGAGATGCGTGTCGTCGCGTCCGGTCCCTGCCATCAGCGGCGGAGCGTCGGCACCGGAGACGGTGCTCGACACGTTGGCCAGTACGGTGCTCATACGCTGGGCGTATGGCCGTGCGGCTTCCGCTGCCTCCTGCGCACGACGCAGCTTCGCCGCGGCGACCATCTGCATCGCCTTGGTGATCTTCTGCGTCGCCTTGACCGAGGCGATCCGGTTGCGAAGGTCCTTCAGTGAAGCCATGCTTTTTCAGCCTCAGGCAAAGTTCTTGGCGAAGGTGTCGATCTCGGCCTTGAGTTTTGCACGCAGATCGTCGGAGAGAGCCTTTTCCTTGCGGATGGTCTCCAGCACGTCCTTGCCGGTCGAGCGCATGTGAGCCAGCAGGCCCTGCTCGAAGCGACCGACATCCTTGATGGCCAGCTTGTCGAGATAGCCCTGCACACCGGCAAAGATCACGGCAACCTGCTCTTCCGTCTTGAGCGGCGAGAACTGCGGCTGCTTGAGCAGCTCGGTCAGGCGCGCACCACGGTTGAGAAGGCGCTGGGTTGCAGCATCCAGATCCGAGCCGAACTGCGCGAAGGCAGCCATTTCGCGATACTGGGCAAGCTCACCCTTAATGGAGCCTGCAACCTGCTTCATGGCCTTGACCTGAGCGGCCGAACCCACGCGGGACACCGACAGACCGACGTTAACGGCCGGACGGACACCCTGGAAGAACAGGTTGGTCTCGAGGAAGATCTGGCCGTCGGTGATCGAGATCACATTGGTCGGAATATAGGCCGAAACGTCGTTCGCCTGCGTTTCGATGATCGGCAGAGCCGTCAGCGAACCCGAACCATTGTCCTCGTTGAGCTTTGCAGCGCGCTCGAGGAGACGGGAGTGCAGGTAGAATACATCGCCCGGATAAGCTTCACGACCGGGCGGACGACGAAGCAGGAGCGACATCTGACGGTAGGCAACGGCCTGCTTGGACAGATCGTCATAGGCAATCACGGCATGCTGGCCGTTGTCGCGGAAATATTCACCCATCGCGCAGCCGGCAAATGGTGCCAGGAACTGCATCGGAGCTGGATCGGAGGCGGTTGCCGCGATCACGATGGAGTATTCAAGAGCGCCACGCTCTTCCAGAACTTTCACGAACTGGGCAACGGTGGAGCGCTTCTGGCCGACAGCGACATAGACGCAGTAAAGCTTCTGGTCGTCAGCGGCGTTGTCGTTGATACCCTTCTGGTTAAGGAAGGTGTCGAGAACGATGGCGGTCTTGCCGGTCTGGCGGTCACCAATGATCAGCTCGCGCTGGCCACGGCCAACCGGGATCAGGGCGTCGATGGCCTTGAGGCCGGTGGACATCGGCTCGTGAACCGACTTGCGGGGGATGATGCCGGGAGCCTTGACGTCAACGCGGCGGCGCTCTGCAGCCTCGATCGGGCCCTTGCCGTCCAGCGGGTTGCCGAGCGGATCAACTACGCGGCCAAGCAGGCCCGGGCCAACCGGCACGTCCACGATGGCGCCGGTGCGCTTGACCGTGTCGCCTTCCTTGATGTCACGGTCGGCGCCGAAGATAACGACACCAACATTGTCGACTTCAAGGTTCAGTGCCATGCCGCGAATTCCGCCCGGGAATTCGACCATCTCACCGGCCTGGACATTGTCGAGGCCATAGACGCGGGCAATACCGTCACCGACGGAGAGAACCTGACCGACCTCGGAAACCTCGGCCTCTTTGCCGAAATTCTTGATCTGGTCCTTTAGAATTGCGGAAATTTCCGCCGCGCGGATATCCATCAGCCGACCTCTTTCAGTGCAAGCTTGAGCGAATTGAGTTTGGTTTTAAGCGAAGTGTCGATCTGGCGCGACCCCAGCTTGACGACAAGGCCGCCGAGAAGGGAGGGATCGACCGTGACGTCAATATTGACGTCCTTGCCGGCCACTTCCTTCAGCGTTGCCTTAAGTTCCTTCTCCTGCTCGGCGCTCAGCGCATGAGCAGCGGTCACTTCTGCCGCGACTTCGCCACGCGCTTCTGCAGCGACCTGGCGGAAAGCGCGGATCATCTGCGGAACGGCGAAGAGGCGGCGGTTTTGCGCCACAACACGAAGGAAATTACCGACCAGGCCAGAAACGCCAGCCTTGTCGAGCACCGCACCAAGGGCGCGGGTCTGATCATCGGAGGAAAAGACCGGGCTGTTCACCAGCCTCTGCAGGTCTTCGCTCTCGCGCAAAATCTTGTCGAAATCGTTGAGATCCTGCTCGACTTTGGCGACAGAGTCGGATTCCTGGGCAAGTTCGAAGAGCGACCGCGCATAGCGCCCTGCCACTCCGGAGATCATCGAGCCAGATTCTGCCACGGGATGGTCTCTTCTCACAGCTTGCGGTCACATATTTCGACACAGGAGCCGGATAGCTCGGGTCTAACATGCTGACCTTGTTGATAGTTTATCGGCTGAGGAGAATGTACGGCATTACCCCCCTGCCGAAAGCCGATTGCCGTCTAGCACAGGCCTTGAGCAGGCGCAACACGGCGGAAAGACTGAATCCGCGCTGTTTGGCCAAGACTCGTACCGAATCGTTGCCTCAGCTAATGAATCCCAGCGTGAATGCCAGTGGAAGCGCGGCCAGCAGAGCGTTAAGCACAAGTGCAATCCAGTTGTGCAGCGTGTTTGCGCGGTCGGACATCATCGAGACGATGCGACCGAATAGCGCAACAGCCCATCCAAGCCCAAGCGTCAGATAGATCAGGGGCTGCGCGAACAGAATCGCTGCCACGCCAATACCGATATAGAATCCGCCAAGCTGCGCGCGCACCGTGCTCAGGCCCGAATTGCGCATGGGCGGGTTGTCGAGACGCAGGAGCCGCAGCGCGGTTCCCGGAGCGAACATGGCGATAAAGCCAAAGAAGATGGTGGCTGCCGCCGATGACCAGGCCAGCCATTCGCCGTCGCTGGTGGGCCATGGTAGTGCAAAATCCATTGCGGCTCTCCATCCTGTTCATGCGGGCCGAATCACGCATTCAGCCATCGGTTGCGGCGCTATACTCCTTTTCCAGCCGATTGGCAGCCCGATCCACCCCGGCGGATCACAGGAAGCTTTGCGGATCGATGTCCACCTGCACGCGGATCGAGCCGCGGGGCTTTGGGCCAGAAGCAATCATCTGGCGCAGATATGCCTGGATATCGGCGCGGCGTGTACCGTGTACGAGAAGGCGGAAGCGATGTCTGCCCGCCAGAAGCGAGAGCGGGGCTTCTGCGGGGCCGAGCGTTTCCAGAACATCGGATGCAGGGGCTGCCAGTCTGAGCGCGCGCGCGTGGCTTTCGGCCTCCGCGCGTTCATTGGCGCTGACGATGATCGCGGCAAGTCTTCCGAACGGAGGGAGCGACGAACTTTCTCGCGCCGCAATCTCGCGCTCGTAGAAGGCCTCCGAATCTCCGGAAATGATGGCACGCATCACGGGATGTTCGGGCTGGTAGGTCTGGATCAGGCCCAGGCTCTTGCGTCCGGAGCGTCCCGCGCGTCCCGTCACCTGGCTGAGGAGCTGGAAGGTTCGTTCGGCTGCACGCGGGTCACCATTGGACAGGCCGATATCGGCATCGACGACGCCGACCAGAGTCATCGCAGGGAAATTGTGGCCCTTGGCGACGAGCTGGGTGCCGACGACTATGTCGGCCTCACCATCCGCAATGGCTTCGAGTTCCAGGCGCAGACGCTTCACGCCGCCCAGCATGTCGGAAGAAAGGACGATGGTGCGCGCATCGGGGAAGTGCCGGTCGACCTCCTCGGCAATGCGTTCCACGCCGGGGCCGCAGGCAACCAGATGGTCGAGCGTTCCGCATTCAGGACAGGCTTCCGGCACTGGTCGATTATGTCCGCAATGGTGGCAGATGAGCTGTTTGCGGAAGCGGTGTTCCACCAGCCAGCTTGAGCAATCGGGGCACTGGAAGCGGTGGCCGCAGACACGACAGAGCGTGAGTGGCGCATAGCCGCGGCGGTTGAGGAAGAGCAGCGACTGCTCCTTGCGTGCCAGTGTCTGGCTTATCGCCTGAATGAGCACAGGCGAGAGGAAGCCACCGCGTTCCGGCGGGGACCTGCGCATGTCGATGGCCTTCAGGTCCGGCAGGGCTGCGTCTGCGTAGCGGCTTGAAAGCACGATGCGTTCATAGCGACCACTTTGAGCGTTCACGCGGCTTTCGATGGAAGGCGTGGCTGATGCCAGCACGACCGGAAAGCCGCCCAGATGTCCACGCTTCACGGCCATGTCGCGGGCGTTATAGAAGACGCGGTCTTCCTGCTTGTAGGCGGGGTCGTGCTCTTCATCCACGACGATAAGTCCCAAGTCCCTGAAAGGCAGGAACAGCGCCGAACGGGCG
>Ga0310345_10002659_pt1 | contig 17769 bp, 19 predicted proteins | sample HC15DNA20500_MG_FD_204667 | JGI IMG/M metagenome (GOLD analysis project Ga0310345, IMG submission 204667) | Marine microbial communities from station ALOHA, North Pacific Subtropical Gyre - HC15-DNA-20-500_MG | ecosystem: Environmental > Aquatic > Marine > Oceanic | place: Pacific Ocean: North... | reverse complement strand
GCCAGTCGCCTGTAATCGTAATTGTTTTAGCTTCGGGTGCTAATAAACGAAATGTTACTGTATAATCAGCATTTATTTCAGGAGAGATAATGTTGGATGTACGAAAAATATTTTGTTGTGCCCAACCCTTTCCTATCATTGAAATGCAAAGTGCAATTAGCAATAAGTATTTTTTCATATAAAAAATATTAACATAATACATAATAAATGTACACGATTTTTGTAAGCACCAAATTGGCTTGCATTTTTTTTAATTAATATCAAAAAAGTGGAGAAAATTTCGAAAACTTAATTAGGGTATCAACCTAAGTTTATTTTGTTATTTATTATGCGAGAGGCTTAAATCAAGTTGTTTATTGGATAAAATGCAATAAAAACGTCTGGAAAAAGATTTCGCCGCTTTCATAGGGATTATATTAAAAATAAGGGACAGATAATCTGTCCCTTCAAAAATGTGTATTGAGTGAATGTTAATTTTTGGTTCCAGCGGCTCCGGCAGCGGATTTTGTACCTGAGCTATCGGTAGCAGATTTTTGGAACTTCAAATTATCCTTCATATTTTTTTCAATCACTGATCTGATTTTTAACATGTCTGGGTCATTAGGAATTAAAGCCAAAATTTTATCACAAACATCTAAAGCCTTAGCATAATCTTTAGCACGATCATTATAATATCCCATCATGTAATAATAATCAATTACAATGAAGCGCTGGTTTTTAACACTATCCTTCATTAAAAAATCAATTTGTTGTTGCAATGCAGGGATGGCAATACCCGGATTAGTGGTTGTATCTAAAGCTTTAGCGGCCATAACATTAAAGTAATACCCTTGTGGTTTATCGGGGAATGCTTTTATATAATTGGCTGCCACTTCCATTACTTTAGGATAGTCGGCGGCTTGGTATGCTACGTTAGAAATATTGTAATAATCGTATTCACTCCAAGAGCCTTTTAAAGCTTGTGCCTTTAACAGCCAGTTTAATTGTTCTTTATAATTTTTGGCTTTAGCAAATAAATCGGCAGCTTGAGTCATGTAATTAATTTTGTTCACTTTTGAAGTGTCGCTTTGAATAGCTGCATCAATATATTTTACTGCATCAGTAGCACTTTCCGGAAACTTAGAATAAATTTTTACTGCTAATTCATAATCAGCAGGTTTAATTTTATCGGTTGGCTCTAATTTAAAATAAGTTTCAATGTTTTGTTTAGCTTGAATAGAATCGCCTAATTTATAGTAATTATATGCGTATAAAAGATTTAATCCGGGCAATTGGTCAGTAGTACCACCAAGTGATTGTTGAATTTCTTTTTCTTTGGCTAATGATTCCTGGTACTTACCTGCTTGATATAAGTAATCTGCTAAATAAAAGTCGTTTTGTGGATCTTTATCAGCATATTTAATAAACTTATCCAAGTTGGTTTTGGCCATATCTACATTTTTATTCTTATAAAACTCAAATAAAGCCAAATAAGTATCGGGGAAAGTTGGATCTGCATCAATAGCTTTTCCAAAAGCGGGCATTAGTGCATCTTCATTGTTCTGGCTTAAATAAACCATTCCAATTCTGTAATAAGCCAAAACGTTTTTGGGATCAATTGTAGCTGCTTGTTCAAATGCTTTTACAGCTTCACCCCCATTTTCACCACCTAATTTTAGGTAGCATATACCCATGTATATATAAACCATTGAATTTTTGGGGTCAAGAGCCGCTGCTTGTTTCAATTTTTCAATACCATATTGAGGATCTCCTACTTTACTACCTCCATCAGCATTAGCACGGCCAATGGCTTCTAAAATTTCAACACTAGGTTCGCCCTTGTGTCTTCCCTTAGTAGGAGTAGTAGCGGTTATAGCTTGCTCAAATTTTTGCTTAGCAGCATTCAAATCACCTCCTTCTAATAAATCAATATGTGCAGTACCCACCCAAATTAGCGGTTCATTAACACCATCGGTTAATGCCTTTTGATAAACGGCTTTTGCAGCCTCCATTTGTGTTTTAGTTACATCATTTCCGCCAATTAAAGCCTGTCCATACCAATAAATGGCTTGTGGATCTTTGGGTTTACTGTCGTAAATTTTCTTTAAAATATCAATAGCGGATTGTACTTTAAACGATGAGTTTAAATCATTAATTCCGTCGGCCATTGATTGGGCCACCAGGCCATTTACAACCAAAAAGGCTGCTACTAGCAAAGTAATTGTTTTCTTCATCATGCTTTAAGTTTATAGTGGTTGTGTTTACTCTTCAATTTGACTTTTTCGGTTTACCAAATCCATTTTTGCCGGTGCTAAGCCACCGCTTCTAAATATTAATTGGCCCCGTTCTAAAGTCATAAAATTTTTAAATCCGGTTCCCAATGCTACTGCATTTTCTTTTAAAATATAATAAATAGGGCGGGTTAATGGGTACTGCCCGTAGGTAATACTTGCCTGCGATGGTTTTACAAATACATCTTTTTCACCACAAGCTGTGCATTCAACCAAACCTAATCTTATTTTTTTTAAGTTGGCCATTTGTTTAGGTTCGTTAGGGTTACCCACCCAACTAATTCCAACAAAACCAATTGCATCATTTCTTTGCTTAATTACCGATATCACTGAATCGCTTCCACCTGTTGCCATTACATTTTTACCAAATGGTGCTCCATGCAATATGGTATCTTGTAAATAGCGAACGGTACTTGTTGCATTAGTACCATCCATTACTACCGGAATATTTTTTTGGCCAGAAAGAATGGCTTTTAAATCATTTAAGGTGAAAACACTATCCGGATTATTTTGATTTACAATAATAGCAACACCATCAAAAGCCATAATACCAAACAATGGTTTAAAGCCTAATTTATTTAAATAGAATGAATCTTCTTGTTTATTTAAACCACGTGCCACAATAATCATGCGAGTACTATCGCTCATTAAATCTTTAAAACAATCAACCTCGGGTTCATATTTTGCTATAATGTGCGCATTAGGGTAAGATGATTCATACACTTTAATCTGTTGTTCAATTACGGGTTGAAAACTTTCATCAACACTAATATGTATGGTTCCATTAGAAGGCGTATCAGTAATAACATGTTCATTTTGCGGCTGCTGACAAGCAACCCATAATAAACTGAAACTTAACAAACCGCATACAATCCTATTCATGAACATCTGCTTAATACATTTTCTTAATGCCTCTATACATTCTAAAGCCACCATACAATAAACATACCGAACCTAAAAAATAACAAAACACATCGCCTAATGCAATAATTTGGGGTATTTCCCAATGTTTACCGCCAAACAAAATTATTGCCATTCCTATGTACAATAAAGCCATAAAAATATCGCGAACCGAACTTAAAATGATAAAGTTTTTTCTACGCTTTTCTCGAACTGGTTGCTCCATTAAATGACTTTTATTATTATATGGGATGGGCAATTTATAGAATAATTCCTTTGAGAGGCATTAAAAACCTATAAGAATTTTCTAAGAAAATTTTAAGAAACGTTTTTAATGTCCATAAAATGCCCGATTTTACTTGTGTAAGAAGCTATTAAACATCAATTCCACAAAATATATTTTGTTAAAAATAACTTTACATTAGTCTGCTTTTTTTATTGAAATAGGCTCCAAAACCTAATTCCAAAGGTTTTTACACTAATGTATTCACTAAATTGTTTAAAAAATCAAAACTGGCAGTGCATGTATATTTGCACCCATGAAGATATTAATGGTTTGTTTGGGAAATATTTGCAGAAGTCCATTAGCAGAGGGAATTTTGCAACACAAAGCAAATGCAGCCGGTTTCAATTGGGAAGTGAATAGTGCCGGAACCGGGAATTACCATATTGGTGAAGCGCCTCATATACTTTCGCAAAAAGTGGCCTTAATGCATGGAATTGATATAAGCCAACACAAAGCCAGGCAGTTTGTAGCAAATGATATGTTGATCTATGATTTGATTTATGCAATGGACAATGATAATTACAAAGCAATAGCACAAATAAGCAAAAAAAATTTTGATGCACAAAAAACAGAATTAATTATGAATGTACTATTCCCTAACACCCATACGGAAGTTCCGGACCCCTGGTTTGGTACTGAACCTGATTTTATAAAAGTATATCAAATGTTAGATGCTGCTACTGATGCCATTATTGAAAAATACAGCAACAAATAATTATAAATAACTTATATGAACAAACCTACCCTGCCACAAGGTACCCGCGATTTTAATGCCTCTACTATATATAAGCGCAATTATATTTTCAATACCATTCGCAATGCTTTTCAACTTTACGGTTTTGAACCACTTGAAACACCCGCTATGGAAAACATAGATACCTTAATGGGCAAATATGGTGAAGAAGGCGACAAATTAATTTTCAAAATTTTAAATAATGGATTAGATAATCCTGCAAAGAAAACAGAAGTAACAGAGGCATTTAATAAAGTTTTAGAGGGAAAATTAACCAAACAAATTACAGAAAGAGCACTACGTTATGACCTTACCATTCCCTTTGCCCGCTATGTTGCCATGAACCATGGGCAGCTAACATTCCCATTTAAAAGATATCAAATGCAGCCGGTATGGCGTGCAGACAGGCCCCAAAAAGGCAGATACAGAGAATTTTATCAATGCGATGCCGATATTGTTGGAAGTACCTCATTAATGAATGAAGTAGAATTGGCTCACTTATATGCGCATGTTTTTAAATTATTGAACTTACCCGTTACCATAAAATTAAACAATAGAAAAATTTTAGCCGCACTTGCAGAATTATGTGGTGGAGTTGAAAAACTTATTGATATTACTGTAGCTATTGATAAGCTGGATAAAATTGGCATTGAAAAAGTAAAAGAAGAATTACAACAAAGGCATTTAACAACGTCTCAAATTGAAATTATTACAAAATTTTTATCCATACAAGGTAGTAATCAAGAAAAAATTCAAGCGCTGCATAGTACAATTGCTCATATTCCTTTGGGGAAGCAGGGCATTGAAGAACTGGAATATATTTTAATACATCAAAAAAACAGCAACCCACTACCGTTAGAAATAGATGTTACTTTAGCTCGGGGTTTAAATTATTATACGGGCACTATATTTGAAGTAAAAGCCAACAGTTTTGCCATAGGAAGTATTGGAGGCGGCGGACGCTACGATAATTTAACGGAATTATTTGGTGTTCCTAATATGCCCGGTGTAGGAATTTCATTTGGCGTAGATAGAATTTATGACGTATTGGAAGGTTGCAATCTTTTCCCTCCGCAAATTAGTAGTGGTAGTATGGTTTTGTTTTTTAATTTAGGACAAAAAGAAAGCAACCGTGCTTTTGAACTGTTGCAAAGCTTACGTGAACAAGAAATTAGCGGCGAAATATATCACGAATCAACCAAATTAGATAAGCAGTTTAAATATGCGGAAAGAAAAGGTATTCCTATTGTTATAATAATAGGTAGTAAAGAATTAGAAGATGCTACTTGCACCATTAAACAATTAAAATCTGGCCGTCAAGATACTATTGCACAAAATGAATTACTCAATTACTTAAATGAATTAAACACAAGTTTATAATTAACAAAACCAATGTAAAAAAGCGACTTCTATTTTAAGAAGCCGCTTTTTTTATTACATCATGTTGAAGAAAAAAATTAAATAATGGAAGCTATGCACTTGGGCTTGAAATAACGGCAACTTCTTCTTTCTTACCTTCTAAATGGTAACCCATAGCATCAATAATAACAGCTTTAATTTTATTTTTTTCATCGCGTTTAAATACCACAACGCCTTGAAATGATACTAACGCAAAGGAATCTTTCCCTAATTGCTGTAATACAGAAGTCCCTACATCTGAAGTCATGCTTAATCCGGTACTATCTAATAAAACCTCAACTTCCGCTACTGCACTTCCATCAGGGAAAGTGTATTTGCCAATTAATTCTTTAAATGTAGTATCAGTAGTTACAGAAGATGGCTGGGTTTGTGCTTTTGATACAAAAAATGTAAACCCTACCAATAGCAGAATGAATACAAATGCTTTCATTTTTTTAGTTGCAAATTACGATTTTACCCAATAAGTTAAATTCTTCCGGTAAAAATTAATTTAAAAGTAATCACTATGGCTTTTACCACTGAAATCACCAATCGTTAATTATGGCATGATTTTTTTAAAGTTGTAGCAAAAATGAACGATGAAGGCTGCTCGCTTATTAGGTTTAATATTATTGCTTTATTGGTTACAAAGCTGTTCGCATACTGTTCAGCCTACCAAAAACATCGCCACGGCTCCCCACCCCGCTCCGGTTGCCTTTATTGTAGTGGATGGTATGGGCAACATTCGCACTCCCAAAAACCAATTACCCACACCCATAGCACAAAAAGCAAATTATACTACAATAGCCCGTGCTTTTACACCCAATCAACGCAAAAACCTGCTCTACAGGTTTAATACCATTCCCCCCAGAATCATTTATGTATCACCGGCCTATGCACGGCAATCATTAAAGGGAACGTACTGCATTTACAAGAAAAAATTTTGGTATTGGCAACATGCTGATGGTTTATTCTATCTTGATGAGACCTACTATCAGTAGCTTAACTATGATTGGCCATAAAATGTGAAAAAAATTAACAGCATTTATATTTCAATAAACTAAATAATTGATTAATTTTAATCTGTTCGATAATTATTAACAACGGGAACAGAAACAACTATTGCACTTACGATAAATATTTAACTGTATGAGAGGCGTTAATAGAGTAATGCTCATTGGCAATTTGGGGAAAGACCCGGATTTACAAGTGTTAGATGGAAACATAGGTGTAGCAAAATTTCCCTTAGCCACCACCGAAACTTATAAAGACCGGAATGGCAAATTAGTATCGCAAACCGAATGGCACACCGTAGTATTATGGCGGGGCTTGGCCGATTTAGCCCAAAAATACTTGCACAAAGGTAGCCTTATTTATGTAGAAGGCCGTTTAAGAACCCGCAGTTGGGAAGATAAAGAGGGTAATAAAAAATTCGCTACAGAAGTAGTTGGCGATAATTTAATTATGTTAGACAAACGTGCCGAGGGTCATAATGCCCATAATGCAGATAATACCGATAGTTTTAATGGAGATGATGTTCCACCCATCATGGATTCGGGTGAAAATATGCCCTATTAATTTTACAAACTGAAAACCAATACTTTTGTAAAAAAGGAAGTTATGCATTTTTTAAAAAAATAGCTACTTCCTCATTATTCATAAAAACAAATTAATTTGGACCATCACCCGGCATTTCTTTTATTTTATTTGCTAAACGCCGCAATTCCGCAAGGCAGTATAGCATTGCTGATTTTGCTTTTCATTTTATTAATCATTTCTTTTTTTGTTAGCGGTGCTGAAGCAGCTTTTTTTTCTTTGAAGCAAAAAGATATTAACCTGCTTAAAACAAAACAAACCCCTTCTTACAAACGCATTATTCATTTATTAAGCGAACCTAAAAAACTATTAGCATCATTATTAATTGCCAATAGCTTTATCAATATTGCCATCATCATCATCTTTAACATAGGTATTGACCAATGGATAGCCACCTACCAACCCAATTTTTTTATTGCCAATGCATGGATTGAATTTATTATTAAGGTGGTAATTGTTACAGCCATATTACTACTGTTTGGAGAAATAATGCCTAAAATTTTAGCTACGCAAAACAATATTCGATTTGCAAAAGAAGTAGCACCTTTTATTGAATTTGTTCATTATATCTGTAAACGCCTAAGCAATGTTTTAGTAAAATATTCTGATATTATTGAAAAAAAACTCAGTAATAAAAGCGGTAGCTTTACCAGCGATGAATTATACCAAGCTATAGAAATTACCAAATCGGGTACTAATGAAAATGAAAAAAACATTTTAAAAGGTATTATAAAATTTGGCAACATTACAGTAAAACAAATTATGAAAGCCAGATTAGAAGTTCATGGAGTTGATTACAACATGAACTTTCATGCCTTATTACAATCCGTTGCCGATAATAACTATAGTCGTGTACCTGTTTATAAAGAAGATTTGGATGAAGTAGTTGGTATTTTACGCACCAAAGATTTACTACCCTTTTTAAATGAAAGCGAAAGTTTTGAATGGCACAAATTAATATCACCACCTTATTTTGTACACGAACACAAAATGATTGAAGATTTGTTGCAAGAATTTCAAGCCAAACGCATACACTTTGCTATAGTTGTTGATGAATTTGGTGGCACTAGCGGCATTGTTACTTTAGAAGATATTTTAGAAGAAATAATTGGTGATATTAAAGATGAATTTGATGAAGAAGAATATGGTTATAAAAAATTAGACGAAAACAATTACATATTTGAAGGTAAAATAATGATTAATGATGTGTGCAAAATTATGCAACTACCTGTTGATACTTTTGACACTTTAAAAGGTGAAAGCGACTCATTGGCAGGATTAATTTTAGAAATTGCGGGCGATATCCCTAAAAAGGGCCAAGTGGTAAGTATTCCCGGTTTCGACTTTATGATATTGGAGGTTGAAAAAACCAGAATTAACAAAATAAAAGTTACCATTACCAAAATAAAAGAAGATGAAATAATATAATTGATTACCACATTCACCTCTACAAAATGCTTTCAAAAATATTACAATCAATTATCCTATCTTTACTAATAGCCAGCATTACCGCTTTGCAATTCAGTTGCAACAGCCCCTTTGTACCCAAACCAAGAGGCTATTTTAAAATTAATTTTCCCAAACATCAATACCAACTATTCAATCAACCCGGATATCCCTATACTTTTGAATACCCCGTATATGCTCGTGTAGTGAAAGACTCTACTTTTTTTGGCGGGAAAACAGAAAATCCCTGGTGGATAAATATTGACTTTCCCCAATTCAATGGGCGTATTTATGTGAGCTACAAAACCATAGGACCCAACAATTTTCAAAAACTGATTAACGATGCATTTACCTTAACCAATAAGCATAGTGAAAAAGCTTATTCTATTGATGATTCGTTAATGGTGACACCCAATGGTGTACATGGTATGTTTTTTAAAGTGGGGGGAAATGTTGCAACAGCTAATCAATTCTTCTTAACCGATTCTACACATCATTTTCTGCGTGGAGCATTATATTTCGATGCTACCCCAAATCAGGATTCGTTGGCACCTGTTAATCGTTTTTTAGTAGAAGACATGAAACATTTAATCAACACCTTTCAATGGAAGTAGCAAAAACCATTTATTTTCTTAAGTAGTTTGTGAAACAAAATAAAGAAATTCGGCATTCAATTTTTACCCGGCTTTTTCTACCTCACAGTTAACATTCGCAAATATTGTTTCATTAAAGGTTTGTAGTATCCTCATTCATCGAAACTTTTTTGCATAATTGGTTAATTATCCGGCTGTACCTGTGAAACATTTCTAGTCTGTAACCACTTACGTACAGGCTGGTCGTACCACTTTAGCGCAACAAAAGCAATAGTAATTGCAATAAAAAAAACTATTATGCCCATTCCGAATGATTGTAAATTGGAAACTTTATGGTCGTGTACCCAGGCTGTGTACCAATAAATAAGAGGATAGTGAGTAATATACAAGGGATAAGAAATATTCCCTATCCATTGACAAAATTGAAGTGTTCTTTTGTTTTGAATACTCCCGCCGGCTCCCAAAAAAACAATGAAGGGGAATAAAAATACAATAGTAAGCGATTCATACAAACCATTTTCCCAAACATGTAAAGTACCCCCAATTCTTGGAATACTTAACAAAATGATTAATAGTAAACTACACCCAAAAAAGGCATTTTTTATAAAAACTAATGTAGAGGTTCGATATAGTAATAAACCTGCAAAAAATGGATACATCACTCTTGTAAAACCAATTCTTAATTGCTCTGGCTCTAACGACCAGCCTCCAATCAAATCGCCTGAATGATTTGTTACAGAAAAATGAATTAAAGCAATACCAGATACTAGCACTAGCACACTTAACCAAAATTTTGAAAACCTTCTAACAAACAAACCATAAAATATATTTACTACATATTCATAAAACAACGACCATGCAGGCCCATTTAATGGATAGGTTTCCGACCAACCACGTATGTCCATTGACGGCGGTATCGGTATCATAAAAAAACCAATAATCATTACTATGATTACTTTCCAAGAAGGTACTATAGCAATGCCGGGCCATAAATTAGAGGCTTGAAAATAAAAGAAAACAGCACCAATAAACATACCCATAACAACCATAGGCTGCAAACGTTGTAATCGCTTTCTAAAAAAACCGGCGATAGTTAATTTTTTCCACCTATCGTCGTAAGCGTATCCTATTACAAACCCGGAAAGCAAGAAGAAAAAATCAACTGCCAAATATCCATGATTAATAATTTGAGTAAAAGGAGAAATAGAATTTGCTTCAAACAAATGAAATATTACTACCATACATGCGGCTACGCCACGTAAACCATCTAAAATAGTAAAATGAACTTTGGTTGTCATTTAATAAAACTAATTAAACCAAAGCAATAAATAATAAAAGTTGCGTAATATGAATTCATGGTAATATGCATTTTTAATACGGCAATGTATATACTTAGTGAATATGTATAGCTATGGTGTGTATAGCTTAACATAAAAAGAAATGAAAACTTAGCAACAACTACTCTATTAAACTTACTTTTCCATTTATAAAATCAAGCACTAAGATGTGATTGAGAAACAATTTATTGCCTATAGCACCAGCAACTTTGGCTTCATCAAAAATGAGAGACTCATCTTTCTCTATGTACACAACTATATTTTTATAAGTTTTCCCTAGTAATGAAACTTTCTTTTTAATTTTTCCCCCAACAGCATTGTAAACCTCTCCAGATTCTCCATTATTAATATTATACAAAGTATCGGTAAAACTTTTAGGCATAAAACTGGAAGCATTTTTAGGGGTAGCATTTAAAGTAAACATACTAGCACCGCAATCATACATAAAAGGAATAAGATTTCTTCCAATTTGCACCGGAATAATGATGCGATTTTTAAAAACATGAAATGAGGATACATTGCTTTGTTCGTTGTAGAATTGTTTACTTAATTTATCGCCCCATCCAATTTTTTTATTTTTAAAATCTAGCACTAGTACTTTGTTTCTAAAATTATCTATACCAATTGTTCCGATACTAAATCCTTTATACTGATCAAGATAAGCAGCAGGAAAATTTCCTCCTATTTTGTCATTCTTTAAAATTGTGCTAGGCAATATCGCATCCTCAAATTTAAAAGCAGGGGAATATATGCGATACCAGTTACCATTTTGTAAAGTATCCGCACGTTTAATCATATTATTTAAATAAGGAAACTTTGTTGCAAATTTGGCAAATGTACCACCTTCTAAATAGGTATAGGGGCTACCTGTATCTAACTGCCAACGAAAAAAATAATTTAAAGTATCTAGCTTGGCAGTAATTAACATTATGTCTTTCGCATCTTCATCTGCCCAATCAAAATTTATCCAATGCAACTGTTCATTTTCAAATACACGCTGACCCTTCACCAATTGAGAACTAAATAAAAAAGGAACAATAAAAATAATAAATATAGAAAACCGCATACCTTAAAATTGATAATGAATAGGAAGAATAAATATAATTATATTTTCAAAATTGAATCAAGCAGGGATTTATCGATTTATTTTCATTTGAATATAGGAACTTGAACAAAACTACCAGTGTACCATTTATATGCAAGGGTACAGCATCATCCATTATACTTTTATTACTTTGTTGGTAAATCTTTCATTACAAATTGTATCCATTCCTCTTGTGGTATTTTTAATAGCACATCTGGTTGAAAATCCGATTGGTCAATGGGCTGTTTATCTGTCCAACTGGATTTTACAATGGGTATTGTTAGAATAAATTTATCATAAAGAAGCTTAGTTGGGGTCGACATTCCTTCATAATCCATCATACCTATTGTATTAACACCATAGGTGATAGTTTTTTTGCTTTGCTTGCTGAGATAAAAAAAATATTCTGTAGAACTACCACATAATCATCTACTAACAGAGCAACTTTCACGGGCTGCTTTATCACTGAATCCAAAGGAAAGGTTACCCCGGGTATAGGATAAAAAATTTGCTTGGTATTGGGCAATTCGGCATAAGCTTTTTTATAACGGCTTAAAACGTCATCAGGAAAATATTTTTTGTATTCCTTACTAATAGAATCATTAACATAAGGTGCAATATCTTCTAACTTTAAAGGGATATTATCTTTTGACACTCTCACATAAGAAGGTTGTTGAATGATTGGATTAGTCATAAAATAAGGCAAAAAATTAATCCATCCGGTATTTCCGCCCCCGTTACCCGTTAAATCAACAATTAAATATTTAGTAGAACGAATGACAGAATCATTTTTGGCAACTAGTTCCTGAATGGTATTATCATTATTAAAAAAAGTGGGCACTTTTAAGTAAGTAAAATGTTGATTTAATTTTTTAAATACTAATCCATTATTATTGTTTTGCCATATAGCAAGTACTTCTTTCTCTTTATCATTCATGGATTTGGGATAAACTCTACCCCACATGTCATGATTCCATATTTGTAATAAATTACCATTTTGCTTAGCAGGAATTGCTGTACTCAAAAATGAATTATATTCTTTTACGAAATATTTACCACTTGTTTTTTTTATAGTGAAATAAACAAACCCAATTAGAAAATTATCATTTATGGAAGCAAGCTTTACTGCACTATATCCACCATTGCTCTTGGGTATGATAGCAATTTTTGTAGAACTATCCGGATTAACCCATATTCCAACAAAAGGCAAATTGAGTTGAGCACTAGTTAAATCGATAATCTTAGTCGTATCAATAGGTATTACACTGCTATCAAAATCTCGCTCATTATTGTATGATAAAATAAAATGTTTATCCCTAAAAAAATGAATATTCTGTTCAATGATATGAAAGCAATTTTTAGCATTTGTTTCTGCTGCAGCTTTATTTAATAATGCGTTTACCATGGCATTATATTCGCCGCGATTGGATGTAGTAACCTTTAAGGGAAATCCTGCATAGTTAAGTTCAGTTTTTTCTATAGCCTTTTTTAAATTTTCATTACAATCACACCTATATTTATTCTTGCGCAATAACTGAAGCAGTTTGAAAGAAAATAAACAGTAAAAATATCACCATAAGTCTCATAAATCGTTTTTAAGGTAAAACGATTTAAATGCAGAAAACGTTACTTTTTTAAAAAAAACATACTAAATAAATATGGTATGAAATAAAAATATAAATATTTATAATATAATAAATTTAATTTAAAACTTTTACGCTTTTATTGTATTTGAGATTAATACAAATATTATGTAAGTCCAATTAAAAAGTCTTACCAAAAACCTTAATAAAATAATAAAATGATTAAACTATTTTAATAACAATACTATCATTAAAATGAATTGGAGATTCATTTTAAAATCGAAGTAATATAAGTCTGGTATTTATTTGGCCTGCAATTTTGCTAACATATTTTTATCAATAAGAAAGCCAAAATATTGAAACTTGAAAAGCAGCATATTTTTACCTGCTACTGAACCGCTTAATTTACCATTCATCATTTCTGCAAAATCATTTTTCAATTCTGTAATTCTTATTGATGGGGTAATGGGATTGTTGTGCGAGGGAAACACCTTTTTAACTTGTGGTGCTATTGCAGCAAGTTTTGCAATACTATTTTGATAGGCTATAAGGTCTGTACCTTTTCCAAATAAATAGATTGGACCTTCATAAAATGTATCGCCTGTCCACAAATAGCCATTTTGTGCATCAAATAATGCAATTGCATCCGGCGCATGACCCGGCACTGCAATAATTTTCAATTGCCTATGCCCTAAATCAACTACATCACCATCTTTTACAAACTTTTGAATGTTAAATGGCCGGATATAATAATGAGCAGTATCCAACTGAGGAAGCTTCTCTAAACAAATCGAATTCCTGGTAATTTCATCTTTAACAATAGAATGATTCCATCCTTCCTTTGAATGTTTTATCGTGTAACTTGTTTCTACGGCTAATATATTTTTAAATTCATAATTACCACCAATATGGTCGAAATGCGAATGAGAATTAAGCACTAGTATGGGTAGATTTGTTAATTGTTTTACTATTGGTGAAATAGAGTCTACTCCTATGCCGGTATCAAAAAGCAATGCTTTGCTTTTGCCCAAAATTAAATACGATATCACTTCTTCAAAATTATATGGCTCAACAATGGCTATTACATTTTCCCCAACACAATATACTTTAAACCAATTACTTGCCACTTTTATTTCGGGCAATTTTTTTAAAGATTCACGAAAAGGATGCATACACCAATCGGTACCTGCATTTCCGTTATTTTGAGCAATACAGCTACTTGAAATAAATAAGCATAAAAAAATGTAGAAAATAAATTTCATAATTAATAATTAGCTATTTACAATAATTTGGTTATTCAGTTGTCGGAGCTTATCGAACTAAAAAAATATTTAAATTGATATATTTTAATGCCACAATGATTTTAAAGTGTTCACTTGCAATTTGTTCACAATAACTAAATTTCTGCAACTACATTTAAAATACATTCTCTGAAAAATAGACTGATAATTTTCTGAAGCTCATTTCATAGCTTATTAAATTTAAACTTTTCCAAAATGATTGATGTTAATTTTTTTAATAGCAGAAAATTGATCATGTATTTTGGGGTAAGACCATATTAAATGCTATACCCAAACTTAATTCAGCAAACCGGAAGAGTGATAACACAAATTTTAATTGCACTGAGAGAGTAATGTAACCTTAAATTTTTTTCTGAATTTGCCAATAATGCCCAAAAGGATCTTTAAACATGCCTTGTCTATAACCATATTCATGGTCTGTTGTAGGATTAATTTCTATTGCTCCCGCTTGAATAGCTTTATTCATTGTTTCTTCAACATTAGGAACAAACAAACCAATAACCGATGTTACACCCCTTGCACTTTTGGGTTCAAGCGCATCACGCATGGTTTCATGTACATGAAAAATTGCTCCGTTAATTTCAAATTCAGCAACATGAATACTTCCATCATTATTGCGTAAACAAAAGTTTTCATTAGCTCCGAAATTTTTGTAAAACTCAATTTCATAAGTCCCATTAGGAATATGAAGTTCCGGAGCAAAATGCGTAGTGTCATTTGTTTTAGCCATATACCTATAATAAGCTTTAAGTATTAAATACCAACGAATAAATTTAATATTTTGCTTCCAAGTATTAGTCTCCTATTTATTGGCAGTTCAAATTTTTTTTTAAAGGAGTAGGGTTTTCGCTTCTTATTTTATTGGATGGGTGTTAGAAAAAACAGGCTCTGGTAAAATTGCGTAGATGGGGCGGCTTTTATTCTTCTTGGTTTTCCGATTTACTGTTTATAGGTTTCAACTGTGGTAAATGCAAGTGATATTTTACTGCTATTAATCTGCATATAATTACCGTTATTGCGGCAATTGTTTCAGTAATACCTGTAGACAAGCTAAAGTAACTACAAAGGAAATATATGCCACCACCTGCAACACAGGCAAGTGCATAAATATCTTTTCGAAAAATCAAAGGAACTTCATTCAGTAAAACGTCTCTAATCACTCCACCTACTGAACCTGTAATTGTACCCATTACAATGCAAACCCAAAATGGTAGTCCGGCATCAATGCTTTTAGTTATTCCAACAATAGTAAATAAACCAAGTCCGATGGTGTCGAACAAAAACAAAGTGCTACCCCACTTAAACAGTTTATCCTTAAATAACAAAGTGGCAAATAGCGCAATTCCTGTTGTTATAAAATATTTACTATCCAGCATCCAAAATGGGGGTACTCCAAGCAATAAATCTTTCAAAGTTCCACCACCTATAGCAGTAACTAAACCAATTATATAAGCCCCAAACCAATCAAACTGTTTGCCTGATGCTAACCTTATGCCACTATTGGCAAAAGCAAAAGTACCTAGCAGGTCGAGTAGTATGGTGAATTTAAAATTCAATAGTTACCAAATTTTTTTATGTGAATATCAGAGCACTTGCTGCAGCTTTATCGTTAAATCATTTTAGTTATTCACTTTTGTTTTGCAGTGCCATTTTACAAAGTAATGGCAAATATTGTTCAAGATAATTATTAAAAACACAAAAGAAACCTTAATAGTAAGAATAGGTTTAAGAGCAATAGTGTCTGAATAACCACAAAATAAATTTATAAGAATTCATAAGTCGTGGTTGGTTGCTATTTCTGAAATAAGTGCGGTTCGAAAAAATAATGATTTTATAAGTGGGATAGAATTAACTATTGGTGAAAGATTTTGTGGGGTAGTTCAAAAACTTGTACGTAAAAATTTCTAAAACTAAGTTCGGCTAAAATTAAAGTAATTAATTAACGTTAAAATTAAATTTTAAGTGATTGTCCGAACCCTCCACCATTGCCAATTGCAAGAATAATTGAAAAATATTATTCGTAATTATTAATATAGATAAAAAAACCATGTTGCGTTTTCGTTTAATTCAGCTGAAATGTGCTTGTCAAAATTTTTATGAACCGCTACAAACATGGTTGTACTTGTATCAATTTCTTTGTGAACTATCTTGCTCAGGGTTTTCCATGTTTAATCAAGCAATGGTTTAAAAAATGTGCTTCATGCCATAAACCCAAGTTGTTTTTAGTAGTATTATTTTTTTTAACCAAGCTAGCAAAATTTGCGTGCAAATTATGCGTCTGGAATTTCTGGCTCAACCAATTTTTTTAATTTTTCCAAAGAATCTTGCCATCCCAAATAACACATCTCTTTCGGAATACTTACCGGTATATTTTCCTGTAATATGTTTATCTCTGTACCGCACGAAACTTTTTTTAACCAAACAGAAGTAGTTATTTCTCCAGGCAAATTAGGGTCGTCAAATGTGTCGGTATACTTTATAAATTCATTGGGTTTAAGTTCAATATATTTTCCCCCAAAAGACTGACTGTTACCAGTAGTAAAATTAATAAAAGACATTTTGAAAGTACCACCTATTTTTACATCCATAGTATGAACTATACATAAAAAACCATAAGGGGGAAGCCATGATGCCATGGCGTTTGCATCGGTAAATGCACGATAAACTTTTTCGGCAGATGCTGTTAGCACCCTATGCAATAATACGCTATTCTCTGTCATAATTTTATCTTTATAATGTGAGTATTATTTAGCAAGCTGGTTGGGCATATTGAACATCCAGCGAATTCCGAATTTGTCTTTACAAGTACCCCAATAACCCCAAAATTCATCATGGGGTGCAACACCATCTTTTCCTCCTTCCGCAAGTTCATTATACAGGCAATCAGCTTCTTCTTTGGTGTCTGTATTTAAACAAATGGTAATATTATTGCCTTCAACTAATTGGTGTCCCATACTTTCAAGCATATCGGTCGCCATAATTTCGGTTCCCCCCAATATCGGTAATGCAACATGCATTACTTTGTTTTTCTCTACTTCTGAAAGTTCAGGCATACCTGCATTAGCCGGTATATCTTTCATTCTCATAATTGGAGCAGAAAATTCCGATTTGAATACTTTTTTATAAAAATTAATTGCTTCTTCAGTATTTCCCATGAAGTTGAGATAAATTGATACATGTGCCATAATAACTTTATTATTAATTTTTTTTAATATTTTTAGTTATAAAAACAAGAAATGTTA
>Ga0310345_10002658_pt1 | contig 17771 bp, 27 predicted proteins | sample HC15DNA20500_MG_FD_204667 | JGI IMG/M metagenome (GOLD analysis project Ga0310345, IMG submission 204667) | Marine microbial communities from station ALOHA, North Pacific Subtropical Gyre - HC15-DNA-20-500_MG | ecosystem: Environmental > Aquatic > Marine > Oceanic | place: Pacific Ocean: North... | reverse complement strand
TAATCCATCGGTTTTATGAGATATAGCAAGCCTCCATCCTTCGCCCCAAACTTCGTTAGCATTAACCTTCGTCTTGGTTGTAGAAATAAATTCTACCAAAGGATGCATTTTCTTAAGCACAACCCTTTGTTCAAAAGAAAACCCTAAATCATTTATAATTATTTTTTTTAATTTTTTTTCGGGAAAGTTTTCTCTAAAAGAATAAAGCAACACTTTTACGAAATCAATATATTCTTGGTTAGCGGTTAAATAAATAGTAAGCTTCATTTTAAAATCCCATTTTTATATTTGGTATGAAAGGCACGTTTTCTCTTAACAAATATTCATGTAGAACAGATTTATAGTTGCTGTTTTTTAAGTCTTTTTCTAAATTTAAAAATTCTTGAACTAGCTTTTTATCTAGAAATGGGTACCTTGTTTCTATTCCGTAAGCGCCACCAACGTATTCTTCTTTTATCATGTAGGATTCCATGCTACTACCGAAGAAACAGCCCCAAGGGAATATGTCTTCTAAATTGTCAGGAAAGTTTCCGCCAAAATTACTATGCATAAAATATCTATTTCCTCTAAATCCATAATCAGAAATTATTTCGTCTGCACCCATTCCAGATAAGCACACTTTGTATCCGTCATTTCTAGCGTGCTCGCACACCCAAGAAAGCCAATTAGATCCACTGTCGTCTACTAATTTACAATTTTCACCGTAATCTCCATAATCAGATTTTATTACGTAATTATATGGTTCAGTATTTTTTGATATATAAGAGTGAGCTTTTTCGTAAGCGTCCTCGCTTTTAAATAGGGTTTTGTGATAACAATCTGTTTCAAATTCAATTATTTTTTTTCTTTGATCTATTATGTGATCATTCTCGCTCCCCTTGACAGAATAAGCTTTAAATGAAGTTTTTTGATTTATAAGTTCGTTATATATTGCCCCGCTATCATGACCGCTACTTAGACCGATGAAGATTTTTTTTCTACAATTTTGAGTTCTTTTTTCGATAGATTTTTCGAACGCGCGGATCCACCCTTCGAACGTGTTGTTCTTTTGTTCTAAATTAAAATCAGTGACAACATGATCTGTCGAGGTCCACGAACGCGGGCTCATACCTGCGCGCGCGTGAGCCATGTTAATAACCCTAATGGTATTCGGTGGTAATTTTTTTATATTTTTGTGATCGGAGTCTTCTAGGGGAGACCTGTAAGAACTGCATCCAAACGCTCTATCCTCTAAAGAGTAATAAATAGGTTTCGTACTAAACGTGTCGGTAGAAACAATTAATAAATTTTTTGAAAAATCAATTAGAGCTATAGCGAATTCTCCATCAAGGTTTTGGGGAAACAAAACGCCGTCCCGCAAATAGGCGTCAATCAAAGCTTCGCCATCACTATCATAATTTCCATAGTCTTTGTGATTATAAATTTCTCCATTATACAAACATGCAATATTATTTTTTATAAAAGGCTGGGGGGTTATATCACCAGTAATGCTCAACAAAGAATGAGATATGAAAAAATCTTCAACCTGAATCTCAGAAAGATTATCGGGACCACGTAAATTAAGCAAACGTTCTCCGTAGCCCTTTTTCAAAGCAGACAAATTTGAACAATATATCCCACACATATCACGTCCATTTTCGTAAGGAATCCTCTAAGGCTTCACTGACATCTCTTATTTTAACTCCCGCAGAAAGTAATTTTGAGTTGTCGAGCAAACAATTAGATCTTGGAGCTTTCGCTCCAAGTCTGTAAAATTCTTCTTCGCTTTCAAAAAAGCTAAAATTATCTTTAATATTATATTTAGTCATGAGTTGCGCAACCTGTTCGGTTGACGCATATCCAGAATTAACTATATTATAAATACCTTTAGGACAATCATTCTCAAATAAATCCAAACAAGCTTTAACAAAATCACTCCTATGAGAGATTGAATTTTCGGCATTTAATAATTTACTATAATTTTTTAATTTGCTTACGTAGTTCCGTGGGTTATCAAACTCATCAAAGGGAATCCTTAATCTACAAATATAAGAATTATTTTTATTAATTAAATCTTCGGCTAACGCCTTACATCCAGAATAAAAGGAACCATTATTAGTTTTAAAACAAAAATCGGGGGGGTCTTCCTCGGTATACGTTTTATCATATCCATTGTAAATACATCCAGAAGATATATGTATGAGTGGAATACCTACGTCCGAACAGACGTCCGAAATCATTTTTGGTAATACAACATTTCCCTCTATCGTTTCTGCCTTGTGGTCTTCACAGGCATCTACGTTAGGTCTGCCTATATACCCTGAGCAGTTAACAACCAATTCAAAATTATTCCTAGCTATATCAGTGGTTAAATAAGAATAAAGCACAGAAAAATTAGTATAATCTATATTACCGCGCGATATGCCTCTATATGGTAATTTCCTATATTCTAACTCATTTATGAATTGAGTTCCCATGTATCCTGTTTGTCCTAATACTAATATCATAACAATCTTTCTAAATAGTCTTTATAGTCGCTGTCTGGCATTTTGGCCGCTATTTCTATTAATTGAGCCTTCTTTAAAAATTTTCTTTTAAAAGCAGCTTCTTCAACGCAACCTATTTTAATTCCCTGTCTATCTTCTATAACTTTAATGTATTGTGACGATTCATGCAATGATTTAGGGGTCCCAGCATCTAACCAAGCACAGCCTCTATTAATTTTTACTAATTTGACACTTTTACGACTGATATATTGATTAATTACCGACGCTATTTCTAACTCGCCCCTTTCAGAAGGCTTAACCCATTTTTTAGTAATTTCAGAAACATCTTGATCAAATAAGTATAGCCCCGGAACTGCATAATTACTAGTTGGGTCTTCCGGCTTTTCTACCACGCTCATGAACTTACCTTTTTCATCAAAGTTAACTACCCCATATCTTGTGGGGTCTTTTACTTCATACCCAAATATGGTACCCCCCGTTCTAAAGCTACGAAATGCTTGACCAAACACGCGGCTTCCATAGAAAATATTGTCGCCTAGTATTAGCGCAACTTTATCATCACCAATAAAACTTTTAGCTATTAAAAAAGCCTGCGCTATCCCTTCGGGCTTTTTTTGAACTTTATAACAAATTTTAATACCTAGTCTACTTCCGTTACCTAATAGTTTCCTATAGTTGTTGATTTGATCAGGAGAAGAAATTAAACAAATATCTTTTACACCATTTTCAATTAATGTACATAAAGGATAGTATATCATGGGTTTGTCATATACCGGCAATAACCCCTTATTGTTCACCAACGCAGTTGGATATAGTCTTGAGCTTTTTCCTCCTGTTAATATGATTCCTTTCATTTTTTGTTTCTGTTTTCGTGGAACCAGAATATTAAGCTTTTTCTGACGCCCTCCGTTACTTCTGCTACGCCGTGTAGTGTCTCTGGCGTAAATGCCAAGACGTTCCCCCGTCCTCTAGACGAAGCTATTATGTTTTTCTCTATCTGTAGACGAAGGTCTCCGTTTTTGTATTCTTTTTCTTCAGACAGTTGAATAACGATAGTTAGAGTCCTTGTCTCTACGTTCGAGTCTTTATGCCAAGAGTAAGAGTCTCCCTTGTGGTATTCGGAAACTATTCCGTATTCCCCCATACGGTAGTTCTGCTCTGCTCCCCCCGAAATATCAATGTTAATATCATATTTTGATTGAATTGTTGATTTTGCTTGTTCCGCCAGCTCATATATATGTTTTTTTAGCCATTCTATTGAATCAAGTTTAATGGTATACTGACTGCGTTTACCGGCGCTTCCATGCTGTTTCCCCAATGTTCTTCTATGGCCAAGGGCAGCTTCATATGTTACAAATAATATTTCTTCTATTTGTTTTTTATTTAGAGCTTTTTCTAACTCGCAATACATATTCCTTATAATAGCAAAGAAAAGCGCAAAATCAATTAAATACCTCTACGAATAATTATAATTAATTATTAATATATATTCACCTAGGGGGTTTTTTTGCCGGGCAGATAAATTTTAACCCCCGCATGCCTATTCTGTTAATAAGTTGTTGATATCTTTTCTTTAAAAGGGGGGGCTATTAGCAAATTTACGTGTCAGAGTTCACGGTTCATTGTTTTGGCTATCTCTTTCAAGGTTTCGGTAGGGTTTGGAGACGCACGCAACAAAGTAACAAACAAACTGATTGCTGGATATTCTTCTTTAGTGCATTCTTGCCAACGCCCTTGCGGTTTTGTCCAAATCGCAGCGGTTCGCGTTCTGCTGTTTTGAAAAATAGCAAACTCGGGCACGCGCGATTCTGTTGGTTCATCCATTTTCAATAATTACACCTGTTTTGAAACCTGACGCATCATCATCAAAAGAAAAAAGCTGAAAGATATGGCTGCAATAATCATAATTCAATGGGTCTTGCTCCTTGGCATATGCCTTTCATGCTCATCATGAGCGAGTTGTTAACCTCTAGGTTCGCAAGAGCAATCGCTTGCGGTGTTGGGTTGTTGGCTGCCCAATCATTCCAAAGTGGGCTGGATGGTTTAGGTTTCGGCGCACCCTTGCCAATGAGTGACAAGATGGGCCTGATGGCTCCGTTAATGTTTCCCCAAACAGGGTCGAGTTCCCATCCCGCAGGGATGACGTTTCCGAAGTTGTCGGTGTTGTTGTTTGTCATAATCTTAAAGGGTTAAGGCTAACGCAACAATGGCCGCGCCAATCAATGTGAAGGTGAAGGTGATAAGCGCAGAGATGTGAATCATGTCGCGCTCGTTTCTAGTCAGTTTTAGTTTCATTAGTATAATATAACACACAAACGTGTGTTTGTCAAGGGTTAAATGCTCTCGATGTAAAATCCAAAGGCGATGGTGCTGATGAACAGCACTATGCTGATAAGAATCCAAATCTCAAATGCTCTCATGTCGTTGTTCATTGTTATAATATACCACACAAAGGGGTGTTTGTCAAGGGGTTTCTTCAGTACCACAGGCAGCCTTGAAGCGGTCAATGTCAAAGCGTGGGTTATCCTTGGCGAACTTGGCTGCGGCTAACGTAGCCAGCACAGAGGCGGGCGTACCGTTGTTGGCTGCGTTGATAAGGGCTGCGGTGAATTCGAAGTGTTCTTTTGTCGCTGTCATTGTTATAATATACCACAGAAACACCCCCTTGTCAAGCATTGTTAATAACTTTCTTCAAGTAAGTTGGCATCCGGCGTGCTGCAGCTCCCATGCCAAGTTACTAGCTTGGGGCTGGTATGTTAATAGGTTGTTTATATACTTATGACTCGTCTTCCCAGTGATAGCCTTGCGGTGGCATAATCTCGTCAAGGTCTGCGCCCTTGGCTGTGCTGATAACGTAGGGCTTCAGCTCCTCCATTGAAACGCTGCCCCACTCATTTTCCACACCCATCACATAGCCAAAGGCTACGCCATTCTCGTCTGGCTCTTCTAGGTAGTACTCCCAGAAGTTGCGCAGGATGACGTGCAGAGCTACTGCAAAGGGTTCGGTTGAATCTTCGTTGTTACTGTTAATAATGTTTCGTGTTTTCATAGTGCTTTGATAGGTAAACGGTGGCCTTTCTTAAATTCGTCAAGGCTCATTTCCCAGACGGTTTCATCCCATGTGCAATGGCCGAACTGATGCTCACGGTGGACAATCTCTGCCCCGTTACATCCGCCTATCATAATTGGCAAAGCATCGGCAAGCATCTGGTGCGCCTCTTGCAATAGCGTGTTAAGGCTTGCGCGGTTCTTCGGTTGTGGCTCGCCGACTTGGTCGCCGAGGAACCAGAGTTCGTAGGTGTGTTCTTTCATGGTTTTAGCTGGATTGGATTTCAAGAGCAAGCTGCTCCTCTTCTTCGGTTGATAGTTCTACGCCCTCGCAGATGGCGTCCAGTAGTGCGTTCAGTTGTTGTTCGTCGTCGTTCATAATCGTGCTTACAGTGTACCACAGGAGGTGGGACATCCGCCGTCCCACCAAATAACTTTTTTAGCTTTGGTCTGCTCCTACTTTTTGCAGCCATTGGCCGAAAGGTGTTTGCTGCTTAATCTCCCAGCGTCTTTCAATCTCGGCATACAGGGCATTGGTTGTGCCTCTGTTGTTGGCGTGTTGCAACGCCCGAAACAGTACCTCCGCCTCTCGCAAGGTGTCACACTCTAGGGCTGCTGCTACGTTCTGCGCTTCGTTGGTTGGCACTACGTTTTGTTTTTTTCCGTTCTTTGTCATAATCTTAAAGGGTTATCAGTCGAGCGATGAGGCCCACGGTGATGGCTGCGATGAAGGTCAGGTCTAATATGTCTTTCATTGGTACAATATACCACAGTTTTTTAAGAAAAGCAAATTCTCAGAGAAGAAAGTTGCGCTCTTAAACCCCACAAAAACAGGGCTAAAATGAAGGTCAGAAAAAAACTTTTAAGGGGTGGACAGCCATTGTCCCACCCTGTCCTAGTGAGTAAGTTGGCATGCGGCGTGCTGCAGCTCCCATGCCAAGTTACTAGCAAAAACTTACTCACAAGTTATTCGCAGGACGATTAGTATGATAATGCCCCCAATTAATAACGCCGCAAGCTCCACGCCTACAACGCCTCAATAAGTACAGCTTGTTCGTTTTGTAATTGTTTAATCTTATCCGCAACTTGCGCGTTACGTTCTTCGATTCGGCTCCACTCTAAAATGACCTTCCCGCCTCCACGCTTACCGCATCCATCTTTCGTTTCGCTTGCAGTAACTTTGATGGCGTGTGGTGGATGGTTAATCCGTTTTTCTATAGCGGCAACAGTTTGCAAAACTTGCGCGAATGTCATCCATCCGCGTGACTGCATACTCCACGCTTGCGTGAATGGGTCTGTCTTTTTAATATATATAGTGTAATACATAATCTTAATGCTCTCCTGCTTCGAGTGTGAATGTCTCGCCCTCGTCAAATGAGTAAACCTCTTTAGTTACTCCAAGCCTTTGAACAGTGAGCGTGTCGATTGTCGCACCAAAGTCATCAAAGGAATGCCAATTGGTAATCCTCCACAAGCCTAATCCTTCGCTTGGTATGTCCAACCAACCATGCTCTGTGAGAGCCTTGTGAGTGTTGAGTGCTTTGCCCGCGTAGCTATTCTTTGTTACGGGAATCAATGTGATGTTCTCTTCTTTTACTTTCATAATCATGCTCTAATATACCATACAGGGTGGGACATCTGCCGTCCTACCCTCCAAATTCTTTTTTAGCATCGAGGTGGAATGATACCCGCAGCAAATCCTTGTGCATCCGACCCACTCGCCCGTTGTGTTCTACCAGCACCACGCCATTGACAGGCATACCACGGTCTAGGTCACGCACGACAACGCCCTTCCAATTGTGGTTGTCTCGGTGATGCACTTGCGTTCCCTTGTCGAACTTGTTCCAGCTTGTCTTTCTCGCTTTCATTGTTATAATATACCACACAAATGGCCTCCTGTCAAGGGGTTTTTTGAAAAAAGTTATCCACAGGCTGTGAGTAAGTTCTTATAGTAAGTTGGCATCCGGCGTGCTGCCCGCGCGCCCACAAGTTACTAGCAAAAGTTATTCACAAAAAGAGATCTCGTTGCTGCGCCACGACTTCACTCATTGCCGCACTGACGGGTTACGTGTCAGCTCCCGGTTGAGGCGCAGGTCTAAATTGTCAGGGCGTGAGGAGTTGAACCCCGCCCCTATGGTACGCTCGCACGTATGCCTACTTGTACCTCAACATACGCCTTTCCCATAGGGCACTCACTTACGTGAGGGCTACCACAGCCGCCTTCATAAAGTGTTGTTCTCTTAATCATCACGCTGTGTCGTGTGGCCTGTAACCCAGCACCACGCTCAAGCGTAGGTTTTCAGAGAACGAGAGCCGAGGTGATTTCCCACCTCTCCGGCCTTGATGGCGGGATTTCTCACCCGCGAAGTACCACACTCTCAAAATCTGGCAGTTGTTCTGGCGGGCTGCCTCCGCATTGTACGGTGGTCACCTCGATGGGTGACTGAGCTTTTGGGTTAGTATCACATAGCTGTAGCAATCCTCTCTGCCGTTAAATGTTAATGTTGCGATTAAGTACCTTAATATACCACACAAATCCCCCTTTGTCAAGGGGTAAGTTATTCACAGGTTACTGACACCCGCAGCAAGGGGCATCCTCACACTCGCACCGTAGGCCCGGATCATCATTCACTGCGCCGGGGTGTTTGTCTAACCACGCACACATATCGTCGTGGTCTTCGTCGGTCATCTGGCTATATGGGTCGCTCATCATTAGAATAATATAACACACAAACAGGGGTTTGTCAATGACTTTCTTAATAAAAGTTATCCACAGGCTGTTAATAAGTTCTTGGAGTAAGTTGTGATTCGGCGCGCTGCAGCTTCCATGCCAAGTTACTCGCGCGCCTTTGCCCCTTTCCCTATTAGCTCAACTTCCTATTAGCTTCTATTCCTATTAGCTTCTATTTAATGTTAGTTGTTTTGTAGTAGTTGTTTAATTAGGATATCTTTAATATCTTTTTCTGTTACCTTGTGACCTTCTTTATCCTTCGGTACGTCACCCATTACCTCTTCCCACGGTACGTCAATACGCCAACCGAAAGGCAAACACTCATGCCAACACGATTTAGATCCCTTTGTGTCACCAGAGATATGAACGTAATCACCCACCATCATTGAGCGAACGCCTAGTTTTAAGAATTGCTTTGATTCGTTCCCTGACCCTGCGTTCCACGACTCCCAAACAAAGTCAAGAATCTCTGCGTCTGAATAATCCCCTTCATAACAGAACTTCCAGTCCTTGCGACCAGACATCTTTTTAGGTTCGGGGTCGTCGTGGTATAAGACTCTAACGTGTTTCATATTCTTTCTCAGCTTTTGTTTTAGTTAACTCCCATGACGCTGTTGGCTTCTCGCCGTTAATCAACGCACCGATGTCATTGTGAAGTGCCTCAAGACGCTTCATTGGTTTTACGTTTCTTGCCCCTGCTACGCTCTGCGCGAACAGAATCATTGTTAGGTCGTTTTTTTCTTTTTCTTTCATAAAGCAATATCTACTTTTACCACCACACCCAGCCCCATGCGGGAGGCGATGCGTACTGCGTGTTCTGCGTCATACGCTTTGATGGGCATGATGGAGGTCTGTGGGCCATCAATCATTGTTACTTTGTAAATGCTTTCCGTTTTCATTGTTATAATATAACACACAAACGTGTGTTTGTCAAGGGGTTTCTTAAACTTCTTTCCATACTGCGTGCGACATGGTTGCTGCCGTGCGGTACTCCCACTCTGGAGACATCACGCTGATAGGCTCCCACCCGCTTTGAACGAACAGCTTGCCAACGGTATAGCTAACCCAATACCTAGACTGCTGCTCAAAGGTTCTCTTAATAGCCTTCCTCATCACTTTGATAAAGGCTGGCGTTGTTGGCTCTGCTTCAGTAGAGAAGAAGGAGTTGGCCTCATCAAACCCATCCCAGCCAGTAGTTTCTTTTTTGCCGTCAGCTTGAAGCTCGACCCTGTAATACTTTTCGTCTTTCATTGTTATAATATACCACACAAACAGGTGTTTGTCAAGGGCTTTTCTGAAGAAAGTTATTCACAAAGTAAGTTGGCATACGGGCTGCTGCACGTCCCATGCCAAGTTACTAGCTTGGGAGTGCTTGCGCCCTAGTTCCCCCAATGACGGAGGAGGATAGGTGAGGCTGCCTTGATTTGGTAAAGGCGATAAGCCTCTGCCTTGGCGACCTCATGGGCCACACCCAGCTTCTTCTGGGCGATGATGTGGTTGGTGACTTGCGCGGCCTTGACCGCGTTGCGAGCTTGATATGTTTTGTAGGTTTTCATTGTTCTTTAATTATAGCACTCTTTTTTCTGTTGTCAATTAGATTCTTGTGTCTCTTGGGTAGGGACTTGTGCCCATACCTTATCCATGATAATCACCTTGCGAGCAGTAAAGATTGGCTCAATGACATTCTCTGTTGCCCTGAATGGGTTGGTGTCGATACTCACAAAGGTGCGATACTTATATGGGTTGTAAGTGACTTCTATCCACTTGTACCCCTCACGCTCATCCATGTAACGCTGTTTGAAATCCTTGGCTGCGTCATTGGCCCAGCCTAATTCAAACGCATCCATGCCATCGTAACGCCATACTGCATTGACCATGCAACCACGAATCACAGCGTGGACATTCTTGCGCTCTTCATCACGCACACGTTGACAGCCCTTGTCACCCACAGCGAATTTCACAGGGTACTTGGTGTTGCCATCCATCACTACGCATAGGGCAGTACCTTCGACAAGGCCATCCTTACGCACAGAGTAGACGTGTTCATCCCTATACCGGAGGTTGCGGTAGACCTCACGTTTGAATAACTTGATTGATTCTTTAACAGTCATACTGATTCAATTAATTTTAATTCTGTTTCTACGCCCTCTGGAGTAAGCCACCCCTTGACATCATCACCCCAGCCTAGCGGGTCACACATACCACCAGCGGCATTGAATACGCCAATCTCATAGAGGCCCTTGTCATTACCGTACGAAGCACCATGTCTAACAATGGAAACTTCAAACCCGTTACGGAAGGAAACCAACGCTTGCACACCGTCAAAGCGTTCCTCAAATACTAAATCCTTAAATGTCATAATCATTCCTCCTATACACCGAAGATGCCGTCTTGGCAGCACTGGCATAGGCCAGAGATACCGTACTCCCGCTCGGAGACTTCATCACGGAAGTCCAGCCCACCGTCCTTGGACAGCACAACGGAGCCACCGCACTTCACGCATTGGTTACCAGCGACAGCTAACACCTTGCTGCGGCCAAACAGCTTCATCGCCATATCTTCTTTGAATGTATCTAGGTCGTTCATCATTGTTATAATATAACACACAAACGTGTGTTTGTCAAGGGGTTTTAATAACTTTATCAACGTGAAATTCATGACGTGGCAGCCAGCCGAACCAGTCGGTTTGCGTTGCGCGTAGGCATACGTGTGTGGCGTTGCACCTATCAACTTGAAACAAGGCACCATTCTCAATGATGCGGTTTTTAGTGCGCCTACTGGCGTTTAGGTCTGGGCTAATCATTATCGTTTCCATTGCTATAATATACCACAAGAACGTTACTTTGTCAAGGGGTTATCTCAAAAAGTTATTCACAATTTCTTAAAATCGACGAATTTCACATCGGAGAAAGCGGGGGTAAACAAGAAAATTTCTAGCACTATACCCCACGAAAACAGAGTTATCCTTCAAAACAATTGCCCCCTTTATCGCTCATTAAAGGCCCTAATTGATTGGCAAATAAGTTTGTCGCTCACGAATGATTGGCAAATAAGTTTGTCGCTCACAAATCACCGAAAATGATTGACAAAGTAAGTTGGCATACGGCGTGCTGCCGCGCCGCTCACAAGTTACTCGACGCACCCTACCCCCATCTTGTTATTAGCCTCTTTCCCTATTAGCCGGCAAATATTTTATTGTTCTATTTATATACTATTTAACGCACGCCATATTCCCCTAATGTGAAAAGGGATTTTATAAAACTGACTTTCTTTTATATCTATTAGTATACAATGCGAATGTAAATATAATTGTTCTGTAGGTTTCATGTTCTTGTTATTCTATATATAATCGCACCCGATAATACAACAATGAATAATGCAATAATTTCCATTGGATGCCTTTCTTTTATGCTGTTGCTAGTTGTTGTCTTTTGCTGTACCCGTTCCAGCCACGCCGCTTGAGTTCCTGCAATGCTTGACTTGCCATGCTTCCCTTGGGTTGCGTACCGTGAATGAGTAGAGCAAAATTCTCTTTTCCAAATGCTGCATGATAATCGTCGTGGTCAATTTCAAATTGCATTGCGTCAGCTTGTTCTTCGCTGTAAACTACTTCCGCATACTTTAGACCATGCTCAACAATCAATTCGTCATGCTTGCCACCGTAGGATGCGGTGAGAGAAAAGTTTGAAGGGATGCAATCAATACGCGCCACCCAATAGTTTAGGCTTTTCGTGTATGCGTAGAAATGCTTGTTGGGAGTACGGCGAGCGACTTCCATCCATGCGTCAAAATATACTTGGTTGAAGAAATCCCCGCCAACGTGGACACGGAGAATGTCAAATTTTTTGGGAAGGTTCGACTCAATCAAATCGGCAATGACTTTTACTTGGTCTTTTTTGTATCGCCACGCGTCCATCATAATCACTTTGATGGCTTCAAAATTGCGCCACACCATTGCGCGAGTGTTTTTATACTGCGATTCACTACTGGCAGCAAAACAACGAAATTCTGTGTCAGGCCCATCCGTGATTTTCCCCGTTTCCTTGTTGGCCTTGGACAAACAATCCTTTGCTGCTGGACACGTCCACCCACTAGGCAAAGTGAATGACTTAATTGTTTTGCCAAGACGTTTTGCCATTGCGACAAGTTTGGCGTTGGCGTTGGAGAATGTGAGGGTAGGTTTTTCGTTCATAGTATAATATAACACACAATTAGGTTTTTGTCAAGTCTAGCCAAGTCTTTTTGCTGATGTGGCTTGCAAGGTTTCAACGGCTTTACTTTTCCACGCTTCCTCATCATTAGCAATGCCATCGCGCTGCACAACGAGAGGTTCGCTCTTGGAAACGGAATAATCGTAATTGGCAAGTTGCGTAGAGTAAAACACTTCGGTGTTTTCTTTCAAATCTTCGTACCTACGCGCACCCAGCTTGCGAGCGTCTGCCATCACGCCACCTTTCGTGCCTTTATACTTTTGGGGGAACTTGTTTAACAGTAGGTGAAAGGATGAGTTGACAAAATACTGCTCCATCTTTTCTGGACTGCTGGTGATATAGTGAAAGTTGTCGCTCATCTCGTGGAGCTTGCCCGATGTTGCGCCGTGGTTCCAGAATGAGAAATACTGCTCCATTCGTTTTTCTTCGTCGCTGGTTTCAATGCCTACTAGGCAGGAGGTTCCGAGGGGTTGATATATCAGTTTCATTGGTACAATATAACACACAAACGCTGGTTTGTCAAGCGATTTTTTGATGTTTTTTGCGACGGCGAAAGGATCCTTTTCCCTTCTTCACACGATGCACGCGAGACTTGCTGCCCATTAGGCCGTCTTTGTTCACTCTGGCTTTAACGCGTTTCATTGTTACAATATAACACACATACCGGCTCTTGTCAAGCGATTGTGAATAACTTTTATAACTTTTTTGATAGGACAATGGCTGTCCCACCGAGTAAGTTGGCATACGGCGTGCTGCCGCGCCGACCACAAGTTACTAGCAAAACTTACTCACAGGTTACTCACATATAAAAGTCATGCCTTTACCTATTAGGCCAAGGCAAAAAAGAACCCCGCGCGTGGCGGGGTGTGGTGTAGGTTGTCGCGCTTATTCAGTCACGACCACAACGTCCGACTTCACGGGAGTCCAGAGTTTTTCCAGACGCTTGGGGTTGCGAGCCGCCATGTCGAAACGCTTTAGCACGTTGGTTGTCACGCGGTTGGCGTACTCGAAACGCTCGTCGGCAACCTCATGCGTGAGGTGTTGCGTCACGGCGTTGTTGAGGTTGTAGAGGTTGCGGTCTTTGTCCTCGTCATGCGTGGGACTGTTCCAGATGTGCGCGATGCTCTCGCGTACCTTCTCGGAAATCACCTTGCCCTTGGCGAGGTTCGCAAGGATATTCAAACCCTGCTCCTGTTCAAGCTCGACTTGAGCCAAACGACCGTACACGTTCACGCTGTCACCCAGCTTGGCGAGCGCATTGTCAAGCGCATCGTCAGAGATGATGTCACCGATGTTTACTTGGCGGGAGTGCTTCTTGACCATCTCGACCTCTTTTTCCATAGTCACCATGCCATTGGTGCAGATGAGGCGAACCAAACCCAAGGCAAACGAGATGCGGAGGGAACGGTCAAACGAGTTTTGAGCCGTAAGGCGGTACGCCATCGTGTCGCCCACTTGCGGGACTTCGGCGCGGAACATATCACCGGAGAGGTCGTACTGCGCTCGCATCTTCGCGCCACCTTCGGTCACAATGACCTTGCGTGTAACGTCGATGCCACGCGCCTCGAAAGCACCGTCAGCTTTGTCGAGCAAATCGGCGTTGTTGACCAAGCCGTAGCGGTCACTTGTCCAGCCAAGAATTTCGTCATTGTCGGTGCGAATGTTCATAAAATAACCGGACTTCTTTCCGTTTTCGGGATGAGGCACGGCAACTTGTTTCACGGTGTAGTCGTAGTTCTGGTCTTGTTTTGCGAGGATTGGCATAATGGTTTTTTGTCTTTCTTTGGTTTAGGTTGTTTCTCTTACTCTTCTATAATTATAACACGCATTTCATTTAAGTCAAGCGGTAAATGTCACTTTCTTGAAATGTTTTTCACACTCTTGGCAATCGCACCCCTCAATGAACTGGCCCTCAAAAGGCTTCGGCTCAGGCTTGGGGATTAGACAGCCCAAACAAATGCCGTTGTTGCCCTCAAGGAGCAGAGCGTCATTGCCGCACTGGCTGCAAGGCTCGAATGTGGTTTGCGTTGTCATTGATACAATATACCACAAGAACGTCACTTTGTCAAGGGGTAAGTTATCCACAAGTTATCCACAAGTAAGTTGGCATCCGGCGTGCTGCGCATTTCTTCCCAACTTACAAGCAAAATCTTCAAAACTTATCCCCAAAAAATCCCCATCTATTGACAGGGTTCTTATTAGGTTGTTATTAGGTTCTTATTAGATTATTATTGAATTGTTATCTATTTATTTTCCTCTATTAGATTATTAAAGTTCTCTACTATTATATCACACACATTATCTTTAATGAATTCTGGATGACTAATAAATCCAAATGAATCTATAAATGATATTATATCTTCTTGTGCTTGTTCTCTTGCTTCTATTATATTTTGTTGTTTCATTATTAGGTTGTTATTTTATTATTGTTATTTTTTTATTAAAGGTCGATAGTAAGTACCGATGATTGCGTTTACGGGCATTGAACCATAGCAGTTCGCCAACGACATCAAGGCTTTACCTTACTATCTAAATCTTTCAAATACTTATGTCCGGTGCTGGTAAGTGACCGACCACCAGTTGTAATTTCCATTAGGTTGTGCTTCTGGATATACAATTCAAAGTCTTGACGGATACATTGCACGGTGAGTCCTGTCTTGGCAGATAGGTTAGTCAGGCTTGACTCCTTCTTTTCTGCTAGTGCGCGGAGTATCTGCAACTCGATGCGTGAGATACCCAAGGGAAGAATACCGAGCGCGTGTTTAAGTGTAGCCCAATCCTTCTTGGTGAACTTGTTGCCCTTGGTGCGCTTCAAATAACTGTTCATGTTGTTTGCCATCTTTTGTGCGGCACGGGCATTACCACGGAGGACGGGAGCAATCTCTTTAAGAACATCCTCATCACAATCTAATTTGATTGCCCTGACGTTCATGTTGATAATCTCTGCGAGTTCATCCATAGTGTATTCCTCCATGTCAATGCGGTCACAACGGTCAATCAAAGCATGAAACAGTTTGTGCGCTTCGGTAGTAGCAAACATAAACGACTGTTGACGAAAATCAAAATCCATAACGTAATCCTCAAAGGAGAAAGTCGTTGCGTTGTTTGCGTTGGGGTTCAGCACCGTAAGCAACATCATCGTGATACTCTTGGGAAGCTCGCTCGCCTCATCGAACAGCACCGTACATTCTCTCTGGTGAATATGAGGCACAACAACTTGATTGATAAATTGAGGTACGGACTTGAGGGTGGAGCAGTTAATTTCAAGAAACGGTTTCGGCTTACCAGTTTCCTCGTTCATAAGATTCTGCCCTGCTGCTTTGGCTAACGTAGTCTTACCGCATCCCTTGGGTGCAATAAATAGAAGGTGAGGTATCACGCTAGATGCTTCAAAATTATCCAAATGGAAATTTAGCTTGCGCTTTGCTATGGCTTGCCCGACAATTTTCGGGAATCTGTTGGTTGTTTTCATGTAGGTTGTATGTTGTGTGTTGTTTTTACCAGTTCTCTTGACTTACTTCCGCAACGGGTTCCAACTGCTCTGTCTTAATCTTAACAGGGGTTTGAGCTTCTATGTTGGTAGTGGTTGCGGCAAAGGTGTCGGTGTTAAGCGAGAGAGTCTCTGCGAACCGTCTTGATATAATGACGGACGCATCTTCTTTCAATACCCTGTTGAGTTCGCGTAGGTCTACTTGAACGAAACTCCCAGCACCTTTTGTCTTTCCTCTTGCCATACTTTAATAATAACAGGTTTTTTAATTAAGTCAACCTTTTTTTAATAAATAATTAAAATAATTCTATTGAGTTTGATTGTTACTTTCTTGTATGCGCTCGTTAATCATTCTATCAACGCTCTTGTTGAATCTTCTGGCTGTCCCGCTATGTGGTGTGTTAACTATAATATCCTTAATTTCAAAATCAAGAGTGTCAAGTTCATTGAAGTATATTTCTTTATGTAATTGCCAATATTTAGGGTGAGATTTAATATCTTGTATCTTCATTATATTTATGTTAGTTACTATTAAGGGGCAGGTGTGGTAACTTTACCGTTCAATTCCCGCTCCCATTTCTCTGCTAGTCGTGCTGCGTCACGCGCAACCTCACTTGAAATATCTCTATCTTGACGGGATTCATATGGAAAATTATTAATAATTATATCCTTTTTCCAGTCATTAAGACTTTCTACGGTTTGGTTCCACGCCTTCTCATACAGTTTTGCCATTCGTTTGCTCATTGTAACTCCAGTATAAGGGGTTTTTTAGGAAATGCAATCTTAAAATATTCTAAATATTCCTTATGATAGTAATTACATTTAAAATATTAAATATGACAATTAAAAATCACAAATGTTCTTAAATAAATATTAATAATTATTCGACGGTATAAACATTACAATTAAAAAAACCCCCGCCAGCGATATGAGAACTGACGAGGGCTTATTTCGGCGACCGACATTATTTCTTGATTTTAACTTTTGGCTCTGACTTCTTCTCTGTCTTTTCAGGAAGAAACTCCTCATATATTTTAATAATATCTGATGGTTCCATTTTCTTCTTCATAACCTCATGGACAGTCAGCTTATTTAGAACATTTCCATTCAAGTCCAAAAGTACAAGACCAACAAGATTGCCAGACCTCCAGACTACTCGCGCAGTCCAACGCTTGTTATCTTTGTCTAAATAATTTTCATTAACGACTGTTACCTTCCTGTCTCCGAGGAAGGTTTTGAACTCCTCGTTGTCAAGAATGTTACTTTGTAATTTATCTGACAAAGCTTTATATTGTCTGTGGTTCGGGGCCATAAGGGTGAGCAAAATAACATTCTGTTCCTTGGCCTTGGCGTAACTCAAGTCTTTTGAGAAGTACCTGTCTGAATTTAGTTTGATTTCTGCTCCGAGTCCTGTGAGTGTCAGAGCGAGCATTGATGTGATAAGGATTTTGTTCATACTCTAACTATACCAGTTATTTCATTAAAGTCAACAACAATATTTGGCAAAATCTCATTCATAATTGATAAAATATTAATATTTAATTATATTTATTCGGCGGGTATTTGCCTTTGATATAGATTGATTTAGAGGCCATATTAAGCTATATTTAGCTTGACTTGAAAAAAATTTGAATTGACATATATTAAATTATCATTATATTTGGATTATGGATATGTTATTCTATCAAATTATATTTTTTATATTGGGATATACTCTACATAGGATGTATTCAGCTAGAAACAAGTAATAATAATATGTAAATAGTAAAAAAAAGACTTGATATTTGATTAAATAAATGTTAAAG
>Ga0310345_10002656_pt1 | contig 17798 bp, 19 predicted proteins | sample HC15DNA20500_MG_FD_204667 | JGI IMG/M metagenome (GOLD analysis project Ga0310345, IMG submission 204667) | Marine microbial communities from station ALOHA, North Pacific Subtropical Gyre - HC15-DNA-20-500_MG | ecosystem: Environmental > Aquatic > Marine > Oceanic | place: Pacific Ocean: North... | reverse complement strand
GGGCACGAACGCCAGGGTGAACTCCTGGATCTGCGTCATCGACTGGAACAGCGACACCGTGAAGCCGACCGAGAGCGCCGTGAGGAGGATCGGCGCGGACAGCTTCAGCGCCACCTCCATGGTGAGGGTGGCGATCTCGATGACCGTGGTGTCGTTCATGGGGTCCTCCGGGGAGCCGGGGCCGACATGTCGTGGCGGGCCGGGGTGGCTGGTCTGTCGGGGGCGCTGGCGACCTCACGGCCGCTAGGCATAGCTCTGGACCAGACTCGTGATGATCAGCGCCCACCCGTCGACGAGGACGAAGAGCAGCAGCTTGAAGGGCAGCGACACCATCACCGGCGGCATCATCATCATGCCCAGCGCCATCAGCGCCCCGCTCACGACGATGTCGATCACCAGGAACGGGATGAAGATGATGAAGCCGATGATGAAGGCCTGCTTGAGCTCGCTGATGATGAACGCCGGCACCAGCGTCGACATCGGCACCTCGGCGCGGTTGGCCGGCAGGTCGCGGCGCGCGACGTTGGTCAGCAGCGCCAGCTCCTCGTCGCCGGTCTGGTCGAGCATGAACTCCCGCAACGGCTCCACGCCCGACTCGTAGGCGGCCGCCGCGTTCTTCTGGCCGTCGAGGTAGGGCTGCAGGCCCTCGTCGTTCACCTGGCTGAGCACCGGCGCCATGATGAACACGCTGAGGAACAGCGCCAGCCCGGCCAGCACCTGGTTGGGCGGGGTCTGCTGCAGGCCCAGCGCGTTGCGGGTCAGGCCCAGCACCACGAGGATCTTGGTGAAGCTGGTGCAGGTCAGCAGGATCGCCGGGGCCAGCGAGAGCAGGGTCAGGGTCAGCAGCAGCGTGACCGAGGAGCTCGGCTTGTCGGTCAGCCCCTCGACGTCGATGACGACGCTGTCGGCGCCGGTCTGGTCGGCCCCCTGGTCGCCCCGGTTCCCGCGACCGCCGCCCTGGGTGTCCTCGGCGTCCGGCGCCGTGGGCTGGGGCTGGGCCTGCACCTGGGCCAGCACCTGCACCGTGGCCGTGGGGGACGACGCCTGAGCGGGGCCGGCGGGCCCGAGCGTGACCAGCAGCAGCGCCAGCGGCGCCAGCAGGGTCACGACCAGGGCTCGCACGAGGGCCGAGGAGAGGGCCGAGGAGAGGGCCGGGTGACGGCGGACGGTGTGGCTGCCGGTCATCGGGTGCTCCTCTCTCTGCTCGTGCGGGGCCGGTTGTGTGGTCGATCGCGTGGTCGATCGCGTGGCCGATCGCGTGGCCGGTCGTGTGGCCGGTCAGGGGGCTGGGTCAGGGCGTGCGGGGTCGGGGGCCGGTGCGATCACCGGTCCCCGGGTGCGCGGCTGTCAGGAGGCGCGGCGGGTGACGGCGCGGTAGGCCTGCCGCCAGGTCGTGGGGGAGAGGACCGAGCCGCTCAGGGCGCCCTCGGGCTGGAGGCCGGCCTCGGGTGCGGGTCGGCTCGCGGTCGCGGTCGGGGTCGGGGCGGTCGTGCGGACCGCGGCGGTGGTGCCGGCCTGCAGCTGCGCCGACAGCAGAGCGGCGCGGAGGGCCGCCAGGTCGGCTGCCGAGGGGCCGGCGGGGGCGGTCGCCACCGACGGTGCGGCGGCCGGGGCCTGCGCTGCAGTCGGGACCGGAGCGGGCACGGCGGGTGCGGGCTCGGCCGGCCGGGCGACCCGGGCACCACCCGCGACGGCCGGGGGCAGCTCCATGGCCGGAGCCGGGGCCGCGTGGCGACCGGTGCGGCTGCCCGGGTGGGCGGTCGGGGCAGCGGGCTCACCGTGCGCCCCCGTGGCCAGCTGGGCGCGCAGGGCCGAGGCGAAAGCGGCGTACGACGGGTCCTCGGGGAGGTAGGGGTCCTCCTTGTCCTGGACCGTGACGGGGGCGGGCGGCTCGACCTGCTCGACCTGCTCGACCGGGGCGGCGTAGGCGGCCGCGGCGTCGGCGGGGGTCGCGGCCGGGGCGGCGTGGGTCGGCGGACGGTGGCCGAAGAGCTCCTCGAGCGTCACCTGGTCGGGCTCGGCGAGCAGCGCCTCGAGCGAGGGCAGCGCCTGGGTCCCGTACGACGCCTCGAGCAGGCCGTCGAGCTCCAGGGCGGGGTCCTGCTCGTCGGCGAGCGTCCCGTCCTCGATCCGCTCCTCCTCCTCGGCTGTGTCCGCAGTGCCGAACGCGTCGGGAGCCAGCTCGGTCAGCACGTTGACCTGCTGGTCGGTGCTGCCGAGCACGAGCACCCGGCCGGCGACCGAGACGACCGAGACCGACGCGGACTTGCTCAGCGCCAGGCGGTGCAGCACCTCGATCGGGGACCCGGCCCGACCGTGGAGCCGACGGGCGGCGACCCGACTGATCAGGATCAGCAGGCCGACGACGACCGCCAGCGAGAAGACCATCCGCAGCAGCAGCTCTCCCATTGTTCTCTCCCCCCTCGTACGCGGCTCAGACCGCGGCGCTCTGGTCGAGGATCTCGGTGATCCGGAGTCCGAAGTCCTCGTCGACGACCACCACCTCGCCCCGGGCGATCAGCCGCCCGTTGACGAGCAGGTCGGCCGGGCTGCCGGCGGCCCGGTCCAGAGCCAGCACGGCGCCCGGCGTGAGCGCGAGCAGGTCGCGCACCGCCATCCGCGTGCGACCGAGCTCGACGGTGACCTCCATCTCGACCCCGTGGAGCATCTCGATGCCGCGACGACCGGTCGCGATCGAGCGCACGTTGCCCTCGACCGGCGGCCCGGGGACCGGCGGCAGCGTGGGCTGCGCGACCGAGCCCAGCGCCTCGCCGAGGGTCGAGGGTGCGTCGGTCGGCTCCGGCGAGCCGGCGGCCGCCGGAGCGGCGCTGGTCGTCGCGGTCCCCGGCGTGGTCCCCGGCGTGGTGGTCGGCGTGGTGGTCGAGGTGGTGGTCGAGGAGGCCACGCTGAGCGTGGAGTCCGGGACGAGGACCGCGGCGAAGATCGTGCTGCCCAGCAGCGGGACGGCGGTGAAGTCGCCCCCCATGTCGGCGACGACGTCGTCGAGGTCGACCGTGCGTCCGGGCTGGGCGGAGCCGCCCAGGGCCGCCGCGGCCGCGTCCAGGGCCGGCTGCACGGCGGCCGCGAGGTCCAGCTGTCCCATCGGGCTCGAGGAGAGCGCGGAGGTCAGCTCGTCGGCGACCAGGACGCCCACCCGGCCGCTGATGGGGCCGCCGAGGTCGGCGACGACGGCAGCGGAGAACAGCGAGGTGACGTGCTCGGTGCCCGGCTGCGGGTTCCCCGGCTCCAGCTGCTCGGAGGACGGCAGGACCGCGGCGAGCGCCGCGGCGGCGGTCGTGGCGACCGCGTCGTGCGGGCCGGGGACGATCGGGGCGGCGGTCATCGGAGCTCCTGCAGGGTGAGGTTCGGGTCGTCGAGGCCGGTGGGCGGGCCGGGGGGCAGATCCCGGAGCACGTCGGGCGGCAGGTCGGTGACCTGGTGCGCGGGCGCCGGGGGAGCAGCAGGGCGGTGGGCGTCGCCGGTCAGCTCGGCGAGCTCCTCGGCGGAGGTCGGCCGGGCGGCCACGATCAGGGCAGCCAGGCGCTCACCCTGGGTCCCCGGGGTGGCGTGCGCGAAGGCCTCGTCGTCGACGGTGATGTCCAGGGGCGCCGAGGCGGGGTGACCGAGCCGCAGCACGTCGCCGACGCCCAGGCTCGAGAGGAGCGCGGGGTCGACGGTGCTCGAGCGGAAGCGCACGCTGACGTCCACGGGCACGTCGGTGAAGCTGCGCTGGAGGACCTGTGCGGCCTCGGCGCGCTGGGCTCGCTCGCGGTTGGAGACCGGGGCCGGGGCGGCGGCGGCCGCCAGGTGCGGGTGCAGGCCGCTGAAGGGCAGGCAGACCGACATGCCGAACGGCACGTCGTCGATGCGCAGCTCCATCTCCATCACGACCATGACGTCGGCGGGGCCGGCGACCTGGGCGAACTGGGGGCTGTACTCGACACCGGTGACCTCGGGGTCCATGGCCACGATCGCGGCCAGGGAGTAGCGCATCTCGCGCAGCAGTCGCTCCACGAGCCCGCGGACGACCCCGGACTCGATCTCGGTGAGGGGGCGGTGGGGCTGCGTGCGCGAGCCGGGCCCCCCGAGCATGTGGTCCACGCACGACATCACCGCGTTGAGCGGCAGGTGCAGCACTCCCCGCCCGGGCATCGGCTCGGTCGTGAAGAGGGTGAGGTAGGTGAGCTGGTCCAGGCTGTCGACGTACTCGGCGTACGAGCGCTGGTCGATGGTGCGCATCGAGACCGAGCAGACCGAGCGCAGGGCGCTGGTGAACACGGTGGTGGCCTGGCGCGTGAAGCCGTCGAACCCCAGCTGCAGGATCCGCTGGTGCTCACGGGAGAGCTGGATGGGTCGGCGGAAGTCGTAGGGCACGACGTCCGCGCCGCCGCGACGGCGCGACCGGCCGCCGGAGGTCGGTCCGGGGGCGGCCGGCAGGCTCGACGGGAGGCTCACGTTGCCCCGATCGGCCGTCCATGGCCTCTCCTGAGACAACCGGCTGCCGCAACGTGCGCCGCCAGCGGGCTCAGGCGTGGAAATAGTCCGTTCGGACTATGCCCGGGGACCGGTTTCCTGCCCGGTCCCGGGTGACGTCCCGCCGTTCGGCGGGAGTGCGCCCTGCGGCGCTACTGGGTGACGAACTCGGTGAAGTACACCCCCATCACGTCGCCGTGGTACTCCTCCTCCAGGTACACCAGGAGCTCCTCCTTGAGCTGTTGGCGATGCTTGGCCTTGCCGAGGTCCACCATGTCCTGGCCGGAGAACAGCTCGATGGTGGCGTCCAGCGCCTTGCTGCCGTCGGGTTCGTGCTTGATGTCAACGACCAACTGCAACGCGATGCCGATGCGTAGGTAGTGGCCCTCCGCCAGGTTGATCTGGACCGGGTCCAGGACGAGCACCTCGCCCGGCTCCGGAGCCGGCTCCGCGCCGGCGGGCTTGAGGAAGAACCAGTAGCCGCCTCCGCCGCCGAGCAGCAGCACGAGGACGACGATGATGATCAGCTTCTTCTTGCCGCTCTTGGCCTCTGCTTCGGGGGCGGCGCCGGCCGCGGCGGGGGCGGTCGCGGTGGTGCTCATGACTGCTCCTTCGGATCGGGTGCGATGCGTCCGGCGGCCGCGTGGGCCCCGTCGGTGTCGGGGGAGTCGGTCTCGTCGGTGTCGCTGTCGTGCGTGTCGTCGGTCTCTGCCTGCTCGGCCTTCTTGGCCTTGCGGGCGGCCTTCTTCTCCGCCTTCGTCCGGGCTTTCTTCTGGGCCTTGCCGGTCGCCTTCTCCTGTGCTATCGCGGCGTCGGCCTCCTGCTTGGCCGCAGCGTCGGGCAGCAGGGCGGCGTCCTGGGGTGCGAGGTCGGTCAACACGACGATGTCGACCCGCTTGTTGACCGCCTGCGCGCCGGGCTTGCTGGGGTCGACCAGTGGTCGGGTCGAGCCGTAGCCGGCCATCGAGAGCCGGGCGGTCGGGAGCCCGTGCTGCTCCTCGAGACGGCGCAGGACGGTGACGGCACGGGCGGCCGAGAGGTCCCAGTCCGTGGCGTAGTACTTCGGCTTCACCGGCACCTGGTTGGTGTGACCGTCGATCTGGAGCGGGTCCTCCAGTGACCGCAGCACGGGCGCGACCGCGTCGACGACCTGCTGCCCGCGCAGGCTCAGCGAGGCCAGGTTGGCCTGGAAGACGACGTGGCGCGAGACCAGGCTGATCACCAGGCCGCGGTGGTCGTACGACGTGGCGACGTCGCCGGCCAGTCCCTCCCGCTCCAGTGCCTCGGTGAGCGTCGCGCGGACCTTCTCCAGGCGCTCGGCCTCGGCGGCGGCCTCGTCCCACGACCGCTGGTTCTGCAGCGCCGCAGCCTGCTGGACGGCGTTGGCCACGACCTGGCGCTGCTCGGAGTCGAGGTTGGCGGTGGCCAGCTGGGGGGACACCGAGTCGACGGCGGCCGACCCGGGCTGCTCGTGCAGCGAGGAGCTGCCCTCGAGCAGGGAGTCGCTGCTGCCGAAGCCGGCCGCGAGACCCTCCTTGAGCTGGGCGTACTTCTTCTCGTCGACCTGGCTCATCGCGAACATGACGACGAAGAGCACCATGAGCAGCGTGACCATGTCGGCGTAGCTGACCAGCCACCGCTCGTGGTTCTCGTGCTCTTCGTGCTCCTCGTGCTTCTTGCGACGGGAGCCGTGGCCGCTGCTCATGTCACGCCGCCTCGGAGAGCTGGTCCTCCGCGGGGAGCAGCGAGGTGAGCTTCTGCTGGATCACCCGCGGGTTGGCGCCGGCCTGGATGGCGGCGATGCCCTCGACGACCAGCTCCATCCGCGCGCACTCGAGCTCGGAGAGCCGCTTCAGGCGGGCGGAGATCGGCAGGAAGATGATGTTGGCGCTGGCGACGCCCCACAGGGTCGCGAGGAACGCGGCGGCGATGAGGTGCCCCAGCTTCTCGGGCTCGGCGAGGTTCTCCAGCACGTGGACCAGGCCCATGACCGTGCCGACGATGCCGATGGTGGGGGCGTAGGCGCCCGCGTCGGCGTAGAACTTGGCCGACTGCTTGTCGGCACGCTTCTTGGCGCTCACCTCGGCCTCGAGGATGTCGCGGACCTCCTCCGGGTCGGTGCCGTCGATGGCCAGGGTGACGCCCTTGGCCAGGAACGGGTCGTCCATGTCCTTGACCATGTCCTCGAGGGCCAGCAGGCCCTCGCGGCGGGCGCGGTCGGCAAGCGACACGATCTGCGGCACCGCGTCGGCGCCCGAGATCTGACCGCTGCCGCCGAAGGCGCGGCCGAGGGCCTTCACCGCGGCCTTGGCGTCGGGCAGCGTGCCGCCGGCGATGGTGATGAGGATCGAGGTGCCGAACACCAGCAGCATCGGCGGGAGCAGCAACATCGACATCGGGTTGCCGCCCTCGAGGATGTTGGCGGTGATGACGACGCCGAAGCCGCCGAAGATGCCCACCGCGGTGGCGAGGTCCTTCATCGGGGGCTCACCTCCTCCGCCGCGGTCGTCGTGGCCCCGGCCGGGTGGTCGCCGTCGATCACGCTCAGGCTCGGGCGGGACTGGTGCAGGTCGAGCAGCGAGGCGAGCGCCTGCTGCTCGGGGACCAGCCCGTGCGGGTCGTGGGTGTCGGCCGGCAGCCGCAGGTCACCGACCTGGATGTGGCTGGACAGCGCGACGACCTCGGCGCGGTGGCGCAGGATCGAGGACATCACGTCGCGCAGCGGTTCGGCGACGACGTACTTCTTGCCGTCGACCAGCGTGATGACCGTGTCCGGCGTGCTGTCGATGCGCTCGATGAGGTCGGCGTTGAGAGCGAACACGGACCCCGAGAGACGGGTCAGGGAAATCATGGGGTGGCACCATCCTTGTGCTTGGCCCGACGGCCGTCCGTGGCCGTCGAGGAAACAGATCGGCCGCCGGCACCGGGACCTGAGGGGTCCGGGCCGACGGCCTTCCTGTCTGCGTTATCGCTTGATGTTGACCAGCTCCTCGAGGACCTGGTCGGAGGTGGTGATCACCCGCGAGCTGGCCTGGAAGCCACGCTGCGCGAGGATCAGGTTGGTGAACTCGGCGGCGAGCTCGACGTTGGACATCTCCAGCGCGCCGGCGATGACGGTGCCCGCGCCGCCCTGGCCGGGGACGCCGAGCTGCACGGCGCCGGAGTTGGCCGAGGCGCGGTAGGCGGTCTCGCCGATCTTCTCCAGGCCCATGACGTTGGCGAAGTCGGCGCTGGCCAGCTGGGCCATGTCGCGCTGGATGCCGTCGGAGAAGACGCCACGCAGCATGCCGTCGGAGCCGAAGGTGTACGACGTCAGCTCGGTCGGGGCGACCACCGGCGGGGTCAGCGTGGGCAGCACGGCGGTGTCGAGGGTGATGTCGATCAGACCGGAGGCGTAGTCCGGGGCGCCGGTCGCGTCCAGGCCGTAGCCCTGCACCCGAGCGCCGGTGTTGGTGACCAACGTGCCGGTCTCGTCGAAGGTGAACGCACCGGCACGGGTGTACATCTGCTCGTTGCCTCGCTGGACCACGAAGAAGCCGTCGCCCTGCAGCATCAGGTCGGTGCCGCGGCCGGTCATCTGCGCCGAGCCCTGGTTGAAGTTGGTCGAGGTGGTGGCGATCTGGACGCCGAGGCCGATCTGGACCGGGTTGGTGCCGCCGCGCTCGGCGTTGGCCGCGGTGCCGCCGTTCATCATCTGGCTCAGGGTGTCCTGGAAGACGGTGGTCGAGGACTTGAAGCCGGTGGTGTTGGCGTTGGCGATGTTGTTGCCGGTGACGTCGAGCATGGTCTGGTTGACGCGGAGGCCGGAGATGCCGGCGAAGAGCGAACGGAGCATGGGACGGGTTCCTTGTCTCAGAAGGTCTGTGGAGACCGGGTGGACTGCTGGGTCGGGTGTCAGACGGCCGACGTGGTCGGGTCGGACGGGGTGCTGGAGGGCTGGCCCTCGGACTGCTGCGGCTGGCCCTGTGACTGGCCCTGTGGCTCGCCGGCGCGAGAGCCGTCGGTGACCGCGAGCACGGACGCGAGCGGGACGTCGACACCGCCGACGTCGAGCACCGGTCCGGCGGCCCCGAAGCTCACCCCGTGCACCGCGCCGGTGCCCTGGGTGCCGTCGGAGAGGGTGTAGGAGACGTCGCGGCCCACCAGCGAGCTGGCGCCGAAGGCCGTGGTGGCCTGGAGCACCATCGCCGTCTGGTCGGCGACCTCCTGCATCTTCTCCAGGGCGGTGAACTGGGCGTTCTGCGCGAGGAACTCGCTGGAGTCCGCCGGGTTCATCGGGTCCTGGTACCTCAGCTGCGCGACCATGAGCTGCAGGAACATCTCCTTGCTCTCATCGGTCGCCGCCGTCGTGCTGGCGGGCATGAGCCCCGCCATGCCGCTGGCCGTCACAGCCTCGGTGGCTGGGATGGTCACGGGTCCCTCCTCACATGCTCACGTCGAGGCGCGACGAGGCGTCCGACGTGGGCGGGTCGGCCGGGCGGGGGGTCCCCGCGCCCTGGCTGCCGTCCCTGGCAGTGGTCTCGACCTGCGTCCCTGCGGGTCGTCCTGCGTCCCGGTGCTCGGCCTGGGGCCGCTCGCCGGGGGTCCGGTGGTCCGACGCACCGGCGTCGGTCTGGCTCGACGGCGGGTTGTCACCGTCGTACGTCGAGGGGTCGGTGTGGCTGCCGGCCTGCTGGTTGGCGTGCTGACCGGCCTGCTGGCCGGCCTGTTGACCGGCCTGTTGACCGGGGGTCTGCGACTGGTGCAGCACGCTGAGCTGGGTCTCCCCGGCGGGTCGGCCGGTCATCGACTCCAGCGCGCGCTGCAGCGCGGGCAGCCCCTCGTGCAGCGTGGCTCGGGCGTCCTCGGAACCGGTGGCCATGCGTACTCGGACGCCACCGGGGTGCACGGTCAGCGTGATCCGGACGTCGCCGAGGTGCTCGGGGTCGAGCCGGAGCACCATGCGGTGGGTGCCGGGGCCGGCCTGCACGAGACGGGTCAGCTCGGGCACGACCTGGGCGGCGGCGCTCTGCGTGACCTGGGTGACCGGCCGGTCGGTGGTCGCGGTGGCCGCGGTGGTGGCCGGTGCCTGCACGAACGCAGCGGCCTGCGGGTCCGCCGACGGCGTCACCCGGGGCTGGTCGGTGCGGGGCTGGTCGGTGGCGGGCTGGTCGGCGGCGGGGGTGGGCGGTGCGTGGTCAACCGATGGCGGGGCAGTCTCGGTTGCCTGCTCACCGCTGGTGGCCGGGGTGATGGTGGCGGTGGGCGTGAGCGGTGCGTGGTCAACCGATGGCGGGGCAGTCTCGGTTGCCTGCTCACCGCCGGTGGCTGGGGTGGCGGTGGCGGTGAGCGGTGCGTGGTCGACCGTCTTCGCGAGGGCATCGGTTCCCTGCTCACCGCTGGCGGCGGGGGCGGGGGCGAGCGGTGCCTGGTCAACGGGTGCCGGCGTCGGGACGGTTGCCTGGGCACCGCCGACCGCGGGCGGCGCGGCCGTGGGGATCGGGGCCGCCGGTGGCGCCGTGACCGCGAGGGCGGCGGCGAGCGCGGGCGGCAGGACGATCGGCTGCAGGACGGGCGCCTCGCCACCGGCGACGTCCCCGGGGACGTCCACGGGCACATCCACGGGCACGCCGGCGGCGACCGACGTCTGGTCAGGAGCCCCACCTGCGACCGGGGCGAGCGCCACCGCGGCCGTGCCGGCGAACGACGGGTCAACCTGCGGACGCGCCGCCTCGGCGGGTGCGGAAGGACGCGCCGGCTCGGCGTGCTCGGCGTGCTGGGTCCCGGCGTGCTGGGTCTCGGCGTGCTGGGCCGGAGGTCGCACCGCGTCCGGGGGCAGCTCGCTCGACTCGTCGACCGGGGGGACCTCCGAGCCCACGACGAGCCCGTCGGGCTGGGCGAGCGGCAGCGCGGTGGCGGGCGAGCCAGGGGCGGAGAGCGACTCGGTCACGTCCCCGGCCAGACCACCGCTCACACCAGCGGCCCGAGCACCGGTCACGCTCGCGTCAGCCACGACGGGGGCGAGCGCCACGTCGGCCGACCCGGTCGGGAGCGTGAGGACGTCGGAGTCGCCCTGGACGTCGAGCTCACCGGTCGGCCCACCGGTCGGCCCACCGGTCGGCCCAGCGGCCGGCGTGCCGGCGGCGAGGACGGCGGCGACGAGCGCGGCGAAGGCATCGGTGGTGGCCCCCTCGCCCTCGGTGGAGGTGGAGGAGTCGGAGGACGAGCCGCGGGGCGAGCCGGCGGCGCCGGTGGTGGCGAGCACGCCGAGCGGCAGGGGAGCGATGGTCATCAGGCCCCCTCGACCAGGGCGAGGATCTTCGCGACGTACCCCTGCGTCTCGGCGTACGGCGGCACCCCGTCGTACCTGAGCACCGCGCCCGGGCCCGCGTTGTACCCGGCGAGGGCGTGGTCGACCCGGCCGAACCGGTCGATCAGGTCGCGCATCAGTCGCGCCGCGCCGTCGACGGCCTGGGCGGGGTCGAAGGGGTCGGCGACGCCGAGTCCCCGGGCGGTGCCGGGCATCAGCTGCATGAGTCCCTGGGCGCCGGCGGGGCTGACCGCGCCGGGCTGGAAGCTGCTCTCGGTGCGGGCCATGGCGGCCAGGAGCACCGGGTCCACGCCGTACCGGCTGCCGGCGGCGTTGAACAGCTCGGCGTAGGGGACACCGGTGACCTGCGAGGTGCCGGTGGGCGCCACGCGGGCGGCCGGAGCCACGCCCGCGGCGGCGTCGCCGGGCAGGACCCGGCGGATGAAGTCGGGGGTGCCGTGGCCGGAGGCTTCCAGGCTGATCACCCGGATGTCGAGGCCGGTGCGCGGTGCCTCGAGGATCATCCCGTCACCGAGGTAGATCGCGATGTGGTCGGCGCCGTCGTTGCGCGAGGAGCGGTCCCAGGCGACCAGGTCACCGGGCCGGGCCTCGGCGAGCGAGGCGACCGGGGTGCCGCTGCGGGCCTGGTCGTTGGAGACGCGCGGCAGGTCGACGCCGTGCTGACCGAAGACGTGCTGGACGAGGCCGGAGCAGTCCATGCCGCCGTCGGCCGGGGAGCTGCCGCCCCAGACGTAGGGCATGCCGACGTACTGGCGCGCCGTCGCGATGACGCCCTGGGCCGTGGCGGTGCCGCCGGTCGCGGCCCCCGCTGCTGTGGAGCCGTAGGCCGCGGTGGCGCCCGACATCATCTGGGCGAAGACGGCGCCGTTCATCGGCGCCGCGGGCTGCAGCTGGGTCAGCTGGCCCTGGATCTGGGCGATCCGGGCCTCGACGGCGGCGATGCTCATGCGGCACCTCCCTCGGTGGTGCTGCGGCGCAGCCAGCCCTGCGAGGCGACCTCGTCCATGTCCTTGTCGTCGGCACGTCGGCGCTCGACGCGCCGCTCGTCCGCGCGGCGGTCCAGCAGGCCCTCGACGGCGCCGAGCCGCGAGCGGTCGCTCTGCCAGCGGCCGTCGGCCTCCACCGCCATGCTGCGCGCCACGTCCAGGCGCGCGCGGTCCGCGACCAGCTCCTCGCGCAGCGCGGTCAGCGACTCGCGCAGCGCCACGAAGGTCGCCATGTCCCCGGACACGAACGAGCCGTGCTCGCGCAGGGCGGCCTCGAGCTCGCCGACCCGCGCCTCCCTGGCGCGCAGGTCGGCGAGCGCGGCCACGAGACCGAGACGGCTGTCCCGCTCGCGGACCTCCCGCACCCGGGCCACGGCCCCGAGACCGCGGTCGGCGGGGTGCGGTCGGCGGCTCACGGTGCTGTCCTCGTGGGAGCCACCAGCCGGTGCAGGGCCGCCCAGGTGTCGGTGGTCGGGGTCTGCTCGTCCATCGACTGACGCAGGAACGCCTCGATCTGCGGCATCCGGGCGATGGCGGCGTCGGCCTCGGGGTCGGTGCCGGCGACGTAGGCGCCGATCTCGACGAGCTCCTTGACGTCGCGGTGCGCGGCCAGCATCCGGCGCAGCGCCACGGCGTCGCCGCGCTGCTCGGGGGTGGTGACGGCGCTGGTGACCCTGGAGATCGACTCGAGGACGTCGATGCTGGGGAAGTGGCCGGCGGTCGCCAGCCGGCGGGTCAGCACGACGTGGCCGTCGAGGATCGAGCGGGCGGTGTCGCCGATCGGGTCCTGCAGGTCGTCACCCTCGACCAGGACCGTGTAGAGACCGGTGATCGAGCCGTGCGGCGAGGTGCCGGCTCGCTCGAGCAGCCGCGGCATCAGGTTGAAGACGCTGGGCGGGTAGCCGCGGGTCGCGGGCGGCTCGCCGGCGGACAGGCCGATCTCGCGCTGGGCCATGGCGACGCGGGTGAGGGAGTCCATCATCAGCACCACGTCGCGGCCGGCGTCGCGGAAGGACTCCGCGATCCGGGTGGCCACGAAGGCCGACCGCAGCCGCTCGACCGGTGGGGCGTCGGAGGTCGCGACGACCAGGACCGAGCGGGCCAGGCCCTCGGGGCCGAGGTCGTTCTCGATGAACTCGCGGACCTCGCGGCCCCGCTCGCCGACCAGGGCGATGACGGAGACCTCCGCGTCGGTGCCGCGGGCGATCATCGAGAGCAGGCTGGACTTGCCGACGCCGGAGCCGGCCATGATGCCGATGCGCTGGCCGCGGCCGCAGGGCACCAGCGAGTCCAGCGCCCGCACGCCGAGCCCGAGCTGGCGGGTGATGGTCGGGCGGGCCAGGGCGTCGGGGGCGTCGCCGTCGACGTCGACGAGCCGCATGCCGGGCAGCGCACCGAGGTGCGGGCCGCCGTCGATCGGACGGCCCAGGCCGTCGAGGACCCGGCCGCGCAGCGCGTCGCCGACGCGGATCTGCAGCGGGCCGCCGGTGTGCCGGACGTAGGCGCCGACCTGGATGCCGGTGAGCCGGCCCAGCGGCAGGCAGACCAGACCCTCGGTGCTGGAGGCGGCGACCTCGACGAGCACCGGAGGGCTGGACTGCACCTCGAGCAGGTCGCCGACGGCGGCGCGCAGGCCGGTCACCCGCAGGTGCAGGCCCACCATCTCCGAGACCCGGCCCAGGCCGAGCGGGCGGATCGCGGCGAGGGCGCGCGAGCGGTTGGCGGCCAGGGCCGCGCTGGCACCCGGCGTGGCCGGCGCCGGGATCGGCATCGTCGTCACGAGAGCACCTCCCGCACCCGGGCCAGCGCGGTGGAGATGCGCAGGTCGACGGCCTCCGCCGTCGTCTCGAGCAGCGCGTCGTGGGGGTCCAGACCCGCGTCCGCGACGACGGTGACCCCCTGGTCGGCCAGGGCCGCGACGTCGGGGTGGCCAGCCACGTGCGGCGCGAGCCGCACGGTGACCGGCAGGCCCTGCGGGAGCGCGGCCAGCACCCGTCGTACGACGTCGGCGACCGGGTCCTCGGCGGTGGCCAGCTCGCGGCCGACCAGCGCCTCGGTCAGCTCGCAGGCCAGGGCCAGCGCGTGCTCCTCCACCTCGGCGGCGGTGGTGGCGGTCTGCTGGGAGAGCAGCGCGGCCGCGCGCTGGAGCGCCGCGAGCGCCTGCTCGTGCTCGGCCTGGCGACGGGCCTCGGCCTCACGGGTCACGGCCTCGAGCTCGGCGCGGTGCGCGGCCCCCTCGGCGGCGGCCTCGCGCCGGCCCTCGGCCCAGCCGGTGGCGTAGCCCTGGGCCCGCGCGGCGGTGCGCGTGGTCTCCGCCAGCGCGGAGAGGACGTCCTCGGTGACCGGGTCGCCCAGCGTGCGCTCACCGCCGAAGCGGGTCCAGGCGCCGGTGCGCAGCTGCGGGGTGCTCAGCGGGCCCGCGCCCTCGGCGTGCTCGCCGCGCAGCACGCGGCGGTCGGCCGGGACGGCACCCTCGAGTGGCACGGCCGCGGTCATGACGTCACTCGACGAACTCAACGTCGCCTCCGCGCCGGATCATGATCTCGCCGCGCTCCTCGAGCTGGCGGATCGTGCGGATGATGGCCTGCTGGGCCTCCTCGACCTGCGAGAGGCGGACCGGGCCGAGGAGGTCGATCTCCTCCACGAGGCCCTCGGCGGCGCGGCTGGACAGGTTGCGGGTGATCTTCTCCCGGACCGCCTGCGAGACGCCCTTGAGCGCCAGCGCGAGCGAGGAGACCTCGACCTGGCGCAGCACCTGCTGGATCGACCGGTCGTCGAGGCCGGTGATGTCCTCGAACATGAACATCCGGCTCTTCACCTCGTCGGCCAGGGTCGGGTCGAGCGCCTCGAGGCCCTCGACGATCTGGCGCTCGGTCGAGCGGTCGGAGCAGTTGATGATGTTGACCATCTGGTCCAGCCCGCCGACGCGCGACATGTCCGAGGGCTGCAGCATCGAGGAGAGCTTGCGCTCCAGCGTGCTCTCGACGGCCTTGACGATGTCGGGGGAGGTGCGGTCCATGACCGCGATCCGGTGCGCGACCTGGGCCTGCTGCTCCGGGGGCAGCCCGGAGAGCAGCAGCGAGGCCTTGTCGGGGGTCATGTGCGCGAGCACGAGCGCGATGACCTGCGGGTGCTCCTCGACGATGAAGGACCGCAGCTGCGCGGGGTCGGCCTGGTGCAGGAACTGGAAGGGCATCTGCACCGCCGCGGCGTGCAGGCGCTCGATGATCTCCGCCGCCCGCTCCGGGCCGAGCGACTGCTCGAGCAGGGCCTGGGCGAAGCCGAGGCCACCGCGGGCCATGTGCTCGCGGGCGACCATCAGGTCGCGGAACTCGGTGGCCACCGCCTCGGACTCGGCCACGCTCACCGAGTCGAGCATCGCGATCTCGGCGGTGATCGCCTCGACCTCGTGCTCGTCGAGCATGCTGAGGACCTTCGCGGCCTGGGTCTTGCCGAGCTGCACCAGCAGCACCGCCGCCTTGCGGGCCCCCATGGTCTGGATGGGGCTCTTGGTCATGGTGCTCATCAGCGCTCCACCAGCCAGCCGCGCAGGAGCGTCGCGACGTCCTCGGGCTGGCGCTCGATGAGGGCGCTGAGCTCCTCACGCACGTTGTGCTCCTCGACCTGCTCGGCCTCGGCCAGCGCCAGCGCGGCCGGCGCCTCGAGGGCCTGGCGCTCCTGGCGCAGCTGCTCGACGACGTACGTCGTGGCCTGCTCGCGCTTCTTGCTGCGGCGTCGGCCGGTGACCAGTGCCAGCAGCAGGACCAGGAGGACGGCGCCGCCCATCGCGCCCTTCTCGATCAGGTCGTTGCGGGCGGTGGCCGCCTCGGCGGCTGCGGCCGCCTCGAGCTCGGCGGCGGCGGCCTCCTCGCCGGTGCGGTCGAAGGGCATCTGGACCACGCGGATGGTGTCGCCGCGACGACCGTTGATGCCGATCGCGTCGGCGACCAGCGTCCGCACGTCGGTCGCGGAGACGCCCTGGGTGGTGGCGGTGTCCAGCACCACGCCGACGTTGATCTGCTTGACCGCGCCGGGCGTGGTCTCCCGGGTCTCGACGACGGTGTCGACGCCGTTGGTCCGCGAGCTGGAGGAGTTGTTGTAGGAGCTGTCGCCCTCGGCGCCGGCCGTGGTGTCGGTCTGGTCGTCGACGCCGACGACCCCGCCCACTCCGTCCGCGGCGCCCGCGCCGGAGTAGGTCTCGCTGGACAGCGACTCGGTGAGCGCCGGGATCTCCTCGTCGGCGCGGTAGTCGGTGCTCTCGGTGACGGCCTTGTCCCAGTCGAGCTCGACGGTCGCCGACACGGTGGAGTTCCCCGGTCCGACGACGCGGTCGAGCATCGCCTGCAGCCGCGCGCGCAGCTTGTCCTGGTAGGCCTCGGTCTGCTGGGTGCGCTCCGTGGCGGCCGCCGACGTCGTCCCTCCCGGGCTGGACAGCACCCGGCCGGTGGAGTCGGCGACGGTCACCTGGTCGGGGTCGAGCCCGTCGATGCTGGAGGCGACGAGGTGCACGACGGCCTGGACCTGCTCGGGGGTGAGCGTGCGGCCCGGGTTGGTCTGCACGAGCACCGAGGCCGTCGGCGGCTGCTGCTCGTCGGTGAAGACGTCCTTCTGGGGGATCGCGAGGTGCACGACGGCGCCGTTCACGCCGTCGATCGCCTTGACCGTGGCGGCGAGCTCGCCCTCCATGGCCCGCTTGAAGTCGGTCTGCTCCTTGAACTCCGAGGTCGAGATCCCCTGGTTGTCGAGGATCCCGTATCCGCCCTCGGTGCTGGTCGGCAGGCCCTCCCCGGACAGCGCGATGCGGGTGGAGTGCACGGCGTCGCGGGGCACCATGATCGTGGCGCCGCCGTCGGCGAGCTCGTAGGAGACCCCCTGGGTCTCCAGCTCGTCGATGACCGACGAGGCGTCGGAGGGCGCGAGGTTGGAGAACAGCGGGGCGTACGCCGGGGCGCTGGCCCACCGGAAGACCATGAAGCCGCCCAGCAGCAGCGCGGCGGTGCCGATCACGGCCACGACCTTCTGGCCGGGGGTGAACTGCTGGAAGGTCGTCGTGTGGCGGTTCATCGACCGCTGGAGCATCTCGCGCATCAGACCTGCATCCGCATGATCTCGGTGAACGCCTCGACCGCCTTGTTGCGGACGGCGACGGTGACCTGGGTGGTGACCGCGGCCTGGGTCGCGGCGATCGTGTAGTCGTGGATGTTCTGCAGGTCACCCGTGGCGGCCTGCACGGACAGCTGGTCGGCGGTGCGCTGGACGCCGTCGAGCCGGTCCAGGCCGTCGAGCACCAGCTCGCCGAAGTCGGGGCCGCCCGCCCTGCCGACGCCGCCGACCGAGGGCGCGCCGCCGACTGCCGGGGCCGACGGGGTCGCGGGGACCGTCGGGGGGACGAAGGGCGTGAAGCCGCCGACGCCCGGGATGCCCTCGATGCCGCCGATGCTCATCGCTGACCGATCCCGATGGCGGTCTGGTAGGTGTCCTGGGCGAACTTGGTCACCTGCGCCGAGGCCTGGAAGCCGCGCTGGGCCATGATCAGCTCGGCCATCTGGTCCGACATCTCGGTGTCGGGGAGGCGGACGTAGCCGGCCTCGTCGGCCAGCGGGTGGTCGGGCTGGTAGGTCATCCGGCCCTCGGCCGAGCTCAGCGCGATCTCCCGGACCCGCACACCGCCGTCCTCGCGGGACTCCGCCACGACCAGCTGGGCCTGGAAGGCGTCCTCGGCGGTGGACCGGACGGTGCCGATGTTGGCGATGTTGTGCGAGAGCGCGTCCAGCCAGGTCTGGTGCATGCCCAGGCCGGAACCGGCGATCCGCAGGGACTCGAAGGCGCTCATCACATCGCCCCGGCGACGGTCTTGACGAGGTCGAAGCGGTCCGTCACGGCCCGCGCGACCATCTGGTAGATGAACTGCGACTGCATCGCGGCCAGCGACTCCTTGCGCAGGTCGACGTTGTTGCCGTTCTCCCCGACCGGGGTGTTGGCGTCCTCCGTCAGCGGGGCGGCACCACCGAGCTGACGCGCCATCGCGC
>Ga0310345_10002655_pt1 | contig 17803 bp, 23 predicted proteins | sample HC15DNA20500_MG_FD_204667 | JGI IMG/M metagenome (GOLD analysis project Ga0310345, IMG submission 204667) | Marine microbial communities from station ALOHA, North Pacific Subtropical Gyre - HC15-DNA-20-500_MG | ecosystem: Environmental > Aquatic > Marine > Oceanic | place: Pacific Ocean: North... | reverse complement strand
GCTTCTAACTGGGCTTCTAGGTATCCATTGCGGAAGGTCAGCGCCTCAACCTTTACCAGAAGCTCACGCATTATCTGATCTTGCCCGCTCTGGATGGACAGTGCTTGGCCGTGGTCCTGGACCTCGTCCTGGTCCTCGTCCACCCTTGGACGGGCCACGTCTTGGACCTCGGCCACATCTACGGCCAACGGCAAAGAATCTGGTACTGGCTGGGTCTTTGCGGTCAATCTGGTTTCAATACTGGACGTCTTGATTATCCATTGGCCGTGGCCGTCTTTGGCCCCGTCCAACTTGCCTTCGTGAATCAGACGCAAGACCGAACGTCTAGTTATATTCAGCCTTTCCGCTGCTTCAACTATGGTAATTGCTTGGCCGTGGTCCTGGTCCTCGACCACCTGTGCAAAGAACTGATCTAGTCCTTCGGTTGAAGCTAGCCCAGACGGCTGATAAATTTGTGCGAGGTTGTCCATATGAAAGCGAGGATATATCAAGAGTCTGAGAAAGTCAGTGCTTGACTTGAAAAATGATTGAATATCAGCCGGTGGCGTATTTGGTGGCAACCAATGCAAAAAATAAATGCTAGAAACGCTCACACCCACAGGCTTTCAAAAAAAACGAAACATAAGCAACCTTATCGGACGTGCCGAATGCCCACACATAATCGGACGCGAGGACGAAACGAGTAGAATGAACCTTTTGTTTCGCCTGTTTTTTATAGCCTCAGTTACCCTGACTGTTGCATGCAATCCGGCACTTTCGCAGCAGACAATTTTCAACGTTCCGTCTCCAGATACATTGCCTCGTGGTAAGGTTTTCATTCAACATGAGTCTCAATTTCGCGCCTGGAACCCTGATCGCTTTTGGCTTGGGACTGAATATCTAGCAATTGGCGCAGGCGCTAATACCGAAATAGATGCAACGCTGTTCAATCTAAGAGCACCGAATGCAGGGTCTCCGGTGCTTGCCGTCGGCTTCAAGAAAGGGTTTCCCGTTTGCGCTGAACGCTGGCCTAGCCGTGAGTTTAAGTTGATTGTTGGACAAATGCTGCCTATAACGTTGGGCGACGGTGGCGTGGGCAATTGGAGCTATGCAACCATTAGTGGCCGGCTCCCGCGTCTAAAAACACGGATATCTGGGGGATACAGCACAGGAACGAGACAATTGTTTGGACGCACAACGGCTGGGTTCATAGGTACCTATGAGCAGCCCATGACCAAGAATTTTTCACTAATCGGTGATTGGTACTCCGGTACTCACGCTAACGGGCTTTTTATTCCAGGCTTTAGCTACGCGTTTCCTAAGCAAGTGACGCTTTATGGAGGCTATCAGATTCCAAACAACAAGGCCAGTGGTCGGTCTGGTTTCGTGATTGAGTTAGCGAAGATTTTCTGACCGAAACCTCGCGCCGGTGATATCTGATGCAGAAATTTAAAAGCCCTGCCGACGTTTTGTCAGACAGGGCTGGATACCGTTAATAGCATGCCCAGATGTATGGTAATTCAAACTATTGTAAGAGCGCCCCCGTATGGCACACAAAGACCAAACGGAGGCGCTAGTACTCAAAAGGAGATTTCATCATGAAAAAACTGCCGCGAGCAAGGCAACAGCTAATTCGGATTCTATCGTAATTCTTCAGGAATAGCTTTTTACCAACCGTGCCGACGACCGCCGCCACCGAGTATCGAACCAAGTACTCCAGCGGCGCCACCGATGACAGCCCCTTGTCCAGGATTGTGGCGGTCAATTATCGCACCAAGTCCGGCGCCAACTGCGCCACCGATTATGGCGTTTTCAGTCGTGTTGTGACGTCCAGAGCCGTAGTAGCCGCCATCATTGTGATATTGCGGCCGATAATAAGAGGAACCGTAGTTTCCATAACCGCCATAACCACCACCGTATCCGTAGTCATATGGTGGAGCTTGCCGATATCTCGGGTCCGTATACGCCCGATAGTCGTACTGGGAGCCATTATTGTACCGGTAGTCATAGTTAGATCCGCCTGGCTGGTTGTAGTTGTTCCAGCCATAGCCAGGATTGCCCACATGAATGTCTATGCCTGCACCGGGATGAGCAGGTCGAAAGCGCTGCTGTTGGTGCTCCATATATTCGTGCTGCAAGCCATTGTATGGCTGCACAAAGCCGGAGCCGTGCTCTCTTCTTTCGTGTTGCTCGAAATGTCCGTGTCCGTGCGACATAGTAACCTCCTGCGCGGGAGCAGATCCTGTTAATGGTATTTGTCAAGAGGTCTCGTGTCAATCGTAAAATTACGCTCGATGAACTCCGTAGGCGTAAAATTTGGACACTGACGGGGATGGGGTTAATTAAATCTGGGTACGTTCCCTTGGAAACTTATGGTTGAGCTGGTCGTCAAAATCAGTCATAAGATTCCGTCGTTTCAAGCGGAGGTTGACAAATGAAATTCACAATAGCAATGCTGCTGTTTGCACTTGCGTTCACCGTTCTCGTTAAACCGGCCGAGGCACAACACTCTTTCTGGCATCAGGCAAGGGACCAGATGACGAACCGACATGGTTGGCAGTACGGCTATGGTTCCTATCCCACCTACAACAATTACCGTGGAACGAGCTGGGGAAACAGCAACCCCTGGGGCACCTATGGCATGCAGCAAGGCTGGGGACATGCACAGGCTGATCACCATGAGTACGAAGAGCACCATGGCATCTACCACCACGATTGAACCGAAGTCGCGCCGAGCCGTCAAGAGAATATGCAATTCGATTGCCAAAACTGATCTGGAGGGGTGCCAATGAGACTAATTCGAGTGTTTTTGACCCTTGCTCTTGCTGTTTCTCTTCAGCCCGTTGCATTCGCACATGGCGGTATAGCAGGCGGAGTAACGCTTTATCAAAACCGGCAATATCAATCCGCCAAAGGGCAGTTTTTACGGCTTGTCGCAGCCGACCCGACTAATGCGGCTGCTCAGTACTACCTTGCAAACACCTATGTTAAACTAGGCCAGCACTCATTGGCGCAGAAGCATTATAAGCTTGCTTCTTTATTGAATCCGGGAGGTCCGTATGGAGCGTATGCTGTGACAGCGCTCAAGGCTTATGGCATAGAAAGCGGTGATGGAAGAACTGAACTCCAATCAAATATGAATGAACCATCGGACCAAAATCTACTACCTGAAAGTCACTTTGCTGTGGCTCGAATTACTGGCCAGGCTGATTGGACTGACAACGAGCGAACTTCTCAGTACAAAATTCCGCAACAGTACCCACAAGTTGCAGGATATGACGCTGAACGCAGCTATCTCTATCAGCACGGTCTTTGGCAAGCGTATGGTGGTCCAATTAACACGGAGCTGCCCCCTCACACTACGACGCATGATGCACGAGACTATGGACTTAATCATCATCACGACCCCATCATAGTCCGGAGATCTTATTGAGAACATGTACCGGTCTGCTACCCAGTTACGAACATGCGCCGTGGTCGCCCTTGCTATAACTGCGTCGGCCACAGGCGTTAGCGCACAAGACGTACATTCGCACACATGGTTAAGCCCCAAATCCCACCCGGAAATTGATGATCACCAGATCCCAACTGCGACCTGGTTGAACCCGAACTCGAAAGCCCGGGTCAAATTTTGTTTATTGTGCATTCATGGACTAGGACTCAACGGCCGCTCATTCGAGTATTTTGGAAAACAGCTGGCACAGCAAGGCGCTGCTGTATACGCAATAGACGTGCGAGGTTTCGGACAATGGCAGCAAATTGAAGGTCACTCTGATATCGATTTTGCCAATACGCTGACCGACATTGAAAAGACTCTAAAGTCTATTCGGCTGCGTTATCCGCGGTTGCCGATTTTTATTCTTGGTGAATCGATGGGTGGTGCAATTGCGCTGCGAGCAACCGCCTTGTCCCAAGAGTCAGTAGACGGCGTGATCTCCTCTGTACCAGCCGGTGATCGATTCAAACAAACCGGCACGAAATTAAAAGTGGCAGAAGAATTACTTAGTGGCGACAACAAAAAGCATGACGTTGGAAAGCAAGTCATTGCGCAAGCAACACAAGATTCTACGATGAGGGATCACTGGGAAAATGATGAGCGTAACCGGCTTAATTACTCAGCCAAAGAGTTGTTGCGCTTTCAGAAATTTATGAATGAAAATCATGAGGTGGTCCAGGCGATTACAAAAACGCCTGTCCTGCTGGTGCAGGGCTGTGATGATCGTCTAGTGAAGTCGGCTGCATCATTTGAACTTTTTGATGAACTGCCGGTCAAAGACAAAACGTTTCTATCCCTACCTTATGAGCACTTGATTTTTGAGGAGCAGGAGCATACGGATAAGAAGTTAAACGATACAACCAATACATTTCTCCTAGTCTGGCTCCAGGCGCATATACCAACAGCAGCTACCCCGACAAATGCGATCATGGAAAATCAGGACACTAAAAAAACTTCGAGTACCTCCCTGCCCTCGAAATCCCAGAATTCATCGCCAAAACAAAGCGAACAAGGAACGCAAACCCCGGAAAAAAAGCGAGCATCTCATCATCATTAGCCTTTGAAGATCAGTTTTTATAGTGCCACCACATATGGAGCAACAAACAATAACAAAAAGACCAGATTACTCCGAACAACTGATGAACGAGAGGTAAAACGTGAAATCTCTAAACGCCCATGCAGCACTTGTTGTAAGTCTTTTAATTGCATCTATGCCAGCGTACGCAGACCACAATGAGTGGCACACACATATAGTGAACGGTGCTCGAGCCTTAGATCAAGGCAAGTACGAAGCAGCTCAAACGGAACTCGAACTAGCCTTGAAGGAATGCGACAGTTTTAAAGTTAACGACCCTCGCCGGGCTATCAGCCTCAACGAGCTTGGATTATTGGCTCTGGAACAAGAAAAAAACAAAGAGGCTGAAGATTATTTCAATAAAGCGCTTGCCATTAGAGAGCAGGTTTTGGGTAAGCAGCACGTCGATACTGCCAGCACGCTGGACAATCTCTCGGCTGTCTACGATGCTCAAGGAAAAGCAAAAGATGCTGACACTGCCGCCAGAAGAGCCCTACAGATTAAGGAAAAGGCGCTTGGAGCCAATAGTCCTGCAGTAGCAGTCACTTTGGACAATCTCGCTGGTATTTGCGAAACAGAGGGCAAATGCGAGGAGGCAGAAACGCTTGCAAAGCGCGCGCTGGCTATTCGAACAAAAAATCCGGCGAGCCCTGAGCTTGCAACCGCCTTAAACCATTATGCCGGTTTGTGCATAAGCCATGGCAAGGCTGCTGAGATTGAGAGCATGTATAAGAAAGCTATCGCGATAGACGAAAAGCAATTGGGTCCAAACCACCCAGCACTTGCAAGAGATCTGAACAATCTGGCCGGCTTTTACGTCAAACAAGGGAAGTACAAAGAAGCAGAGAAAAACTGCATACGCGCTCTGAACATAAGGAAAAAGGCCTTCGGGCCGGAAAGTCCGCAGGTGGCCGAAAGCCTTAAAAACTGTGCCGCTTTAATGAAAAAACTTGGCAAGACTGCCGAAGCAAAAAGCTATGAAGCGGAGGCAAGCAGCAAATAGAAACTCGTGTCGGCTTACTAAAAACTGCAAAAGGAGCAGCACCACTATGAAAAATCTTCTCACGGCTTTGTCCATTGCACTGGTCGTTACGGCTGGAAACAACGTTCTTGCTCACGAAGGCGAGCACGAGGGACAAGAACATGGTTCGATGCAAAATAGCCAGCACGGTTCAGGAATGCCTCAGAACTGGCAATCTTCTTGGACACAAACAGGAAACCCGAATTATGGCTATTACCAGTCATATCAATCTTATTTTCAAAAACATCCAACGGACCATCGAGTACTTGAGCAATCAGAAGCGCAGTATCACGAACTCCTGCGACAAGGACGCATCACACAACAAGAACATGCGATGTTGGACGCTCAGTTGCGTGCACAGCACAATCAACAAGATGCCGGTGTGCGAGCCAACTTTAATCAATATGGTTATCCCTACGCAAATCGAAAAATGCCGAGGTTGCTCAATAAGCTACAGCGCATTTTGAACTATTGAAACCTGGAGAAATTACATGAATTTTACAAAACCTTCGGTCTTGGCAATGGCGGCCGTTATAGTGCTGCCGTTTTACGCAAATGTTGCTTACGCTGATGACCATCACAGCAGTGGCCATGGACACGGCAATGGCAATGGACACAATGGACATGGCTTGTTTAACGGTCACAATCCCACTGGCATATTTGGTCTAGGCACTGGACACAACCGTCGACATCAAAGCTCACATACAAACCACAGCGGCTGGTCGACCGGACACGGTCATGCTAGTGGACATGGCGGCCATCACGGGGGCCACTAACGGCAGCAACGCAGACGAAATAATGCTCACTTTGCCTAATTTGGGAAACATACTCATCTGCTCCCAGTCTTTTACGTTTAGCCCCTTTCGAATTCGGAGCGCTCATGTATGTATAAGCAATTGTTTTTAACAGGCATTCTCTGCACGCTACTGACGTCTGTTGGCCCTGTTTTTGCACATGATGGAGCGGATCATCAATTCCGCGATCAGAAACATCAAGTGCACGATGCGGCTAATGCAGGCGTAATTTCGCCGCAGCAACACCAAGTACTGGATTCCCAACGAAATATGCAGCACACTGCCGTCGATAACGGTTATGCCGCGCCTGGAGCTTATCAAAATGGCGCTTTTCCCGCCTACACCAATAATTCTTATACAAATCAAGGTTATGGTTTACCAGTTCAGCCAGTTCAGGGCTACGGTGCCGGGCACATCAATAACCCTGCCATCAACCCTGGGCACAATAATTCAATCGGGCATCAGATGGGTGACGCCTTGAATGGCAATCAATCTAGCAATCCAGGATATGGCTATGGTGTCAATCAAGGTTACGGTGTACCTGTTCAGGGCTATGGTGCTGGACACATCAATAACCCCGCCATCAATCCCGGACATAACAATTCAATTGGACACCGTATGGGTGACGCCATGAATGGCAGTCAGGCTGTGACTCCTGGATATGGTTATGGTGTCAGTCCGTCTTACGGCGGACCTGCAATGAACGGCGTCAACCCAAACTATGCGTATCACGACGATTCAAGCAATAGTCACCCACACAACCATTAGCACTAGCCTGCCAAAAACACATAGTCAAGCGTTGCTCGCTTGATCCATCAAGCCTATAATCCGCTTGATGACTGAACCCGTTCGTAATTATCAGACTGGTGACACAGCTTCAATTGAGGGGCTGGAGGACTTGTTTGGTAATGAAACCTTTTCAAGTGAGTCCGTCGCGGGACGGTCTCAGGACGGGACAGTCCCGTCGCGGGACGAGGACGCGGGCCTGTCCCGGTACATCTCTGCACTGGAAGCTTCCCTGATCCTAGGCATCAATAAACGCTCGGTAATTAGACTCATTAATGAGCAGAAGCTCGATGCCATCAAAGAGAACGGAAAGTACTTGATTGATAAAAGCGCCGTTGAAAGACGCAAAACGGATGCAAGAAAGAACGCGCAATTTACCGATGATGTCGTACTTGACATGAAGGACGCGGGACCGTCCCAGGACGACGACACACCAGTGGACATCTCTGTTGACATAGAGGTCCCGCGACGGTCCCAGGACGACGACTCGGAAAGCTGTGTTGTCTCGCCAATGTCTTCCACTGTTGATGCATTTGCATTGCTCAAAGAACTTGAGGGAGCAACATTCCGAATTGGTTACTTGGAAGCCCAATTAGCCGAGCGCGATCAGCAAATCAAATTGCTTACGGACTGCCAGTACAAGCCAGCCTGGTGGACGTGTTTCAAAAAATGGTTTCTCGGCACCTAGCCTTTTCAAGGCGAGAACCCTATAATTCCAGGTGGTGAAAAAGTCACCATATATAGTGCGCGTATTTACTGGATATAGGGAGTGCTCTATCGCTAAACAAAAACGCCGCTTGCGGCGACGTAATTGATGATAACCAGGCGGGAGCCGGGATTTATCGGATATTCAAACTGCTTTTTCTTGGGTTTTGATTGGTCGTCATTTTCCTCAAGATGCATGAAGAATAACCCGAGAGATCCGGCCGCGTCAACATGCCTTTTAGGGTAGACAGTGACCGGAGCTTTAGCATTAAGCGCGATCCCGTCCCAAACGAGGATCGCAGATAAATTTTTAACGCCAACGGTGGCGGAAAATTTTTGCGCACTATATCCCAACCGCAGACAAGCGATACTGTGCCCTCGCGGGCGGCGCTCGTGGACAACGATAAGCAAGCATTGGCCGATGCCGGACGAGACGATCTTGTCCGCCATCGCCGGACACGAACCGAGCATATATGGTCTTCGCTGGGGGGGGCAAACGCGGTTTGCCGTCCTGGACGTAGACAAAAATAGCAAGTACAGATCAGATCTCGAGCTCGCAAAACTGCAGGAGCGATTAGCTGCAGTCGGATTAACCGCGACGGTTTACCGGAGCAGCGATAGCGGCGGCTGGCATCTGTATATATTCTTCGACGAATGGGCCGACTCGGGCGACACCAACCAGCTCCTGAGCACGTGGTTAAAAGCACAGGGCTATGAGATCCGGGGGGGAACGTTAGAAGTCTTCCCGAGCGGCATGGGCTTAAGACTACCATTACAGAGCGGTTTTGCCTGGCTTGATGATCGCGGCGGCTTGATCCGGACGAGAGAAGAACTAACAAGAGACGAGGCGCTAGCCTCATTCCTTTGTGACCTGGAAGAAAACAAAAGAAATTGGAGCGAAGCGAAAAGCCGCATAAGGACTGAGTTGGAGTGTATCGATCGCGCAAAACAGAGAGACGCCCAGGCGCATGAGAAAGCTATTGATACCGAGGGTTTTGAGGGTCTATGGAATTATCGGTTAATTCCAGAGAAATACCAGAAAGGGCGTGAGTACTGGCAAAGTGGCTTGACGGAAGCAGGGCAACGGCATGATGCGATCCTTGCCGTGGAGCATTATTTGTGGCATGGGGACGAGGCCGCCGGCGTGCCGGCTCTGCCGGCGGAGCACAATGACGAGCCGCGCTACAGGCTGATTCTGGCTTGGCTGGAGGCAAAGCATAACGGGTTTTGCAACCACATAAACCGGGGCAACTGGCGCAAGGTCGAGCAACAAATCAAACGAGCGTGCAAGTGGCGCAGACCGTTTGGCGGCGTCCAGGTCAGAACACCCTACCTGATCACAGAGCGTTCAATGGAGAGGCTAATAGGGCGGTCTAAAGCTACCGGAAGGACCTGGACGCCGGAGGACTTTAAGAAGGGCAACGAAGGCCGCGAACTGTACGCGAGAAAAAAGATCCGCGAAGCGCTACAACTTTTGACCGACCAGGGGCGGCGAGTAACTGGACGGCAACTGATGCGGCTAACCGGGTGCGGCTACCATACAGTTAGACGCCATTCGGATATCTGGAAGATATCGCCGGTGGTGGCATTGCCAAGGGCCGCTGGCGATAAGAACCCTTTTTTTGATCTTGATCTAATAGGGGCGGGGGGTAGTGCTCCTGGTCCTGAAAAAGAAAAAGAGATTTTAGATCGACCTGGTGTTGGAGACTCAGGGGTTCTTGATGCTTACAAGCGTTCCGGCTTAGTGGAGCTAGCGCCTATTGATATAACGCCCCCCTTACTTCTGCCCGGCGAAAAGCCTACCAGCGAACCCCCAGCATCAAGCCCAAGCCCTTCGGGTTGCTTCGCAAGGCTTGACGCCGGGGCCCTGGTTCGCCGGTATTTTGGCAGAGGGTCAGGCGCTGCGGGGGGCTTAGAACAAGAACAGGCGGGAACTACGCAAGCGGGGGTCATTGCCTTCTTTCCATCTCCATGTTATTCTGATGCCACTAAGGGTAGTATCAACGAGAGACGGCGGGTATCTGCTGTAATGCTCTCACAGTCTCATTTTTGTCCCGAGAGTATAAAAATCTGGACAGTTTCCGACGCTACTAATTTTATCATCTTGACAACCAGGCAGAATCGCACCAGGACTGGCTATAGAGATAAACTTGTGCTGATCTGTTCTGGTCGGAAACTTCCAGAAAGACCGAGCAGCCTGGCGACCGTCCATGATCGAGCTGCGGTGTTTTTTATTTTGCAGACGTACAGAGCGGGCAAGTTTAGAAGCAGAGCGCCACCGAAAGCGGCATGGCTACTCGAAAATGGTGATGACTTTAGCCATTACTTCTTCCAGGATGGCAGGCGGCAAAGTCTCGACCTTACGACCATGACGAGCGTTAAGGTCAATCACACGGGGCTGATCGCAACGAACGACGCCGGTAGTTTTGATGCCAGAGATTAGAACAGCAAAGCCTATTCGTTGAACAAAGGCGCCCCCTGTGGTTATCGGCAGGACTACCGGTAAATTAGTCGCTTGGTTGAAGGCATCCGGCGAGACAACTAAAACCGGGCGGTATCCTTGCTGCTCGCGACCCTGGGACGGATCAAGGGTGACTAGATAAATGTCGCCTCGTTTCATAGCAGCTCACGACCAGTAGCGCCAGTGTCCACCCATTCGCGCTCAGAGTCTGGCTGTGGTTGCGAATAGTCGGAGGCGGCTAGCAGCTCGGCAAGCGTGTATCTTGGTTTGGGGCTTGATTCTACAACCAGTCGAGCCCCGTCCAAGCTTATCGTCACGGTGGACCCGGCTTGCAGGTGAAGTTGATCGAGAATGGCAGGCGGAACCGACATCATGACCGAGCCACCAACTTTGCGTAGATTGGTTTTGTGCATCTGTTAGCCCTCGTTTGTTATATAAAAGTATAACACGTTCCGGCGAAAGGCGCAAGCCTAATTACATCGATTGGAGCATATGTAAACGCCCGCAGGGCAACCGCTTACTGGTCTTGGATTATTTTTGATGTAATAGTAGTTAATTGGCGTAAACGCAGACAACATGCCTCTTTTGAAATAGTCGGCACCAAATTGGACGACCGTCGTCGGTAGTGTGCCCAGACGATAAATGCCTGTATGATGGGATGTTTGCGATTTGACCCGGCACGTATACGAAGATAGTAACTAGGTAGGGCACAAAAAGGGCGAAAGTGCAAACACGCCAGCCGGAGCACCGCGAAGGTCTTGCCGGGAGGGAGAGAAGCGACCATACGGTAAGACAAGATGAACAGGATAGGCTCGCTGACGCGATATGCCTATCTAAAGCCTGTAAACGCACAGGCTCGAAATAAATCAAGCGCCTGGAATATAGGCTCAATTATAATAGATTGAGATTGCATATACAAGGAAGTGAGGGCTCAGAAAATGGAAGGCAAAAAGCGCGTTTTCATGCCGAAGGTGGAAACCAAACTGACCCGGCAAGACTTCAAGCGAGTGGACGACCTGGCGAAGGTAGAAGGCAGAACGAAGTCGGAGGTAGTGAGAGAGGCCGTGCTGTTTTATCTCGCCCATGCGGACGAGAAAAGGAACGAGCCAAGGGACAAGATGATCGCCCAATCAATTGACGGAATGGCTAACCGGCTATGTGCAATGTTAGCCAGACAAGGGCGGCAAGTCGGCACTATTCATGAGCTTCTTTACTTGGAGATGAGCGCGACGAAAGAAGGAAAAGCATCGTTTGAAGCAGCGGCCGCAACCGCAAACCAGAAGCACGCCCGGTCAGTGACAAGAGAAGAACGACCGGTGATCGAGGAAATGAAGAAGCGACTAAAAGAGTAAACGAGAGCCAGCCGTGATCATCGTAAAACACAAATACATACCAGGGCGAGGAAAGAAGAGCGGCGGCAAGGTCGTATCAATCGGCAAGGCATTGGCCCACGTCAAATACATCCAGCACCGCCCAGGCGAAGACCGGGAGCGTGGCGGGCGGGAGATGTTTAACGACGAGCAAGACCGCGTGAGCACGAAAGAGATGCGAGATCGGATCAAGGAGCTAGGCGGCAGTCAGGTCGTCGTACACAAGCTGATGCTGTCTCCTGAATTAAACGAAGTCGACAAAAAAGCCATGACCCGCGAGGTACTGGCGAACCTGAGCCGGGACATGGGGCGGGATCTTGAATGGTTTGCAGTGCAGCACAACAACACAGACAACCATCATGTTCATGTTGTCGTCTTGGGCAAAGACCGTAACGGGACTGATGTTCGAATCGAGATGAAACACATCGACAAGGCGCACGAGTACGGTGATCGATATCTCGAAAGGCACCACCCGCTTGAATTAGAGAGGTCCAGGCGCGAACGAGAAGACCGGCTGAAACTGGAAAGAGAAGAGAAAACAAAAGCAAGAGAAGCGGCACGGGAAGAGCGAATCAGAGAAGGAACGGAATTACCCTGGCTGAAAAGGATGATTGTTCGCGAACAGCTAGAGCCTTACCAGGAATGGAAAGAGAAACAAATAGCCAAGGAAAAAGAAGCGGAATCAGGCAAGAAACGCGACGATCCGGAGCGACCATATTATCAGGACACGATAGAGGCAGCCGGGCGGGAGTGGTCTAAGGCAAACAGTCTTGGAGAATTGCGCGACCTGAATGAATATCTTTGGGACAACTATGAAGAGCGGATACCGAAGGACGAATACAAAAAGCTAGCACGCTGGATCAAGGAGAAAGAACGTCTCAAGGAGCCAGAACAAGAGAAGGGGCACAAAGAAAAAGACGAGCCAAAGGACAAGGCGCGGCGTGATGAATTTGAGTTTCAGGGCGAGAAATACAGCAAGAAAGATAGCTGGAAACGCCTTAGCGGACTGTCAAACAAGCTCAGAGAGAAAGACGAGCGGTTATCGTTTGAAGACTATCAAAAGTTGCGCGGCTGGATGGAGCACAAAGATCGTGAACGTTTTGCAGGCGCAGTAGAAGCCCAATTTGCAAAGACAGAAAAGAAATTCTACCGAAGCAAAACAGCGGAGGACTTGAAGAGAGCAGAAGGCGGCCGGGTGATAAACCCAGTTCAGGACAGCATTGCCGGTAGCAAGATTTTCAAATTGTTTATGTGGGAAGCAAACATAGCCCGAGAGATAGTGCGGTCAATCCCGCTTGATGACAGGAACCGCGACTACACAAAGGAGCAGATTGACGGGCTGGAAGATGCTAAGCGCAACTTGGACGAACGCGAAAAGGAGCGGGCAAGCGAAGCGCTGAAAGGTTACAGACCCCCATGGATGGTGAAATCACAAGAAGATCGGGACCGAGAAGCAAGGGAAAAAATCGAGAAAGCCAAAGAAGAAGCAGAGCGCAAGCGCGAGAAAGAGAAAAAGCGAGAACGTGAGAAGAAAAGGGAAAAAGACAGGAGCCCGTTTGAGCGCGATCAATGGGGGCGTTGGTAGAAATGGCAAGCAATACAGTAGCGGTGAGACTGCCTGAAGAAGTGCTTGAAGAGCTGCAACGCCGCGCGAGTGTGCAAAACAAAAAGGTTTCTGATGTTGTGCGAGAGCTTATCATCGCCGGTCTGGTAAACGATCCGGCAAGCGGAGCACTGAGTGCTAAGTTTGACCGGTTGGAGAAGCTGGCAGTGAAAACGGCATTGGCAGCCGGGAAAGCACAGTTTCTGGCAAGCATGTCTGTGGGCTTTTGCGCGGATATTACCAAGCTGATGATATCGAACGAAACGCCCAGCTCAGACGAGAAAGCGGAGTTTCTGGCGCGGACCAATGAATGGGCGGAAGGATTTGCCCAAGGCTACCTGATGGAAGATGAAGGGGACGATGTAAAATGAGAGGCATGGGACAACCGAAAGAAAAGCCAACCGTAGAACAAGTGCTAAAGCTCGTGGAAGAGCTGACGCCGGACGAACGCGCCCAGGTGAGGGAAGAGCTGGACCTTCAGGAACTGCGGCGAAACATTCAGATAAGCATTGAGCAGTCCGAGCGCGGAGAAGTAATTGACGGAGACGAAGTATTTCGTCAGATGTGGGAGCGGAACGCGGCTATGAGAAAGAAAGGGAGCGCGTGAAGCGGTTACAGTACACGGTTAAAGCTCAGCAAGACTTCCAAGAAATCCACGATTACATCGCAAAAGACAATATCGATGCGGCGGCCGATTTTATCAAACGGTTGCAGCAGCGCTGTGGAGAGCTTTGTGAAATGCCTGGTATGGGGCGTAAAAGAGACGATCTGGCAGCAGGGATGCGAAGTTCAACGGTTAGTGATTACCTTGTTTTTTATCGCGTGCTCAATGGAATTCTAGAAATAGCGCATGTTTTGCACGGCCGGCGAAACTTGAAAAAGGTGTTTGAGCAAGAGTAGGCAACGTTGCAAACCGAAGCCGGTTGGGTTATAGTATTCCTAAGCCGCTTGGGTTTTGTCTATTTTGGAGGTAAACCGCCATGACAGAGAATTTCCGGCATCAGCTTCGCGTACTAGCCACATAAACCCAAAAAGTTCTCCTAAGCCATATGACAACTTGACAAAAGCATGATTCTGTCAAGCTAAGAATCCGATTATATGAGCGTTTCCGGCTTCGTTTTCTTTTTTTGCTCTGTTAGACTTGACGAAAGCTGCTATCAGCAGGAAGAGGTCAAGCGCAAAGAATGGTCGGACAAGCTCGAATTTTAAGCCCGAAAGAGATCAAGAATATTTTCCAGTTGCTTCCGACAGCCCGGGACAAAGCCATGTTTGCCATAGGCATTTATACAGGTCTGCGTGTCGGTGAGATAGTTGCATTGAGAGCTGATCAAGTGGCAAGAAGCCTGGGCAGAACAGTTTGCCATCACTGGTGGTGTGCAAACTGGACTCACCAACTTTTTGCAGCTCACTGATCGAGTCCTGAGCAATTCTCAGAACTTCCGGTGCTCGCGCTTTGTCGTTCAGCGATACATGAAGAATGGGGCGCCTCCGACTCAAGCGGATATGACAGCTAATAGCTGCCCCGCTCAAGGTTCGCCTGGCAATCAGCTCTAAGTGAATTCGGCTAGCGGGAACATCCTGAGTGATGTTTTCCGCTAGCCACCCACCCGCCAAAAGTGATAGATTGTTCACACTCGGGAGAGTTACTATGAAATTTACTGCTGCGGCACTACCACCAAGCCCTCTATCAATTTTTATTTTCGCAATCATTCTACTATCACCGGTAGCAGCACGAGCAGATCACCTTTATGAAGTAAACCTCTTGAACAAGGGCATCTTCAGCAAACAAACGGAATCGGACTCTGCAACCAGATTGAACAGCACCATAAAACAGCTAAAAGCTGATATGAAGCTAGAACCAGCACGAAAATCTGATTTTCAATTCGAGATAGCTAGCGCTGAGGCACGCCAAGGTCAGCTTACGAAAGCACTTTCTGACTTGAACAAGATAAAAGACAAAAACCTAGCTATTAGGTCTGATTATTTGGAAGAGCGAGCTGAAATAAAATCATTGCTGGGTTTACACGCAGAGGCGCTGCTAGATATTAACAATATCTTGAGCCAGGCATCAGGAGAATGGCAAACGTGGCAAACACTTTGGCACAAGTCAATAATCTTGGAGAGAGCTGGAAAAACAAACGAGTCAGAACTTTGCCTGCGAGCAGCTAAAGCAAATTTGGACCGCTTCCAAACTAATAGTATCTTCGAGCAAACATTTTCACAGATCATAATTGAACGCCATCTGACAGCTATTGAACCTGCGCCGAAGCAGGCCAAAACTGCTATTGCACTCATCCAGAAACTTTTGCATCAACCCACCTGTCCGCAGCTAAGCAATACAATAGAACTTCTTGGATTCAGCGCACAACCCGAAAAAAATGGTCAAACAAGTGAAGACAAATACCTTCCCCTTTCTTCTCAGTCGCCGTTCCGCTATGCCACCATCAATCCGGACGGAAATCAGATCCGGCTTTTCCTCGATACCACCAATTGTTTGATAACACCTGAAGAATTGAAGAAGAACTTTGATGTAGGCACCGATAAGGAACTCTGGCCTGATGGAATGAGTGGGTGTGGTCCATCCACTATGGCTTTGTATCCAAGAAAGAAGTCTTCAGCTATGTTTTTATTTGATGGAGCAAAGAAACCAGGACTGTGCATGTTCTTCATCGCGTACCATCCACAAAATTCCCAATAAGGCTCTAAGGTCCTGACTGGACAACCTTCTTCATTTTTTCAGCTAGCTCTGCTTCGTCTAACTCTATACGCTTTCTCATTTTTTGCTTGGCTGCATTCGCGGCGGCTTCAAAGGCTTTCCGGGCATTTTCATCGTCTGGCAGAGCCATCCAGCTCAATTCATAAAGAGTGCCTATTGCCGCGCCCTGTCTAGCTAGCATCTTTCTTGCAGATTCTGTCTACTCCGCTGTTTATTGCTTTAACGTGTTGCTCTGTTGCGTAGCGCATGGCTTTTGCCGTCTCGGTTTCGCGCTCATCAATCGTCAACTTCTCTTGATTGTCCAAGTACCATCGCAATGCTTGGCGGGCGTATTCGGCTCGGGTTAGACCGGCCGTTTTTGCCGCTTCATCCAGACGTTTTATGTCCGTTCTGTGTAGTCTCGTTTCGACTTTTGGGTTATAGACTCGTTTTTTGACTTCTGCCACTGTGCCGGTTCCTACAAGCTTGTAAGTACTCAATTACTAGCATTGTGCCGCACATTTTCTAGCATGTCAAATCTTGTGCCGTCGCCAATACATAGCTATATCAGGCTTTTCGACCGCATGTGCCGGTCGACTTTATCTTGCCTTACAAAACGTGGAGCCTCTCATGCGGAGAACCTAACGCCACGGTTGCAGCTAAAAACGGCTCCCCATTTCGTAAGGCTCCGCTTCGCTCCGGCGAAGATTGCGCGTCGTGCCTCTCCGCGCCAGCGGCACCAGCAGCAGGGGTGGTCGCTTATGCTCCAAGGTAGAGGACAGCCAATTTGATTTCTTTTTCCGCTTTTATTCTTTCGGTTTGCGCTTTGCTTGCTCGGCAACGAGACGATCAATCTGTGTTTTTTGTGCTTCCAATTGTCCCTTTAACTGCGCGGATTCCCTACTGGATTGGTCGCGCTCTGCGGTCACCTGGTCCCGCGCTTTTTCGGCGGCACTCAATTGTTTTTCTGCTTGTTCTAGCCTGACCTGCGCCCCGTGCCGCTCGCGTTCGATATGCTCCGCTTTCGCTTGGATTTCTTCCTTCTCTTTGTGCAGGCGCTCGATCTGTTCGCTAGCCTTATTCTGCGCCGCTGCATGATCGCTGCTCAGTTTCTCGATCTGTTCTTTATGCGCCTGCCTGTCCTGCTGGTGGTCATTGTGGAGCCGATCTATCTGTGCCCCCTGTGTCTTCACCTGTTCGCGCAACTGCTCACTAGTCGCTTGAGCGGCTGCCTTTTCTTGGCTCAAAGTACTGACCGCTGCTTCCAGCTCCGATACCCGCGCTTTCAATTCTTCAATGCTTGCGTTGTCTTTTTCGTTGTCTGCTTCCAGTCTTTGAATGGCTTCTAGCGCCCCTTCAAATTGCGTCTGGGCTGCCTTCACTTCTTCCGCTGCTTTTTCTTTTACTGCAATTACTTCACGCGAGGCCTCAAGCGCTGCAACTCTCCAGGTGTTGGCAAAAGCATTTTGCACAGCTTCCGGTATTTCAGCCGTATTAGTAACCGGCGCAATTTTCGGCCGGTTGGCCTCCCACTCTGCCAGAAATTTGTAGATCGTATTGAAGCTTCCGCCCCCAAGAGCATCTTTCAAGCTCAAAGCTGTCACCGGCTTACCTTCTGCTGCCAGTATGTTGGCTGCCTCTACTAGCTCTTCTCTTTCAATCATCGCTCTGCGTGCCATTTCTCAGCCCTCTCTGCTTCAGTTGCATCATTATATCACACACTTACTATTACTATTATTCTTATCATTATTATCATTACTACTATTATTATCTAGATAGGTACAAAGCAGCCAAGCGCCTTACTCTTGAAAGCCCCTA
>Ga0310345_10002654_pt1 | contig 17803 bp, 10 predicted proteins | sample HC15DNA20500_MG_FD_204667 | JGI IMG/M metagenome (GOLD analysis project Ga0310345, IMG submission 204667) | Marine microbial communities from station ALOHA, North Pacific Subtropical Gyre - HC15-DNA-20-500_MG | ecosystem: Environmental > Aquatic > Marine > Oceanic | place: Pacific Ocean: North... | reverse complement strand
AATGATTAGTCTATTATTTTTATCAAAATTATGTCTTAAACCAAAATCAATATTATTTGGTTTATCTTTTTCCATTTCATCAACTTCTTGATCTTGATAATATATGTTTCCGTCTACAAAATTTTCTGATTCTGTGGTTTCTAACAAATCCTTTTTGTTAGACTTTTTTAAATAACTCAAAAAATACCTATTAGTCTTACCATTACTATAGGATAAATTTAATCCTCCCGCATAAGAAGTATTCAAACCTTTTATTTCTTGACCATATTGATTATCTCCTCTTTGTGTAAAACCAAATTCATTAATATTATTAGACATCCCAAGAAATGCTGACTGAACAGTCTTAGAAAAACGATATATTTTACCATCAGCCTTGTATGTTTCATGGGTTCCATAACCAGCTTCTATTTCACCAAAAAAACCATTTTTATGCTTTTCATTTAAAAGAAGGTTTATTGTTTTATCTCTAATTCCATCATCAATTCCAGAGAATTCAGCCTCTTCAGATTTTTTATCAAATACCTGAACCTTATCAAGAGCTTCAGCAGATAAATTTTTTGTTGCAATTTTTGGATCATTGCCAAAAAATTCTTTTCCATCAACAAGCACTTTTGTAACATCCTCACCTTGTGCTTTTATATTACCACTCTCATCTACTTCTACACCTGGTAATTTTTTAAGAAGCTCTTCTACAGATGCTCCAGGTCTAGTCGTAAATGCTTTTGTGTTATACTCTAAGGTATCTTCTTTAAATTTCATTGGAACTATTTCTGCAACAACAATAACTTCTTCTAATGCAGAAGGAATCATTTTTTTATCACCTAAATCACTGGGTGAATTTCGATCAACAGTAATCATATCAGTAGAAGTTTTCATTCCTACATATGAAAACTGTAAGAGATAACTATCATTTTTTACAGCTTTAATCTGATAATAACCCTCTTTGTTTGTAACGCCAAAATATTTTAAAGTAGAATCAGTAGGATTTAAAAGAACAACAGTAGTAAGTTCCATAGGATTACCGCTTTCATCAATAACTCTACCCTTTAGAATATTCTGAGAATAAGAATAAGATGAAAAAAATGAAAAAAATAAAACAAATAATATTTTTTTCATTATAAACTAATGTATAATTCTTCTATGACCACCACTACCACCACCTCTTGCTCCTGAAGATCCATCTGCTTGAGTTTTTAAAAATTCTTCAGTTTTCTCTGCTATCACTATACCAAATTTTTCTTTTGTATATTTTTTTCCAGCTTCTGGTTTTCCTACATCATCTAAATTAGTTAAATCAATGCTTTTTGCTAGAATAATAATTTTTTCATTTTTTTCAATAGCTAAAATTGCTCCAGGAAGTCCCCTATATAATAAAGGTCCAATAGAAATAGGAATTTGTGAAGTAAACCATGCAATTATATGGTCATCACCCTCTTTAATTTCTGCACCTAGACATACATAATCACCAACTTTTTTCATTTTATTATTAATCTTCCAAGAAAAATTAGTTAAGTCTGATTCCACCATAAAATTTCTCGTCATGAATTCATATGTTTCTATTTTTTTATTTTTTTTCACATCAGTAAATACTTTTTTAATTTCAGCTTTCGGAGGTTTCCCATAGCTCATTCTTCCTAAAATCCATTGCATATGTCTTGGAGGCGGTTCATGTTCTGATAAATTTTCCTCATAAAATGAAGTATTTTCATTAAAAGAGAGGTCATAAAAAGACTTTCCTTTTTTAGGCAACCTATCAAAAAATGATTTCATTTGAGGACGTGTCTGTAAAATCGTTTTTGTAAACTCTTCTAAATTATAGTCTATAACGATTTCGTAAGTTATCCTACCACTTGTATTATCCTGAGAAAAAATATCATTAGGAAAAATGAAAACGAGAATAAAAAATAAGTAAAAATTTTTCATAAAATAACTTTCTTACTAATTAGATGCTAATTTAACAATTTACTTGCTTAAGTACACTAAGGATTCAATAATTAGCCAAAAACTATAATTTATTTATAATTAATTCAAAATTCTTAACAACACTTTCAGCATTTTCTTTTGTAAAACACAACGGTGGTTTACAAAAGTATAATACTTTTGAAATTGATAAAGCAATTCCAATTAATAGAAATAGTGACCTTATACTTATTTTAGATTAAACAATGGAGACTATATAATTACAGTTTTAAATAAAATTTAAATTATTTAATATAATGACTGTAAATTACAAATTTAAGAACCTTAAATTCATCTGAAAAATGAGAATTATAATCTTTTCTTTTATTTTATTAATTTCTTGCACAAATAATAAAGAATCAAAAAATACAAATAATAAGACTTTATTGCCTATATCATCAACTTCTCCTATTATAGCACCATTCAAAAATTTAGATACTTTAGCAACAAATGACTGGTGGAATAAAAGTCCAAATCCTATAATTAATTTAAAAGTAGACAGAAAAGATGTGGTTGCATTTGGTATGTATACTGTATCAAATAACACCTTGAAACTTACAGCACAACTTTTTCCCCTCTACCCCGAAGAATCTAGAGAAATAAGACTAGAAATAAAAAAAGAGAAAAAATGGATTGAAGTACAAAAACAAAAAATAAATGATATCGGTTGGTCTGCAACTTTTAGAATAGAAAATTGGGATACGACTAAAGATATAAAATATAGAATACTACACGGTGAAGACGCCTATTTTGAGGGTTTAATTAGAAAAGATCCAATAAACAAGAATGAAATTATACTAGCTGCGTTTTCATGCAATAGCAATAAAGACAGAGGTGATAGAAAAAATTATGTAAAAAATATCAACTATATAAACCCTGATATTTTATTTTTTGCCGGAGATCAATCCTATGATCATAAAGAGCATACAGCTGCATGGCTAAAATTTGGAATGCAGTTTAGAGAAATATTTAGAGAGAGACCATGTATAACTATACCTGATGATCATGACATAGGACAAGGAAATTTATGGGGAGAAAATGGTAAAATAGCTTCTTCAATGTCAGGAAGTGATGGAGGATATTTTTTTCATCACGAATACGTAAAGATGGTAGAAAGAAATCAAACTTCTCACCTTCCAGATCCTTATGACAAAACACCTATTAATCAAGGTATAAAGGTATATTACACCAATCTTATTGTTGGTGGAATTGATTTTGCAATCATTGAAGATAGAAAATTTAAATCTGGACCTAAAGGAAAGATTCCACAACAAGGACCTAGACCTGATCATATAATAAATCCAAATTATGACCCAAAATCTGTGGATGTAGAGGGTCTTACTATGCTAGGTGATAGACAACTTTATTTTTTAGATAAATGGGGATCAAATAAAGACAATAGTGTTATGAAATCAGTTCTTTCACAAACTGGATTTTGTGGAGGAGCTCATCTCCATGGAAGTAAAGATAACAGATTACACGCAGATATGGATTCAAATGGATGGCCACAATCAGGAAGAAATAAAGCATTGAAGTTGATAAAAAAAGCTAATGCGGTACATATTGGAGGTGATCAACATATTGCAACTGTAATCCAACATGGTATAGAACAATATGAAGATGGTCCATGGGCATTTGTTGTGCCTGCTATAGTAAATAATTATTATAGCAGATGGTGGTGGCCAGAAAGTGAAAATGGTGGAATTGGATCAAATAATTTACTACCATGGACTGGAAGATATAAAGATGGATTTAACAACAAAATTACAATGCATGCTTATGCTAATCCTGATACTGATTCTAATGGAGCTGGATATGGTATTATAAAATTTAATAAGGAAAAAAATAATGTAACTTTTGAATGCTGGCCAAGATATCAGAATGTGAAATTAGATCATTCAAAACAATTTAAAGGCTGGCCTATTACTGTTTCTCTGAATTAGAACTATACCACCTATCTGGATGAAGTTTATTGTATTCTTTTCCACTACCTAAATCTAAAAAAACAGGATCGATCATATCCTTATCCCACTCTTTGAATTTGAATTTATATTCATCATAAATATTTTTAGAGACATCAATTAAATTATTTTCCTCACTTATATCATTCTTTAAATCAAAAATAAATTCTTCATCTCCCATTCTAAGATACTTATATCTCTCTCCTCTTATAACATCAATATCTTTATCTCTGTTCTGCCAATAAAGATAGTTATGAGGTAAACCATCTTTCTGCCCTAGAATATAAGGTATTAAATTTACGCCGTCTATATCTCCTTCAATATATTGTTCAGCATTAGCTACAGATGCTGCAGTAGCAAAAATATCTAGGGCAATTATAGGTTTATCATAAGTTACTCCCGCAGGAAGTACATCTGGCCATTGCATAACAAAAGGAACTCTTATTCCACCCTCGAAAAAATCTCCTTTTATCCCTCTTAAAACACCGTTATCAGAATGATTATACCATTCTACACCACCATTATCTGAAAAGAATATAACTATTGTATTATCTGAAATTTTTTTCTCTTCTAATTTATTAAGAATCAAACCAATTCCATCATCCATTGAAGTTACCATAGCAGCGTATGTTCTTCTCTTCTCTCCCTCGATATGCATATTCCTAGCTAGATCTTTTTCTGTGGCTTGTAAAGGAGTATGTGGGGCATTATACGAAAGATATAGAAAGAAAGGATTTTCAGAATTATCATCAACAAATTTTACAGCATTTTCCGATAATTCTTCTGTAAGATATTTAGATGTATTTATCCTCTTGCCATTATCATAAATTTTAGTAATGTATCCATCCATCTGTCTTCTAGCTTCCGTTAAATCATTTAAGGTAAGATCCTCTGGAAAATAACTATGTCCCCCAATTATAAAACCATAAAACTCATCGAAACCCCTTTTTTGAGGCACCAAAGATTCGTGAGCTCCAAGATGCCATTTTCCAATGGCTTTTGTCCTATAATTTGCTTTTTTTAAAACTTCAGGGAGTGTTTGTTCAGATAAAGGAAGACCCATTGTTGAATCTTTTGGAGTCAATAAAATATTTCTGCTATAACCAAACCTATTTTGATATCTACCAGTTATTAATCCTGCTCTACTAGGTGAACATACTGCATAAGAAACATATCCCTCTGAGAAAACAACTCCGTTTTTTGCAATTCTATCAATGTTTGGAGTAAAAATTTCTTTGCTTCCATGAAAACCTACATCAGCGTAACCTTGATCATCACTGATGATAACTATAATATTAGGAGGTGATTTTTCTTCTTGATTAATACTGCAAGAAAAATTTATAAAAATGACAAGTAATAATTTAATAATATTTTTCATAATTTGAATCTACAATTATTTATTTGGGAAACCAGGTGTAGGAGTAGCAAAAGTTATCCATTGATTAAAATTAGAGGGGTCTCTTCCCATAGACACATCCGTAGTCTGAGATTCAAATGTAAGAGAATCAATTACAGAATTCCCATCTCTATCAATTAAAATAACGGATTCACCATCACCAGAAAGTTTTACTTTAAGATGTAAAACACCTTGTTCTTCATCTTTATCGCACCAAAGAACAAGAAAGCCACCAGCAGGAATGGTAGTCTTATTAGGTATAGAATCAGGAATTTTGTATGGATCATCATCCTCAGGTTTATCTGTAAAATACATTCCACCAATATTTACTGAAGATTCCGTTTTGTTATAAATTTCCACCCAATCATCATACTCACCATTTTCATCTACGCAACATGCATCATTAATTGCAAGAAATTCGTTAATAAAAACACCTGAGATCTCATTATTTTCTTCTTCTTTACAAGAAAAACATAAAATCAAAGTAAGAATTAAAAATAAATTTTTCAAATTTGTTTTCAAAAAGTTAAAGCACAAATTTACGAAAAACAGATAATTAATCTATGAAAATAAAAAAGGGTTCATTTTTTTTCTTATATAGTATTCTAATCATAATCTTATTATCCAATTGCAATAAAGATTCTGATGAGATTAAAGTTTCTGATATAGATTTAGAAAATATAAGAGAATCTTACTCTGAATATTCTTATAAAGAATCACACAAATCAGAATATATCTATGACCAACAAAAGCTACATAGATTTGATATTTGGCTAACAAATGAAAATCTTAAAAAGATTGATTCTGATCCAGCAGCAGAGCAGTATGTCGAAGGCTCACTAGTTTTTGAAGATGAGATAATAAAAAAAATTGGAATAAGATATAAAGGATCTATTGGAGCTTGGGTAGGTTGTCTAGAAGGGGATGATTGGACTAATCCAAGTGGCGCAAAAAAATGCCCTAAATTATCACTAAAATTAAAAATTAATTGGAAAGGAAGTGATAATAAGTTCTATGGATTAAAAAAACTTATGTTCCATTCTCAAAACTTAGATCCAAGCAAAATGCATGAAAGATTAGGGTATTGGATGTTTAGAAAATTTAATGTACCAGCACCACGATCAACACATGCTGTAATATATATAAACGGAGAATTTTCTGGATTATATTCAAACACTGAAAATATTGATGGACCATTCTGTAATGAAAACTTTCTAAATGGAGATGGAAACTTATACAAAGAAGTATGGCCTATTAAAAACAATGGTGATGCAACTATCGAGAATGATTTAAAAAATGCTCTTAAAACCAACGAGGAAATAGCAGATGTTTCAAAAATGAGAAAATTTGGAATTGAAGTCCAAAATGCTATAAATAGTAATATTAATATAATAATTTCAAATTGGATGGATACCAAACAATTTTTAAGGACGATAGTTGTAGATAGAAGGATAGCTAACGATGATGGGTTTCTTCATTGGTATTGTGGTGAAGGTGGAAATTACTGTGAAAGTCATAATTATTACTGGTATGAAGACCCAATAATAGATAAAATAGAACTTATTCCATGGGACCTGGATAATGCTTTTGAAAATCTTGTTTCCAATGAAAACCCAGTTACACCTATTAAAGATGAATGGAATGAAATCTCATCAAATTGTAAAGCATTTAGATATGGAGCATTTCAAATATATCAAAAATCTGCTTCATGTGATAAAATCATTCGTAGTTATAGCATATATGAAAATGAATATGATAGTCTAGACAATATATTTAAAAATGATTTGTACAATATGAATCAAATAAACCTATTACTAGATACTTGGTCTGCACAGATAGAAAATGCAGTTGCTTTAGCTAATGAAAAATTTGTTAGAGAAGAAATAAGCGTTTCTGAATGGAAATCAGCAATAAATAAATTAAAAAGTGATATAGAAAAATCTTTATAGACAATTTGATGGATTAAATAATAATCTTACTTAGTGTATATTGAAATTATTTTATTAAATTATAATCCCTTTTTTAACCCAATAATAACTAAATCATGAAAAATAGAATACTTATATATATAGTTTTACTTTGTTTAATTTCAACAACACTTGTTTCACAAAGAAGAGGAGCTCAGCGTACATCTTCAAAAAATGTCGCGGATAAATCAAGAGAAAGAAACGTTTCTATCTCAGCACTAAAATTAAGAAATGTCGGACCTGCATTTCTATCAGGAAGAATTGCTGATATAGCAATACATCCAAAAAATAACAATGTTTGGTATGTAGCTGTTGGATCTGGTGGTGTTTGGAAAACTGAAAACTCTGGAACAACCTGGAAACCAATTTTTGACAAAGAAGTATCTTATTCTATTGGATGTGTGACAATCGATCCAAATAATCATTCCACCATATGGGTAGGAACAGGAGAAAATGTTGGAGGAAGACATGTAGGTTATGGAGATGGAGTATACAAATCTACTGATGGAGGTAAAAGCTGGAAAAATTTGGGTTTGAAATCTTCAGAGCATATATCAAGGATTATAGTTCATCCTAATAATTCTGATGTAGTGTGGGTAGCAGCACAGGGCCCATTGTGGTCTAAAGGTGGTGAAAGAGGACTTTATAAAACCATAGATGGAGGAAAAAACTGGAAAAAAGTTCTAGGGGGAAATGAGTGGACGGGTGTCACTGAAGTAGTTATAGATCCAAGAAACCCTTCCGTTCTTTATGCTGCAACGTGGCAGAGACATAGAACAGTAGCTGCGCTAATGGGTGGTGGACCAGATAGTGGACTACACAAATCTACTGATGGAGGTGAAACATGGAATGAACTTACTTCAGGACTTCCTAGATCAAACATGGCAAAAATTGGTCTTGCTATATCTCCACAAAAGCCTGATGTACTTTATGCTGCAATTGAACTTGATAGAACTAAGGGAGCTGTTTATAAATCAGAAAACAGAGGAGCTTCATGGACAAAGATGTCAAATACGGTTTCAGGAGGGACGGGACCTCATTATTACCAAGAGCTTTATGCCAGCCCTCACAAGTTTGATAGACTTTATCTTATGAATGTAAGAATTCTTACTTCTGAAGATGGAGGCAAGACTTTTGTACAATTAAAAGAAAGAGACAAACACTCGGATAATCATTCTATTAATTTTAGAGATGATGATCCAAATTATCTACTAATAGGCACTGACGCAGGTATTTATGAAAGTTTTGATTTAGCCGAAACATGGAGATATATCAAAAATTTACCTTTAACTCAATTCTATAAAGTTGCTGTAAATAATAAAAAACCATTTTATCATATTTTCGGTGGAACACAAGATAATGGTTCTGCAGGTGGCCCTTCTAGAACTGATGAAAGACAAGGAATTGCCAATAAGCATTGGTATAAAACTTTAGGGGCTGATGGTCATCAATCTGCAACTGATCCAGAATATAACGATATTATTTATGCAGAATTTCAGCAAGGGGTTCTTCATAGAATAGATTTAAAAACTGGAGAACAAGTTTTAGTTCAACCACATCCAAGTGAAGGAGAAGATTTTGAAAGATATAATTGGGACGCTCCTATACTAGTAAGCCCACATAATGCTTCTACTATTTTCTTTGGTTCACAAAGAGTTTGGAAATCAGAAAATAGAGGAGACAGTTGGACAGCAATTTCAGATGATTTGACCAGAAACGAGGAAAGAATTACACTACCAATTATGGGGAAAAGGCAAAGTTGGGACAATGCATGGGATGTAGGAGCTATGTCAAATTATAATACTATAACTTCTTTGTCGGAATCTCCAGTTAAAAAAGGATTAATATGGGCTGGAACTGATGATGGTTTCATTCAAGTAACTCAAGATGGAGGAAGTAATTGGAAAAAAATACCTGTTACCAAATTAGGTCTCCCTAATAGATCATTTGTCAACGATATAAAAGCTGATCTTTATGATGCTAATACTGTTTATGTAGCCCTTGATAACCACAAAGAAGGTGATTTTAACCCTTATCTATTTAAGAGTACTGATTTGGGAGAAACATGGGTTTCAATAAGTTCAAACATTCCAAAGAGAACATTGGTATGGAGAATTGTACAAGATCATGTTGATAAAACCTTGCTTTTTATAGCAACTGAATTTGGAATTTATACTAGTCTTACTGGTGGAAGAAACTGGCAAAAGTTACCTGGATCTCCTACCATATCATTTAGAGACTTAACCATCCAAAAAAGGGAAAATGATTTAGTTGGAGCTTCTTTTGGTAGAGGTTTTTATGTGTTAGATGATTATAGTCCTTTAAGAGAAATGAGTCCTTTAAAAGAATCAGGAAGAGAAAAACTTAGAAAAGAGGGGTCATTATTTTCTACAAAAGATGCTCTATGGTATATTCCAAAAAGTGTTACAGGTAATACTGGAGCTGATTATTATTTTGCTCCAAATCCTGATTTTGGTGCAATATTTACTTACTATCTGACTAAAAAATACACAACCTTAAAGCAGGATAGAAAGAAAAAAGAGAAAGAGTTGGAAAAAAATAATCAAAACATACCATTTCCTGGTTGGGATGGTCTAGAAGATGAGAGAAGAGAAGAAAAAGTAAAAATTTGGCTTACAGTTAAAGATGAAGATGGGAATGTGGTCAGAAAAATCAGTGGACCTAGTGCTAAAGGAATGAATAGAATTGCTTGGAATTTGAGGCATGCAAATCCACGTCCTGTCAGACCAATGAGAACAGGTTCTGGAACGTCAGGTAGAAGAGGTGGAGGATTTGGTGGATGGAACTCATCTGGACCATTTGTAACGCCAGGGGTCTATTCAGTAACCTTATCTAAAGAAGATGATGGTGTAGTTACTCAGCTAGATGGACCGACAAATTTCAATGTTGTTAGATTAAGAGAGGGAACCTTAAAGGGAACCTCTTATGCAGAATACAATGCGTTTGCTGGTAAAATAAAAGAGGTAAATGAACGTTCAACTATCATTTCTGATGTATTGAGTGAAAGTATAAGCATAGTAAGTGCTATGCAAATTTCGTTATCTCGATCTGATGCTGAACCTGGTGAATTAAACAAAAAAATCTATGATTTAAAACAGCATCTCCATGATCTTGATGAGGAACTTAATGGAAATAAATCTAAATCTGAAATAGGTGAAAGAAATAAACCAACAGTTAGTTATCATATGAGGGTAGCTATGAGAGGATTATCAACAACTTATGGACCGACAGGACTTCATAAACAACAACTTTCTATTGCAGAGAGCATGTTATCAAAAGTATATGATAAAGTGAAAGAAGTAAGTAAAGTTAAAATTCCTGAACTACAAGCTCAACTCAAAAAAGTTGGAGCACCTCCTATTCTTGGTCAAGGAATAAACTAAAAATCAACAAAAACCCTCTAAATTTTAGAGGGTTTTTATTTTTATATTTTTAAACTGTATTGGGTGACCTTCTGATTGAAGAGAGATGAATCCTTTTTGTAGAGATTTACCAATATTTTCTTTGAGACTATCTGGTACAAACTCACCTCCTACTTTGATATTAGTATAAGATAATACTGTATCTGAATCAATGATATGATGAATAATAGAATCTGAATATACCACCATCTCTACATGAATCCATTGGTCGGAGTAATAAGTTTTAGAATAAGAATTTACACAATGTGATGAAGCTTTTAATCCATCTATATCAACATCTGACCCGGGACTACACATGTTCAGAGTAGGACGTGATTCTCCCATTTTTAAACCTCCAAGAAATTGTGCTTCAACACTCAAAGGAAATTCTTGATTCAAAAGCATAGAATTTGGTGATTGGGAATGTAACATGACACCGCTATTTTTAATTGACCAAGAGGGAGCACCTTTTAGGTGTGAACCAAAAAATCTATATTCTAAGCTTAGATGGTAATTTTTGAATTCCTGTTTAGTATAAAAAATATGACCAAATTTATCATCAAATGATTCGTAACCATCATATGAAACTTCCAGTACACCATCATTTACTTGAAAAGTATTTTTGTAATTATCATTAACTTCGTGTCCTCTAATCTTAATTTTCCATCCATCTAAATTTTTTCCATTAAAAAGATAAATCCAATCATTTGGTTTATTAAATGATATAAATAAAAAATAAAATATGTATAAATAAAAAATAATACTCATGAATAAGTATTCAAATAGAAATTATTGGCTACTTGATCCTCTGGGACTATTAATCAAATAAGTACCCCAATCTCTACCAAACAATAAATTAATTCCAAATCTAAAGTTCATAAATTGAGCAGTTGATGGTTTCACCACTGCTATATTATCAGTAATTAAATAGAATTGAATGGGTCCTCCCCTAAGTGTCATTCCTAAACCTAAGTTATTATAGTTGCCATTTATAGCAGAATAACTTGCTGAAAAAGTAAACCATTTTACTGGTTTAGTATTTGCTGAAACTGTCAAAGAAAAATCACTGTTATTTTCATAAAAATAAAATCTTGAAAGAAGACCAAAATCTATCTTATCATTAAATTTATAGTTACCATAAAGATAAAATTTTGTTGGTATAGGTGTAGAATATTTATTCTCTGAATTTTCAATTGTATAAGAGTTTTCTAAAGAATCAAGCATCTCATCCATAACATCATCAACAGACTTATAGTCTGCAGCATCCTCATCTAAAGATTGAGATAAGTCAATTCCCTTATATCTATACGAAGCATTCCCTGATAAATTATAAGTACCCTTTTTCCATCTAATTGTACCAAAATCAATCAAACTTGCACCAAAAGTTATTTTATCAGAAAATTCATAAGTTGCTCCCAAATCCAAAGCAAAACCTTTATTTTTTGTATTTCTAATATATCCAACAATTGAATCGGTTTCTTCAAGATTTGAAGCATCAACATCATCAATGATTCCATCTTTATCAAAAGTTAATATTAACGGAGATGAAATATTTGCTTCAGCAAGAGCAGAGTATTGTAAAAATGAAGGTAAATCATCTGATAATAACTGCATATTAAATTTTTCTGCATTCAAATTACCTTTACCAAAAAGAAATTTTGTTTTTATTCCTGCTGAAAACTTCTTATCAAATAACATCATATCTCTAGTTAAGCCAATGCCATACTCTCTATAATGTGTAAGATTCATCGATAAATTCCCTAAATCAAAATTCTTACCTAAATAATTAATATTCCCTTCATGTAAGAGTGTGAAGTAACCTTTGTCAATACCTATCTGCCCTAAAAACCTTTCTTTAATATCAAAAGATAATCTAAACTCTCTTTTACCTCTAAAGCGCCTAGCGATACTGAATAAATTAATAGATGACTCTAAAGAAAATTTATTTTTCTTTTTTAATTTTTTATAAAATTTTGGTATGTCGATAACCAAAGAATCTCCAGCAGGACGATAATGAATTATGTCTGAATATGCAAAGTCAAGGCTGGCTTTAAAACTCATCCCAGAAAGTAACGGCATACCTATATATAGTCTGCTAGAATCACTAAACATTGATGGGTTTAGTTCGTTGTTATTAGGCAAACCTCTCATACCATACATAGTTAGGAACCCTTGTGAATAGGTATTAAAGGATAAAAATAGAAATAGAAGAAAAAGAATATTTCTTATTTTGATTTTTGTATAAATTTTATTTAATATTTTCATGTTAACCACCTATATCAGTTACATTAAATAATACTTTCAAAGCAAGAATAAATTCCATGCCTGCATCTGCAGTAATATTAACTCCTTTATTCTCAAAAGAATTCACTTTTACCTCGTAGACCATACGAGTAGATTTATAAATATTATCAGTTTGAGATTTAGTTAAACTTAACTTTGCTATTCCTTCAGCATTTTCACTAGTAAATGAAGATTCATCAACAGTTGCTCCGTCTAAAGTAAAAGGATCAAGAGTTTCTAAAGCAGTTGTGGAATTATCATCCAAGAATGATATTGTAAGTGATAAACCTAATGGAATGCTTGATGTATATTGCATTGACATCTCAGCACTTTTAAAATAATCATTAAAATCCTCATAAGAGCTACTGATATTATCAAGCTTAATTGTGTCTTTATAACTCATGTTCTCAGCAGAAAGTTGAAGGGGAATTTCTGCAAACAAACCTCCAGTGACCTTAGAGTCAGCATAAACAAAATTATTTGTTACTGTTGTGTCATCTGGATTAAGTTTTACAGATCCTTTATAATCAATAGAACTTGAAGGTGGTAAGTCCATTAAACCAACAATGTTAGAATTATCTTTATCATATGTAATAATAGTCTCTACAAGTCCTTCAGCTCTAGTTGTTGGAGGTGTTATCATTTGTTTGTCAGCATTTAGAGAAGAAGTATTTCCTATATCATCATTTCCAGTAATATTGAGATCTAATTGAGCTGGAATACCTATAGAACTTTTTAATTTAAGACCAAGTTTTGGATCAGTAAGAGTAAAATCCCCATCAATTTTATCATAAAAATCAAAGAACTCTGAACCTATATCAAAATTCCCTGAATCTAATTTAATTTCCATTTGACCGAAATTTCCTTCTGCATAATCCATTTCTAAATTCACAAAAACAGCAGTAACAGATATTGTTTGTCCAGACACATAATTAATATACGAACCTCCCGAATTAACATTTACTTCGAACTCTGCAAGCAATGAATTATAAGTTGATGTCGTAGGATTCTCTAAATCTAAAGTAGAACCAGATAGATGCCATGCATAATTTACAGTTTGACCCGCACCAACGTCAATAGTAGTGGCAAGTGTATCACCATCTTTAATGGCTCTAGGAAGTTTCATTTTCATTTGCATAGCCACCGACATTCCTGAAATTATAGTAAAATTGATAGCACCTGTTTTTAAAGTTAAAGTCTTAAGTTTGATACCATCTCCTATCTCTACAGGATATTCAGTAGAACTTGACACAGCTTCTGAATCAGTAATTTTTACTAAACCAGAGGAAACTGTAGCATTTTTAATTTCAGCCTTTAAACCCATATAACTTCCATCTAACTGAATTAAAACATTATCTGGAGAAGATCCTGGTGTAGAAAAACTTTTTAAATTTACAGTCATAGCATTTGTAAAGGTTTTACCAGCGAGATCAACTGATACTGTCTTAGTTTGATCAACAGCTACATCAGAAAAAACAAATTCACTGATGACTGTTCCCCCCCCACTTTTAAGTACGTATGTAGCACTAATAATTACAGGCAATTTGTTTTCCATTGTAAATTCTAGAGTACCAGACGCAAATGTTGCACTTTGAAATTGATCTAATGCAGTAAAATTATAATCCCCACCAGATGCACCAGAAGAATTAAAACTAGGAAAAGGAGCCGTAGTAGCATCTAAAGCAGCTAAACCACTTAATAAAGCAAAGTTGTCAGTAAGGTTTCTAAGGGTTATTTTTGTTTCCGTTGGAGGAGGGTTGTCTAAATTCACTTTCTCTGTAGTCATAGTTTTAGATATACTAGTTGACACACTACCAATATCAAAAACTTCACTTAAAGAAACATCAATAAGATCATCTTGATCAAAGGTTACTTTTAATAAATTTTTATTCGTCTTATCAATTATGATTGTTGAATCGTTTTCATCCAAAAAATCCATGAGAGTTGCTTCTGCTCTTGCTATAGGAAAAGCTAAACCAGGTTTATAAACAACTTTATCAGTAAGTTTATCAAAATCAAAGTCATCGAGAGAACAGGTAGTAAGAAAGAAAATACTAATAAATAAAAATAAATTTGCATGTACCCTTGAAATGTCACTGAAAAACTTCATATATAAAAAAACTTTAAGTTTAATTTTTTTAAGGAAATGAAAAAAAGAAACATAACCCAACTTTAAAAGTAAGAAAAAAAGAACAAAACCAAAATTAAGTTGTATTAACTTTACTTAAACAAATTATAGTAAAAAAAGAGCTTAAATTATTCCCCATCTATATAGCCAAGTCTAAATCTTTCAATACTTGATTTTGAATGTTCTTTTTTAAAAATTATTTCAACTTGTCTTAACACATCCAAGTTGGAACCAGAAAGATCATCTGTTTCTTTAATATCATTTTCTAAATCATATAGTTCAATTTCTGTATTTCCCTTATAAATATCTTTTCTAATAGCCTTCCATTTTCCAATTCTTACAGCTTGCTGACCACCATATGCAGGAAATTCCCAATATAAGTAATCATGATGATTTTGATTTTCCTTATTAAGTATGGTTGGTTTCATACTTAATCCGTCTAAATTATCAGGATAATCCACCTCTACAAGGTCACATATTGTTGGAAAAATATCATAACTAGCAGAGATCTGATCTACTACTCTACTCTCTTTAATTTCTTTTGGCCATGAGACTATAAAAGGAACTCTTATACCTCCTTCATAGGTATATCCCTTCATTTTATTCCTTTTATTTTCAAAAATTCCAGTGCTATTAAAATATTCAAAATCTACCCCTCCAGCATAAGAAGGACCATTATCACTTGTAAAAAAGATGATAGTATTTTCATAAATTCCTTCATCTTTAAGTTTTTGAATCATATCTCCTACTTGAAGATCAATATATTCTATCATAGCTGCATAGGCAGCTCTAGGATAACGATGAGGAAAATAACCCATGTCACCAAGGTAAGGTTCTTCATTCCCTATAAGATTTCTATACTTTTGAACTAGATCTTTGGGTGCTTGTAACGGCATATGAGGAAGCGGTGAAGCATAGTAAAGAAAAAAAGGATTGTCTTTATTATCTGAGATGAAGTTAATGGCTTTATTATGCATTACTTCAGGAGCATATTCTTTTTGATAAAATAAATCGTAACTTTTTTCGTCATAAGGATCAGAGTTTTCTGCAAGTTTGGTACTTGGAGGAACAAGAGCATTATCAAGTAATACTTTATTCTTATTTTCCCATAAATGAGGAGGAAATAAATTGTGTGCCATTCGCTGACAATTGTATCCAAAGAAGTAGTCAAAACCCATATTATTCGGAATGGAATTAGAGTTTGGAGGTCCTAAACCCCATTTACCTATCATTCCTGTTTCATAGCCAGCTTCAGACAGCACTTTTCCTAATGTAACTGCATTCTCATCGATAGGGTACTGTCCTTCCAAGTTAGGATTATTAAACATTTTTTCATAATCCCATACATCTCCCCTTTCAGAATATTCATGATTACCTCTAATATAGGTATGTCCCGCATGCATTCCTGTAAGTAGTATACTTCTGGATGGAGCACAAACAGGAGATCCAGAATAAAATTGAGTGAACTTTATTCCATTTTCAGCCAAATGATTGATATTCCTTGTTTGAATAAATCTTTGACCATAAGTGCCTAACTCTCCATAACCAAGATCATCAACAAAAAAAAGAATAACATTTGGTCTTGATTTATTATAATCAAAAGGGTCACATGAATAAAGAATAGCAATAAGAAAAGAATAAAAAAATAATCTCGATATCATTTAATGAATATAATCAAAATATAAGATGAATATTTAATTACTTAATGTTTTTAATTCACTAGAAAGTCTTTGAAGGCTCTCCTTCGCATCACCAAAATACATTTTAGAATTATCTTTGTAAAATAATGGATTTTGAACCCCAGCATAACCAGGATTCATACTTCTCTTTAAAATCACAACGTTACTAGATTCCCACACTTTTAGTATTGGCATTCCATATAACGGACTTCCAGTATCATCAATAGCATCAGGATTTACGACGTCATTAGCACCAACAACAACAGCAATATCAGTTGAGTTGAAGTTTTGATTTGCTTCATCCAATTCAATAAGTTTAGAATAATCTACATCTGCCTCTGCAAGAAGAACATTCATATGCCCTGGCATTCTACCAGCTACAGGATGAATAGCATATTTTACCTCTACATCATTTGTCTCTAGTATTTCCTGTATTTCCTTACAAAGTTTTTGAGCCTGAGCAACTGCCAGGCCATAACCAGGAACGACAATTACATTTGAAGAATAAAATAGTTGAATAGCAAAATCTGAATCTGATATTTCTTTAACATCACCACTTTGCTCTTTATCAGAAGATTTACCTGAAGAGGAAAAGCCACCAATAATTACATTCAATAAAGATCTATTCATTGCTTTACACATTAAAACTGTTAAGATTGTCCCTGCAGCTCCTACAAGAATACCACCCAATAACATCACGTTATTGCTAAATATTATACCTGTTAATGCTGCTGTGATACCTGTAAATGAATTCAAGAGAGATATTACTACCGGCATATCTGCTCCCCCTATTGGTGCAACAAAAAAGATTCCGTAAATGAGAGAAACACCTAGTATCAAGAAAATAAAATTAAAATCATTAGATGTAGTAAAATACTGATAGGATAATGCTATAACTACAAGAAATAAAACAATATTGATGATATGTTGATAAGGAAGTGTAAGCTTTTCTGACCATCTGTAACCATCAAGTTTAGCAAATGCCAAAAAACTTCCAGTGAAGGCAAT
>Ga0310345_10002651_pt1 | contig 17819 bp, 19 predicted proteins | sample HC15DNA20500_MG_FD_204667 | JGI IMG/M metagenome (GOLD analysis project Ga0310345, IMG submission 204667) | Marine microbial communities from station ALOHA, North Pacific Subtropical Gyre - HC15-DNA-20-500_MG | ecosystem: Environmental > Aquatic > Marine > Oceanic | place: Pacific Ocean: North... | reverse complement strand
CTTCTTGATGACGGAGCAGATCATCGCGGGCGACGTGGACGAGGTCCTCCGGCGGTTGCTCCTGATGATGGAAGAGACCGGGCCGTTCGGTACGCTGGTCCTGATGTCCTATGATTGGGACGACAAGGAAAGCTGGGTCCGGAGCCTTGAGCTGTTCGCCAGGGAGCTCATGCCCGCCCTGAACAAAGCCGTAGGTGCTTCCGTTTGAGGCTGGGTCATTAGATAGAGGACTCTTTACCAGAGTTCTACTCTGCCCAGCGGAGTATCCAATATCGCGACCAGCTCAGGGGCCGAACCGCGGCTGATAGGTAGATCCAAACCAAGACTCGCAAGCTTCAACCGGATTTTATCGGGAGCAGGATGGATACCCCGCAGCTCCTTCAGCGAGCAGCCCTTGGCAGCACCCTGAGCAGGGCTCGTCGTGTGTCCCCAGTCGATAAAGAAGGGGACAAGGTCTCCCAGCGAGGGGCGGGGAGCAGTCAGCTTCCAGGAGAGGAGGATTCCATTGGTCTGCTTCCTACTTCCTTCGGAAATAGGACCCAGCACTAGACCGCGAAGCTGGGCGTCTTCGACCTCTCGCTCCAGTCTTCTGTTTTTATTGCCCAGTTCACCAGGGCCGCCTGATCCAAATCTCCAATCCCGAATCGGAGGTCTGCCGATGGGATGCTCTGGTCTGGATCTGGCCCGATGATTTCGAGATAGGTGGATTTTCCGAGTGCCATCAGGGCGTTGTGAGTCTCCTTTCCGGGGTGCCCTCCGCCCGGCGTAGCACGGACACCAAGCAACGCGTGGAGGTGATCGACGGCAACCCCGAGATCGGGTGCCCCGTAAACTAGATGGTCGATGCGGGAAAGTAGGCTCGCCATGATTAAGTTTCCGAGGACCTCCAGGGATTGCCCGGATCGATCCCACTAGACTAATCTATCGGTCGGGTTGTCACAGCGTCAAGATGTGGCGGGATTAAGGGAGAGTAATCGCAATGCGTCATCTGAGTGAGCTACAGGCAGGCGAGTTTCGGGTACTAGGAGCATTAATGGAGAAGGAGCAGACGACTCCCGACTACTATCCCATGACCCTGAACGCTTTGGTGGCCGCCTGTAACCAAAAGACCAATCGAAACCCAGTCATGACGCTGACGGAGCTGGATACCCTGAATATCCTTCGCGTTCTGCTCCAAGATTCCCTGGTAGAGCGTGTCATCGCCACACGCACTGATCGCTGGTGTCACCGCGTCGACGAGAGACTCCACTTTCGTCCAGAGTGGAAGGCCCTCTTGACTATGCTGTTCTTGAGAGGAGTTCAAACTCTGGGCGAACTACGAATCCGAACCGAGAGGATGCATCCCTTTGCCTCTCTTTCGGAGGTGCAGGAGTCATTGATAGCAATGGTGAATGAGGAGGCCCCTCTGGTATTAGAGCTGCCCCGTGGACCCGGCCAGAAGGAGAGCCGCTGGGGACTGACGGGACAGGACTACGCCGCTGCGGCGGTAACGGAAGCACACAGTATTGAAAGCCTCTCTTCTCCCTTGGAAGAGCGAGTGAGTCGTCTGGAAGAGGAAGTCCAGGAACTTCGAGAGCATTTAAATCGCCTGCAAGCCCCCGACGTATCGGGTGCCTCCTGAATCTGAAACTTCAATCGCAGGGAAATGACGCAGCCTTCGCCAGTAACAGAGCCGTGACTGTCAGGGAGCGGGCCCCGACAGGGACCCCACCCCCAGGAGCTTCCAGACTGGAAGATGCCAGTAGATGTTCAATCGGGGAAGTACCCCCCAACTTGAAGCACCGGATCCCACTCCCTCACGGTCATGGCTCTGTCAGGATTGCTAGCGATCTCCATAACCAGACAACCAGAGGTCGCTCTTTTACTCGCCACCCCCAGCCAGGGATTGAAACCAAGGGGAAGGGGATTTAGAATTGCCGCCATGAGATTTCGCAGAATCGTCTTCGCCGTGTTTCTTTCAAGTTGCTTCGGGAGCGTCGGTGCCCTATCTGGACCTTCCCCAGAGAAGGAGCGCGACTCTAGCCAGGTTCTCGACCTCGGATCCCGTCTCGAGCTCTTTGTCGACGATCACCTGATCGAGTCGGCAGAGGGAGTCGAATTGGAACTCCAGCACCCGCGCAGAGCTGAAAAGGTCTTCGTATTCGATCAGCCCTGGGAAGGGAATACTCCTTTCCATCTGGCTGTCTTCAAGGACGGGGATCTCTACCGTATGTACTACCGCGGTAGCTCGGCACCCGATTACCTGATCAAAGAGGACCTCGATCCCAATGAAAAATTCGTCCCTGTCCATACTAAGGTCTCGTGTTACGCCGAAAGCCGAGATGGAGTAAATTGGACTCGCCCCAAGCTAGGCCAGGTCGAGTTCAACGGTTCCAAAGAGAACAACATCCTGGAGATCGGTGGAGCGGCAAAGTTCAATCCGTTCAAGGATGAGAATCCACAGACCCCGGACTCCTCGCGATACAAGGGGATCGCTTTTGCTCGTGTGGGTGATAAGCGGGGATTGGTCGTGCTGGAGTCAGCCGACGCGGTCAACTGGAGGTGGATGACGGAAGAGCCCGTCATCACGGATGGAGCTTTCGATTCTCACAATCTAGCTTTCTGGGATGGTGTTCGTGGAACCTACGCCGCACTCTACCGGGACTTCATGCACGGGGTGCGGACGGTCAAGTACGCCACTTCCAAAGACTTCGTCCACTGGACACCGGGAGAGTGGGTGGACTATGGAGATGCCCCCTCGGAACAACTCTATACCACGTCCACCGTGCCTTATTTTCGCGCTCCCCACATCTATCTGGCGTTTCCCAAACGCCTGGTCCCCTGGCGCAATCCCCAGCACTCTCCTGCGGTTCGTAACTCGGAGCTTGCCGGCCTCTCCGATTCGGTATTCATGAGTAGCCGCGATGGGAGACATTGGCATCGATTCATGGAGGCGTTCATTCGCCCGGGGCGCGATCGCCGCAACTGGATTCACCGGACGAACTTCGTGGCCCGCGGGATTCATTCAAGCGCTCCTGACGAGATCTCGCTATACGTGATGCAGCACTACACCTACCCGACTGCCCACCTGCAGCGGATGGTTCTGCGCACCGATGGATTTGCTTCGGCAAGCGCAGGCTACCCCGGAGGGGAATTTGTGACCCCGCCCCTAGTGTTCAGCGGCGAGAACCTGCGGCTCAACTACTCCACCTCAGCTGCCGGCAGTATCCGAGTAGAAATCCAGGGAGTCAACGGTCTCCCGATGGGAGGGTTCTCGCTCCAGGACGCTATTCCAATCTGGGGGGACGAGATCGAGGGAATCGCGGCTTGGAGGCGCGGCAGGAGTCGCGACCGGGAGAATCAGTTGAAGCGGATCGTCGGGAGTGTGGTCAGGTTGCGCTTTGTGATGACCGACGCCGACCTCTACTCGATCCAGTTCAAATAGCAGGCGACTTTCCGGAGTCTTGCCGAGGAGTCTATTGGTCGTGGAAAAGACGATCTATCCGTTACCTGGAGGGAACCAGCTGGCCCGTTCAGGGTCACTGGCAGGGCCCGTCGCCTTTTCCAACGCAGTTCGGGTCTGTGGGGGCACGATGGTCTTCGTTTCCGGACAGCTTGCGTTCGATCACAACTTACAGCTCGTCGGCAAAGGCGACATGAGGGCTCAGGCTCGGCAGGTGCTCACCAATCTTGGGAATGCCCTCTCCCAATCCGGAGCAGGCTTTCAAGATGTCGTTCGGGTGCAGGTATTCGTGACCGATTTGACAGAGTTTCGGGCAATCCACGAAGTGAGGATCGAGTACTTTTCTCCGGACCACCTTCCGGCTTCTACTCTGGTTCAGGTGGCCGGATTGGTCCATCCCGATGCCTTGATCGAGATGGATGCGGTGGCGATGATCTAGCGAAAGCCGCTCGCGGGTCAGCGGCCGGCTGCACCGAAGAAATCAATGTTCTTCAACTCCGAATCCGGTACCCAGATCTGGATATCGTTCGCCATTCCGGTGTCGTCGAAGGATCCCCATCCAATCCAACCGTGCCCGAAGGTCTTATCCTGGGCCGTCATGATGGGCTGCGCCATGTCGTTTACGAAGACCTCGATCGAGCCAGTTTCGACGTTCCGCTTGATGCGGACGTGATGCCACTGCTTTTCTCCCCAGTCGTGACCCGAGGTGGTTGAGGTAGAAATCTTTATCCGGGGTGCCCCGTTCACTCGGAAAATGTTGTGGGCATGCTTGTCCGTCTTGGTGGCGATGTGGGCGTAGTAGAAGTGAGACGGGTCTTGGAAGCCAAAAAACAGACAGAGGTCCCTGTGCCCATACTCTATACCCGTCTGCTGCAACTTCATGTCAACGACAAACGAGCCAAACCTCTGACCGTCGACCAGGCCAATATTCAGGGGTGAGCGATGCGGTGGCTCATATTGACTTTTCTGAAATAGCTCGAGGACGGGTCGCTCTTGGCCCCGCTTTCGGTATCTCCAGGCTGACGGATCGGAGAATTTGAAATCTTGAATTGAACTTTCCTTCCCCATTCTCTGGAGGTACAGCAAACGGTGGAGCGGAGGGAGATCATTCGCTGGAAGCGGGACCGGATTGACCAGGACGGCCCCGGCCGTGCTCGGAAACAGTTCTGGCACCGGTAGGGTCACCCGGTCGCTTCCCAACCACTCCACGGTCCGGGCGAGGAGGGTCTGAAACCCTACGCAGTGGAGCGCATTGAGATGATCCTGTCCGGGCCAAAGGTGCCCCATGAGGTTGGTAACGACACGTCCTTTGCCATAGGGGATGGTCCACAGAATAGGTTCGTGCTGGCCAGTGCCCCCTTGCCTCGGGTCCGAAAAGGCGGAAGCCAGTACCGTCACATTCTGGGCGGGTCCGCGCTGGGAGTGGTAGAGCTCGTCGGTGGCATGTAGCCACGAGCTTGGGATGTCCTTCAGGATCGGATGCCCAGGTCGGCGTGTTTTGACGATGAAGGAGTGGCGCTTACCGTGTCCGGCATCAATGCCGACTCCGGCAGGAATGCGTCGCAGCTCTCCGCTACTATCGTCGACCACAAAAGTTTCCCCGTAGTTTCTGTCGCGCCAGCCCAGACCGATCATTTCATCGTACTCATTCCAGCCGGGGAAGGAGTTGTTGGCCGCATGAATGATGGCGACACCTCCACCGGATCGGACATACTCCACAAAAGCCTTTCGCATCGACTCTGGCCAAAGTCGTCCGTTATAGTTGCTCACCACAACATTAAATTTCTGGAAAGTGAGTCGCCAGCTCTGCCACTTATTCTCGCTGGCTTCGGCCGGCGGACTGGTTTCGGTTACCACCTCGAATAGACCGGCGCGCTCCAAAGTTCCACGAAGCGACTTGCTTGTCTCCACCCAGTTATGGTTGTTCTGGCCGTCGATCAGAAGTACACGAATCTTGTCTGCGGCAAAGGTGCTGCTTCCCGACAAGAGGAGAAAGTAGATCAAACAACTTTTCCAGTTACGAATCATGATCAGATCCCTCGCTTTTTCTTCGATGAGATTCTAGCGACATGCCGAGTGGGGGACAAGTTTCGTTCCCCGGAACGGGGGTTTCCGAACCGTGATTGGGAGAGGATGAACTCCGACTTCTACGTGTTATTTCCGAACGATTTGTAGGACATTCTCTAGTGTGAAATGGTCTCGACCCCGGCGACTCACGTGGGTGTCAGACCTCATCTTATTGGAGGTGAATAATGGGTTGACACGGATCAGATCTCATGTCTTCCTGGGCTCAGCTTTCCTTACTTGTATTTTGGATGTGGCGTCCCGTACTCGGTTCCGTTTTGTACCCCGTTCGTTCTAAATGAGGTGTCACACGGGTTTGGACCCGAGAAGGGAATCGTTTCTCTAAGAGCAAGTAGGTTTCATTCTTTTGACCGATCGAGGCGCTTGTTTCCGGTCGGATTCATTCAACCCCTGGGGAAAAGGCCAATGGAATTCAAAACACCAGGTGTCTACGTCGAAGAAATCTCTGTCTTTCCTCCTTCTGTAGCAGAGGTCGAGACGGCCATTCCGGCCTTCATCGGCTATACAGAGAAAGCAGAATGTCGAGGAAAGAACCTCAGCAATTTCCCCACTCGGATTTCGTCTCTTCTGGAATATCACCAGTATTACGGCGGCGCCCACGCAATTACGGCGGTCCACGTTACCGTGGACGAGAACAAGAATCACGCCGTGACGGCGACGACGGTTGCAACGCACTTTTTCATGTACGAAGCGCTACGACTCTTCTTCGACAACGGGGGAGGCGACTGCTACATCGTTTCGGTGGGAAGCTACAGCGATACGATCCAGAATGGAAACGAGTCTGCTGCCAACAGTACCGGGTTCCGGATCGGGCTAAAGGCCCTTGAGAAGGCCGACGAGCCACTATGATTTTCTTTTCCGACGCGGTCCTCCTGGCCGACGAGGCTCAGTTCTACGCCCTGCAGCAGCTGGCCCTGGTCCAATGCAACCAGCTGCAGGATCGGGTCGCGATCCTCGATATCAAGGAGGACGAGGCCAATCGTTCTTGGGAAGACAGCTACAAGGAATTCCGCAATAAGATCGGCATCAAAAACCTGAAGTACGGTGCTGCCTATACGCCCTGGCTCCGTTTTTCCTACCCCAAACAGCTTGACTACAACGTTTTCAGCGGCAACGCGACCGACGGCAATGGGGCCGTGGATCTGGACACGATTACTTCCGACAGCAATCTCAACAACCTGGTCACCTCTACCACTACCGCGGTGACCGATCGCACGGCCGTAGAAGCAACCATTACCGCGAACAAGTCCACCTCACCAACGCTCGAGGACCGCTACAAGTTCCTCAAGAACGACTTGGACGCGGTCACCACCGACCCCCAACGCAAGACTCGCTTCAAGAACTTGCTTGGTTTTGCCCGCGGCTTGGCGCTGAGATGTTGCCGTCTGGTCCTCATCGCTGGGTGGCACCAACCTTCAGAACGATCTCAACGCTTATGCTGCCAGCACCCTCAAGGCGGCCGTGGGAGGTCTGGTTGCGTTTGAAAAGAACGCGGACATCCGCACCCTCGCGGGCACGGCAAGCGAGGAGGCTGTGGATACAACCTATTCCGACTTCGATTCTACCCGCTGGCTGGACGACGCAAACGACGATGGTGTCGCCGTTGATGAGATCAGCACGGATGCAACCGATTACGGTACGGGACCCACGTTCAGTGCTGGGGAGATTGCGACCATGGTCGGAGAACTGGACGGGATCCTTCAGAACAAACCCAATTCGAACCTCCTGACCTTCATCGAGCAGGTGGCGGAAGCCGCGGCGACTCAGGCGGGCATCGCCCAGAAAACCCTCTACGAGGGACACACGATCGTCGGCAACATCGTCGAGAACATCAAACGTGAGTTGGGTAAGGTTCCGCCCAGTGGAGCGATTGCCGGAGTCTATGTCTCTGTTGATCGCAGCCGCGGCGTCTGGAAGGCCCCGGCCAACGTGAGTCTTTCCGCGGTTAGCCAGCCTCTGGAACAGATCGGTGACTTCGAGCAGGAAGATCTCAACGTGGATGTCAACGGCGGCAAGTCGATCAACGGCATCCGTACTTTCACCGGACGCGGCCTCCTGGTCTGGGGTGCCCGGACTTTGGCAGGCAACGACAACGAATGGCGCTATGTTCCGGTCAGGCGCTTTTTTAACATGGTCGAGGAATCGGTAAAGAAGTCCACCTCGTGGGCGGTCTTCGAGCCCAATTCCGCTCCCCTCTGGACTAAAGTGAGGAGCATGATCGAAAACTTTCTAGTCCAGAAGTGGAGGGACGACGCTTTAGCTGGAGCCGCTCCGGATGAGGCTTTCTTCGTCAAAGTGGGCCTGGGAGAGACGATGACGCCCCAAGACATCCTGGAGAGGCGACTGATCGTCGAGATCGGTCTGGCGGTGGTTCGACCGGCCGAGTTCATCATTCTCAGGTTCTCTCACAAGATGCAGAAATCGTAGCTCCTTGCTCAGGTCGCGGCCCCGAAGCCAGGGCTCTTTCTTGAGACTGGAAACAATGGTCAAGGGTTCTCAAGCAAGGGTTTATTCCCATGGCATATCCACTACCCTATTGCACTTCAGAGTCGAATGGAGAGGGACCCTGCTCGCCTTCTCAGAGGTTACCGGGCTGAACATCGAAGTCCAACCCACCGGGTATCGCTTGGGACCAACCCCCGATAAGATGGTACGCGGAACCTGGGGAGGAGCGCCGTTATGAAACATCGAACGCATTTGGTTATCTCGCTTCTTGTTTGCCTAGGGGGACTCATCTCGTTCGGCTGCCAGGACCGTTCGGCTTCGGCGCGGTCCGAGCTGGGAAAGATAGATTTCCCTACCTCCGGCTCACCCGAGGCGCAGGAGCACTTCATCCAGGGTGCGTTGCTGCTGCACAGCTTTGAGTTCGAGGATGCCGCCGAAGCTTTCCAGCAGGCACAGCAGATCGAACCTGACTTCGCCATGGCCTATTGGGGCGAGGCGCTGACGCACAACCACCCTCTCTGGGAGCAGCAAGACGCCAAGGCCGCCCGCGAAGTGCTGGCGCGGCTGGCGCCGACGCCCGAGGAGCGCCTGGCCAAGGCGCCCACCGAGCGCGAGAAAGATTACCTGCGCACGGTCGAGGTGCTCTATGGCGAGGGCACCAAGGAAGAGCGAGACTTCGCCTATCTGGAGGCCATTCGGCAGATTGCCGAGAAGTACCCCGATGATCTCGAAGCCGCCTCCCTGCATGCCCTTGCTACTCTCGGCACCTCGCACGACGAACGCGACTTCCGCATCTACATGCGTGCGGCGGCGATTGCCGAGGAGGTATTCGCCAAGAACCCTTTCCACCCCGGCGCCGTGCATTATCTGGTCCACTCCTACGACGACCCGATCCATGCTCCCATCGGCCTGCGGGCGGCGCGGGTTTACGCCAAGATCGCCCCGGCCGCTGCCCACGCGCTGCATATGCCGTCCCATGTTTTCGTTTCGCTGGGCATGTGGGACGAAGCCGTCGCGTCGAACGAGGACTCCTGGCAGGCCGGCGAAGCTCGCGTCGAGCGCAAGAATCTGGGCACTGACGAGCGTGAGTTTCACTCCCTGTGGTGGCTCGAATATGCCTACTTGCAGCAAGGGCGTTATCGCGAGGCCCGCAAGCTGCTCGACATCATCGAAGCGGATGCCGCCAAGAGCGGCTCGAAACTTACTCGGCAGCACCTCGTAGCTCTGCGCTCGCACTACCGCGTTGAGAGCCGCCAATGGCAGTCTGATTCGATCCAAATCGATACCTCGGGCCTGCGAACGTCGTCGCTGGCGCAGGACCTGTTCGTGCAGGGGATGAGTGTGGTCAAGACCCGTGATCTTGCGGCAGCCAAAGCGCTGCTGGCGAAGTTAAGTGCTTACCTGGACAAAGAGTGTGAACGAGCCGCGCAGGAATTGGGTGCCGGCGGGATGGCCTACGTCGGCCCTCTACGCGGCGCGGAGGTGATGGCGTTGGAGTTAGAGGCACTGATTCGATTGGCGGAAGGGAAAGCTGCCGACGCAACGCAGGTCATGCAATCCGCGGTCGCTGCCGAGGACAAGTTGAGCCTGGGCTATGGTCCACCCTATCCAGTCAAGCCGGCGCACGAGCTATTCGGCGAGATGCTGCTCGGTTTAGACCGGCCAGAAGAGGCACGAGAGCAGTTCGAGCGAGCGCTTGATCGTGCGCCGAGCAGAGCATTGTCATTGCTGGGGTTGGCCCGCGCAGCGGCCAAGGCGGGCGACTCGGAGAAGGCCAAAGATACCTATGCCGAGCTGCTAGGCATCTGGCACCGGGCCGACGACGACCTGCCAGGGCTAGCCGAAGTGCGGCAGGCAGCAACAGCTCAACTCGCTGCGCGATGATCTCGTGAATTGGTTTGCCGTAGTCGATTTCGAGACGCTTGTGACCGGGCACGTCCAGTTTCTGGGGGTCGAGCCCAAGCTGATGCAAGACGGTGGCGTGAAGGTCCGTGACGTAGTGGCGGTCCTCGATGGCGTGGTAGCCGAGTTCGTCGGTAGCGCCGTGGGTGATTCCACCTTTGATTCCGCCACCGGCCATCCAGCAGGTGAGAAGGCCGGGGGATGGTGGTCCTGGCCTCCGGTCTGGCCCTGGACGCCCGGAGTGCGGCCGAACTCGGTCCCCCAGACCACCAGCGTCTCACCCAATAGACCCCTCTGCTTGAGGTCCTTGAGTAGGCCACCGATGGGATGGCCTACCTCAGAACAGGTGCGGCCATGGAGTTTCTTCAGGTGGAAGTGAGCGTCCCAGCCGATGGTGTCGGTTGAATAACCGTGAATCACCTGGACGAAACGAACGCCCCGCTCGACCAGCCGACGAGCCGTCAAGCAGATCTCTCCAAACGGTTTAGTGACCTCATTGTCGAGTCCGTAGAGCCGCTGTGTCCGGGGGGGGGCGTAGAGCATCAGCAAGCTTCTGTTGAGCCTCCAGAAGATTCATTTCGGCCTTGAGGAAGGTAGCGGCGCGCTCCGCTCTTCGTGCCGCTTCGGCATATTCCGCTGCCTTGGGATCGGGTGGATCGGCGTAGTGGGCTAGGTCGGCAGTCAGGCGCGCCTTCAATGCGGGGAAGTTCTCCCTCCCCCAAGCCAGGTTTTTCTCGGCTAGTTCAAGTGCTTCCTGAGCTTGACGCAGGGCGAGTTGCGGATCTTCCGGCTGCAATCCGTCGACCCAGTCGGCAATTCGATCGATGAGCTCCCGCGGCAGGGGAGGTGCTTCGGCGGGCATGCGCGGCTGCTTGTCGCCTCGCAGGCGACGAATGACAGAACTGATTTCGCTCTTTCCCGGAATGACCCCGGGGCCTCCTCTGCTCCCTCCTTCGAGCAGCAGATCGAAGGTAAGCGGTCGAAAGTCGTTGCGAGCAACATTGGGTCCGTGGCAGGCAATGCAGTGTTCATCAAAGATGGGCCTGATCTCTGTTTCAAAAGTGTCTTGTCCCGCTTTCAAGGTCGTCGCTTCCGACTCCTCGGTTGCCCGTCGCCTAGTGAGAACAAGCTGCTGCTTGGCCTCGGAAAACTTCGCTTCTGCCTTTTCGATTTCCTCCCGAGCTTTGCGCAGCAAGTCGCGATGTACGAATGGTCGGATCGACGGATTATAGCTTTCCAGGGGTAACTCGACTGGTTCGATTCTCTCTTCGAGAGCGCCGAGGATCTCGGGGACGGAAGGAGACAGAGGCTTCGTTTTATCGGGGTTCTTTTCGTCTCCCCGGATGGAGCGATAAGTCTCGGCAAAGCTGGCCGGTCCGTGGCGGCTCGCTGCGTGGGGTTCGGAGTCGAAGGCTCGAGGCATACCTGCCTCGAGGATGTCCGGCTCCCCTGGCAGACGGTCGGTTCTAACGTCATGACGCTCGAAGAATTCCCGGAAGCGATAGTATTTTTCTGGGCGATCGGGTCCGTCTTGTGATCGTGGCAGCGGGCGCACTTTAGGGTAGTTGCCAGAAATCCTGAAGCGGCGTGCTCCACGGTCTCTCTGAGCCAGGCATTTTGATTGGGATCGAACCAGTTTCGGACCAGGTATCCAGTCGCGCGCAAGGCTTTGGGATCGGTGGGAGCGAGCTCGTCGTCGGCCACCATTTCGAGGATCATGCGATCGTAACCCTTGTCCTCGTTGAGGGACTCGATGATCCAATCTCGCCAGTGCTACAAGTGTCTCTGACTGTTCTGAACCAGACCGAATCCCCGCAGGCCGTACCAATAGCTGTAGCGCCACACATCCATCCAATGTCGCCCCTAGCGCTCCCCGTAATGGGGGCTCTGTAGCAATCGATCGACGACTCTTTTATAGGCCTGGCCGGAGCGGTCTTCTAGAAAGGAGCGGAGCTGGTCCGGCGCCGGTGGGAGGCCCGTCAGATCCAGGTAAAGACGCCTCAGCAGCATTCGCTTTGGTGCCTCGGGCATGGGCTCAAGAGCGATTCGCTCGTGCTCGGTTTCCAGAAAAGCATCGATCGGATTGCGCGCCCAGGCCTGGTTCTCGACCCGGGGAGGATCCGTTCTTCTGGGAGGCTGATAGGCCCAATGATCGCTGTTGGGAAGGGAAGACTTCAGCTCATCTGCTGGGGCGATGCTGAGGTCGCTTGAATAAGGTGCCCCGGCATCCACCCAGGCCACCAGATTTCGGATCTCCTCATCTGAAAGCTGCTCGCTCTGGTAGGGCATCTCCGGCTCGTGCTGGTGTCTGACCTTCCTGACTAGCAAACTGGCTTCAGCATCCCCGGGGATGACGACGTCGTTGTGCTCATCGCTTCCTTGCAGAGCCTTCTCGCGCCCGGAAAGATCGAGTCCCACTTGCCTGAACCTACCTCCGTGGCAGCTCAGATACCTGGTTTCCAAGGTCGGCCTGACCTGGTCGAATAGGTCACCCGAACCGTTTGCCCGCTTTGCACTGACTCGATCGGTGACAGCTGTATCGCCGTCTGAGTCGAGCCCACCGTAAGGAGCGCCGAGATCAATCCAGAGGCCTACGAGGGCCGCCCCTGAGCGGAAGTTTCTCTTTTTGAGGTGGCATCGCGGGCTGCTGAGAGTGAGTGATCACCCCCAAGATCCGGCTGTCCTTTCCGTCTCCAGGAACCACTGCAGGGCCATGTTTTCCTTCCTCCAAGAGCCCTTCGCGGCTGGAAAGATCGAGTTCGGCCTGTTTGGTTGTGTAGGAGTGGCAGGCCAGACAATTCTTCTCAAGCAGGGGCTGTATCTGCTCCAGGAACAGCCTGGTCCCGATCTCTGATTTGGATAGTGCTTCGCCAGCAGGATGCTCGGTAGGCCGCTGTGCCCACACAGATCCCGGGAGCAGGACTGCTCCACAGAGTGTTAGGAGCGAAACTTTCCAGTATCCGGATGGGGAGCGGATAGCCAACCTCAACTCCTTTATGGACTATAAGATAGAGAAGCTGTTCCATTGTGTCAATGTTTAGATCACCCTGGTCAGCTAGTGACAGATACATGTTTTCGGATGTCTTCCGGGCCTTGCCCGTGCCTTTGCCTTATCTTTCGGCGTCTCTGACCTACGGGCCAGGGCAAAGGCACGGGATGAAGAAGTCGATCCTGCACAGTAGCTTTGACCGGGAGGAGACCTGCGTCTATATTGGTGTCGATTATCCGAAGAGTCGACTCATGAGGGGAGAAACAATGGATCGCAAGCAGTTCTTTTCCGACAACGGTTACCTGAGTGCAGAGGGAGTTTTCTCCGAAGCAGAAATGGACGACCTCATGCGGCGGGTGGCTGCTCTGGAGGGCCAACATACCCCCTTTCCCGAGGGTGATCTCAAATGGGAGCCTTCCAATCCGTCTGTTCTCCGGAACGCCTTTGGCCTGCTTCACCGCGACCCTGCTTTCCGCGCCGTTGCCACCCATCCGCGATTGATCGCGATCGTCCAGGAACTTCTCGGCCCCAATCTCGATATCTACGCCGATGGCCTCTTCGCTAAGCCTGCCCACGATGGCAGCGTGGTACCACCTCACCAGGACATGTACTACTGGAGCTTCGAACCCTACAATATGCTGACCGCCTGGATCGCCCTCGAGGATGCCACCCGGGAGAACGGGTGCATGACGGTGATTCCTGCAAGTCACAAGTTAGGCTTGCTTGAGCACGAGCAGACGGATGTCCCCGGCAATACCTGGATGTTGACCCAAGAGGCTCTGTGTAAACTTGGCGATGAGATTCCAGTTGAGCTGTCCAAGGGCAGTGTGGGCTTTCACCACTGCCTTACCTACCATCGCAGCGAGCCCAATCGCAGCCCGCGCTCGCGGCGGGCCTACACGGTGATTTTCATGACGGGTGAAGCCCGTTGGACGGGCACCGGGGAGTACCGCTATCCGTTTCTTCACGTCCAGGGAAAGCCCTCGCCGGCCTACCAGGCCATGGAGCACGTTCAGGTGGAACGGTAAGGTTTGCATTGCATCGGAGGAATTCTCAATGAAGAGACGAACTTTTCTCGGCTTTACCCTGCCATCAGTGGCAGCGATTGGATCCCTTGGCAGGAGAACGGCGGCCGGAAACGAGCCCCTGGGACCGAGCGGCAGCGCCGTGCCATCGAGACACGAACGGAGTTTTGCTGCAGACGGATCCATTGTAGTGGGGGCAATCTCTGGCCATGGACACGCCGGGGGACATGTACGCGTGCTCGACCAACTCTCCGAAGTGGGGAAGATTCATGTTTGTGCCGCTAGCCAACTCGCCGATGTCGAGCAGCTTGCGGCTGAGTCGTCCAAGGTGGCCTCGAAGAGCACCGATCTGGCCCGCTTTCTGGCACGCGACGACCTGGACGCGGTGACGGTCTGCGCGCGGCCCGACCAGGCACCCGCCATCCTGGAGCAGGTTGTCTCCGCCGGATTGCCGGTCTTGTACGACAAACCGGCGACGACCCATTCATCCCACCTTCGCAAAGTAGCCGAGCTGGCGGAGAAGAAGGGGGTGACCGCCGGAGCCATGCTTCAATGGCGCTACAACCCGATGGTACTGGACTTGAAGCGGGCCCTGGCGGATGGCGCCCTGGGCGACATCCTGACCATCGAGGCCAAGCTCCTGAACGGTCTACTGGAGTACCGCGACACTTCCACCTATCTTTTCGATCCCAAGATGGGCGCCGGAATCCTCTCCTGGTTGGGGTGCCATTGCTTGGACCTGGTGTTGTGTCTGATGCAGGAGCGAGTAGTGGAAGTAATGGCTATGGTCGGAAATCTGAACCCCAAGAAAGTTCCGGTGGAAGACACGGGTTTACTGTTGCTGAATTTCGAGAGCGGGAAGATGGGAACGTTTCAGGCCGGATATCACATGAAGGGAAGTAAGAGCGTCTACGACTTCTACATAGGCATGCGTGGAACCGAGGGCTTCTCCATTCTGCCGCTGGTCGAGCCCGTGCAGCACCAGAGCGCGAATGCCGCCACCGCAGGGGGCGCGTTTAGCCTCTACAGCGAGGCCCGGCACTGGGTCAGCGGTCGCCGGCACCGGAAGACCTACGGGATTCCCGAGACTCCCGGCTACGGTGGCATCATGGCAGAGGAGCTTTTCCGGGACTTTCTAGAGGCATCGAAGACCGGAGCTCCCGCCCCTTCACCGATTCAGGATAACGTCCACATGCTGGAGATCATCGAGGCTGCCAAGGAGTCCTCGGCGACCCGCCGGGCAGTGCGAATCTGATTTGAAACTTGAATAGTGAGCAGTGAGTAGTGACGGGTGATCTGCCAGTATGGCGAAGTCAAGTGCGGCAGAGCCGCGAACGACTTGACTCGTTAGCAATATGAGCCGAAGTTCCGAGGAGAGAGCTGGACAACAGCACAAATTCCCAGTAGCTGGAAGTTTCTCTCTCGAATGGGGCCAGGGGTTCCTGGGGAGGAAACTAAGCTGAAACTTCAACCACGAGGAAGCGAAGCGGCCTTCGCCGGATGACAGAGCCGTGACTGTCAGGGAGCAGGGCCCGACAGGGACCATCCCCCCAGGTGTTTCGTTGAAACACAGGATCCCACTCCTTCACGGTCATGGCTCTGTCAGCGATGATCATGGCAGAGGCAATCCAAGTTTTTTCCGAATGGGGCAGCGTAGCGGGGTGGGACTAAGCTGAAACTTCAATTGGCTCCGGCGGGTCGACGTGGGTTCGGTCTCCAGGCCGAAGTATTCTTCTTTTCGAGCCTTTGGCTCGATACACGGCGGCCTGGAGATCGCCGCCACGTCCAGGACGGGTTCTCTTTTGGCACTCGACTCGGCTACAATGCGACACCTCTAAGGAGGCATCCATGCCCGTCATCGACCATCGCAGCCTGGACGAGAAACCCTGGAGGCCCAATTACCACAGTTGGGACATCACCCGGGAAGGGGACGGGACCACCGCCAGCACCCTGTCCTGGAGTCTGGTGGGCGTAGGCGTGGGAGCCCCACTGCATTTTCATGAGGCAGAAGAGCTAATCGTAGTCCTCGAAGGGACTCTGGAGTTTCGGCTGGGATCGGAGGTACATCGGGCCGAGCCCGAGCAGACCGTGATCATCCCCGCCCGCATGCCCCATTCCTTCACCAATCCGGGCCCTGGAGTCGCACAAATTATGGCCTTTTTCCCGGTTAAAGATCCCTTTCGGGGGACGACCTACCTGGAAGGGAAGCCACCTCGAGTCCATCGCCACAGATCCCGTGTTCAGCACGAATCTTCGGGTCGGTCCTCTTGAGAATTCCAGACCACACTTTTCCTGCACTGAAAGGGGTCGTGCCGGCGTGAGCACTCACAGCACCGATTCTCAGGTATATCCGTCTCCACCGCCTTCGCTGGTCAAACCGAGGGTCTCCTCGCTGCTCACTTTTCTGGGCCCTGGCATCATCATCGCTTCGGTGACGATCGCCAGCGGAGAGCTGGTCTTTGCCTCCCGCAGTGGAGCCATATTCGGCTACAGCATGCTGTGGTGTTTTCTCTACGCGGGGGTTTTCAAAGGGATCCAGGTCTACACGGCTGCCCGACACATCGTCTTGACGGGTGAGCATCCCCTGGTGACTTGGCGTTCCATGCCCGGACCGCCTCTCTGGTTTCCTCTCTTGATCGTGCTGCCTGCTATATTTCTGATGCTAGTTGGATTCTCAGCCCTTCCGGAGATCCTGGCTACTTTCATTCATCGATTGTTGGGGGGAGCCCTCTCAGGTCCGGACGTCGGACCCTGGAATCATTTGGAGTACTGGATCAATGTCTGGGCGACGGTGGTGCTGACGGTCTGTCTCATACTTGCCTGGGTCTCCAGCTACGAGCTCGTGGAGCGTATATCCACGGTGATCCTTGGGGTCATGGTGTTCTGTATTGCCAGCGCTTTGCTGGTGCTTGGTCCTGACCTCCCAGCCCTGATCTCTGGTCTCCTGATCCCAAGTGTCTCGGACTACCCAAGCTGGGTGTTCCAGGAATACTCCGAAACCTTCACAGGGCGGAGCCCCTGGCTGGAGGTGACGCTTTATCTCGGCGCGGTCGGTGGAGGTTCCCAGGACTATGTGGGCTATATCGGTTTTTTGCGGGAGAAGAGATGGGGCCTGGCCGGAAGGAGTGTTGCCAGCCTCGAGGACCTGGAGAAGGCCACAGCAGATTCCTCTTTGGAAGTCGAACGCGCCCGTACCTGGACCCGGGCTCCTCTGCTGGACATCACCGTTTCGTTTACCTTTGTCATTCTAGTGACCTTGATGTTTGCGGCGCTCGGCGCGCTGGTTCTGAATCCGAATCGGGCGATCCCCGATGGTAGTGAGTTTCTCACTGTTCAGGAGTCTTTCTTGACGGCGCTGCACCCGCAACTGAAGTGGCTCTACCGGATCGGGGCCTTCCTGGCCTTCATCGGAACCCTCTATGGGGCCTTCGAGGTCTACTATCGGGTAGTCGCCGAGGGAGTGAGGAGTGTCTTCCCACGACTGGCAGCCTCGCGCCCTCTTGAGAATCTGCGCCCGATCGTCATCTTTTACTGCTTCCTGGGGGGGCTGGCTCTGGTTTGGCTTCCACGGGAAATTGCGGGAAACGTGCTAGGGCGACTCACATTCACCAGCGTCATCAGTGGAGGTGCCGCCTCCTCCGGCATCTGGTGTTTTGCCATGCTCTGGGCGGATCATGTGCGGCTTCCGCCGGCACTGCGCATGAGCTGGAAGTTGAAACTGGCCGCGGTGTTGGCAGGCACGGTCATGGTGGGCCTGGGGGTCCGCGTCATCGTTTCCTACTTTCAGTCAAGCTAAGGGTCTGGGCAAGAATAACTTGGTAGAATTGGCGCTCAGATTTGCGCCAGATTTGGCCGCGAACGATTGAGCGAAACCGCAGGCGTAGCCGGGTCTACGTTGAGGATTTCGCGATTGAGGAGCGGCCGAAGATGG
>Ga0310345_10002649_pt1 | contig 17820 bp, 13 predicted proteins | sample HC15DNA20500_MG_FD_204667 | JGI IMG/M metagenome (GOLD analysis project Ga0310345, IMG submission 204667) | Marine microbial communities from station ALOHA, North Pacific Subtropical Gyre - HC15-DNA-20-500_MG | ecosystem: Environmental > Aquatic > Marine > Oceanic | place: Pacific Ocean: North... | reverse complement strand
ATGGTCTTCATACCCGATACTTCAATCCGGCTGCGGCAACGATTGCACGACACAACATCGTCGATTAGGACCATGTAGCTCTCGAACTTTTGATAGCGGCTTCGCATCTCGTCGTTGGCATTGGACGGCAACTGTTTCTTCTTGCGCCGGACCAGCCACTGCAACTGGTAGGTCTCCCGCTCCCGGCATCTTTTACAGTACAACACCGCCGGTTTGGTGGTTCTGGATTCATCACAAAACTTTTTTTCGTCCATCGCTTTATCCCTCGCCGGAGGAATAATACCGTGAGTGTCTCGGTGCAGGCAAACATTTGCCGGCCCGAGGGACAGAGATTCTTCCGAAGTGCCGTAAAAACTGTGAGTGCACCAATGCTGAGAAACAGCGATCCGGTACGGGCGACGCCCGGATCAGGCATAGGTTCTCGTCACGAAGCGACGAAGGCGACGGCCTGATTGTGCCTCGTTCGATAGATGGACATAGGCGTGACGAGGGAGCAGGTCGGGAATCTGTGACCGAGGAGCAACAACGCCGACAGGCGGGTGCCGCCGTGACCCCATGGGCTGGGGTGATTTGGCCCGTCTTCCGCGTTTCTCGTCAGTTGCCTATTCCCCGATAGGCGCCCTCCTCGCGCCTTGAATACAGACCAAATCACCTACAGCGAGCTCATGCCCATCTATCGAGCGAGGTACACTGCGCGCGACGGGAGGGCACCGCAGGCGTACTGAAAAGTACGTCGAGGAGACCGACCGAGTGCAACGCCCCGCCAGGCCGGATGATTTTGGCGCTACAGTAGAGAATCTATGTCTAATACGGGCTATATGGAGACGTTCCAGGCCTTGAGGTAACTGCGTACCAGTTTGAGTTCTTCGGGAAGGTCTCTTTCCTCATCCGGCAGGTCCCCTCCCAAGCGCTTGGTCAGCTTGCGGAGCTCCAGAAACTTGAGGTCCATATCGCGCAGCCGTTCGGCCAGGGTCCTGGCCACTTCAAGGCTCCTTTTCGGATCCTCTCGAAAAAATCGTTCAACGTCCTCGACAACCTGAAGGCGGCAGTCGGTGTCTGCCTTGAGATCCGCCAGACGCTCGCAGCCGATGAGATAAGCCGACTCACCCACCACGCTTCCCGGCTCACCTATCAAAGCGATCCGCACGCCGTCCTCGATTACGGCCAGTTCGCCCTCCAGAAGGATATAAATTGCCCGGGAGACATCTCCCTGCTGAAAGATCAACTGGCCAGCTTTGAACTTTTTCTCAGGATAGGCTTGATCAGTATTCATGATAGTTCGATCCGGGCATTGTAGTGGACAGGGGTTGGGTAGGTCTACCGGACAAGAAGGAGCCAGGAGAAGCGTGCTTCGCACGTTTACCCGAAATCTGCATAAATTATCTACTGCAGGGCCGCACCCATCCGCGCTGACCGTGTTGTGCTTCCTTGGGCTCCTCGGCGTACTGCAAGGGTACGCCTGCGGGACCCTGCGTCGCACGCCTAGTCATCGCGGCGCTTGCGGCCCTTCGTCACGACACAATATGCAGAATCCGGGTTAGAGCAACACCTCGTTCACGCTCGATGTGGAGAAACGCGTAGCTCAAGCTCCGCGTGGAGAACGGGAGTTTCGGATTTAGGATTTCGAATTTCTTTCCCAGTGTGTCTCTGTGGTGAAGTCTGCCCGACTTTGCTGTGGGCGTACTCAGTACGCCCCTACACTAGCTTTTCCGACCTCGCTCCGAAGGAGCGACAGGAGTCTGGCTCAGGGCGGAACGCCCTGGGACAGTCTTCTTTGTGTCTTGGTGCCTTTGTGGTGAATTTTCTTCTCTGTGGCTCCGTGGTGAGGACCGCTTAGCGGGAAGCACGTCAGAACCGAATCTGTCATACACTTGTAACGGCGGCGATGCAGAAGAGAATCCATGCATGTCTGGAATGGTGCGGCAATGAAATGTAATCGGCAGTTCCTTTTCGGGATCGGGCTGGCCATCGTCTTGCTGGCAACCTCCGAACGGGTCGGGGCACAGACTCAAAGCGGCACCACCAGGGGAACGGTGGTGAACCCAACCGGCGCCTTCCTGGCTGAGGCGACCGTCACCCTGGAGAATCCCAAGACCGGACTTTACAGGTCGATCACCACCGGTCCGACCGGGGAATTCATCTTTCGCAATGTGCCTTTTGGTGAACACAGGCTCAGCGTAGAGGCGGACGGGTTTCGATCCTCCGAGCAGATCGTCGATATGCGCTCCACTGTTCCGGTGGTCCTGACCCTCCGGTTGAGCATCTCCGGCTCCCAGGAAACCGTGACCGTGGAAGGGGAATTTCTGGTTGAAAGGCACTCCTCCAGCACCGAAGTCACCTTTGATCAGAACAGGATTGAACGATGGTCCGGCGCCCTGCCCAATTCAGGCATTCAAGCAATCGTGGCGACCGTACCCGGATGGTCTGAGGAAGACAACGGCCTTCTACACGCCCGGGGCGTGGATGACGGATTTCTTTTCGTCACCGACGGCATTCCCTTGAGTGACCGGGTCGACACCTTTTTTTCCGGCTCCATGGATACGGAGATGATTCAGAGCATGCAGGTGATCAATGGCCATATTCCCGTGGAGTACGGTGATGCTTCAGGCGGGATCATCAACATCGTCCCGAAATCGGGAATCGATCTACCAATGAGCGGTCGATTGGTGTTCGGTGCCGGAAGCTTTCGCTCGGGAAAGGTTTCCTACACGCTCAGGGGTAACATCAAGCAAAAGTTCGGGTTCTTCGTCACTCAATCCTTTAGCGGTTCCTACCGACGATACCTGGATCCCGTTGACCCCGAAAATTTCAACAACCGAGGCGGCGCCGTCAGACTCAATGTACGGGGCGAATGGCATCCCACAACCATCGATTCGCTGATCTTTAACTTTTCTTTAAATGGAAGCGACTTCAGGGTGCCCAATACCCTGGAACAGGAACTGGCACTCCAGCGGCAGCGACAACGACTGCGCGACAACCACGAGTCGATATCCTGGCAACATGTCTGGTCTTCCGACACGGTGACCAATCTGGGCTGGTACCGCCGTTCCTTTCAATCCGAACTCATCCCCGGCCCTGCGGATGCACCTTTGTCGGCCAGTCAGTTTCGGGAGCATGTCCGGCAGGGACTCCTTATCAATCTGACCCACCTGAAAGACGGACATCTGATCAAGGTTGGAGTTGAAGGGCAGCGGGTGACACCCCGAGAATTCTTCTCCTTTTACGTTACGGATGAAGATAAAGCGGAGGAAGCGGAACTGAACCAGCTCATCCTGTCGTTCGATCAGGCGAATCCCTTTGTATTTCGCAAACGTGCGGTGCGCGGTCAAACCTCCTGGTACCTGCAGGATACCTTCTCGATTCTTGAAAATCTCACCGTCAATGCAGGTCTCCGCTTTGACCATACCGCGGTCCTGGTGTCCGATTCCCAGTTCAGTCCTCGTGTCGGGGCTGTTTATTACATCCCCCGGACTCGAACCGCGGTGCGGGGATCCTACAACCGACTTTTCATGACGCCTCAGGTGGAAAACCTGCTGCTTTCCTCATCCGAGGAGGCACGTCAACTCTCTCCCTTCATCACGCCGGAGGGCGATGGGGGAGCCGAGGTGCGGCCGGAAAGGCAACATGCTTTTGAAGTGGGATTTTCCCAGGAGATCGCCAAGCTCTTTGAGCTGGATGCTGCCTATTGGTGGCGCTTTGTCAAAAATTATGCCGACCCCAATGTCTTACTTGGCACCACCGTTATCTTCCCCAACAGTGTTGCCAAGGGGGAGGCGGAGGGCCTCGATCTTCGCATCGAGGTACCCGAAAGAAAGGGTTGGTCCGGATATCTCAGCTACTCCAATTCGCGGGTCTTTCAAGTAGGTCCCATCAACGGAGGGCTCTTTCTTGAAGAAGAGGTAATTGAAATTGGAGAGGGAACGCGATTTACCCCGGATCACGATCAACGAAATGTGGGCTCATTCTCGGTGATGTACCATCACCGCAAGTTCAATTTCTGGCTCGCATTTTCCGGCAGACATGAAAGTGGAACCCCGCTGGAAGTTGACGAGGATGAACTGGACGAATTGATGGAGCGCCCGGGAGCTGAGCTGGTCAATTTCGAAAGGCAGAGAGTCAAACCCCGTACCTTGTTCGATTTTTCCATCGGAAAAGAGTTGGCTGCCAGTGAGCCGGTGGTGGCCACACTACAGGTTGACATCAGGAATCTGACCAACCAGCGATTCGCCTACAACTTCGGGAACTTTTTCAGTGGAACTCACTTTGGGCCTCCACGGCAGTGGGGAGTTCAACTGACGCTGGATTTTTGAACATGGCCTACAGACAGAAGACAGAAAATGGTGAACCATGTCAGGTGGCAGAAAATTCGAAGTCCCAAATCCGAATCCAGGCCTAAAGCTAAAACCGGACGATTCTCCAGGCGCGAAGCGCCTTTCTCCACGCCGAGCTTCAGCTAGGCGTTTCTCTTGCATCTGCAGCGCGCTCATTCTCGATCCAGGCTTTTCGCCTCGATTTGAATTTCTCCCGGGACAACCCTTTCCTCAACTCTCTGCATGATCCGAAACTTGAGGGCCTGGCGGGTCCAGGGAACCAGGAGAAACAAACCCAGGCCGTCCGTCAAGAGTCCCGGCGTGATCAGCAAGATCCCTGCAACCAGAATCAGGACCCCATCAAAGAGACTCTCGGCGGGAATTCGGCCCTCGTTGAGCTCCAAGCGGATTTGATTCAAGACGGCGAGCCCCTGATTTCTCGCCAGCAGGCCGCCGACGATCCCCGTGGTGATGACGATGGCTATGGCATCCAGGACTCCTAGATAGGTCCCCAGCCGGATCAGGAGGTAAAGTTCCACCAGAGGGGTGATAGTAAAAAGCAGAAAGAGTCTCCACAGCATGCTCCTGCGATAGTAGCAGAAGGGAGGGCTGGGCCGCTGACCACAGACAGGCGATTGTGATCCAATTCCTCTTACGTTGTCTCAGGAATGTAGGAGGCGCCTCAGCGCGCCGATTCCAGAAAGGCCGCTACACGATTGGAGCTTGAGAGTTGAGGGCTGAAACTAGGGCAATCGTGCGAAGGCCCTTTTTGATCTGTTTAACAGTGGTGCTCTTCCTGAGCGGCGTGTTGATTCTTTTCCCGAAAAGGAGTTGAAAAGCCAAATGAACCTAACGGCATTGCCAGATGATCCATTATCGACCGAAATGGATCGTGAGTTTATCCGTCGCAGCTATGAAATCGCCCGAGGGGCGGGCGCTGATGGCGGCCGTCCCTTCGGCTCGGTGCTGGTTCACGAAGGGAAGATTATTGCGGAGTTCAAGAATATCGTGACTGAAACAGGGGATGTCACCCAGCATGCGGAAACCGGGCTGGTGGCACTGGCAACTCAGAAGTTTTCCCGGGATGTGCTGGCAGAAAGCACTCTTTACACCAGCACAGAGCCCTGTATCATGTGCTGCGGCGCCATTTACTGGGGAGGCATTTCCAGATTGGTCTACGGCACCACCTCCAGCCAGATGAGCCAATTATTGGGCAGAGAATACCTGAGCATTCCCAGCCGAGAGGTGTTTGAACGCATTCAGCCCGGCGTAGCGGTGGTGGGACCGGTTCTCGAGCAAGAGGGCTTGAAGATTCACGCCGAATACCACTGATACGGAAAGATTCCCTGGAATTGACAACATTAGCTTAACCTAATATATTATTTAGGTGAAACTAAATTATGTATTCGCGTCAATGGTCCCGGGATTCCTCCTGATCACCACTTCCCTGATGGCTCAGGCCGATTCGTCCGGGGAGCAAAGCCTGGACTTGGTCACGGATCGCCCGGATCAGACCGAATCAAGCGTTGTAGTCCCCCCCGGATATTTCCAATTGGAAACAGGCTGGGGTGTTACCCGCACGGGAGAGGAAAACACCCACGAATTCCCCTCCACCTTACTTCGCATCGGGGTCATCCGTTCAGTGGAGTTGCGGGTCGGGTACAAGGGCCATGTTTGGGAGACGGGTGAGGCTGTTCCGCAGCGAGAAAATGGGGATTTGGGAGCCAAATTCCATTTGTGGCCGGAAGGGGGTTGGATTCCCGACGCCGGCCTGCTGATTTCCGTCTCGTTGCCCCGACAGGCTGATCCAGCTATTCGCCTGGCCCTTTCCCACAGCCTCACCGAGCGTGTGTCCTTTTCCTACAACCTGGGTGCCGCCTGGGCATCGGAACCGGATGGGGATCAGGACATGGACCGACTCTCGGTGTTCCAGTACACGGCTACCTTGGGGATAGGTTTAAGTGATCAGACGGGAGCCTTCATGGAAGTATTCGGCGACCTTCCCCTGAGCGCAGCGGGTGGTCCGGAGCATCTCCTTGACGGAGGTCTCACTCATCTTCTGAGAGATAACCTGCAATTGGACGCCTTCGCCGGAATCGGCCTCTCCCAGGATGCCGACGACTGGTTTGTCGGATTGGGCGTCACCCTTCGCCTGCCCCAATAAAGTCTTTTGTCCAATTTTGGATTGACTCTACTCGGTAGCGGTATTAGGCTTGTCAGGCGAACTTGAAATGCTTTCCCAATCCACGAGACGGATTGATCTATTCAACCTCAGGCGGGCGGCTCACAACTCCCCGATAGCTGAGCGATATGAAACCTACCCAAAGGAGACAACGATGAAAAATCACCAGAACAAGACCCGTTACCTGGTTGTGTGGATGGCCCTGCTGGTTGTGTTTGGGACAAGCGGGGTGCTGGCTCAGCTGGACCCGGATGTCGCCAAATTCGGCTACGCCGACACCATCTTCATCAATGGCAAGGTGGTAAGCATGGACGACCAGTCCACCTCAACCCAGGTCGGGACCACCTATCAGGGCATTGCCGTTAAAGGCGAAAAGATCATGAAACTGGGAACCACCGAGGAGATCCAATCGGTGGCGGGACCTGACACCCAGGTTTTTGATCTCAAGGGCAAAACCCTGATTCCCGGCATCATCGAACCCCACAGCCACATGTACGGCCGGGCCGTCCAAATGCTGGATCGTCTGGGCTTCAAATATCCTCCCGAAGGAGTCTATTTGACTCAGGCCACAGCGGACCCCAACGATCTGGAGAAAACCCAGGGCATCATTCGAGATGCCATCCAGGAGGCGGTTACCCAGGTCGACCCGGGTGACTGGATTGTCCTTAATCTGGGACGTCATCCTGAGGAAGCACCCCAGCAACTCCGCCTGTGGCAAATGACTCGTCGTCTGACCAACAAAAAGACCATGGATCTGTGGTCACCGGAGAACCCGGTGCTGATGCGGCCCGGGTTGAGAGGGAATGTCAATTCTAAGGCCTTGGAGGTTTTGGAGGATTTCTTTCCTGGCTATGCCGATTCCATTCACGAGACCATGCATGGGGAAGTCATTGGCGAGAACATTCCAGAGATCGGCTGGGTCGGAAGCCAGGAGATGTCGGTCATCACCTGGGAGCTGTTTCTGGAAAAACTGCCTCTGAATACCCTGGCCCAGGCCATCAAGATCATCTCCGAGGAAGCCGCCACCAAGGGAATCTCGACTTTCTCAAGCCGTATCCAGTTCCCCAAGATCATGAGCGGCTACGCTACCCTAGCCGCACTGGGCCAGATGCCGATCCGCCTGTCGGCCCACTATGAGATCCATCGCATGCCCACCGATCCCCAGCAAACCCGTCAAATTTATCGCCGTACGGGAGTTCTGCAGGGCATCGGAGACGACTACCTGTGGATCGACGGCGTGGCCTCCGAGCGCTGGGATTCCCTCTATCCGGAATCGTGCACCGGCCCCGATACCGTGGCCCCACCCCACATCAAGGCACGGGAAGTCTGCCCGCAACCCGGGGAACTGCCCTGGGATACGCTGGAGAACGCTGCCAAAGCGGGGTGGCGTTTGGCCGGAGTTCACATGTGCGGCAGCGAAAGCGCTCGCTCTTTCTTCAAGATGATTGATCGGGCCCGGGCGGTCAACGGCTGGACCATGCAGGATGTGCGCGATATGAGAATGACCGGTGAGCACTGCAATCTGATCGGCCAGCAGCCGGACATCATCCAGAGCCTGAAGGACTACGGGATCATCCTGAGCTGCGGTCCCGATATAGTGGGGGAATCCCCTGCCTGGGTCAAGGACTATGGCGAACAGATCGAACCCTTTATCATCCCCTTAAAGACCTGGATTGAATCCGGCGTCAAGGTGGTGGGTCAGCACTACGGCTCCAGCCCACCCTTCAACAAGCTGTGGCAGGCGGTGACCCGCCAATTTGATGGGGTCGTCTGGCAGCCGCAGGAAAGGATTCACCGCGTACAGGCTTTGAAGATGTGGACCTCCTGGGCCTCCGAGTACATCCTCAAGGAGGACAAACTGGGAACACTGGAAGTGGGAAAATTGGCCGATCTGGTCATCATGGATCGGGACTACTTCACCGTTCCGGTGGATGATCTTCTGAAGATCCGAACCCCCATGACCATGGTGGGCGGCAAGGTCATCCAGATTCAGCAGGCTCTGGCCGACGAGTTTGGAATCGCTCCGGTGGGTCCCGTTTACGACTTCAACGATGAGGATGTAGCGGCCCAGTTCCTGGGGAATTAAAAGCTTACGGGGCGATGTCAGAGATCCTTTCCACCCCCTGGGTGCACGGCCGTACGCCCACTGCAAGGATTGTGAAGCTAAGAAGGGGCGCACGGCCGTACGCCCCTTCTAGCCCATGTACAGTCTTCTTGGTCCGGAATGTGGGAGGCACCTAGGTGCACCGATTCCGAAGAGCCGCTCCTAGAGCGGCCGCTACAACGGACCGAAAATCCGAAATCCTAAGTCCCAAATTCGAATCGGTCAACTCGATTCCACGAAAAGCCGTGCGCCCCTTGTGCTGGTTGAGATTAGGAAAGATAAGACAAAGAAAAGAATTGCCTTCTCTGTGTCTCTGTGGTGAAAATGTAAAAAGAGTTCTTGGCGCCTTTGTGGTGAAACCGGGCTAAAGAAAATGCGGAAGGACCTCTTCGCCCAATAATGTCACGGTGCGCTGGGCCAGTTCCAATGGCATATTACCCATGCTGATTCGCAGATTGAACTGATTGACCCCGGCCTCTTCATGGTACCGTTTAAAGCTCTCCAGGCATCTCTTGGGACTTCCAACCACGACGATTTCCTCTCCGACCAACTCGAAAAGATCTTGCTGGGGATCCAGGGTGTTTCCCTGGTTGTCTTCGATTAGTCCCATCTTCCCGTAGAAGTTGAGCACCTCACTCACATAGGGCTTGCCCTCGATTCTTGCCTGCTCATCGGTCTCAGCCAGAAAGGTGGTTCGATTGACGGCCACCGTGGCCTCGGAAGGATCCTTACCACTGGCAGAGAGGAGTTCCCGGTAACGGCGGGCCTGTTTCTTGACGACTTCCAGATGATACTGGGTGGCACCGTACCAGGCATCGCCCAGTTGGGCCGCACGCTGGACGGAGCGACGAATCTTTCCACCCACCCAGATGGGAGGCCCTCCGGGTTGGATGGGACCCGGATAAACGTTTCCCTTTACGTTGAAGTGCTGGCCCTCGAATCCTTCCTCTCCACCCCACAACTTCTTGAGCAGAACAAGTGCCTCGTCCATCCGCGAACCGGCCTCCTCCGGAGGGACTCCATATCTTTTCATCACTCCCGGGCTCCCCACTCCTACCCCGAGAATGAACCGTCCCCCGGAAATCTGATCCAGAATTAGTCCATCGTAGGCCAGCTTGAGAGGATGCCAGAGGGGCAGCAGGGTGATGCCGGTGCCCAGCCGGAGCCGGGTGTGCCTGGCCAGGGCCGTCAAGATCAGAAGGGGTGAGGGAACGTGTCCGGGTTCGGCAAAACGCGGACGGTTCTCTCCCGCCCAAACCGAATTGAACCCGTACTGCTCGGCCAGCTTCAACAGACCGACATAATCATCCAGAAGGGAGTCCAGCGGTTTCGAGGTACTCCAGAAATCAAGTGCTAAACCAAAGTGAACTGACAGGACTTTTTCCCTCCCTCCTTGCACACTGGCTACAAGTCAAACCCAGTGTTCATCCTAACCGAGGCGGCAAACGAGAACAATAGAGCGTGCCTCGCGCGCAGAGAAACTCCTCGCTGACGCTCGGAGTGGAGAAGAAGCAGTGTAGAGGCTCACAGACGTGCGTCCACAGCAAGATCGTTGAATGAGCGGCTTTCGGGAATCGGCGCACTGAGGCGTCTCCCACACTCCGGACACGTGGAACGTGGAACCTGGAACGTGGAACGCGCTGGTCAAAGACCAGCGGCCGCTGCTCCACCTGAAATCAGTTGCCTTCGAACTCGGCAGGGATTACGATTATCCCTACTTCAAGATAAGGAGGCTTAAGTCATGAACCGAAACATAAATTCACTGACTGCGTTGTGTGTGCTGTGTGCGTCGGTCGCTTACGGAGCAGCCCAGGGGGCAGAGAATCTGGCACGTGGACAATCCGCCTGTGAAGCCCTGATGTGGACCCGCAATCTGACCATTACCCTGGCACAAGTCGTGGAAGCGGCGGATTCGACTCCACGCTACTGTTACGTCAAGGGGGTCATCTCACCGGCCATCAGCTACCATGTTCAGCTACCCCTGCCGGAGAACTGGAATGGCCGCTTTGTGAAATGGGGAGATGGCGGCAAGGATGGGGACCTGGATTTTGCTGATCACCGGGTGGCTCAAGGCTACGCCGTGGCCAACAGCAATACCGGTCACGACAGCGGCACCGAGCCTCGAGCCTCCTTCGGCTTCAACAACCGGCAGGCGGAAATCGATTTCGGCTATCGGGCCATCCATCTAACCGTCAATGCAGCCAGGACGTTGATCGAGGCTTACTACCAGCGCCCCCCCAGTTACTCCTATTTTGAGGGCTGCTCCACCGGGGGTCGGCAGGGTTTGATGGAGGCCCAGCGCTACCCCTATGATTTTGACGGGATCATTGCCGGCGCGCCCGTTAATTATTACCAGGAATTGAACACCACTCACGTGTTCAATCTGCAGGGCGTGTTCCGGAACGGTCTCGCCGGCAACCTGGCCTATGACATTAACGGGGATGGAACGCCGGAGAGTCTGACCAAAATCAACATGTTGCGCAACAAGGTGCTGGCCAAATGCGACGCCAACGATGGGATCGTCGACGGAGTCATCGATGATCCTCTGAGCTGCAACTTTGATCCCGATCTGGACCTGGCCACGGTGATGTGTTCCGGAGACGTCAACGCCGATGAGTGCCTGACCCGGGCCCAGCTTCAGACCATCAAAGATCTTTACCGAGGCAGCTACGACAGCAAGGGAGTCCCCATCTTAAAGGGGAAGCCTCTGGGATCGGAATTTTCCTGGCCCTTCAGCGTCATTCCCCACAAAGGAAACTCGATGGCCCCGGCCCGCATGTTCACCTCGGGTGATCATGTCAACTATCTTTTTTACGAAACCGACCCGGGGATCACCCCGCCCGATCTTTCCGACCCCTCGCACCATCCCGACAAGACCCGGGTCATTCCGGAGTGGGCCTGGTGGGAATTCAATATCGATGACGTCACTGCCGGGGCAGGCGATTTCATGAGGGCCATAACCAACGCCGCCGAGACCGATATGTCGCGATTTCTGCTGGACAACGACGGCAAACTGCTCCTTTACCACGGTTGGGGGGACGCCGACGCCCATCCCGAACCCACCCTGGACTACTACAATGAGGTGGTCCGAGACACCTTCAGCGGAGATCTCGAGCAGGCAAAGAACTACACCCGTCTCTTCATGGTCCCGGGAATGGCCCACTGTGGCGGCGGACCTGGCCCCAACGACTGGGACAAGCTGGCTCCCCTGGTGGACTGGGTGGAAAATGGCAACCTGCCTGATTATGTCGTGGCTACTCACAAAACAGATGAAGTGGTGGACAACGAGCGGCGTGTCTGCGCCTACCCGCAACAAGCAACCTACGTGGGTCCCGCCGGTGGCCAGAACAATCGGGCCAACTGGGTTGAAAGCAACTTCACCTGCCGGTGAGGCCCGACAGATTGACCAGCGCCGATCGCGTGATTTCATGGGAGATGATTTTCGATGCCGCGGCGATTCGCTTCAGCACTTCGTAAAACTCTCTTTGACTCTGCTGCGGCTGCTCGATTAGAAACTGCGGAAGTGTGACGCCTGGACTCACCATTGACTCATTCCCGTGGGGTTAACCTGGCAGCGGCATCCCGATCAACCAGAAAAAGGAGCTTGCCGCCTTTGGGTTGAACGAACTGGGAGGGAAGCCGATCGGGTTGGTAGGAACCCTCCAGCACCTCCTTTAAAGCCAGGGCCTTGGACCCACCCGAGATCAGAAATACCACGAAGGCTGCCTGATTGATTGCTGAGAAAGTGAAGGTGATTCGATCAGCGTCCAGCTTCTGGACATAGTTCGCCACAACAACCCTGCTGGAACTTTTCAGAGCTGCCGTATCGGGGAAAAGGGAAGCCGTGTGCCCATCCTCTCCCATGCCCATAACCATCAGATCAAACCGAGGCTGCTCCCCCTCGCTCAGATCAAAGAAACCCTTCACCGTCTGCTGGTACCGGGCAGCGGCCGAGGCGGCGTCTTTCCTTTCGGTGGGAACAGGAAAGAGGTTCTGGGCGGGAATGGGAACCTGATCCAGCAGGGTGGCCCGGGCCATGCCGTAGTTGCTGTCGGGATGATCATGAGGAACATAACGATCGTCGCCCCAGAACACGAATACTTTCGACCAGGGTACTCGCGAGCGATAGGACTCGCTGTGCAACTGCGAATGTAATGCCTTGGGAGTCTCTCCTCCAGAGAGAGCCACGCTGAACCGTCCTTGGGAGGTGACGGCCTCCCCGCAGAGGGTCACGAATAGATCGGCGGCCCGGCGGCCCAATGCTTCAAGATCGTCGCAAACGACCAATTGACGTTCCACGTTCCACGTTCCACGTTCCACGTTTCACAAACTCCCTGTAGTAGCCACTCTTCAGAGTGCCATGTCGGTTGTTAGTTGTCAGTTGTCAGCTGTCAGTTGTCAGCGACCTCACAGCCTGCTCCAGCGGCGGCCTTCCCTCTTCATTAAGTCACCACTTTCTTTCGGTCCCCAGCTGCCGGCCTGGTAGTTGGGAAAATGCGCGGCCGGAGCCTGCCATGCCTCCAGAATCGGCGTGAGCAATCTCCAGCACAGTTCCACCGTGTCGCCGCGTGCAAAAAGGGTCGAGTCTCCCAGCATGGCATCCAGCAGCAGCCGTTCATAGGCTTCCGGCAACTTCCTGCCAAAGGAGGTCCCATACCGAAAGTCCATATTGACGGTTCTGATCTTGAAACCCTGGCCTGGAAGCTTGGCGCCAAAGCGCAGGGTAATTCCTTCATCGGGCTGAATCCGAAGGGTCAAGACATTGGGCTCCAACGGCTGGCTGTCCTCAAACAAAAGATGCGGTGCTTCACGAAACTGTACCGCCACCTCGGTGACCCGTTTGGGCATGCACTTGGCCGATCGAAGATAAAAAGGCACTCCCGCCCAGCGCCAGTTGTCGACCAGCAGCTTGACTGCAGCATAGGTGTCGGTGCTCGATTCGGGAGCCACGCCCGGCTCTTCTCGATAGCCCGGGACGGGACTTCCATTGACGGCTCCCGGTCCGTACTGTCCACGCACAGCAAACTGATCCACCCGTTCCGGTGAAAAAGGCCTGATCGCTCGTATCACCTTGGTTTTCTCATCCCTGACCTCGCTAGCTTCCAGGGAGGCTGGAGGTTCCATGGCGATCAAGCTGAAAATCTGAAACAAATGATTTTGGATCATGTCTCTCAGGGTTCCCGCCTGATCAAAGTATCCTCCCCGGCCTTCGACCCCCAGACTCTCCGCCGCGGTGATCTGAATGTGATCGATATAGCGGCGATTCCAAAGAGGTTCAAAAATCCCGTTGGAGAAACGGAGTACCAGGATGTTCTGAACGGTTTCCTTTCCCAGATAGTGATCGATACGGTACACCTGTTCCTCGCTGAAGACCTCCAGGATCTCCCGGTTGAGCTCCTGCATGCTGGGAAGGTCGTGTCCAAAGGGCTTCTCGACAACCACTCGGGTCCAACCCTTGGACCGGTTGAGGCCGGCCGAGCCGAGCATGCGAGCGATGGGAACGTAAAGACTCGGGGGTGTTGAGAAATAGATCAGTCGATTGCCGGAAGTCCCACGCCCTTGATCAATCTCCTGGAGCAGTCCTCCCAGGCGCTCCAGACTCTGAGGATCGTCCAGATCGGTAGGCGTGTAAAAAATTCCTGAGCTGAAGTGCTCCCAGGCGTTACTGTCCACCGGCTCCGAGACAAACTCATCAACGGCCTCCCGCATCCGACGCCGGAATTCTTCATGGGAAAAGCGCGAGCGTCCGGTTCCCAGAATTGAGAATCCTCCAGGCAGGAGATTTTGTCGGGCCAGCCTGAAAAGCGCCGGCACCAGTTTGCGCCGGGTGAGATCACCCGAGGCTCCAAAGATCAGGATGGTCGAAGGCTCGGGAGTGCGCTCCAGGCGCAATCCCTGGCGCAGAGGATTTTTAGCCTCGGTTGACGTCTTTTCCATCGGTTTATGCGCCTAATCGTCGGAAGCTGTGAGACCAATCCAGTCGGTATGAACCGATCCCTGCTCGGGCCTGTCCACCCGCTGGTAGCCGTGGGAACCAAAGAAATCACGCTGAGCCTGGGTCAGGTTTTGGGGCAAGTCGGCAGCCCGATAGCTGTCAAAATAGGCCAGGCTCGCCGACATGGCGATGACCGGAAGTCCCAGTCCCTGCACCCTGGAAACCGTTTCTCTCCAGCCCGGTTGAGCTTCCATCACCCAGCCGCAAAAGTTGTCATCCAGAAGCAAGTTCTCGAGATCGGTCCGGCGCCGATAAGCCTGCTTGATCTCATCCAGAAATCGGGCGCGAATGATGCACCCGCCTTTCCAGATACGAGCCAGCTCAGCCAGATCGATGTCCCACCCATAGCGCTGGGAACCCGCACGGATCAGGGCAAAGCCCTGGGCGTACGAGCAGATCTTGCTGGCATAAAGAGCATCGTGAACGGCCGCAATCATCTCCTGCTTGTCGCCTTGATAAGGGTGCTTCTCGGGTCCGGAGAGAGACTGGCTGGCCTTCACTCTTTCCTTTTTGAGGGCCGAGAGGAATCGAGCTTCGATGGCGGCATGGATAGTCGGTATCGCCACACCCAGTTCCAGCGCCACCTCGGAGGTCCATCGTCCGGTACCCTTTTGTCCCGCCTTGTCCAGGATCAGTTCCAGCAGGGGCCGCTGGGTCTCGGGTTCCATCACGGTGAAGATCCAGGCCGTGATGTCGATCAGATAGGAGTCGAGCACACCTTCGTTCCAGCGGGCGAAGATGTCGGCCATCTCGGCGCTCTTCAAATCGAGCACATCCCGAAAAATGTGGTAAGCCTCGGCGATGAGCTGCATATCGCCGTATTCAATTCCGTTGTGGACCATCTTGACGAAATGCCCGGCCCCATCGGGCCCGCAGTAGGTCACACAGGGCCCATCGTCAACCCGGGCGGCGATGGATTCAAAAACGGGTTTGAGTTCCTCATAGGCCTCGCGCTCTCCCCCCGGCATCAAGGAGGGTCCCAGCAAAGCTCCCGCTTCCCCTCCCGACACTCCCGTCCCCACAAAACGGAGATGATCTGCGGCCAGCTCCTTTTCTCTTCGCTGGGTATCCTTGAAATGGGAGTTGCCGCCGTCAATGAGAATGTCGGCCTTCTCCAGATGAGGCTTCAGCAGATCGATCGTCCAGTCCACGGGGTCCCCCGCCTTGACCATCATCAGGATTCGCCTCGGCCTCTGCAGTGATTGGACCAGGGCTTCGATGGATTCGGCTGCAGTGATCTGTTTTCCTTCAGCCTTGTTCCGGAGGAACTCCCGGGTCCATTCCTGCTCCCGATTCCAAACCACCGTCGCAAAGCCGTTGCGTTCGATGTTGAGGGCCAGGTTCTGCCCCATCACACCCAGCCCCACCACTCCGAATTGAGGACTCTCAGACTTCGGTTTGCTCATGGTGTCCCTATTATAATGCTGTGGGTTCCTGGCAACATTGGACCCCAGGGCGCCACCGCACTACTGCACTATTCACCACCTCGAGTACAATTTTCAATCCGGCCGTCACATCCGGTCCCAGGTGAAAACGAATGGCCGGGTGCCGCCGGCCGACCAGAGATTGAAAATCACCGAGCGCCTGAGCCTCCTTCAACACGCCAAAGGAATAGGGCTCCCCGGGAATAGCGAGATCCTCACCGTCATCGGCGGTAATCTGGATAAAGACACCGTTATAGGCGCCTCCTTTGTGCAGCTGTCCGGTGGAATGAAGAAACCGGGGCCCGTAGCCTACCGTGGTGGCGACCTTCAGGGCATCCCGGATTCTCAGCCGGATGGTTTCCAGCAACTGATGGTCTCGATCGGTTTCAGGGAGATAGGCGGTTAACGCCAGGTAGCCCCCTGGTTCGACCCGAGCCAGGTGGGCTCGAGTAGTGGCGGCCAGGTTTTCCCGCCTGGATGCCGTTTCCCCCAGGATCCGACAACCCTGCTCCTTGACCAGCACCTCCTGGGCGGGCATTTGGCCTTCCTTGCAAAAGACTTCCAGCAATCGCCGGGTGTTGTCCTTGCTCTCCTGCACGTTGGGCTGGTCGAAGGGATTGATCTCCAGCAAGGCCCCGGCCAGAGCCGTGGCCAGCTCCCACAAAAGGAACGCGCCGCCAAGATCGAGGGGACCCGGCAGGACCTGCCTGATCACTGGATGGCCCGCTTGTTCCAGGGCCTCCAGGGCTGCCTCCATTTCCGGGCTCACCGAATTTTCGGTACGGATCGAGACAAAAACCCGGTCATCACTATAAACAGCGGGGTCACCCGGAGGTTCCCCGGCCACCGGTAGAATTCCACTCCCTTCCTTACCGGTGCTCTCGGCAATCAGCTGTTCGATCCACAGCCCCAACGAATCCAGAGGGGAAGGAATCACCAGGGTGATCTTGTCTCGACCCTGGCGGGCCAGTTCACCCAGGGCGGCTCCCAGTCGGGCCGCCGGATTTCGAATGGCAGGAACATCCGGACCGCACTCGAGTCCGGCCGAAGCTGCCCCTTCAAGAATTTTCTTCACATCCAGTCCCATCAAAGCGGCCGGGACCATTCCAAAGTAGGACAGAGCCGAATAGCGCCCCCCGACGTCGGCCATGTTCTGGAAGACGCGGCGAAAACCTTTCTCCCCGGCAATCCGCTCCAGTTCGGAACCCGGATCGGTGATGGCAATGAAGTTTCGACCCGGATCCGAAACTGCTCCAGCCACTTGGCCGAAGAAATAGTGGTAGAACATCAACGGCTCGGTGGTGGTTCCCGACTTGCTGGAAACGATAAAAAGCGTCCTGGAAAGATCGACCGCCTTCTCCATCCTCCGGACCGTGGCTGGATCGGTGCTGTCCAGAACCAGCAACCGGGGAGAACCCTTGATCCTCCCGAAGGTCCTGCGAAGAACCTCGGGACACAGGCTGCTTCCCCCCATGCCCATCAGCAGAAGATGGCTGAAGCCTTCCCCGCGAATCTCCTCGGCAAAGCGCTTCAACCGGGGGCCCTCCTCGACCAGCTTCTCCGGCAGGTTGAGCCAGCCGAGTGAATTGGCGATGATTTTCTGATGCTCGGGATCGTCCTTCCACAGCGTGACGTCCCGGTTCCAGAGGCGCTGAATGAACCGATTAGAGTCCATCTGCTGGATCGTTTCCCGGATGGAGGATTCGGCCCGCCCGAGCGAGAAGGTTTGGTTCATCGCTCTTCCAATCGGGGTTTCAAGGAGAACCCCGTTTTATCCGCCCCAATGACGATACGCATGGCAAAAG
>Ga0310345_10002645_pt1 | contig 17828 bp, 14 predicted proteins | sample HC15DNA20500_MG_FD_204667 | JGI IMG/M metagenome (GOLD analysis project Ga0310345, IMG submission 204667) | Marine microbial communities from station ALOHA, North Pacific Subtropical Gyre - HC15-DNA-20-500_MG | ecosystem: Environmental > Aquatic > Marine > Oceanic | place: Pacific Ocean: North... | reverse complement strand
GAAGAGCATTCCGGCTGTAGAGCCAAGGAGAAATCCTTCCAACCCAGCCTGATTGCCCCGCGTCATGGTCTGGATCACCGTCAGCAGAACAACACCGACACCGAAAAAGACCGAGAGCACGGCACCAATGGCGGCATCTTCAGCCAGACGGGTGTGCCGCGTCATCCATTGAACGCACAGCAGTCCCAGCGCCGCAGTGACAGCCGAACCGGCCAGAAGGCCCACAAGATTGCGCCCGTCGCCACCCATTGCGACCATGATCATGAAAGCAATACCGATGCCCGGCAGTGTCGCATGTGCAACGGCATCCGAAACCAGCGCGCGCTTGCGCAGGAACAGGAATGTTCCCCCGCTCCCGGCCGCAGCACCGAGCAGACCCGCACCTATTGCAACAAGGGCGGCATTGTAGCCACCGCGCAGCAACAGGGCCTGCAGGAAGATATCAAACATGCAGCTTCATCCGGTCGGCAGCTTGAGCTGGTCAATATGCGTTGCAGCCAGCCTTCCGCCATAGGTCATCTGGAGATTTTCGGCGGTGAAGGTTTCCAGGATCGGTCCTTCGGCCATCTTGCGGATGTTTACGAGCAGAACATCGTCGAAATAATCGGCCACGGTTGCAAGGTCATGATGCACACACACAACCGTGCGCCCTTCTGCGCGTAGATCCTTCAGCACATGAATGATGGCCCGTTCTGTCGCCGCATCAACACCGGCGAAGGGTTCATCAAGCAGGTAAAGTTCGGCCTTCTGCGCCAGGGCCCGCGCGAGGAAGACGCGCTGTTGCTGGCCGCCGGAAAGCTGTCCGATCTGCCTCTCGGCGAAATCGACCATACCAACCCGCTCCAGACATTCGGACGCAAATTGCCGGTGCTCCTTCCTGACAAGCGACAGGAGACCAAGCTCCCGATAAAGCCCCATCAGCACCACATCCACGACGCGCGTAGGAAAATCCCAGTCGACGGAGGCCCGCTGCGGAACATAGGCAATCTTCGCCATTGCCTTTCCAAGCGGCTCGCCGAATGCCGAAACTTCACCGGACACCCTGGGAACGATACCCAACGAAGCCTTGAGCAAGGTGGATTTCCCCGCTCCATTGGGCCCCACGATCGCGGTCATGCGGCCTGTAAGGAATGTGGCATCGACGGAGAAAACCGCCGGCTTTTCGGCATAGGAAACGGTCAGTCCGCGCACTGCAAGCGCAGCCTTCTCAGTGACGCGCTCGCGTTTTTCGGCAGCATGTTCCACGAGCGCATCCATAATCATGAACCTGCCGCTAGCCGACCATTCATGCCGCGCTCGGGCGCTGATCCACCCAGCGCGCGCGTTATCGTGGTCACATTGTGATCAATCATGCCAACATATGTGCCTTCATAGCTGTCGGCCTGCCCCATCGCATCGGAGAAAAGCTGCCCGCCAATTTTCACCCTATGCCCCTTTGCAGCAGCACCCTCGATGAGCGCGCGCATATTGCGGTCGGAGACCGAGGATTCGACGAAGACTGCGGAAATCTGTCGCTCGACAAGAATGTCCACAAGCTCCGTAATGCGGTTCAAGCCCGCTTCGCTCTGGGTCGAGATACCCTGGATCCCGAGCACTTCCACGCCATAGGCTTCGCCGAAATATTTGAAGGCATCATGCGCGGTGACGAGCACCCGGCGGCTTTGCGGAATAGTTTCAAGCGCATCGCGAGCATAGGCTTCGAGCGCCTTCAGCTCCTCCAGATGCACATCAAGATTGCTGTCGAAAACAGCCTTGCCGTCCGGATGCCGCTCGATCAGCACCTCGTGAACGGCTCGCACCACGCCTTCCCAAAGTGTCGGCACCATCCAGACATGGGGATCAAACTTGTCCTCATAGTCGTCGTGACCGAGCAGCACATCCCTTGGCAGGGATTCCGCAACAGGAATGACCGGCTTGCGGCGGCCGAGATTGTGCATGAACTCTTCCATCTGCGCTTCCAGATAGAGCCCGTGCCACAGCACGACATCGGCTTTTGTCATGGCGAGGATATCAGTGCGCGTCGGCCTGTAGGAATGAGGATCAACGCCCGGGCCCATCAGTCCGCGCACCTCCACCAGATCACCGCCCACCTGCCGCGCGGCATCGGCGATCATGCTGGTAGTGGCAACCACCGAAAGCTTTTCGGCACTCAATGCCGATACCGGCAATGCAGCGACCCCAAGAGCCCCTGCCCCAATCAGCAAAAGCTTGCGCCGGTTAATGATGGAACCAGAACTGCCACACATACGGATAACCCTCTTGACGCTCCCACGGGAGGCCAGCGCTCCATCACGAAGACGCCAAACAGCCTCGAACCGTTCCAGGAAGAACGGCATGATGCTTTCTATTGCAATTGCGAATGATTTGCAACAAGCAGATTTGGAGCGTCCTATGACGACATAAGCAGGTGCGACAACGTTTACCCTATACTTGCGGCCGTAAAGAGGAAAAGATGAATAAACACGGAAGCAGCCACCATATATAAATTAATATCGGCTACTTCATGTAAATTCTATTTATTATTTGAATTGTTATTACGAATTACATTTTAAAGACGAAGCTCACCGTGACGCTCAGGCGGCACGGAAGGACGGCAGACCCGAAAGCTCCGCAACAATACTGATCGTACTCGATACACGCCCCCAAGCGTACCGATGTGCAACATAGTCATCTGGGACACTGTTTCAGTACCAGAACATACTTCCTCCCAGGCGGGGGTCGCCATCAGCCAAGGCTGTCGCGGCCCCCGTTGGTTTTCGGGAAGCAGTCGACTTCAGCCTCGGCCATAGACATCGTCGAAGCGAACAATGTCGTCCTCGCCGAGATAGTCTCCGGTCTGAACCTCGATCAACACCAGCTTCAACACGCCGGGATTCTCCAAGCGGTGCATGGCGCCGCAGGGTATGTAGGTTGACTGATCGGTGGTCAGCATCAGCTCACGTTCGCCATTCACGACCTTCGCGGTGCCAGACACCACGACCCAGTGTTCGGCACGGTGGTGATGCATCTGGAGCGACAGACTGGCGCCCGGCTTCACCTCGATGCGCTTGATCTTGAAACGCGGCCCTTCCTCCAGAACCGTATAGGAGCCCCAGGGACGATGCGCGGTGCTGTGAATGCGGTGCGTTTCGTCGCCGGCTTCCTTGAGCCGATTGTAAAGCAGCTTCACGTCCTGCGCGCTCTCGCGGCTGGCAACCAGAAGCGCATCCGGCGTGTCGGCAATGATGAGATCCTCGACGCCCACAAGACCGACCAGGCGACCACTGCCGCTGACGACATTGTTGCTCGAATTCACCGCACTCACATTGCCGTCAATAAGGTTGCCGCTCTCATCACGATCGAACTGCTCACCAAGGGCCGACCAGGAACCGATATCGTTCCAGCCGATATCGCAGGCAACCACGGCGACATTGGGCGCCTTTTCCAGCACCGCATAGTCGATTGAGTCCGAGCGAACTTCCGCGAATTTTTCCGGATCGACCGTCACCTGAGCAAGGTCATCACCCTCGGCTGTACGGCCAGCAGCCAGCGCCGCACGCGTGCCATCAAGAATATCGGGACAGAACTGCTCCATGAGCGAGATCATCACGCCCGCATTGAAGCAGAACATGCCGGCATTCCAAAGGAAGCGACCGGACTTGAGATAAGCCTCCGCCGTTTCCGCATCCGGCTTTTCGACGAACTGCTTAACGTCCTCGCCGTCAGCTTCGATATAACCATAGCCCGTCTCGGCACGGTCGGGACGGATGCCGAACGTGATGAGCCTGCCTTCGCCAGCAAGGCGTTGTGCGCGCTCGACAGCCTTGCCGAAAGCGGCGGTATCGGCAACCACATGATCGGCCGGCAGAACGCAAAGAATGACGTCGTCGCCGAATGCCTGCACCGCATCAAGGCTCGCAAGTGCGATCGCCGCAGCGGTGTTGCGCCCTTCCGATTCCAGAAGATAGCGCGCAAGACGCGGCTTGCAGTCCATCTGCCGGTACTCGTCCTCCATCGCGAAGAAGAGGTCGCGATTGGTCACCGTGATCAGATCCTGCGCGCCCGGCAGCCCCATTGCCCGCTTGAGCGCGTGCTGGACCAGCGAGAGCCCGTCCCCCAGCTTGATGAGCGGCTTGGGATGGTTTTCCCGCGAGAGCGGCCACAGCCTCGAGCCTGCGCCACCACAAATGATCACCGGTACGAAATTAGTCATTGTCTCTGCCTGTTGGTGCTGCCCCGCCCAAAGCGCGCGACCTTCTGCAACCGGAACTACACGATCCGGTTTGCGATAGAATTAACACGCGCGTCTCAACTCTTCTGATCGAGCTTCTTGATTTTCAGGTTCTGCACCAATGTGCGCGCAGAAGAGAAAAATTCGCGATAGAGGATCGAGCCGAAAATGAGCGCCGTGGTGGCAATGGCGGCGAGAGGGGAAATGAACCACGCGACCATGCCGAGCGCGAAATAATAAGCGCGTATGCCCTGATTGAAATTGCGTGCGCCCAGCGTGTTGAGGGCCGTGATAACGAATATCTCTTCCGGATCGCTTGCCTGCGAGTGATCGGCGGCCCCAAGCATGATGCAGAAATGGTTGAACTGGCGCAGCGAGAGCGTGAATGCCAGAAAGGCCAGCACGAACATGATCAGAACAAGGATCAGGTGCCGCTCGACATCCGCCTTCCCTATCCCGCTTTCCGGCTGGATGATGTTGACCGCCTCCACCACGGAGGAGACCTGCCCCAGCACCGCAAACAGCGCCAAAATGATGAGTACCGTCGTCGACGCGAAGAACGACACCGAGCTCATCAGATTGCCCGACAGGATCGCGTCCAATGGAGTCTCGCGATGGATCGCGTTCTCCACCCACCGCCGCCGATGGCGGCTCATGATCATGGAGAGCGAGGGCCGCACCGTCTCCAGAAGGCTGGCAAGCATCACATAGAGAAGCCAGCACAAAAGGGGAAAGACGGATGCGAACAGAACCATGATCGAAGCTTCCCCTGCTTTTGGCTATTTCCTTCTTCTACTCCGCCTTCAACGCTTCTTTCAACGCATGCCAGGAGGCTTTCGGCGTGCGCGACAATGTGTCGAAATCCACATGGACAAGACCGAAGCGCTTCTCGTAACCCAGCGCCCATTCGTAATTGTCGAGCAGCGACCAGATGAAGTAGCCCTTGATCGGCAGCCCATCTTCAACAGCTTTGTGCACCTTCGCCAAATGGGCATTGAGGAACTGGATTCGGTCAGGATCAGGAACAGCGCCATCCTTGCCCACATCCGGTGAGGCCATGCCGTTTTCGGTTATGTAGATTGGCAGACCCTGCGCGTAGTCCTCGTGTACGCGGCGCATGAAGAAGTCGAGGCCTTCGGGATAGATTTCCCAGTCCATCAGCGTCTTGGGCAGCGGGCCTTCCACTTCCTTCAATGCCGGAAACTGATCAGTGCCATCGGGCGCAATCAGCTTGCGCGTATAGTAGTTGATGCCCACCCAGTCGACCGGTTCGGCAATGACGTCGAAATCCTGCTCGTAGTTTTCCGGCATATGCGGACCAAGCCCGGCCAGAACCTCCTGCGGATAGGACTTCTTGAAGACGCCGTCGAGGAACCAACGGTTATAGATGCCATCGTAGAGATGAGCCGCAGCCTTCGCTTCCTCACTGTCATCGGCAGGCTCGGCATACTCGAAATTGGTCACGAGACCGAGATTCCTCATACCCAACGCCCGCATCGCCTGCGTCGCCCGCCCATGCGCGAGGAGCACATGATGCATGGCCCGCGCCGTGGCGCGGATATCGCGCAGACCCGGTGCATGGTGGCCCATGAAGTGGCTGAGCCAGGCAACGCACCACGGCTCGTTTATCGGCGCGGTCGCGTGCACACGGTCACCGATGCGCCGCATGATCACGTCGGTGTAATCGGCAAACCAGGAGGCGATGTCACGATTGCGCCACCCGCCGAGATCAGCCAGCGGAGAGGGAAGATCCCAGTGGTAGAGTGTCGCAAACGGCTTGATGCCCCGTTCGAGCATCCCGTCGACCAGCCGTTCATAGAAGTCGATGCCTTCCTGATTGGGCTGCCCGCGCCCTTCAGGCAGCACCCGCGCCCAGGAGGTCGAGAAGCGGTAGCAGTCAAGGCCCGCATCGCGCACCAGATCGAGATCCTCTGCCCAGCGGTGATAGTGATCGCAGGCAAGCGACCCATCCTCGCCGCGTGCCGTATTTCCCGGCGTGGCGGCGAAATCGTCCCAATGGGAGCGACCGCAGCCGCCGAATTTCGACCCCTCGATCTGATAGCTCGACGCGGCCACGCCGAACTGGAAATCCTCAGGCATGCTGGCGCGTGTGAAGTCGAGCCTGTCCCTGCTGAATGTGCTGGTCATGTCCGGTCCTGAAATTGTTTTGGAATAGGGGAACTTTGTTCAGTTCGGTGCCGGGCCAGTGGAACGACCGACAACAAACTCGGCCTCCCAAAGCTCGGCAGCCGGCTCGCCCCCCGGCGCGTTGATCTGGTCCATCAGCATTTCCGCCACCCGGCGCCCAGCCGCACGTATGGACGAGCGCATGGCAGTGAAAAAGGGCACACCCCGCATGCCGTCACCGGATTGCTGCAGGAAGGAAAGCTGGTCATCGAAGACGATTATGGAAACATCCTCACCGGCCTTCAGGCCCAGCTCCCCCATGGCGCGCACAAGGCCGATGGCGGGCAGCATACTCGACAGCAGCACCGCAGTCGGCCGGTTCGGCTTCGCCAAAATCTGGCGTCCGACGTCGTAACCGTAGGGCTCGACCATATCGCGGCTGAATATGAGCGACGGATCGGCCTCCAGCCCCCGCGCGCGATGTGCTTCCTCAAAGCCGACGCGGCGGCGGCTGGCAAAATTCATTGTTTCAAGCCCGTTCACGAGCGCCATGCGCTGATGACCCAGGTCGAGAAGAAAATCGGTTGCGCGGCGAAAGGCCTCGCGATTGTTGACATCCATCCATGAAAATTCGGTGCTGCTGTGGTGACAGCGCCCATGCACGACGAAGGGCACCCCGAGAGACGCCAGAAGCGGAATGCGAGGATCCTCGTTCATCGGGCCATGCACCACGAACCCGTCTACGCGTCCCGTGCGGGCAAGATCGCGATAGATGCTCAATTCGTCATCCTGCGAGACGACGCGGATCAGCATTTCGTAGCCCGACCGCGCATAGACCTCGCCCGCCCCGGCCAGGAAGTCCGAGAAATGCGGATTGATCATCATGTGCTCGGCCAACGGCACCACATGCCCGATGGTGCGCGCCTTGCCGGTGGCCAGACTGGCAGCACTGGCGCTGGGGCGGTAGTTCAACCGGTCTGCCGCTGCCACCACCCGCTCGCGCGTCCGCTCGCTGACTTCGGGAAAGCCGTTGAGCGCGCGCGACACCGTTGTCTGGGAAAGACCCAGCTCCTGCGCGAGCTGCTTCAGATTGACCTTTTCTCTGCTCAACGACCCATTCCTCAAAGCGCTTTGGGAACTATCGGCCAGCCCCGCCAGTAAATCAAGCCCACCATTCACTACTGCCACAGAAGAAGGCATCTCATGTTTTCCGGCTAATTCTTAAGCACTCAGCCAAAGCGTGCGAAGCCGTCTTGACTCTCGGAAGAGGAGAACCCATGCTCAAGGTTCCAAAGCGCTTTGAAGCTTTGGCACAAACCTGATCGCAGCAATAGCGGTCGTAACGTTTCGTCTGGCTGCACGACGCGGCCGCTCGCGGAGGAGACCCATGAGCATGTCGAAAATTCGAGGATCATTGGCAACTGCGCTGGCACTGGCGCTATGCAGCAGTGCAGCATTTGCCCAGGAACTGAAATTTCCCGTGGGAGAGGGAGAGCAGTTCAATTGGGAAAGTTTCGAAGAGTTCAAGTCTGCTCATGACCTGTCCGGTCAGAAGCTGACGATCTTCGGCCCGTGGCTTTCCGCCGACGAGGAACTGTTCGAATCCATCGTCGCCTATTTTGAGGAAGCCACCGGCGTTGATGTCGATTACACCGGTTCCGACTCCTTCGAACAGCAGATCGTGATCGATACACAGGCCGGAAGTGCGCCCAATATCGCCGTATTCCCGCAGCCGGGTCTGGCGGCCAATTTGGCGGAACAGGGTCACCTCGTCCCACTTGGTGAAGAGACTGCGAGTTGGCTTGCCGAGAACTACGCTGCAGGTGAATCCTGGGTGAAGCTTGGCACCTATGCCGACAAGGACGGCAATGACGCCTTCTTCGCATTCCCCTACAAGGCCGACGTGAAATCTTTGGTCTGGTACGTGCCGGAGAATTTCGAGGACGCGGGCTATGAAGTTCCCACCACGCTTGAAGAGCTGAAGGAACTGACCCAGAAAATCGTGGAAGATGGCGAGACACCATGGTGCATCGGCCTCGGCTCCGGCGGCGCGACCGGCTGGCCGGCAACCGACTGGGTTGAAGACCTCATGCTGCGCATGGAATCGCCCGAAGTCTACGATCAGTGGGTTTCGAACGAAATTCCGTTCAACGACGAGCGGATCGTGAAGGTAATCGACGAGTTCGGCTGGTTCGCCAAGAATGACGACTATGTCGATGGCGGTACCGAGGGTGTTGTCTCCACCGACTTCCGCGACAGCCCGAAAGGTCTCTTCGCTGTTCCGCCGAAATGCTACATGCACCATCAGGCAAGCTTCATTCCGGGCTTCTTCCCCGACGGCACGGAACTGGGCGTGGACGCCGACTTCTTCTACATGCCTGAATCCTCCGAGAAGGATCTCGGCAAGCCGGTTCTTGGTGCAGGCACCGTATTCGCCATAACCGAGGAATCAGAAGCGGCCCGCGCATTCATCGAGTTCCTGAAGACCCCGATCGCACATGAACTCTGGATGGCGCAGTCGAGCTTCCTCACGGCCCATACGGGCGTGAACACCGATGCCTACGCCAATGATGCCATGAAGAAGCAGGGCGAGATCCTGCTCGAAGCAACCACCTTCCGCTTCGATGCGTCCGACCTGATGCCCGGCAAAATCGGCGCCGGCGCCTTCTGGACCGGCATGATCGACTATGTCGGCGGCAAGTCGGCCGAAGATGTCGCCACCGACATCCAGAAGGAATGGGACTCCATCAAGTAAGGTCCTCCCCGAAGGCGGGGGCGCATTGTCGCCCCTGCCCTTTGGGCCGGAGATTTTCTTTTTCTCGGCAACTGATAGTGGCACACTGTCTCATGCTCCCCGGGAGGAGCATGTAGGGACGGAGGGAGTATCGTGGCATCCACCGATGCGAGCTCGGCGCCGGCTGGAAACGCAGTCCATGACCTTGGCGCGCTTCTGAAAACCGGCCTCCTTGCAATCGTGATCATGCTGGCAGGCATCATCACCAGCGCTGCAGCCGCAGCCGGCGTATTCTTTGCGGTCAGCGCACTTCTGCCCGACTCCAACCTCCTGAACGCCATGCTCGTCATGGTGCTGGGCGTGGCCGCCTGCTTCGGCTATTTCTGGGGATCAAATGCGATCCTCGACATGATCTATCCCGCGCGCGGCGAGAATATCGCGACTAATCTCACCCGCGCCAATGCCATCCGCCCATGGCTTTTCCTTGGGCCTGCGGTGGTCATTCTGGGCATCTATCTCGTCTATCCCGTGATCAACTCGCTGATCCTCAGCTTTCACGGGCCGCGCGGCGAGAACTGGGTGGGCACAGCCAATTACAGCTGGCTGATGGGCGATCAGGCCTTTCGCGAAAGCGTGCGCAACAACTTCCTGTGGCTGCTCGTGGTGCCTGCGGCCTCGACCTTCTTCGGGCTGATTGCAGCAACGCTGACCGACCGCATCTCCTGGGGCAATGTGGCCAAGAGCCTGATCTTCATGCCCATGGCGATATCGTTCATCGGCGCCAGCGTCATCTGGAAGTTCATCTATGACTACCGGGCAGAAGGCTCGGAGCAGATCGGGCTCCTGAACGCGATCGTCACAGGACTTGGCTTCGAGCCTCAGGCCTGGATCACCGTACCTTTCTGGAACAACTTCTTCCTGATGATCGTGCTGATCTGGATCCAGACCGGCTTTGCCATGGTCATCCTGTCCGCCGCCCTGCGCGGTATTCCCGAAGAGACCATCGAGGCCGCAATCATAGACGGGGCTTCGCCCTTCCAGATCTTCTACAAGATCAAGGTCCCGCAGATATGGGGCACCATCGCTGTGGTCTGGACCACGATCACGATCCTCGTTCTCAAGGTTTTCGACATCGTGCTTGCCATGACCAACGGCCAATGGGGCACGCAGGTGCTTGCCAACTACATGTTTGACTGGATGTTCCGCGGACTTGATTTCGGCCGCGCCTCGGTCATCGCACTGGTCATCATGGCTATGGTCATACCCATCATGATCTGGAACATTCGCGAAGCACGGAAGGACATGCGATGAGTGGCGTGGTTGGAAAACGCCCGGCGCTGAGCTGGGCCGTCAATCTCAGCGTCCTTTTTCTCGTGGCGCTCTGGACCCTGCCAACCTTTGGTATTCTGGTCTCCTCCTTCCGCGACAAGGACCAGCTTGCCGTCAGCGGCTGGTGGACCTCGCTTACCGGTTCCGAACGCAACATCGTGGCGCGCACCGATGCACCCGATGATGCCGTTGAAGAGAACGGCCAATGGGTTCTTTCCGGCAATGTCTTCGAAAGCGGCAGCGGCAAGGCAACGGCATTTGGCATTTCCTCGCGCGAGCCGAACGCATTCGAGGCTGGCACGGAAGCGGAGCTGCGCGATGGCGGCATCCTGACCGTTCAGGAAAATGGCGACTACCGTCTCGTCTATGACGAGCAGCCTGAAGGCCGACGCGGTCAGCGCATATTCGTGGCGAGTGTCGAGCCGCCGAAATTCACGCTCGAAAACTATGACCGCGTGTTGTTTTCCGAAGGTATCGGCAAAAGCTTCCTGAACACGCTCACGGTTACCATTCCCGCAACCGTCATTCCCATCCTGATCGCGGCCTATGCGGCCTATGCCTTGTCATGGATGCAGTTCCCCGGTCGTGCGCTGCTTCTGGCAACCATTGTCGGCCTGCTGGTCGTGCCGCTGCAGGTCTCGCTCATCCCGCTATTGCGGCTTTATAACGAAATCGGTGTCGGAAAATCCTTCATCGGCATCTGGCTCGCCCACACGGCCTTCGGCCTTCCGCTCGCGGTCTATCTCTTACGCAACTACATCGCCGGTCTTCCGCGCGAGATCATAGAGAGTGCGCGGGTGGATGGCGCTTCCGACTTCGAAATCTTCGGCAAGATCATCCTGCCGCTCTCCTTCCCGGCTCTTGCCTCCTTCGCAATCTTCCAGTTCCTGTGGGTCTGGAATGACCTTCTGGTCGCCACCGTTTTTCTCGGTAACAACGAGGAACAGCTCGTGCTGACCGGGCGCCTGCGCGAACTTCTGGGTTCTCGCGGCGGCAACTGGGAAATCCTCACGGCATCGGCCTTTGTGGCCATCGTGGTGCCGATCATCGTCTTCTTTGCACTTCAACGCTATCTGGTGCGCGGCCTTCTCGCCGGCTCCGTCAAAGGCGGCTGACACTACATGAACATGATCCATAAGAATCCCGACAGCGCCAAGGCTCATCAGCTTGACCCTGACCATGACTGGTGGCGCGGTGCTGTCATCTACCAGATCTATCCGCGCTCCTTCCAGGACTCCAATGGCGACGGTATTGGCGATCTGCCCGGCATCACGCGCCGCCTGCCCTATGTTGCCTCGCTCGGAGTGGACGCGGTCTGGATCTCACCCTTCTTCAAGTCGCCGCAGAAGGACTTCGGCTACGATATTTCCGACTATCGCGACATCGACCCGATGTTTGGAACTCTGGCCGACTTCGATGCGATGATTGCGGAGGCTCACCGGCTTGGCCTGAAGATCATCATCGATCAGGTCTATTCCCACACATCCGACCAGCACCCCTGGTTTGCCGAAAGCCGCTCCAGCCGCAACAACGCCAAGGCCGACTGGTATGTCTGGGCAGAACCGAAGCCGGATGGCACGCCGCCCAACAACTGGCTGTCCGTCTTCGGTGGCTCGTCATGGGCATGGGACACGACGCGCCAGCAATATTACCTGCACAACTTCCTCGCCAGCCAGCCGGACCTGAACTTCCATAACGAGGAGGTGCAGCAAGCGGTTCTGGACACCGCCCGCTTCTGGCTGGACCGTGGCGTGGACGGCTTCCGTCTCGACACGCTCAACTTCTTCTTTCACAGCCAGGGGCTTGAGGATAACCCCGCACTTGCACCCCACGAGCGTAACGCCGTCAGCGCGCCGACGGTCAATCCCTACAGCTATCAGCGGCATGTCTATGACAAGAACCGTCCCGAGAATGTCGAGTTCCTGCGCCGCTTCCGGAAGCTTCTGAACGAATATCCTGGCGCCATGGCCGTTGGTGAAGTGGGCGAAAGCCATCGCGGCATGGAGCTGATCGGTGAATATACGAGCGGCGGCGACAAGGTGCACATGTGCTACTCGTTCGACTTCCTCGCACCCGAACCGCTGACGCCTGGAAGCATTCGCCACACGCTCACCCATTTCGACGGCTGTGCTGCAGACGGCTGGTCGTGCTGGAGCTTCTCCAACCACGATGTGGAACGGCACGCGACGCGCTGGGCCGACAGGGTTGAGGACCGCGACGCCTATCTGCGCATGGTCGCTACCGTCTTGATGACCATTCGCGGATCGGCCTGTATCTATCAGGGCGAGGAGCTCGGCTTGACCGAAGCCGTGCTCTCCTTCGAAGACCTGCAGGACCCCTACGGCATCACCTTCTGGCCGGAGTTCAAGGGTCGCGATGGCTGCCGCACGCCCATGGTCTGGGAGGCGAGTGAGGCAAATGCCGGGTTTAGCACCGGCAAGCCTTGGTTGCCTGTTCCCGCAGAACATCTGCACCTTGCCGTGTCGGAACTTGACCGCGAAGGCACCCTGCTCGACCACTACCGCGCGCTGATCGCGCTGTGCCGGGACCACGCGGTGCTGCGCAAGGGCAGTCTGCGCTTTTGCGATGACAATGACGGCATTCTTGCCTTCGAACGCAATTTCGGCGACGCGACAATGGCGGTTGTCATAAACATGACGGAAGAAACCGCCATCTACGACCGGCCTGCAGGCAATCTTTCGCCTGTGAAAGGCTTCACGGTCGGCACGAGCGAAGAAGATGGACGGCTGAGACTGGAGCCCTTTGGCTACTGGATCGCGGTTTCACAGAATGGGGGAGCGTAAATGACGGGCGTCGTTCTGAAGGATATCAAGAAGAGCTATGGTTCGACCGAAGTCATCCACGGCATCGATCTCGACATCAAGCCGGGCGAGTTTGTGGTTTTCGTCGGCCCATCGGGCTGCGGAAAATCCACGCTTCTGCGCATGATCGCAGGCCTGGAGGCCATCAGTTCGGGCGACATGTATATCGACGACCAGCGCGTCAACGACATACCGCCCTCCCAGCGCGGCATCGCGATGGTCTTCCAGTCCTATGCGCTCTATCCGCACATGACCGTCTACGACAACATGGCTTTCGGCATGAAGATTGCCAAGGCGCCAAAGGCGGAGATCGAAAAGCGCGTGAAGGCGGCGGCCGAAATACTACAGCTCACGCCCTATCTCGGACGTCTGCCAAAAGCTCTGTCGGGCGGCCAGCGCCAGCGTGTGGCTATTGGTCGGGCCATCGTTCGTGATCCGAAAGTCTTCCTCTTCGACGAGCCGCTTTCCAATCTCGATGCCGCGCTGCGCGTTGCCACCCGCATCGAGATCGCCAAGCTCAAGGAATCGCTGCCGGACTCGACCATGATCTACGTGACCCACGATCAGGTTGAGGCCATGACGCTGGCTGATCGCATAGTGGTGCTATCCGCTGGACATATCGAGCAGGTCGGCGCGCCGATCGAGCTATACGAGCGTCCGGCGAACCTGTTCGTGGCGCAGTTCATCGGCTCCCCGGCCATGAACATCCTGCCGGCAAGGATCGAAGAGACAGGGCCGGAAACGTTGGTGCGCGTCGGTGGCCGCACGGTGAGCGTCCCGATCGCATCCACACCGGACTTGAAGGGTGCAGCAATCAGCTTCGGCGTACGCCCTGAAGATCTCACCATTGCCAGCGACGGAAACGGCCTCATCGACGGCGAAGTCAATATCGTGGAGTCGCTTGGTGAAGTCACCAATGTGTATATCGACGTCGAGGGCAGCGAAGAACCGATGGTGCTGAAGCTGCAGGGCGTGCAGAAGATCGATCGCCACGCGCCTATCTCGGTAACCGCCGATCCCGCCAAGATGCACCTCTTCAACGAAAAGGGCCGCTCGCTGCTTTATCTCTAGGCATTGCGCCTACGCGTTACTACATGGCTGCCATGAGGTGACGCGCTGGCCAAGTCGTGCTATGTGCCGCCCAAACGTTTTATAACCGGTGGCCAAGACCTGTTCCGCCACCCGCTGACGCATAGCGTGACACATGGCCCTGACACTCGACATCACCACGCCGGAAGCGCGTGACCGGCTGCGCCCGACTGCAGCACTTGAAAAGAAATCGCTGATCGGTCTTTCCCGCGAGGAAATGGCCGAGGCGCTGGCCGAAATCGGCGTGCCCGAGCGCCAGACGCGCATGCGCGTGCGCCAGCTTTGGCATTGGCTTTATGTCCGCGGTGTCTCCGATTTTTCGCAGATGTTCAACATCTCCAAGGAACTGCGCGCAAAGCTCGACGAGCATTTCACAGTTGCCCGCCCGGAGATCGTGGAAGAACAGATTTCGCAGGATGGCACCCGCAAATGGCTCCTGCGCTTTCCTGCCCGTGGCGCGGGGCGTCCGGTGGATGTGGAGACGGTTTACATCCCCGAAGAAGGCCGCGGCACGCTGTGCATCTCCTCGCAGGTCGGCTGCACCCTCACCTGCACCTTCTGCCACACCGGAACCCAGAAGCTGGTGCGCAACCTTACACCTGGCGAAATCCTTGACCAGCTCCTGATAGCGCGCGACCGGCTGGGCGACTTCCCCGACGCCGATACGCCCGATGGCGCCATCGTGCCCGCCGAAGGCCGCAAGGTGACGAATATCGTTATGATGGGCATGGGCGAGCCGCTCTATAATTTCGAGAACGTGAAGCAGGCGCTGCTGATTGCCTCCGATGGCGAAGGTCTGTCGCTCTCCAAGCGCCGCATCACGCTTTCCACCTCCGGCGTGGTGCCGGAAATCTATCGCACCGGCGAGGAGATCGGCGTCATGCTGGCGATCTCCCTGCACGCCGTGCGCGATGATCTGCGCAATGTGCTGGTGCCGATCAACAAGAAATATCCGCTGGAAAAGCTGATGCAGGCCTGCCGCGATTATCCCGGCCTCTCAAACGCGCGCCGCATCACCTTCGAATATGTGATGCTCAAGGGCGTTAATGACAGCATGGAAGATGCGCGCGCGCTTGTGCAGATGCTCAAGGGCATTCCGGCCAAGATCAACCTCATCCCGTTCAACCCGTGGCCCGGCACCGATTACGAATGCTCGGACTGGGAGCAGATCGAGAAATTCGCGGACTATGTGAACCGCGCCGGCTACGCCTCGCCGATCCGCACCCCGCGCGGCCGCGACATTCTCGCCGCCTGCGGCCAGCTCAAATCCGCCTCGGAGCGGATGAAGAAGGCCGAGCGCATGAAGCTGGAAGAAGCGGCCGTCGCCGGTGAAGGATAAGGCGGAGGCGGCTTGCCCGCCTCGTCGCTCGATCCTTATCGCGCCTGTGCGGTGAGGATCTTCAGTGCGAATGCCGAAAAGACACCTGCAAACAGCCAGTCGATCATGCGGGCAACGCGCGGGCTCTTGCGCAACAGCTTCGAAAATCCGTCCGCGGCCAACACCATGGGTGCTGTCACCGGCAGCGCCAGCGGTATGAACATGAGGCCGAGAAAGAAGAGCTTGCCCGGAGCATGCGGATCACTGGCCGAGACGAACTGCGGCAGGAAGGTCATGAAGAACAGGATGATCTTCGGGTTGAGCAAATTTATGCCAAGCCCTGTCGCCCAGTTCTTGAAGAGCGAGCGTTCCGCCTTCCCTTCGGCTTCCGGCTTGAAGGCGGAGCCATGGCGAATGGCTTGAAAGGCCAGCCAAAGCAGATAGCCCGCGCCGAAGATCTTCAGCGCGAAGAATGCTTCCGGCGAAGCGACGATCAGGGCCGAAAGGCCCAGTGCCACTAGTGCCGTGTGAATGACGATACCGGTCATCGCACCGAACATGCAGGCAAAGCCGGCCGCACGTCCCTGCGACAGCGCACGCCCGACAAAGAGCGTCATATCCGGGCCTGGCGTAACCGACAGGATGAATGTGGCAATGGCGAACTGGATGATGGTCGCGCTATCGGGGATGAAGTTCATGGAAGATGACCTGCTGGTGTTGAAACCCAGCTTGTAACGCAACATCTGTGACGCGGGAATACCACCCGAAATGCGACTGTCCCTAATACTTTAGTATTAGAAAACACTCTTCCACTTCCTCTCCCACAATCTTTTCTTGCATGATTGTAGAAGCGGAAATCATCCGCATGCTCGAAGAACAAAACAAAGACGAGCGGCAACGGGAGGAGAAGTACATGACAGAGAAGTCCTATTCACGCCGTAAGTTTCTCGGCACGGCCACCACTGCAGCAGGTGCAGCGGCAGCTGGTTCACTCGCCGCGCCAGCCGTATTGGCTCAGGCCCCCATCACCTTGAAGATGCAGTCGGCATGGCCGGCATCCGACATCTTTCAGGACATGGCGAAGCAATATGTCGAGCGTGTGGACGCAATGTCCGGCGGTCGCCTGAAGATCGATCTTCTGCCCGCAGGCGCGGTCGTGGGTGCCTTCCAGGTGCAGGATGCCTGCCATGACGGCATTCTGGATGCAGCACATGACGTGCCTGTCTACTGGTACGGCAAGCACAAGGCCGCCTCCCTCTTCGGTACGGGCCCCGTTTTCGGCGCGGACGCCACGCAGATGATCGCCTGGATGTATCATGGCGGCGGTTATGAACTTTATCGTGAACTCACCCAGGACATTCTCGGCTTGAACGTGGTCGGCTTCTTCGCCTTTGGTATGCCCGCCCAGCCGTTCGGCTGGTTCAAGGAGCCAATCCAGAGCGCTGACCAGCTGCAGGGCCTGAAATACCGCACGGTGGGTCTCGCCGCCGACCTGTTCCAGTCAATGGGCGCAAGCGTAGCCCAGTTGCCGGGTGGTGAAATCGTGCCCGCCATGGAGCGCGGGGTCATTGACGCCTTCGAGTTCAACAACCCGACCTCGGACAAACGCTTCGGCGCCCAGGACGTGGCCAAGAACTACATGCTCTCTTCCTACCATCAGGCCAGTGAAAGCTTCGAGTTCATTTTCAACCGCGACCGCTATGAAAGCCTCGATCCGGATCTGCAGGCGATCCTGAAATATGCCGTTGAAGCCACGCATCTGGCCAACACGGCCCTGGCCATGGATCAGTATTCTGCCGACCTGAAGGTTCTTCAGGAAGAGTCGGGCGTCAATGTCCAGCGCACGCCGGACGATGTGCTCAAGGTACAGCTTGATGCATGGGACAAGATCCTGCCGGACCTGATGCAGGACGAGTTCTTCGCCAAGGTCGTGGACAGCCAGAAGGCATGGTGCGAGCGCGTTGTCTACTACACGCTCATGAATGCGCCGGACTACAAGCTGGCCTACAACCACTACTTCCCCGGCAAGATCGACTTCTAGTCACGGGAGGGCAGCGCTGCGGCTGGGGGGCTGCAGCGCCAGCGGGAACGGGCCGTCACCGCTTTGGATGACGGCCCGCCTGCCACAAGCGGCTGATTGGGAACACAGCCGATCGGGAGCAGATTTTCGATGCAGCGCTATATCCATTTCGCCGACAC